>Ga0190271_10000037_pt1 | contig 81343 bp, 52 predicted proteins | sample Popmic356T_FD_133747 | JGI IMG/M metagenome (GOLD analysis project Ga0190271, IMG submission 133747) | Populus adjacent soil microbial communities from riparian zone of Weber River, Utah, USA - 356 T | ecosystem: Environmental > Terrestrial > Soil > Riparian zone | place: USA: Utah | collected...
GCTTAAAGAAGTAGGTATATGGATGCGCAGGAACGGCGAAGCGGTATACGGAAGCCGGTCCTGGAAAATCCCGGGAGAAGGGGAACAGCAAAACGGGAAGCTAAAAATGCTACCTGGTGGAAAATTGGGCCAGAAACAGGCAGAATTCAAATTCAGCAAAGAAGATTTTCGTTTTACGGTAGGTAAAACCGGGTCACTTTATGCTTTTTGTATGACTGCACCAGAAAAAGGAGCCGAGTTAAAAATCAAATCCCTTGGTTTGGAGCAGAACTATTTAAATAAAGCAATAAAAAATGTCAGCTTGGTAGGATATAAGGGTAAACTGGAGTGGAAACAACAGAATGATGGATTGATTATAAATTGCCCTTCAGAAATGCCTTATGCGACTGCTGTGGTATTTAAAGTAGATTAATTTGCTTGAATGGGAGTATTTGATTGGGTCTCTCCTATTCGATTCATACAGGCGAGGGAGTATAAACCTTAGCTAATATGCAAATTGTGGTATATTAAGTCAATGAATAGAAATATGGGCATTTAAGCTTATTCTTTTTCTACACAGGACGGATCATATTGTTGGGAATAGCAATTTTCAAATATTAATCTTTACAAATAGTAAATATGTGGTCATTTGCGCCGAAATGCCCACATATTGTCCTTGATGTTTATAGCTGGCAAATATTGTTTATGTTTTAAATCTATTTCCAAGGGCCTGATAATTGACCTCAGGTTGGAGAATGCCCATTTTCTTTTAAGCTTTATTTGTACGACTTTTACAGCAGATATAAACGCCATATCTGGATTTTGATTGCATTTTCGTTATCTCCAGGGAAATATTTGAGTGGAAAGCCTCTGCTTTGCAGCCCTCCACTTTGGAAAAAAGTAGCTTTCGTATTTTCACACTGCCTGAACCTTCTGATTCTTTTCTTCCACCGGCTTTTGATTAAAACGCTGATCCTGCAAGCGGTCATATTCCTTTACATAATCTGGATGTTCTGTGCCCATCATCCGGTCCCAGATCCTGAAATACAACCCGTAATTCCCCTTGAATTTACTGTGATGCAGGTTATGGTGTACCGAAGTATTCAGGATTTCAAATGCCCAGGTAAAGCGGAACCATTTAGGCATAATTTCATAGCCCAGGTGTCCGTAAACATTAATGGTGAAGCCAGTTACGGTAAAGAGTAATATCGTTACAGGATGCATCGGCAGCAGGATTACAATTGGCACTAATACAAGTCCCTCAGTAACGGCTTCCAGTATATGAAAACTATAGGATGTCCATGGAGAGGGATTGGTGCTCTTATGATGGACCAAATGGGTAAGTTTGAACAATTTTTTATGGTGTAACAACCGGTGCATCCAATAAAAATAAGTATCATGTATAATTAAGCTCAGCACTAATGCCACACCTATATACCATATTGGGAAATCATTGATGTCTGCATAAATTCGGGTGTATTGATGAAGAGGCGTGAAAACCAACGCAACTGCGATGATTGAGAATACCAGTGTACTCTGCATGGAATGCCATACCTCACGGATGAAGTCTTTTTTTGTGGCTAGTTTTTGCTGAATTTTAAATTTACCTAACCTGGCAGGCATAAGCAAATAAAACAGCCCAAAAGGAATTCCCGCAAGTATAAAATACCGGATAGCCGAAATACTAAAAATACTAATGATGGCTTCTATTATCTTTTCCATATCTATTAATTTTATACTTCAAAAGTATAAAGCAGATAGATCGTCAGCCGTTAACAAAAGATAATTTAGAAGCTTAACAAAGGATAATTTATCTTACTGTTTTCCTTTTGTATACATCCTTTTGCGAATTCGGCTTAAAGACACCGGGGTGATACCGAGCATAGATGCTATATATTTATCAGGCACTCGGTTTACCAGGTCGAAACGCTCGGAAAGGAGTTCCCGATAACGCTCTTCCGGCGACTGTGTCACAAAGGATTCCAGCATTTTTAAAGATTCCGCCAGCATTTTCATCAGGAAGAAGTTACGGAGCGGTTCATATTCCGGGTGGGTTTTCAAAATCTCCTCCAAAACATCATAATCGATCTGCAGCAACTTAACAGGTTCCAGCGCACGGTAAATAAACTGTGAAGGTTGTCGGTTGATAATCGTATCATGTGAGGCAATAAACTGGCCCTCCCAGCGTAGGAGAAGTGTAGCTTCATCTCCATTTTCCTTAATGGTGTATGCCCTGATGACACCTTGTTCAATAAATGCCAGTCGACGGCTGTTTTCTCCTTGGCGGATGTAGGCTTCGTTGGTTTCCAGCGATACCATAGTCGCCATGGCAAATAATGGTGCGGTATCGGCAGGCAATACGCCCGCTAAATCAAACAACAATTCCTGTAAAGTATCAATTGATGTTCCCATATTAAATACAAAAATACCGATGAGCAATTGCTAATTTAAAAATATCCCTGAAAGCCTGCAAAATTATCTCCAATACGATCTGAATGATGCAGCGAATATATAGCGTATTCTTAAGGCTTACAAGGACACTGTTTATTCTGCCGTTGCAGGAGCAATTTTGGTCCGTAAACGATGATACAGGAAACTCTTGGATTTTTTCAGCCAGAGTTGCTGAAGAACGTTATGGTAATTTCATCAGGTCTTATCCTGAACTGATGAATTGTTTTCTCCCATTCTAGCGCAAGTCTTAGTGCCGAGGGTCTAAGCCGTCGTCTGCACCGTGCTTTCGTTAAATCAATACATTAAATATCTCAATTAGTTAAGATGCACTGAAAGCACGAGTTAGCCAACCCATCACCAGCATACTAAGACTTGCCCTCAATGTCATTAAGTTAAGGGTTTTAACCACAGGTGCGCACAGATAAACACGGATTTTGATATCTGTGCGCATCCTTCCTATCTGTGGTTAAATTATTTTCTTGTGCCGTATCTTAACTTAATGACATTGGACCTGCGCTAGTAAAGCACATCGGCCGAGTCTTTTTAGTTGAAACAGACGTAAGAAAAAAACCTTTATCTATAGATGTTCAAATACTTAAAATTAAGTATTTGACTGTGTTTTTTTCCTGACTACATTTAGTATACCAAACGGAGAAGTGTAAAGTCTTACCTTAAATTTTCTATTTCATTTTTTCTTACGGGCTTGCAATTGGTAATACCCTTTAAAACCTATGGTTGTTGAGGGTTGTCCAACAATTGACAAAAGCTTACATCCTTTTCTTAATAATTTAACAAATAAACAATGAACTTAAAAGAAAAACTTAATGAAATTGGGCAAAAGCCTGACATGATTCTTATTGTTACTGATGAGCAACGTGCCACACAACATTTTCCACTTGGATGGGAAGAGAAAAATCTCCCAACGCTAACGTTTCTAAAACAGAATGGATTTAGTTTTGACAGAGCTTTTTGCAATACCTGTATGTGCTCCCCAAGCCGGGCAACCTTATTTACAGGAACATATCCTGCCAAACATGGTGTAAGCCAAACGCTAACCGAAGGAGGTCTTTTATCTCCGCAAGAACCAACGCTAAGTAATTCTTTGCCCAATATAATGAATGTACTTTGGGCAGATGGTTATGATGTGCAATACAGAGGCAAATGGCATATGAGTAAAGGAGTAGCGCCTAATGGAACTAAAACAAATTACGAAAGTTTAACCGCGGCAGATATTTCATTATACGGAGCAATGGGATGGGTGGCTCCAGATGCTGGCGAAGATGTTAATCCCCTTAATTTTGGTGGTGGATATGCAAATCATGATGCAAAATATACAGCCGAAGCCATACAATATTTGAAGGAAGTGAAAGCGCAAAGAGTCGCTGGAAATCATAAACCATATTGTCTTATTCTTTCACTGGTCAACCCACATGACGTATTAGCGTATCCAAAATCGGCAGGGACTTCAGGATACCATTCCGATAGCTGGCTGGGCAGAGAAATTGGACTTCCTGATACCATAAATGAAAATTTACTTAAAAATAAAAAACCAATGGCACAGGAACAAATTTTACTCAGTATGGCTTTAAGTCTGGGCCAAATAGCTAGTGAAGAGGATAAACTAAACTATATTAATTTTTATGGTTATTTATTAAGTCATGTTGATAAAGAAATTGGATATCTGATTGAAGAATTATACAAAGAAGATGAGCATGGAAATAAATTGGCAGATGCTGCAATTGTTACTTTAACATCTGATCACGGAGAAATGGGTTTGGCTCACGGAGGATTGCGTCAGAAAACTTTTGTTGCTTATGAAGAAGCATTAAGAGTACCACTTGTAATTTCAAATCCAGTTTTATTTAAGGATCACAAAATAAAACAATCAATGGCATTGGCGACATTGGCCGATATTATGCCCACTTTTATTGATATTGCAAATGTATCAAATCCACCTGCAGGACTTGCGGGTACAAGTTTACTTCCTGTAATGGAGAATAATACTCCTGTTCAGCATAGTATCTTATTTACTTATGATGATATTAAGGCAGGCTCTAATAGCAGCTGGACGATTGTAAAAGCTGCTAACCGGATTCGTTGTATCAGAACAGAAAAGTGGAAATTCGATTATTACTTTGATGCTTCAACAGCTTATTTCAAACAATATGAATTGTATGATTTAGTCAATGATCCGTTAGAAAGTACCAATCTTGCTTATGATCCGGCATATAGCGAAATTAGAAAAGATTTAGAAGGGCAATTGCACCAGCTTGAGATAGAAAAACTCTGGGTCAATATGCCAAAAGATGTTTATTAGTAATACAACATTCGACTAAAAACATCTTTAAAATCTAAAATACACCCATTCAAATAGTAATAAAAAAAGCAAAATTATGTCACAAAATATAAAACCAGAGGTAAATACAATAAGTTATGCAGATTTTAATAATCCTGCCGGGCAAACAACCATACAAGGAATCAGAGGAGTTTCGGAGTCTGAAAATGTATATATCGCAGGCAGTTTAGTAAGTTCGAATAATCTTGTTCAGGGATTAATTTATGAGGGAACAATTAAAGGAAACGGTAACGAAGGAAAGTGGTATAATGTTAATTTTCCGGGTTCACCAGAAGCTACCGTTATTAATACTTCTTGCTACGGACCTAATAATGGACCTCATGGTACGATACAGTTAGTTGGATCTTATAAAATATCAGCCTCTACCGGTAAAGCCCCTAGTGGAAATTTAGGATTCTTTTACGAAGGTCCTGTTGATGGTTCAGGAACGTGGGTTCAGGTGTCACCCAATGACGGGAATACAAATAATGTATTTGTTCATAGTGTAATGGGTGGTCTTGCTGTTGGAAATTATGATGTTGATGATGATAAAAACGGATACGCATTTCTCTATGATATAGTCAATAAAAAATGTACAGACTTTAAAGTACCCGATTCATTAACCACTACTTTGTATGGCATTTGGCATAATGGTGAAGATAGTTATACTATGGCAGGAGGATATACAAGCCCAAAATTCGGCAAAATAAGTCAGGCCTTTTTGGTTGATTATAATTCTAAAACGAAACAAACCAGTAATTTGAAATCATTTAGCTATAAAAACGAAACAGTTTTGTCTATAGTAACTCATTTTGAAGGCATTACTATTTCTAAAGAGGGTGGTTATAATATGCCATCGGATTGGCTTACGGTAAATGGAGAAAAAAATGGAGCATCATTTGTTTCTGTTAGTAGAAATTCTGACGGATCATTTGGAGAAGCAAATTGGATAGATATCGATTTTCCAGACTCAAGTGTTACAAGTGCTAATACAGTATATCAAAATAACATTTTAGGTATTTACGTAGTCGTAGATAGTACTGATACAAAAACAGTATCTTCTTTTGTTGCAAAAGTACATACCGAACAATAGATGGTAATGTAATTTTGAGTTTTTGTCCCATTCTAGCGCAAGTCTTAGTGCCGAGGGCCTTAGCCGTCACCCTGCACACTAAGACTTGCGATAGTAAAGAGTAGCCTTTTGCAGTCCACGCTGAGCATAATGGATTGCTTTTACTAAGCAGGGAAATAAATTTTCGAAAAACCGCTGGAAGTAAATACTATTTTCGCCAGAGTGCATCCTGCAGATAGCCATCCTACGCTAAAGATTTTTAAATTATTAATTTATGCCTTCTGCGACGGGTTCAGGATCTAAAAGAAATTGTTTTTCCTTTATATTAAAGTCTACATTGAGATATCCTCCAACCCTGCCAATCTGATTGGAGACGAGGAAACTGTTGCCTTTTCCGATCGTAATATTATCATAGATGATCGTCATGAGGTTGCCTGTCGGTGTTTCTATATTATCAAAATTAAACGTTTGAAAAGTTTTATTAGTTCGCTTATCAATGATCTTTAATGCGCGCATGTGTGCTTCTGTTGATTCGCTCTTTTTGGCATAAATACCGATAAAATAGTAATTCTTTAAAGAAGGATACTGAAGGATCTGGATATTGTCAAACGATTCGTCCGAGCGATCACTGAGACGGTCTACAAGCCGGAGGTTTACCTTTAGTTTACTTGTACTACTGATCCAGGTACCTGTGAGTTGCTGAAGTGAAAAATTAAGATGAAAAGTTGCAGCAATCTTGTTCCCTGCCCCTATTTCATAAATTTTTATGGTTTGGGTATTTTGGTTAAAAATACCTTCAAGCCTGATGGGATGATTAACTTTATCATATTTATATACGCCGATAACATTAAATCTCTTTTTCGCAGGCTCACCAAAATAGCTCTCTTTTATCTGAAAAGACAAAGTAACAGGATATCTGCCGACAAGACCTGTGTAATTATAAGTATTGTACCAGCCGGCAAAGCTTTTTACCGAGATTAATATAAAGGCTGTAGCCAATAAAAAAAGCTTAGCTTTCATGTCTGATTATTTGATTGTAATAAAAAAGGTGAAAATGGACACCTCCGTTAATATTATTCTTTAACATCAAATGCCGATCCAATTAACGAGGAAAGTGTACCTTCTTTTTCCCGCAATATCTCCTATAGGAATATTACCTATAATATATCGATTTAAAAGAGAATTTAATCATTTGCTTTCATAACCGGAATTTACAGCATCCAATAACAAGACAAAATCATCTGATACATAGCATGAGAGATCTGAACTTTTTGATCTGTTAAATACTTCTTTAAAAATATTTTCTCTGATCAAATCTATTAAAGATTTATTTTCATCTCTAATCCTCTCCAGAACCAGCAAAGGTCAATCTACCGCTGGAATAACCGTAGAACAGGGTTGATAAACCTTGATTTAGGCAATGAAAGAATACAACAGCTGATTTGCCAGGCAGTAGATAACCTTACCTTTTTAGATCATAAAGTAGACTGTCCAGGTTTGAAAAGCATTGCCCAATTCATATCAGAACCCCAAAACCAGTGATTTTATGTAGGTGCAAATAAAAGTGTTCTGTACACTGATTTCGAGTTTGCCGATGAAGGAAGAACACAACTTGTAAAGCACAAGTCAGTCCCAACAATACCCCATACATAAAAACTTGCGCTAGTAAGGGATATCGATTAAAAAAGATCGGCCAAAACAAACCTTACTCCTATTGATAAAGAATTGCTGGAAATGTTCTTTTTCATTAATTAAAACTTTCGTCCTTTTTATGCTGTTTATTTTTTATAAAACTACATTTATGTCAAATACAGAAAACAAGGGAAAAGAAGAAGTGCAAGCAGATCAAAGAAATGATTCAGAGCAGCTAAACCAGATTGCCCTGGGCAATACAGATATAGAAATTACTCCGGAGCACAATAACAATGATCTTTTAAGTTTGCCCAAAACTTCAGGAACGGGTTCTAATCATGCGGCCGCCACCCCTGAATCACTTATTGTACACGAGGATAAAAAAGAAAAGAGATATGAAGAGGGAGCAAAAGACAACACCACTTCTGGTAATAAATAATGTTAAAATTGTTCCGCTGCGCTATTAACGGACATCAGTCTATGAACTGAATTAAGATACTATGAACAAACTGATCGGAATCCTTGAAGATGACGAAGGCATTAGAGATATATTACAGTTTCTTCTTTTAGAAGAAGGTTATCAGGTCGAATGCTACACTACCGTAAATAATTTTTTAACCAAAAAGGATTCCAGTCCGGATCTTTTCATACTGGATGTAATGTTACCCGACGGTAATGGTCTTGAGGTATGCAGGATGCTAAAGTCCTCACCAAAAACTTCAGCCACACCAGTGATTATGATGAGCGCACATGCAGATCTGCAACAGATGAACAGCGGTTGCCGGGCAGAAGAATTTATAAAAAAACCGTTTGATATTTTCGCAATGCTGGAAAAAATTGTACAGCTATTAAACAAAGATAATCCACTTGCCCATTAATATAGTTCTGAGGATGTTAAAAAAAGAATAAGGTACAGCCTTCCTTTATGTTGTATTAGAAATTATTTTCTCAAATACTGTACTTCTTTAAGATCTGCCGTTCAGTAATTCAGTTTTTTCGTCCCGATTTCTGGATTTGTTCTTTAGCTGAGACTTGCTTTTCCGGCGATTCCACGGTAATCAATTATTCTCTTGACCTGCTAACTGGAATGCGAAATTTAGTTGTACATCGTTTTTATTGATGATATCTTGCGATCTCGGCTGAATCTTATATTCTGGAATAATCCCCCTTCCAATCTCCTTTGCGGTCTTAACTGCCATTTCGTATTTAACTGTACCAAATGAAATCTCCATTTTTGTATTCGGCAAAACCAGTTCGGACTGTACACCAGATGTGTTTCCATCATATGTTCCACCTGTTTCTTCTCCAATAAACTTTCCACGCTTGTTGCTGTAGGCTATCGCACAGAATTCCGCTGTTGTAGAGAATGACAATCCGTCAATTAAAAACCATACTTCACCATTATAAGATTGATCGGGATATATAATTTCAAGATTTGGATGAGCTTCTTTCGTTAATTGATATCGATTATCATGTACCTTTTTAAACATTTTAGGTGTCAGGTTATTATAGGAAGACACGTTGCTTTTGAATTTATCAAAATCCATTTTCATTGAGATTGTCTGCAAACTCTTGTAATACTTAAATGGTTTATTTGCCAAATAAGAATAAAGCTGGCTACCGTATGTATCTCGTCCACCAGTATTTCCACGAAGATCGATTATCAATTTTTTTATATGAAGATCTCTTATTTTCTTGAAAGTGTTCTTCAGAAAATCACTATAATTTATTTTTAGTTCTGACGGTTCAAAGCTCCTTATGGTAATTAATGCAATCTGGTTAGACCTTATAGAAAAATCAAGAAGTGGTTGATGGACATCCGTATTTTCATTTTTAAGTATGTTTTTTTCAAGATCAGCCTTTATTTTTATACTTTTTATTTGCCCATCTTTCGATTTGTAATCAACATCAAAGAAAGGTGTCTCACCAAATTCTATGAAATAATAGAAATAAAAGAAGTTATTTAAAATGTGATATTTTTTAGTCTGAATATTTCCATCAGACACTATATACTTAAATAACTCAGGTACTACAGCGTTGATAGGTTGTTTATTAATGGAGATAATTTCAGACCCGGCAGGGATTTGGGGAGCAGCGACAGCATCCACCCATGCTTTACCATCAATAAACCGGAGTTTTACGGGAAAGAACAGTGCCTTTTCACTCCGGTAAGTTTCTAATGCAGGTGGCAAACTACAATATAGGTGTCCATCTTTCATTTTACTCATTAAAATTTTTAGCATTTTGTAAAACTCTAAATCGGTGGTTTTTTCACTGATCGAAGCATAGCAACTGTCAAATACAGCACTCATCGTCTTTTCATCAGAATATCGGTTAAGTGATGGATACGTATTTTGAATACTATTTCTAAAAAAAGTAAAATCTTGTCTTAATCGGTCAGCATGATTGATATGAGAATTCAAGTTTAATGTTTGTCCATACGAAAGAAGCGCAGAGCAAGATATTAATATGAAGGTTATCGTTTGATAAATTTTATTTCCGGCCATTAATAGATGTTTCCTTAAGGGGCCAATATAAATTAAAGAATTATGATAATCAATGCCCCAACTTTCTATAATCATCATTCCTGCATGGAAACACATAACATGTGTATGCCGGAGCAAATTCAAAGTGCATTTAAAAACCCTTTTAGTACTATTCTGTAAGAGCCTGGTCAAGCTCAGCTATTTATAATCCATAATAATAGCAAAATGCAGGAGGACTTAAAAGACCATTTAAATTATATTGTAAGCCGGCCTCTTATTAAAAAGCGAGGGAATAATGAGAATAAGTCATCATTCCATTAGCGCAACTTTAATCTTGTCGCTTAAAATGGATATGTTGTCTTGACTAAGGTTATCATTAACAAGTATCATGATCCCCACTTTGTCTTCCGGATAGACGATACAAAGTGTGCTAAATCCAATACCCGTTCGGCCACTATGGTAAAGAAAGCGTTTTCCATTATCATTGCCAATCATCCAACTTAAACCTACACCCGTACTATTTGTTTGATGGTAAGTTTCCTTGTGTGATAATCTTATAGCAGGGTCGGTTTCTTCAACATTAGCGATTACATATTTAAGCATATCTGCCATGGTTGAATTCATACTTGGTCCACCAGGGTAAAAAAGGTTAGTATTAATCTCATTAGTTTTTTTATTTGTGAGATCATACCATTGTATAGGACGCGATGCATCTTTATATCCCTGAATAAAACGGTTTAACTGGTTCACAGGAATTTTCGTTCTTGTATCGTAAAGACCAAGATGATTTTTAAGGTAATTTGTTACTAACAGCTCATACGGTTGATGATATATGCGTTCAAGTAAAAGAATAAGGATTGTCATGGCGTTGCCGTTATATTCGTACTTGGTACCGGGTATAGTGTCAAGCTTAAAATCATGCATATCTTTCAATAGTGTATCCTGATTATACCGGGCAAAAAAATCAAGCTGTTTGGGAAGACTTATATTTTTTATGCTATCCATAATTTTTGCCGGAAAATTTCTGGATGACTTCGGCAGACCAGACGTATGATTGGCTATGTCAATCAACCTTACGGGGCGACCTTGGTATTGCAAGTTAGGATACTTTCCCGGGAGATATTTACGGATGTCGTCTTGTAAGTTTGCTCTTTTATCTATTACAGCTTGTGCAAGCATAATTCCAATAAATGTCTTTGCCACAGAACCTAAATTAAACAATTGATTTGCTTTAATTAGTTCACCTGTTCCTTTTTTTGATTCACCATAGTTGTACATTGAACTGCGTCCATCTTGATAAATGGCGATTGAAAGACCAACCGTGCCTGGATTAGCCATATAATCTGTTGCAGCTACCTGGACAGCCCTATCTAATTTATCTCTGAGGGGATTATCTGTAAGCAATTTTTCTGTTTGTGACCAGCACGGAATAGAAATTAAACAAAGCATTATAACTCCAAATATAAAGAAGCATTTTTTCATGGAAAATATTTATATTATGATACATAACATAGTACCTTGTTACATAAAAGAATCTCATTAACGATAATGGATAGTTATCTATTCTATACAGGATTTTTCCTTCAATATCTTAACAAGATATGCTAATATACAGTCGGTCGGGAATAATTGATTAACATTGTGCCTCAATAAAATTTAATCAACATTCGCACGGTATATAGGTTTATGTCACTTCAGATTCAAACAGATAGATTAAAGTTGCTGCCGTTTACTATACAGATTTGCGAGGAAGCATTGTCTTGTTCAACTTCATTTCTTGCAGATTTAGGTATTACGCCCGGGTACGGATGGCCAGATTTGGAGACTTTGGATACTTTACCCAGAATTTTAAATAATTTGAATAAAGTAAAATATCCTTCTGGATTTGAGTCATGGATGGTTCTCAATAAAAGCACAAATACATTAATTGGAGACATTGGATTTAAGGGGCTTCCTAATGAACATGGTGAAATTGATCTTGGGTATGGGATTATTAAAAGTGAAACTCAAAAAGGATATGCAAAAGAAGCAGCTTCAGGGCTAATAGAGTGGGCATTTAAGCAGACCGGAATCAAAGCCATTACTGCGAGTTGTTCAAAGGAAAATTTGGCTTCACAACAAATATTAACCTTCCTTAATTTTAAGAAAGTTGGGGAAGATCAAGAGATGTTCTATTGGAAATTGATGAAGTAACCTTTTCGCTGCTTACCGCCTATTGCTTTACAAATAAATAACTTGATCCCTTTCCGGAATTTGAAATTACTTTGTTAGTTATTTTTTACGGTTTAAATCAGGAACACAAGAACATACTTGGGAGATTCTCCGTGCCGCTTTCTTTGTTATTTGAATTGGGATGGTTTACTACTAATGGTATTTCTTCCTCTTTATATGTTATGGTATATCAATCAAATGCAGATTACGATCTCCAGCTATATTCTCAATTATGTTTATCCCAAGATATCCACGTTAGGTCAGACCTTACAATTTTTGGCCTCGTACTTTTTCTAATCTTGTCTACTTTTATGCTGACACTTTTACTTACGCCTTGCAAAAAATACTTTATATACATGATTTAAAGCGAGTTATAAGGTAAAAAAAAACATTATTGAAACGTGTTTACCCATATGCATAAAATTTATATGCCAAAACCTGGAAGAATACGTTAAAATCACCATACGCCCGCTACGAAAATTTTGCGGCAGCCATTGTTGTATAACAGGCTATTGAGTCTGTATCTTTATGCAAATAATTATTATTAGTTTGTATAGGTTTGATCGATAATCCAAAGAAAATATTAAGGGAGCATATTGAAAAGGTGGTGAAACTTACAGACGAAGAATTTGATTTCGTTATCGGCCATTTTGAATTAAAGTCCTTTAAGAAAACCCAATTCATAATTCAGGCTGGAGACCACGTTAAAGATGTCTTTTTTATTTTATCAGGACTTGTAAAGCTCTTTTATATGAACGAATCCGCAAAGCAACATATTGTATCGTTTGCCATGGAAGATTGGTGGGAGACTGATTTCAATGCCTATTATGCTCAACGTAGGGCCGTTTTCTCTTTGGCGTGTCTCGAAAATACCGAGACCTACTCACTATCATTGGAAAACTTCAATAAGCTTTGTAGTGGTCTGCAAAAAATGGAGCACTTTTTCCTTATGAAGTCTATCGCTGGCCACATTGGATCACAAGAACGCATACTGTCTTTTCTCACCTCTGATGCAAGAGCGCGATATGAAAACCTGATTAATAAGAGCCCAGGTTTACTGCAACGTGTACCAAAAGCAACGTTGGCTTTATATCTCGGTGTCTCCCGGGAGACTTTAAGTCGGCTTGGTTCTTAATATTTAAAATCTGTGATATTTGTCACGCCTACATCCAGGTGGATATATAGACTTTTGCATGAAATAATGCAAAAATACATATATGGAAAAGCTAGAAATTAACCCATGGACCTGGCAGGATGCCAGATCATATAGCCAGGCTGTTGAAGTAAGGAATGTAGAAAGCACATTGTATATTTCCGGACAAACGGCCATAAACGATGACGGCATTTCGAGTGATGCAGATATCAGAAGCCAGTTGGTTCAGACTATCGAAAACCTGGAGAAAGTGATTCATTGTGCCGGGTACGAAATGAAAAACATTGTTCGCCTCAATATATATACAACTGAATCTACAGCACTTTTTGAAAATTTTGATGTACTGCAAGCCTGGATAATTAAAAATAAAATAAAACAGGCTAGTACGGTATTTGAAGTTAAAAGTCTTTTTGAAACGTTGAAGGTAGAATTAGAAGCAACCGTAGTTAAGTAAATAACATTTATACAGGAAAGTACTTCTACTTATCAGCTATCTTCTAAGCCTGATAAAAATTAAGGCAAATAAATATTCATACAAAAACAAACCCTCTTTACTTAATGTAAAGAGGGTTTGTAGACTTACCTGAACATTTTCTCGAACCATTTCATGTCTGATTTAGGTTTAATCGCAGATTTAATAAAAAAAATATATAGGCTTGCTATGAGTAATCTTGCATATAGTTAGCAAAAAGGAACTTAAAAGTTGTAGCTTATTCTAAGCCGGGTTCCTGTGGATGCAATTAACGACATTAATTAAATGATTGTCTAAATTCTATTGGCGACTGATTTGTTTTACTCTTAAACAATTTGGTAAAAGACTGAGGATGTTCAAACCCGAGTTCGTATGCTATTTCACTAATGGAAAGCCCAGTTGTAGACAATTGTTCTTTAGCTCTTTCTATTAATTTGTTATGTATGTGCTGTTGTGTCGTCTGTCCGGTAAGCGACTTGAGCAAGCTACCCAGATAATTTGGAGACACATTTAACTCCCCGGCAATATACTGAGCTGTCGGTACACCTCTTTCCATCGTCAAATTGTTGATAAAATAATTACTAAAAACCTCTTCTAGCTTTTCAAGTATCAGATGGTTGCTTTTCTTCCTGGTAATGAATTGTCTTTGATAAAAGCGTTCGCAATAATTTAGCAATAGCTCTATCTGTGCAATGATAATTTTCTGACTATACTTGTCAATATTAGAGTGATATTCCTTTTGAATATTTTCAAAAAGTCCTATCATAATTTCCTCTTCCTTTTCAGATAGAAACAGGGCCTCGTTTACAGCATAGCCAAAAAAATCATATTGCTTAATGTTTTTTGCCAAAGATGTTTTCCAAATAAAATCAGGGTGAAGGCATAATAAAAAACCACTAGGCTGTATTTTTTGCTTTTCAATGGAAATATGGACAAGCTGACCGGGCGCAACGAAAGAAAGTAATCCTTCGTCAAAGTCATATTGTTGCTGTCCATACCGAAATTTACCTTGCATATCACGCTTAAGACCAATCGAATAAAAATTCTGAACCCAGCTTATTTCTTTCTCAACTATTTGATAATCTATCAACCCGTAAGCAACCAGGCTCACCATAGGATGCTCAGGTTTAGGTAAACCGCAGATTTTATGGAATTCACTGATGGTATTGAAAGTATATAAATCTTGTTTTTTCATGGCTGGTATTTCTTGAATACTTACGATTTAAATTTAAAGAAACGCTACTGAAAACTAACCATCCTATAACAATAGTTTTTTTCAGCGCTTAACTATCTTTTATACAATTTTCATATCGAATAATAACTTCTGAATCAAAGACAGAGACTTCAACTCTTAAAGAATGTTTGGATAAAAAAACCGGTAAGCTGGATTTCAGAATATTCCGGCTTACTGGTTAATTCACTGACTAGATGAACTTTGCTCTTAGAACACGAATGATCGTCTCTGCCATAGGAAGACTAGAAGCAGGATTTTGACCGCTAATTAAATTTCCATCAGTAATCACAAACGGCTCCCAATTTTTAGTTCCACGTTTATAATTTGCACCTTTTTTTCTCAGAGTAGAGGCTAGTAACCATGGAGCATTGTCGGCAGTGCCAAACTCAACTTCTTCTTCATCGCTAAAGGCAGTCATAGTACGGCCATTGAAAAGCCAGTTTCCTTTATTATCAACTGCGCTTAATAATGCCGCCTGACCATGACATACTACACCAATAATCTTTTCTTGTTTTTGTGCAGCGAAAAGCAGTTTGCCCATGTTTTTATCTTTCCAAAGATCTACAACAGGACCGTGTCCGCCAGGGACTATTACTGCATCATATTTATCTGCCGAAACGTTTGCCAAAGATAAAGTCCCTTTTAGTTCTTTGGAAATGGAGGCAAGATAGTCAGTGAATTTCTGAGCTTTTTCTTTGCCTACAACTTCAGGATTAATGCTATGTGGGTCTACAATCGGTACTTTTCCCCCAGGGCTGGCAATATCTACAGTATATCCTGATTCTACGAATTTTTTGTAGATGTCAACAAATTCCTCTGCCCAATAACCTGTGGCATATTTTGAACCATCTTTCCTTATCCAGGTATTTTCAGAAGAAAGAACAATCAGAACTTTTTTTGATTGTTCATGATTTAAAAGCGCTTCGGTTGCTGCATTAGCAGATGTAGTTGCAGTGAAACTTAATAACAGCAAAAGGTTTGCTATGGATTTTGAAATTAACTTTTTCATTTTTTTTTATTTTAAATATTACGAATGTCTCAAGACATTAACTTGTCAGATAGGTTTTGCATCCTGAGGTGGATTTATCAAATCATGTAGTGTGATCCTTGATCCAAACACACCCCAGTTCTCTTCGTTTATATCTCTGATTATTATATAGAGGGGGGTTATTTTACCATCTGGAAGATTTAGGTATTTTCTGATACATGTGGTAAATTCATCAATTAACCTTCCTTTTTTAATCGTATCCAGGCCTCCTTTAAACACATTGACTTCCATGCTTAAGATCTTATCTTCGGAATTTATGGCCTTGCCCCCTTTATAAATATTATTCGCTCTGATTTCATTGAAGAAAATCCAGCAAGTAGAACGGACGAATGGTGTATCAGGTAATTGTTCTATTTGGAGCGCAATTGTCGTCAATTCATCGGCTAACTTATTCTTATTAAATTGATCAAACGCATATTCCGGGCAATTGAGATAGATTAAAGGCATAAGGTGAATTAGAGAATAATTAATTTATTTACGTTTTCTGATATTAAAAGTCAGTAGATCTGGTCAATGCTTCATTTTTAGCCAGCTCGTCTTGTAAGATCTGTATTTTGTTATGGGCTAAATTGAATGAATCACTGCCCATAAAAAAATGAAGAGGGGGATTCTCAGTTTCTGCTAATTGAATAAATGCAAGTGCCGCTTTTTCAGGATCTCCTGGTTGGTTTCCAGGGATATCTTCAACATGGACTCTGTCAAGTGCTCTGGCTTCTTTATAATCCTCAATAGGTTTTTTAGCGAACATAAGTGACCCTTTAAGAAGAAAATTGGTTTTAAAATAGCCAGGATAAACAATAGTGGCGTTTATGCCTAGTGATTTAGCTTCTGCTGATAAAGCCTCGGTTAAACCTGCAACAGCAAATTTTGTTGCATTGTAAATACCCCAACCCGGAAAAGCTCCTAAAAATCCGGCAATTGAAGATATGTTGATGATATGCCCCGATTTTTTTTCGCGCAAATGTGGCATCACATTCCTGATAACATTTAGCAAGCCAAATACATTAGTCTCAAAATTCTGACGTCCTTCTTCGTTGCTTAACTCTTCCAGGGTACCTAATTGTCCATACCCAGCATTATTTACGACAACATCAATAGTACCGAAGGTTTCAATTGCCCTGTTAATAGCCTCAATCACACTCGACTCATCTGTTATGTCCATTTCCAACGGAAGGAAATTATTAGATGCAGTTACATCGTTCTCAAAGCTGTTTACTGTTCTGGAAGTTGCCGCTACCTGGTAGCCTTGGTTCAAAAGTGCTTTTACAAGGGATAGTCCTAATCCTTTTGATGAACCGGTTACAAACCATACTTTTTTTGTATTCATTTTTTTTGTCTTTGATTAATAAAAAAATTACAATACAAAAGTGGATATATCGCCTGTGCCGGAACTAATCAAAACAATTGTTGTCTTAGCCAAAACAACGATTGTGAAAATTAACCTGAAATGAGCAGGTATAATAATCTACCCATAATGGGCTCGAACCGAAATAGCCCTTTAAACTACTTTCAGAGCACTAAGGAATGTCTGCAAAAATAAAATCCCTCTCTACGGAATGTAAAGAGGGATTGTGGGCCCAACTGGGCGCTTCTCGAACCATTTCCTATCTGATTTGCGTTTAATTGCCGATTTATCATAATTCGCCACTTATAAATGGGCTTACTTTGATCTTGTCTACTTGGGATAAACCATTATAAAACTCTGTTAAGACAGCTTTAATATAAGATATTTTTACTACTCTTATGATTTTGGGGGCACCTTCCTTATCGCTTCCTCTCACCATAATTCCCAATAATTGCCCCTCAGAATTAAATATGCCCCCTCCGCTCATTCCAGCGATCGATTGCGCTTCTATAAAGAATTCGGCACTCGCATTATACGGTATATCTCCTTCGACATCGCCTGCAATCTTCAATTTTTGGATTGCTTCCGCTGCTTCTTTATTAGATAATATTTTTCCATAAGCTACTGCTCCGTTAGGGTAGTTGATATCATCCTGAGGATAACCAACTGCAATGACTTTTTCGCCTGCTACAGCGGTATTCCATGTTTGGGTTGCTGTTGTCCTATGTTCGGGATCATATAGCTGCAATGGTTCAGACGTTTTAACAAGTTCAGGGTATTTAGGAAAAGGACCTTGCTGAGTTCGTTGATTATCAATTATTCCTAGATAAAAATCTTCTGCAGGGAGTAAGGTCGTATTAGTGGCACCGGAAGAAATATCAAAATGAATGAGGGGGAAATCTGCCACCAGTGTATTACCTAAATCGATACCTCCACTAGTCGGAGGAATTTGCGATGATTCAAAAATGCCCATGTTTTCGGACGATAAGTCAAAGAATTTGGCGTTTCGGGAATTCCATCCAGATATGTTATAAACATGGTTGGCGCTTATATAAAGTCCCAAACCATAATCGTTTTTTCTACTCCAAATTGTTTTTGATCCGGGGCCACGTCTTCCAACGCTTCCCCGTACCTTATTTAGCAGGTTGATCAGATTTTGATCATTTCCGTTCAAAATATCTTCAATTTTCGGAACGGTTTGCTCGCTTTTTGGAACAACTGGGTTATTACGTTTACATGATTGGACTGCTATTCCAACACTTATTAATAAAACTGTAAATACTGTTTTTGCTTGCATATTATATTGAGCTTAGGTAAAAGTATTTAATATTTAAAGTTGACTCCCACTCATCGGCATTTGGTGTCTGTCACTACTATGAAATAATTAATTTTGTTAAAATTTAATTGTCGCGCATGAAAAAGGTGTCCTTGAGAACATCCTTCTGGCCGCTATTTATACGATTAAATTGTTGAAAACGCTACATTGAACTCAGCCTTTTTTGTTTCGTGCCGATCGATCTTGACTATGCACTTTCATTAACTGATGCCTTCTTGGTTCATCACGTTATTGAACTTGCCGTTGAAACTGATAACTAGGCTAAGGGTTTAATTTAGGAGCTTACTATATGGGAAAGTAAATAAGATAGGCGGAACGGAAATCTATCTGAAAGAGACTTTTATATCATCAATTATGAAAGGTTTGGATAAAAATACGATTCCTCATGAGTTCGGACATTCATTAGGTCTCTACCATATAGACGAACCTTGGGTGTGAATAAAAAGCATGAGGGAACAGTGGAATATTCAAAAAATGATCAACAATAAGACGAATATAATGTACGGAGGTGGTGGCGTACATATGAATGACAAAACCTCCACAACAATTACTCCCGAACAGATGAACATCATGATTGAAAATTATAAATTTGGCAGATTAAATCTAGGTTGATGAGTATATATACAAAACCCACGTTATTAGCTATTGCGGTTTTTATCGTAATAACTCTTATTTACTCAACATTTGAAGCCGAATCAGATGGTTTTACTTTAATCGGATTTCCTTTAACGTTTAACAGATACACAGAAGGCAAAATAGATCACTCTGATATTGGATTGGCCCATATCGGCTTCAATACCAGTAATTTTCTATTAGATATGCTGGTGTTATTGGTATTCGTTTGGGGATTTAATTTCATTTGGATAAAATATTTAAAAAAAACATAGTGTAATGAAATTGTCCCCCATCGTAAATGTTTGCGATTCACTAGTTCTCATCCGCTTAATGATGTCAATTCCTTTACACCTGTTCTTTACCCATTACATTTCAGAACCTTTGAGTGGGTGTCGGAAACAAAACTCTTGACATCGAAAAAAGTAAAATTAACCCGGTTGCAAAGCGATGCTTTCCGAAAAGAGTATTAGTGCAGCACCTTGGTAAATTATTTTAATAATAACTAATTCGAGAAGATTGCGACTGGCATGTTTTCGACTGAACAAATCTGGAAAGTATCGAAGGCAAATGGATTAAAGTTTTGTAAGGACAATTTCTGAGTTACTATGCGCAATCCAGTTTACTGTGAGCAACAAAAAACCCCTCTAAGTTATTCTTAAAGGGGTTTAAAGCAGTGGGCCCACCTGGGCTCGAACCAGGGACCAAAAGATTATGAGTCTTCTACTCTAACCAGCTGAGCTATAGGCCCGGAAAAAAGGTATTCCTTTTTTGCGAGTGCAATGTTACAAATTTGAATTGAAATTAGGAAAATGTTTTCACCCTTTTTTCATAAAAAGAAAGAATACAAACTCATTTTCAAGCGCTTAATTTTAATTTTCATTTTACAGCGCCTAGTTTCTCATTAAAAAATGTTGATAAAACGCCTGCTCACCTGTCCTCAAATCAATTTCGAATAGGTTAATTTTGTAATTGATATGAATACGCCCGACCCGGACAACCAACTTCTTCTCGATTTTTTAGCCACCACCAACCAGCCTGTTTTTTTAACAGGTAAAGCTGGAACCGGTAAAACAACCCTGCTACGCAAGATTAGGGATACCACAAAAAAGAATTTCGCCATTGTTGCACCTACCGCTGTTGCAGCAATAAATGCAGGTGGCGTAACACTCCATTCCTTTTTTCAAATTCCGTTCGGCCCCCTGGTTCCTGTTGTTGATGAAAACGCTGAAAGTAATTTTAAATATTCAGACGAAAAAACAAGACTTTTACGCTGCCTTGATTTATTGATTATTGATGAGATTAGTATGGTTAGGGTTGATCTGATTGATTTTGTCGACCGTACTTTAAAGCGTGTTAAAGGCTCTAACCGTCCCTTTGGAGGCGTTCAGGTGTTAATGATCGGCGATCTTTACCAGCTCTCTCCTATTTTTCACGATGCCTGGCATATTCTGGGCAGTTATTATTCCAGTCCATATTTTTTCGATAGCCTCATTTTCAGGTCTACGCCAATGCTTACGTTCACTTTAGATAAAGTTTACCGTCAATCAGACCCCGTATTTCTTGACATTTTGAATGGAATGCGGGAAAACAGTCTCGACGCCGGCCTCCTTGCCAAACTGAATGAGCGTTACGATCCTTCTTTAGATCAGGAATGGAAAGATGATTACATTACGCTCACCACACACAACCAATTGGTTAATGAAATTAACCAGGGTTGTTTAGAAAAATTGCCCGGAGAAATTTTCGAATTCAATGCAGATGTAAGTGGCGATTTCCCTAAAGATGCCTACCCTACCGACGAAAAACTTCAGCTAAAGCTGGGTGCACAGGTCATCTTTATCAAAAATGATTCTTCTGGTAAAAAGCAATTCTACAACGGAAAAGCGGCAAAGGTTACCGCAATCAGTCAGGATTCGATAAAAGTAACTTTTACCAACGGTGGCAGGGAAATAGAAGTAGAAAAAGAAATCTGGCAAAATGTTAAATATAGCCTGAGCAACGAAGAAAATAAAATCGACGAAACCAGTACCGGATCCTTTTCTCAATATCCATTTAAACTGGCCTGGGCCATTACCGTGCACAAAAGCCAGGGATTAACCTTCGACCAGGCAATAGTTGATGTGAGCACCGCATTTACCCACGGACAGGCTTACGTAGCATTAAGCCGTTGCAGAAGCCTGGAAGGACTGATCCTGAAATCGCCTGTAGTTTCCGAAAATATCATTACCGATGCCAAAGTAATCAGTTTCACTAAAGCCGCTCATCAGGATAAACCTACCGCTGATCTGCTGGCACGTTATACGCAGCAATATGCCTGGGGATTGATTCATGAGCTTCTGAATTTTTCGCTGATTGCTAAAGATTGGGAGAAACTGGGTCGCTCCAAACTGATTGATAAAGACGAGAAGAATGCTTTTTTATCTATTTACGAACAGGGAAACCAGATCTTTCAACACGAGACCTTTAAAGTAGCCAGAAATTTCATTACAAAGGAATTCTCGAAAATAAGCACCAATGAAAATCCTGCAAATGAAAGTGCTTTTATGGAACGTTTGCAGAAAGCCTCAGATTATTTTATTCCAAAATTGGAACAACTCATTACTTTAATGGCAAGAATTGTGGCCATCAACTTTTATAATGATACGCACTCTGACAAATTACTTACGGTATTAAACGACTGTAAAGATGCGCTGCAGATCAAGCTGGCTTTATTTAAAATTTCTTGGAACCCCTTTTCGATCAAAGATTACATTAATACCCTGCATGCCGCTGGCAATAAACAACCCGAGAAAAAACCGGTTAAATCCAGCATCAAGCCAAAAGAGATTTCCAATCCTCAGGTGTATAAAAACCTGGTCGAATGGCGCAAAACAATCGCAGTGCAACGTAGCACCCAGGATTATGCGGTACTGTCTGACTTAGCATTACTTTCTATTGCCGAAAAAATGCCCAGAACTACCGACCAACTTGCGGCACTTAAAAGCGTAGGCATTGGCAATGCAAAAGAACTGGGCCAGCAAATTACGCGTATTGTAAACGCCCATTTAGGTACAAGTGAATTATTTTAAAAATTTTAGTTCTTAACACAATTTTTTAATACTTTCGCAACCCCATTTTAGCCGCCAACCACAGCACAACAAACCATGAGCAAGTTTTTATACGGAATCGATTTTGGAACAACCAATTCGGCACTTTCTATTTATGATGAAGAAAAGAAGGAAATTGTAGACACGATTTCTATCCCTTCATTGATTTATTTTACAGAGGTAAAAAGTCTTGTTGATGGCGAAAGCCATATCGTTGGCGACAAAGCAATAGATGCTTATTTAAGTGACAACATGAAAGGTCGCTTCATCAAATCTATTAAACAAATCCTCTCAAGAACTACTTTTACCGAAACCCGTATCCATAATAAAAGATATACAGCTTCTGATCTGGTAACTTTAATTCTAAAAGATTTAAAAGCGAAAGCCGATCAGATTGTTGGTGAAGACTGTCACAAGGCCATTATCGGACGGCCGGTTTTCTTTGATGATGATAATACCATGAAAGATACACTGGCGCAAACCAGGTTAAAAAAAGCTGCTGAAAACGCTGGCTTTACTGATGTGCGTTTTCAATTCGAACCTATTGGGGCAGCCTTTGCCTACGAAAAAACAATTAAGAAGAAAGAACGTGTTTTAGTAGCCGATTTAGGTGGGGGTACAACAGATTTCACCTACCTGATTCTCGATCCGGATAAAGTTGGCAGCAAAGACCGTAAAAATGATATGATTGCCTCAGGTGGTATTTATATTGGTGGCGACAGTCTCGATTCTGCATTTATGTGGGATAAAGGCACACCATATTTTGGAAAAAATACCATGTACGAGGCCACGCCAGGCAAGGTTTTAAATGTTCCCAAATCGCTTTTTGCCAATATTTGTACCTGGGATAAAATGAACTTTTTTAATGGTTTAAAAATCCAGAAAGAGATTGAGGAATATTATTATTATTCTGGAAACGATCCGAAATTCAAAAACCTGATCACCCTGATCGAAAATAACCTGGGTTATTCTTTGTTCAGATCGATCGAGAAAACAAAAATCGAACTTTCTGACCAACCTGTTTCTACCTTCGCCTACAGCAATATGGAGATCGAGATTGACGAAAATATTTCACTTGAGCAGTACAATTCAATTATCGGAAAAGACATCAATAAAATCGATGCTTACCTGGATCAGTTTATGGAAACATACAAAATCAACTCAGAAGACATTGACTGTTTGTTTTTAACAGGAGGAACATCAATGGTTTCAGCCGTGCAAAACCTGTTTAAAACTAAATTTCCTCATATTCCGTTAAACTCTGGCGATAATTTTAAAAGTGTAGCCAAAGGATTGGCCTACAGTGGTTATTTGTTTGAGGATTAATGAGCAGATTTTCATTCTAGCTATAGCGAAGAATCTGTAACATAGCTGCACTTTCTATCCCGTCAAAGGCCTATCGTTTGGACACATCTTTTTTTAAGAATAGTTTAGGCATTTTGCTAACCAACTTTAATAAAGCACGGATTTTAACCAAGTACGCCGTCAATCCCAAGAGCCGGAAAAATCAAAAAAACAGCTGCTGTCTAGTTCAATTAGCACTAACAAACCTGAAACGCAGTGGTTTTGTGTTCATAAATGATGATTTAATTTAAAAAAATATTGAACACAAAACGAAGTGCCGTTGTTTTTTTGATGTGCATGGGATTGTGCAAAAGGCTCATTGCTGGATTGACGAAGCGTTTTGGGTACTTTGGCGCTCCAAAGTACCATGCCCCGCGGCATAGAGCGTTAGAAGAATGTTATAATCATTGTGTCCACACGATAGGTAAAAGGCCGAGGATAAAGAAATATTGACTGGATCCGGAGCGCAATGCCTGTACAAAACATTTAGATACTTCCCGTCTTTCGCTTTTACGCTTCGCTGCCTCGTACCTCGTTGCTGCAGGGTAACACTCCAACCGGGGCTATTGGACAATGCAGCATTCATTTTTAGGGTATGTAAGGTGCAGAACCCTTTGTTCATAAACCCGATTGTAATGAATCCCGACGTTAAGTCGGGAGTAATAAAAAGCGGGGCTGCAAACCGCCATAAACCACAGCACCTATATTTCCTGATACCTGCAATATTATCTATTACTTGTTTCGACTATTGCAATTCCAAATATCTCCCTGAAAGGTCGTCAATCTGTGGTTATCTGTGTGAATCTGTGGTTAAAAACCTCAAATTAATGATATTTGGCTAGCGCTCCAACAGGGAATAAGCCTACAAATTACCAGATTATATTTTATTTTAGCCGTAAAAAATAAGGCTAACGCATACTGTAAACGCTAAAATACAATTACGTAACATTTTTAGGAATATTTTCCTTTCTTTAGACTAAGATTTTATAATTTAGCTGACGTAAAATTGGTGCGGCTGATAAAAATAGATGCAGTAAGCAAAGCTTTACGCGTTAGGCGCGAAAACAATTAATGTGGTGAGGTCTGGAATACCTGTTTTCTGGAAGAGATGAAATCAAGCAGATGAAATTTCTTTGGCAGACGCACCAATTTTTCATTCAATTTAGGCCAGGCGGCTGAATTGCAATACCGACATACCTCTGTGACGTTTAAAACTCTTATTAAAATTAGTAGTTTGTTCGAAACCCAATAGTTCAGCTATTTCATCAATCGTGTATTCACTATGGATCAATAATTCTTCCGCTTCGCGCATAATGCGATCTTTTATAAGCACCGTCAGGCTTTTTCCAAGCACTCTATCTAAAAATTTATTTAGCTTGCCAGTGCTCATTCCCATACCTTCTGCATAAAATTGGATGGATCTTTCCTGCCTGAAAAATTGTTCTAAAATTGCCCTGAATCTCAATACCTGCTGTAAATCATCTAAAGTTAAGGCAGCAAGATAGCCATTTAAACCAGCTGTATAACCTAGAAATAAAGACAAGTATTGTGCTAAATAAGGTATATCTTTTTTAACATTGATTTCTCTCTTTAGCTGATCAAGTAACCTATAAGTTTTAGTCAATTTGTGCGAATCGAGATCCCTGAAGGATAAATTTAAAAAGAGGTTTTTAGCCTGAGGATCTAAATGCTGAAGTAAAAATTCTGCATATAGTAAACTGCTAAAACTTAGCCAATAACCTGAAGTAATCTCTCCATCGAGCCTAACCAGACCTTCTTCCGGAATAAAAAATATCCTGCCTTTTAACAGGGGGTAATCTCCGGAATTCATGCATAAAAAGCCATTTCCTTCACGCACAATTAATATACGCATAGGGTATATTGCCTGCAACGCACGTTCTTTTTTAAAAAAACCGTTAATTGGCTCTAGTTGTATCATAAAAATTTAAGGGTAAACAACTGTAAGATCAAATTTATCAGATTTGGTTACAGGCTGCTAAAATAAATTATTATAATGATAAATGCCTCCTGAAATACAGACTAAGAATCAAATCTAAAAAAGCATCAATCTTTCGATTCTGTATTTAAATTAAATCTATTTATTAAACGAAGAAATTCAGCGCCCTTCTCCTGGCATTATGATTAGATGAAATGCATCAATATCAGATAGTTATACTGAAAACGATGCAAAACAATAAATGCAATCGCATGCAAAGATATTCTACACGCATTTATTTATGCAGATAGCACAATTACCTTAGTGGCTTCGATGCCATCTGGTGTAAATTCAATATCAAATTGAACTATATTATTGGGTTTTATGGGATCGACTACACCATGAGCAAAAACACTCACTTCTCTTCCTCCATTTGATGGTGTGATACTTCCAACACCTTCTTTTTGATTATAAAACTTTACTGTGCCTAACCTCATAGAACTATTGAATCAGTTTTACATTAATAGCATTAGGGCCTTTTTTCCCTTGCGCCATTTCGAACTCAACACGATTATTCTGACTTATTTTATCAATTAAACCTGTAACGTGAACAAAAACTTCGTCTCCGTTTTCTGTTACAATGAAACCAAATCCTTTAGATTCATTATAAAATTTTACTGTTCCCTGCATTTTTATTTAGATTTTACTCAATAAACATACAAAAAACCAAAAGGTTTAGCTATTACATAAAATTCTGGATCTGATCAACAGATCAAGCAATAAGTATTGATGATTTTATGCCGACCAGAAAAGGGCGCATACAAATAATATAGCCAAAGGCAGCATTCGAAACTTTCTTATCTTATTATCATGCATTTAGCACCGATAATTAAGAATTGAATTTGAAAAACCCATACAACAGCCATTTCTGTCAGTATCCAAAATCTCGATCGGTAACGAACTGTTATCTAAATTTATCAGTCCATACGTTAAGGTTTCCTAAATAATAAAGGATTGTAAAAATACCAGAAAATAGATCCGGGCTTTATTGAATACCAGTTTTTTTTCGAATGATCAAAATAAACCCCCATAGAGAAATTTTCTCCCTGAAAAAGTATTTGAAAATTGAACTAACCCTTTTTTTCGCTAAAAATCACAAAGAAAACACTAAAACCACCTAAAAGGGAAACTATTCCAAGAATCAAATTTAATTTATCGTTCATAATGTAATTTACAGATTAAAATGGCAATGACAATAGGCTGACAAAAAATAATTTCAAAAACAACTTATGGTTGTACGATTTTGAACTGAACTTCACCATGCAGATGCTGATACGTAAAGTTTGTGATAGGAGCTGATGTTTATCAGATGATGAATTCAAAGCAAGTATTACAACAAACTTATTTTATAATGCAATCAATCCATAACAAATCTATTCTGCTTTTTTCGCATAAATTTTGATACAATGCATCAGGCTATAAAACTATCTCCTATATTTATTAAAAATCAGTCAATAAAATAAATGAAAACAACTTTTACCCTCTTGTTATCTGCCATTGCCTTTGTACTAATATCGGCAACAACACTGAACCAACACATATACGAAAGCAAAACTTTCGATTTTTTTACAAAACATAAAATAGACACCCCAGACCAGGACCGCTTTGTGAAGGTTACCCTTGCGCAGGGAGAATTTACAGAACCTACCGAAATGGCGGTGCTTCCAAACCTGGATATTTTGGTTGCCCAACGTAGAGGTGAAATATTGATTTATAAAAATCAGACTAAAAAAATTAAAGAGGCAGGCAAACTCGATGTTTATTTTAAAAGCAATACCCCTTATGTAAATGCAGAAGAAGGTTTATTGGGTATGGCTGCAGATCCAAAATTTGCGGTAAATAAATACATTTATCTTTTTTACAGTCCATCTGATAAATCTGTAAACCGATTATCAAGATTTAAATTGGTTAACGATCAGATTGTAAAAGAATCGGAGAAAATTGTACTTGAATTCTATTCTCAGAGAGAAATTTGCTGCCACACCGGAGGATCTATTGCTTTTGGATCAGATAACCTGCTATATGTATCAACAGGCGATAACTCCACCCCATTTGATGCGCCAAAACAACAATATGTAAACAAAGGCTATGCTCCTCTCGATAACAGAAAGGGATTTGAACAATACGACTCCAGGAGATCGGCCGGTAATACGAACGATTTAAGGGGGAAAATACTTAGAATCAAGGTAAATGAAGATGGTACCTACAGTATTCCGGACGGTAACCTTTTCCCTAAAGACAATCCGAAAACCAAACCTGAAATTTATGTAATGGGAAATAGAAACCCTTATCGCATTTCTGTAGATCAAAAAACCAACTTTTTATACTGGGGCGAGGTTGGACCTGATGCACCGGACGATGATGATTTAAGAGGCCCCAGAGGTTATGATGAAGTAAATCAGGCCCGTAAAGCAGGTAATTTTGGCTGGCCCTTATTTATAGGCAACAACTACCCATACAAGGCCTACGATTATACCAATGGTACTAACGGAAATGCATTTGATCCGGCAAAACCGATCAATAATTCACCAAACAACACCGGTTTGGAGCAACTACCGCCGGCACAACCTGCTTATATCTGGTATCCTTACGGCGAATCGAAAGAATTCCCACAGGTTGGTGCAGGTGGCCGAACAGCCATGGCCGGTCCGGTGTACTATGCCTCAGCAAATTCACCTTACCCAGCCTATTATAACGGAAAACTAATTATTTATGAATGGGTACGTGGATGGGTTAAAGCAGTAACCATGAATGCACAAGGTGATTACCTGAGTATGGAGCCCTTTATGGCTAACGTTTCTTTAGCAGCACCTATTGACATGGAATTGGGTCCCGATGGAAAATTGTATATCCTGGAGTACGGCAAAGGCTGGTTTACCAAAAACCCTGATGCTGCAATTACCAGAATTGATTACCTGAAAGGCAACCGTCCACCATTAGTTGAAAGCCTGAATATTGCAAAAACAAGTGGTTTATTGCCTTATAAAATGACAGCAACGGTTACCGCTAAAGATCCGGATGGTGATCCTTTAACCTATGTATGGAACCTGGGAAAAGGCATTACCAAAACTACCACCAAGCCAACCCTACAGTATACCTTCGCTAAAGCAGGCGAATATCCGGTAAGTGTTACCGTAATAGATAATAGTAAAACTTCAGCGAAAAGTCAGGTGATACCGGTTTTTGCAGGTAATGAACACCCTGTTGTAAATATAGATTTAACAGGTAACAAAAGTTTTTACTTTCCTAATAAACCAGTTGATTATAAAGTTTTGGTAAGCGATAAAGGTGCTAAAGTGAACAATAGCCGCATATATATATCAAATACGTATACAGAAGGAACCGATTTAGCTGGTGCAGAATTGGGGCACCAGCAGGCAGCACAAACCATGATTGGTAAAGCATTGATGTTGAAATCTGATTGTAGCACCTGCCATAAAGAATCAGCGGTTTCTATTGGGCCAGCTTTTGATAAAATTGCAGCAAAATACAAAAACGACCCTAAAGCGGTTGATTACCTGGCTTCAAAAGTGATTGGCGGTAGCCATGGCGTGTGGGGAGAAGTACCAATGCCGGCACACACCGCAATGAAAGAAGCTGAAGTGAAAAAAATCACAGAGTGGATTATGACTTTAGGCAATAAAGAAGCGGTTAAAGCCTCACTTCCAACTACGGGCAAAATCATTCCGCCAGCTGCTACTGATAAGAAGAAATCTGTTTTAACTTTAAAGGCAACTTATACTGATGCAGGAAGTACAGCATTAAAAAAACCGCTAACCACAACAAAAGTAACCACCCTGAGAAGTAATGTAATTGATGCGGACGACATCAAAGATTTTAGGGGGTTTGAGCGAAAAGATATTTATGGTGGTGAAAAACTCATTCTCACTAAGGATAACGGCTGGATAGCCATTAAAAATGTTGATTTAACGGGTATTTCAGGTTTTACTTATTCATTCTTAAACCTCGATCCCGGATCAGATGGTGAAATCGAAATCAGATTGGACGATAGTAAAGGCATGATGATTGGAAAATCTACTTTTAGAAAAAGTGATCCGATCAATATGATTTCGGATGGAAAAACCCATGATATTTATTTCGTATTTAAGGTGATAAAAACAGGCGATAAAAAGAGCCGGGCCATTATCCAATCGATTACGGTAGAACCTAAATAAATGACCTTGACGTCATTCCCACACAAGCCTATTGTGGACGCATCTTTTGGTTTGTTTTTTTATACGTTTTGCTAGCTTGCTTCAATAAATCACAGGTTTTACCGAAGAACGCCGTCAATCCCAGGGGCCGGGGAAATCAAAAAAACAGGTGCACAACAGTAAAAATGGCAGTAACAAACCTGAAACGCAGTGGTTTTGTGTTCATAACCGATGATTTAATTTTAAAAAAATATTGAACACAAACCCCGCAGGGCTCAATCAGACTAAAGAAAACACTACAATACCTGATTAAACGAAGTGCCGCTGTTTTTTTGATGCGCGTGAGATTGTGCAAAAGGCTCATTGCTGGATTGACAAAGCGCTTTGGGTACTTTGGCGCTCCAAAGTACCATGCCCCGCGGCATAGAGCGATAGAAGAATGTTATAATTAATTGTTTCCACACGATAGGCGCAGGCGGGAATGACGCAACTATAAATATCACGCGGCAACTAAGCACTTCTGGATTTTTATTGTAAAAATTGCTGATTTCATACCCTTCGTTAATCCAGCAATAATATCTTTGCAGCAAATTCAGAAGATTCCATGCAAAACATTAAAAACATTATTTTCGATTACGGAAACGTAATATTTGATATCGATTTCAGAATTGCTCAGGCTTCTTTTCAAAAATTGGGCATTACAGATATCGAAAATTTCTTTGCGCACAAAGCGCATAACCAGCTATTTGATGACTTTGAAACTGGTGCCATTTCTCCGGCCGAATTTAGGACAGGAATTAGAAATGCCGCAGGCAAACCTGAATTAACCGACCAGCAGATTGACGAGGCATGGAATAGCCTGTTAATTGGAACGATACAAGAAAACCACGATTTACTGCTTGAAGTAAAAGAAAAATACCGTACTTTTTTGTTAAGCAACAATAATGAAATCCACTACGACTGGATTATCAATTACCTGAAAACAACTTTCCAGATTAATAATTATGATGCTTATTTTGAGAAAGCTTATTTCTCGCAACACATGAAACTGCGTAAACCCAACACCAACATTTTTGAGCAGGTGTTAAAAGAAAACAACCTCAATCCGTCCGAAACGTTATTTATCGACGATAGTCCACAACATATAGAAGGCGCTAAAAAAGTAGGATTAAACGCCTTATTAATGACTGAAAAACCAGCTCAACTAGGGGCCTTTTTAAAAGCAAACGGAATTTTGTAAATTAATATATGTCAGAAAAAAAGTTTAAGTCGCTAAAAGAATTCTACCCTTTTTACTTATTAGAGCATCAGAATACCACATCGCGTATCTTACATTTTATCGGTACTGGCTTGGTTTGCCTGGCTTTTTTTACAGGTTTCCTTTTTCACAACTGGCATTTCTTTTTGGCGATCCCGGTATTGGGATATGGTTTTGCATGGGTTGGGCACTTCTTTTTCGAGAAAAACAAACCTGCTACTTTTCAATATCCGGGTTATAGTTTAGTGAGCGATTTTATCCTGTTCTACGATCTGTTATCCGGCAAACAATCTTTTATAATAAAGAAATAGTTTTCAGGAGCTAAAAATAACCTTTCAATTTAACTCAAGCTATCGGATGAAGCGGCATCCTTTTTGGCTGTCACCCTGAGCGAAGTCGAAGGGCAACCAAAAAGATATAGCGCAAAGCGAGGCTGCATGTCCCGAATGACTACAGCAAGATCATTTCCAAAAAAACGACTTATTATAAGAGATAATTGTGGTGGTGATAAAAGAAAAATCCTCATCTCTACTGAAGTGTAGTCGAGATCCTTCGACTACGCTACCATAGCACGGTCGTCATTCCCGCGCACGCGGGAATCTTAAAGCGCCAGCATTACGATTCCCAATCAAGTTGGGAATGACGATTTATCGCGACTTATCAAGCTCTAAAATCCCGCCGTCATTCATATCGATTTTTATGAAAAAAGTTGAAAATTGAAATAACGACTCTGCTAGCCAAAAACTAAACTAAAGTTTTCTTCTTTTTAATTCTCTTTCAATCAACCCAAGTTCACGGCCTGTTTGTCCGGCTACTGAAGTATTTTCCTGTGCTCTTCTGAACAAATAAGGCATTACTGCTTTAATCGGTCCGTAAGGAACATATTTTGCTACATTATAGTTCGAATCGGCAAGATTAAAACTTAAGTTATCACTCATCCCTAATAACTGGGCAAAATATACATGAGGGTGATTGTGTGTTATATTTTTTTCTTCTAAAAGATAAGTCAATAAGCGGCTGCTATCTTCATTATGCGTTCCGGCAACAATGGCAATCTCTTCAATATGATCAACACAATAACGTAAAGATTCGTTATAATCGCGATCAGATGCCGCTTTATCCGGCTGAATTGGTGAAGGATATCCCATTTCCACAGCACGTTTACGCTCTTTTTCCATGTAAGCACCACGTACCATTTTTACACCCAAAATAAAACCATCTGCTTTAGCTATTAAATGGTCAGCTTTCATATCCGCTAATTTATCATGACGATACATTTGGTAAGTATTGTACACAATAATCCGTTCCCGGTTAAATTTACGCATCATATCCAGCGCCAACTCATCTATGGTATTCTGAATCCAGGTTTCTTCAGCATCAATCATGATTGGCACAGCTTTATCGAAAGCCGTTTTGCAGATCATTTCGCACCGTAATTTTACTTTTTCGTATTCTGCCTGTTCTGCTGCAGTTAAAACTTCTTTGGCATCCAGTTTCTGCAAGAGTGCAAAACGGCCTATACCGGTTATTTTGAAAACCGTAATCGGAATTTTGGTATCGCCATCGGCACGTACGATAGTACGGATAATTTCGGCACAGGTTTCATCAAAAACCTGTTCTTCTTCTTCTCCTTCTACCGAATAATCTAAAATGGTACCTACCCCCCCTTTATCCAATTGCTCAATAGCTTTATTACATTCTGCAATGGTTTCACCGCCACAAAACTGCTGAAAAATGGTCGTTTTAATCGCCCCCTGAATCGGCAAACCGATATTTAAAAAGAAGTTTGTAATGGCCGGACCAACTTTGGTGAGGAAATTACTCCCAATCATTTTAAAAAGCCAGTATGCTTTTTTAAGCTCATGGTTAGATTTTTGACGGAAAGCGATTTCCGTATTGTCGAAATTGGGTTGTTTTTTGGTGGATAAATCCATTTTTACTATATAATAAGTCAGATTGGTGCAAAATTATAAAAAGCATTGGTTGTTAAAACTAAAAACCTTTAAATAATCGTATTTTTGCATAAAATGATACAATTCAAATTAGAAGGCGAATTTATTCCATTAATCCAACTGCTAAAAGCAACAGGCTTGGTTGGAACCGGTGGTGATGCACAGGCTGCTGTAATGGACGGTTTGGTAAAATGCAACGGTGAAGTAGAATTCCGCAAACGCTATAAAGTCAGGGTTGGCGACATCATCACTTTTGAACAAGATAAAATCGAAGTAATTTAATGGAAACCTTAACGAGCGCAGGCCATTCGCTTTATTTCGAAAGCAATTTAGACGCCTTAAAAACACTTTTAGAAAGCAACAAGTACAGCAAAGTTTTTGTACTGGCTGATGAGCATACCAGCGAAATCTGTTTACCGCTTTTCCAGTCGCTTTTAGATGATTTTTCTGAATTTGACCTGATTGAAACTTCGGCAGGTGAAGAAAATAAAAATATCGATTTCTGTATCGGCATTTGGAAAACCTTACTGGATTTTGAAGCTGACCGCAAAAGTTTAATGATCAACCTTGGCGGTGGTGTAATTACCGATATGGGTGGCTTTATTGCCTCTACTTACAAAAGAGGTATTGATTTTATCAATGTACCTACTACCCTTCTTTCACAGGTTGATGCTTCGGTAGGCGGCAAAACAGGAATAGATATTGACAATGTAAAAAACATGGTGGGTACCTTTACCTTGCCACAAATGGTTTTTATCGAAACTGCATTCTTAAAAACATTGCCCGAGCGTGAGCTTTTATCAGGCTTTGCTGAAATGATTAAACACGGTTTAATTTACGATAAACCCTACTACGAAAAATTAAAGGCAAGTAACTACTTAACGCCTGCTGCAGAAGACATTTACCGATCGGTTGAAATTAAAAATGAAGTGGTTACCATCGATCCGCATGAGAAAAACCTAAGAAAGATTTTAAACTTCGGCCATACCATTGGTCATGCTGTGGAAGGCTACTCGCTGGCAAATGACGAAAACCCATTAACACACGGTGAGGCCATTGCTATTGGTTTTGTGTGCGAGGCAGCATTATCAATCAAAAACAGTACCTTAACAAAAGACGAACTGACCGATATCAGTGGTTATATTTTATCTTTATACCCAAAATACCACATCAAAAAAGAAAGTTTCGATACCCTTTTGGAACTGATGCAGAGTGATAAAAAGAACGAAGATGGAAACATTCTCTTCTCACTTTTAGAACAAACAGGTAAATGCACGTTTAACTGCCGTGTAAGTACAGCCGATATTTTAAGCAGTTTAGATTACTATAACAGTTTATAAAATGAAGTATACAGGAAGTGATATTTCTGTTATCGGGCTATTTGGCTTCGTAATCGTTTTAACCCTGGTTGAAATGTATTTTAGCTATGCGCACGACAGAAAATTATATACCAAACGCGATACCTGGACGAACATCTACCTGATGACGGCAGCCGTTGTGATTAATTTAGGCACTAAAACATTTACTTTTTTCTTGTTGGCCTATTGCTATCAATTCCGTTTATTCCAGATTTCTAATATTTGGGTATATTGGATTGTGCTCATTTTAGCGCAGGATTTTTTATACTGGTTTTTGCACACCGTTGGGCATTATGTACGCTTTTTCTGGGCGATGCATGTTACCCATCATTCATCTGAACACTTTAACTTAACCACCGGTTTCCGTTCAACTGTTTTTGAGCCTTTGTACCGGGTTTTCTTTTATCTTCCCCTGGCATTTATGGGCTTTACTGCAGTTGATATTCTTTTTGCCTACCTGGTTACCCAAATTTACGGCAATCTCGTTCACACCCAATACAACATCAAATTCCCGAAATGGTATGAGTATATTTTTGTAACCCCATCCCATCACCGGGTACACCATGCCAGCAATGTACGCTATCTGGATAAAAACATGGGTATGGTATTGATTCTTTGGGACAGGTGGTTTGGCACTTTCCAGGAAGAATTGCCTGAAGATGTAGTGAAATACGGTCTAACTACACAACCTACTGATACCGGGCCGGTAAACATTATTTTTCATGAGTTTAAAGCTTTAACTGCAGACGTTAAAAAGGCACCAAACTTTATGGATAAAGTAAAATACATTTTCAATCCACCGGGATGGAGCCATGATGGAAGCACTAAAATCGCTAAAATTATGCAGCAGGAATTGCGTGAGGAAGAACAGAAAAAGTATGATGAACTGCAACTGCAAAAAGTAAAGGGACTTAACGATAGAGGGGAATTAAGTTCTACAGGATAAAATAGTTTAAAGTTCTGTGTCTTCTGCACGGACCTTTTTCGTGATCTATCCTCGCTATTGTCTTTAACCACAGATGCGCACAGATAAACACAGATGATGGTTTCGTACGCTAAAAGATAGATCTCTCCACTTCGCGTTGCTCCGTCCGATATGAAGAGGATTCTATTGAGTCTATTAATGGTAGAGGTAGTTTTTCAAATACATTAGTGGGTTGATGACAGCTATACTAAGGGCGTCATTTCGACCGCAATGGAGAACCCGAAGGCTCTGCGAAGCAAAATCTTTTTACCCCCGCTCTGTCCGTAGCGTTAAGCATAGTATCTCTATAGGTACAAGAATAAAATTGAGTTTATAAACTCAATTAAAACGAGTCACAGACTTTTTTCTACTATTAATCCTTAGCGCCACTCGAAACACTACGGGCAGAAACTAACAAATTGCATTTCTGCTGCCCGTGCCAATTACGAAGCTCTTTTTTTGCACACTTCATCATAATTTTTTATATTAGGTTAATCAAAGGCGATGATAACCCAAATCAATCTCGTCTGATTAAAGATCCCAAAAAAAAATATTCCAAGTCCACCTTTACGCCACATTTACCCCGCGTTTATGCCACCTTCCGGCCAGGCTAGCTTAACACCTGCTTGCACACTGCTTAACCCTTGCTTTGGTTGAGTAATGCCCCTGTTGGAGCTCAGGTAGATCAAACATTTGACTCGCTTGAGATCGGCAGGCTAACAATGGCTAAATAAAAGGTAAAGGGAAAGTTATCTTAAGGTATTGTTGGTGTATAACTGTGTCGGAGCAGCCCGGTTAAAGAAACAATAAACGGCTGTCCGGATTTTTTTATCCCGCGCTGTCCGTAGCGTTAAGCATAGCGTCTCTATGGATACAAGAATAAAATTGAGTTTATAAACTCAATTAGAACAAGTCACAGACTCTTTTCTACTATTAATCCGTATAGCCCTTCGGAACGCTACGGACAGACATGGATCCGTCATTGCGAGAAGGCTTTTTAGCCGACGAAGCAATCTTTATAGCGAGGATTACTAGCATGATAGATTGCTTCGTCGTTCCTCCTCGCAATGACGACCATTCTATTGTAGTCTGTCTATGGTAGCGTAGCGGATTGCTTTTATTATCGCGTTGAAATGGTCTTCGACTACGCTCAGACTGACATACCAATTAATTTTTAAACAAGATTTTATTATTTCGATCTGAGCTGTTTACATTTGCTTATTTTAAGGTCACATCCAGGTAAACGGAATGACGGCCGTATGTTTCATAAAATGGTTTAAAAACAACATTGTCAATCGTGAATCTTAGCTGTTGTGGATCGCCTTTAATGGTTTTGCTAATGTCCTGTGCATTTAAGGTGATTTTACGCCATTCTTTTCTTGCTTCTGGTTCCTGGGCAGCAAGCAGTATGGGGCCATAAAATAAGCTGGCTATGTTCTGCTGGTCCATAACCGGATCAAGGTGAAATTGGAATGGCATTTTTAATTCTATCATATCGCCATCCTTCCAATTACGGCTAATTTTCAGGTAACTGCCCGGGTTGGCCTGGAGCTTTTGTTCTTTGCCATTAATTTTTACAAAAAAACCTTTGGTTGCCCATCCAGGTACACGCACATGGAGGTCAAATTTTCCACTCCCTTTAATCGTCAGTTTGGTGTGGTCTTCTTTTGGGAAATCTGTTGTTTGTTCTATGCTTATATTTCGCGCTTTCCAGTCTAGTGTAGAAGGGATATACAGATTTACGTAAAGCGCTTTGTTATCCTTGCTTTTAAAATAAATCGAATTTTGTAGCTTGGTACTGCTCTCTAATGCTGTACCGTTACAGCAGGTAAAGCCTTTCATGTCCGGATTGCCAAATTGTTTAACAGAACCTGGTCTGAGCGGAACGTGATAAGTATTTGCCGGACTTTTTTCGGCAACTGATGCCAGGATATGATTGTACAGACCACGTTCATAATAATCCATCAACTCTGCCTTTTGATCGAAGAGGAACAGATCGCCTGTTAACTTAAGCATATTGTAGGTCGCACAGGTTTCATTCTGGCCCCCTTCAGAGAAACCATTTTCATACAGTGTTGATGGCTGGGCAGTAAAACACTCGGCATTAGCCGGATTACGTGCACCTGCAACACCTCCAATACTATACATGTAATCATTTACCATTTTGTGCCAGAAATTATCTGCCACTTTGTAATACTCAGGATTGTGGGCAACACGATACATTTCTATACTTCCCACCACCTGTGGGATATGTTGATTGGCATGCAACCCACGGAAATTGTCGACATTTTTCGCCAGGCCATTCGAATGTGCGGTATCGCCAAAGAATACTTTAATGTTATCAAATAATTGTGCTGTTTTAAGGTAGCGCTGTTCGCCGGTAATGCTGTACATGCGGGCCATCGACTCGTTCATTCCGCCAAACTCGCCGGCAATGTAGGTATTCCACATCTTGATGAGCGTTTCTTGTGGCAACTGGCTTAAACGGGCATATACCCAGTCGCTCATGTTTACCGCTATTTTGAGGGCCTTTTTATTGCCGCTTACTTCATAAACATCAATTAAGCCTGCCAGGATTTTATGCAAGGTATAATAAGGTGCCCAGATCTGGTTATTCTGTCCGCCGTATTTAGCGCCTTTTTCCAGCATGATAAATTGATCGGGAGGGTAAGCGCTGATAAATCCTTTTCCCCAGTTCCAGTAATCGGTGCGGATGCCCTTATCACTAAGGTCTGAATCAAAATCCGATTTGCCGGGTCCATGCGGAATAGCTGCAGGGTCGGATACATATGGGCCGCCAGGGTTTTGTGGCTTTCCCGATAACATCGATAATTCGTAAAGTGTATTGACCATATCGTCCATCTTTTTCGCGAAATTAGCGTGAAGTGCCTTATCATAACCTGTACTGGCATAAGCCTGTGCAATGGCAGAAAGGTAATGGCCTGTAGCATGCCCTCTTAATTTAGTATCCTGACTATCCCATACACCTAAGGGTTCTGCACCTTGAGGTTGTTTTTGACCAAAAGCATGGCGAAACATATACAAAAAGGAATTTGGATCGGTTTGAGCTAATGTTCTGATAAATTTATCACGGTTTTCGATAAATTTAGTTTCGTGTCCATGCAAATCGGTTTTAAGTGAAACCTGGTTCAGATGAAAAGCCTCCAGATTTGAAACCGGGGTGATCTGCTCTTTTGACGCATTTATGGTAACAAATGCCTTTGGTTTAAAATCTGTACCGGAAACCCGTCCGGTTACAGTATATTTTCCTGGTTTAAGAACAGCCGTATTGTCTATGTCAGAAGGCCACAACACCCGTACTTTTGGGCCTTTTAATCCATTCTTGTAAGTCCCCTTAAGGTAAACTGGTAATCGCGGTAAGTTCCCAACTGCTGTTTCTATTTCAACATCCGCAACATGTGTGAGGTAAGTATTGTAAAGCTGTGCCTGGTTTTTGTTAAAATGTGGAAGATCGTCCTCGCTTTTACCAACATTCACGGTAGTCTGCTGCGTGCCTTTCTGCGAATTGTTGTAAATCCCGGCAATCTGTCTGGCGGTTAGGGGAATACGATAAATGCGGAAATCGTGCAACATGGCATTAAGATAAGGTGCGCCTGGCAACATCGATTTTCCGATATAGAGCAGTTTTTTATCTTTCGATTGCTGATCAAATACGGCCGTTAGTTCTTGTGTGATATCTTTTGCTTCGGCTACAGGTTTGCCATTTACATAAGTGCTCATTGATTTTGAAGGCGCATCGATGACTACCGTAAGATAGACCCACTTGTTCATTTCGATGGCTGCCGAAACCGCTTCCTTGCTGTTGCGCTCATTCGCTTTTAGCTGCGCCAGCAAACCTTTCTGGGTTTTTGTGCCTAGGGGTGCTGCAAAAAAATGTTTGCCGGCATCCTTTCCGAAATCAAAAAACGATTGCCCAGCTTCGCCCGACCGTAGGTAGATCCATCCGGATATGCTGAGCGATTCAACATCAGCCAGTGCCTCTGATGGGATTGTAACAAAGGAATTGTCGTTACCGGAAAGCGATAAAACCTTTCCAAAACGATTATCATTAACAAACTCGGGGTTAGAGCCCTGAGATTTGGCATGCAGATTATTTCTTGACCAGTCTTTTAAATCTCCATTAAAGATATACCGTGCACTCATTCCTGTTTCACCGATGCCATCAAGTATCTGATCACCATTTTGTGCCAGAACCGTGTTACTTGCGCCTATAAAAACAGCAAGATATAGAATGGAGCGGAGCACTTTGTAAATTTTCATATTTAATCTATTGTCAATAATGAGGTTGCATCATAAAAATAAGTTTCCCTGAGCGTTGTTACCCTGCGCTAAGCCTTTACTGAGTTTGACGATGAATCGAAATACCTCAGGGGGTGTTATGGCAGTCTATAAGCTCGCGATGACAATTCTATATATGATGCTCCCCGTAAATGTATCTGTCTATGCTATTTTAGTTCATAAGGTTTTTTGCCCATCACCTTAATGAAGTTTAAAAAGACCTTTTCCTAAAGATAAAATTAAGCAAAAGGAGTAAGGAATAAATCGCTATAAATTGCAGGTATTGTGCATATTTTAACCTTATTTTATGCTACGGATCCAAAATTATTACTGATGGAGGTATGAATTGGTTCACTCTGATCTTTTTTGTATCATATTATTCAGACTGCTATTTCCAGATACAAAAGGTTAAAATATTGATACTATGCATTAATATACAACGGTAATCTGGGGTTTACTTCGTCTATATTTACATGCAGACCTATACAGCCGTTTCCTAAAATTGAGGTAACACTTAACCATGAAGAAAAAATATCTAAAGCCATTCATTTTATTCCTGTTGTGTTCTACTTTTCAAATCCTAATGGCTCAATCTGCAAAGGAGGCTGTGCTACATGGAAATCCAATTATACCGGGTTATTTTGCAGATCCAACGGTAAAGAAGTTCGGAGATACCTATTATATATATGCTACAACAGATGGTAACGGTGGTGGTTTCGGTCCTTCTCAGGTATGGACATCTAAAGATTTTGTGAATTGGACCATGCAGGATATGAACTGGCCAACCACGCACTACTACTGGGCGCCGGATGTAACCCAGGGTGCGGATAGTAAGTACTATTTATATTACTGCCAGCCTGTTGAGATTTTTGGTGCTTCAGCTGATACTCCTGTTGGTCCCTGGACATCGCTATTGCCTAAAGGTAAACCGGTTGTTTCTAATTTTATGGTGCCAAATGTGATTACGCTTGATGGACAGACTTTTAAAGATGATGATGGCCAGTATTATATGTATTGGGGCACCTGGGGCATTTATCCCAACCATGGCTGTGGTGTTGGTCTTTTAAATAAAGATATGAAATCCTTTTCTAAGCTGGCGCAGATTCCCAATACTGATGCAAAAGAGTTTTTCGAAGCACCCTTTGTGTTTAAAAGAAAAGGAATTTATTATTTGACCTATTCCTCTGGTTATTGTGAGGATGGCACTTACAGGGTTCAATATGCAACGGCAACCAACCCGATGGGACCTTTTAAATATGCCGCTAATAACCCGATTTTATCTACAAATAAAGACGGAACGGTGCACGGGCCGGGGCACCAGTCTGTATTGCAGCAGGGTGATGATTTTTACCTGGTTTATCACCGGCATAATAATCCGCATAATGATGGCGGTTACCACAGGCAGGTTGCTGTAGATAAAATGCAGTTTGATGATGAAGGGAATATATTGAAGATTTTACCTACACGTACCGGAATCGGTTATCTGGCGAAAAATGCCAATCCACATCCAAATTTAGCACAAGGTAAAAAAGTGTCCGCATCCTCCAGCTATGATGAAAATTTTAAAGCAGAATTTGCTTTTGATGATGACAATGGAACCTTATGGAAAGGTAAAAGTAATGTAGGTCCTGCCTGGGTGCAGGTAGATTTGGGAAAAACAGCGCATGTTAAAAGTATCCATACGCAGTTTGAATACGCCACCTGGTATTATCAATATAAGATCATGTATTCGGTTGATGGGAAAACATGGAAAATTTATTCCGATCGCAGCAGAAATACACAACACGGGAGCCCGATGATTGATTACGGAAATATTAAGGCGAGGTATCTTCGTACAATGGTTTTACAGACGGAATATCCGGGATTGAATAAAGCGATATGGAATATTAAGGTTTTCGATGATGCGGAATATCATCCGGTAATGAATACCAAAATTAAAAAATGGCAACCTTTAAAAACTTTTGAACCAAAAGGTTTATTGGTAGACCTGGCATTAGATAATCTCCGGACAGGCACCGTTGTAGCAGACGTTCAAAATAAAGGGAAGTTGGGAGGGAATTTTGTGGCTGGTGGAATAACTAAACCCATTACTTCCATGATCGGAGGTAAAAAAGCATTGATTTTTACTGGTCAGGAGCGCTTATCTTCATCAGTTCCTGCACCACAGTCTCTGCTTGGAAACAGCAGTTTTAGTGTAAATATGTGGGTTTTAAATCCGGAGATTGATAAAGAAGAAACGATTATTTCGTGGACAGGGCGGGGAGGGGTTAATTTAAGTAATGCTGCAGTAGGTTATGGGAATAGTAAAACTGCCGGTGCAATAACCCACCTGGGATGGGCAGATTTAGGATACAAGCATTTGCCAAAAGCTAATGAATGGCATCTGATCAGCATTGTTTTTGATGGTACAATGGAACAGATCTATGTTGATGGAGAATTGGATAGGAGTGAAAGAAGGATGCTTTTTATCAATAACCTCAAACATTTTCTAATCGGCGGAAATGAAGATGGAAGTGCAGGATTTTCCGGCGCATTGGCTTCATTAAAAATTTATGATGTGCCGCTAAGCCATGAAGAAATTAAAATGGCCTATGCAAAAGGGCTGCTCAATAATACCGTGCTACATGTAGAGGCGAAAAATCTCGACTATGGCAATTTAGATAAATGGACCAACAACGGGGCTGCTTTAGGGGCACTTGTAAGCAGGGCAAAGGCAGAAGTTGCTGATGTAAATGGGAAAATAGCGGTGTTGTTGCACAGTAAGGGTAAATTGATTCTGAGCAATGAAATGGCTGAAACACCAGATTTTTCAAAACCTTTTTGCGCCATTTTTTCATTGTATTCGCAAGCCGGTTCAAAAACAGATTTATTTTTTGGCAAAGGAAATAAAACGGCCAGGATAACAGGTGCCGGAAAGTGGCAGCAGGTGATCTGTACGTATTATAAAGGGAAATTCAAGATTTTTGTAAATGGTAAATTAGCCGGAAATATTGATGCCCCTAAAAGGCAAAAAGATCAGCGTATTTTAATCGGATCTGCAACGGAAGGAACTTCAGTAGCCATATCTTCAATTTCTGTGTTTAATTATGGCCTTGATGATCGCAGTTGTAAGACGGAATTTAATTTTTGGAAACAGACAGTAAATAATAACCTCACAAATGCATCATTCGCTTCTAAACCATCAGCTGTTACACCAAATATGGTCGATATGGCTGCGGATAAACCAGTATTACCGGGTACCAATTTTGAATACCTTTTTAAAAATGATGGGGATAAAAGTGCGCAAAAATGGTTAAAGTCTTCAGTTTATACTGATTTTACTGTTGAGCCAGAAAAGCGCTATACTTACACCGTAAAGGTTAGAGATAACTTTGGCAATGTTACCCAAACCTCTTTGCCTTCCGTTGTTACAACAGATTCTGCACTTTTTGTAATCAGAAAGCAAAATGGAGCTGCGCTGTCGGTTCCGGCAAGAGCAGATGGTTTGAAAGGAACTTCCTGGGACGGTTTGATCGGGAATGCGGACACCGTTGCCCAGCATTCCGGGGTATTGAAATTGGTCTCGCACAATACATTTTGGGATGGATCAATGGCAACAGGGCCATTTGCTTACAACAAAGTGGAAGGCGATTTTACCGCCGAGGTAGTGCTATCGGATATGTTAGGGCTGAACCAAAAGAAAGCTTATGGTGCAAATGAGGCCGGTATAATGGTCAAAGAACCATCAAGTAGAGCTAAGCTTGTACAAAATGGCGTTATGCCAGGCTGGGGTGTCGGAAACATCGTAACTGATTTTAACTCGGGGGAGCGCAAACAGTTGAATAACTTATCGGGATGGGCTTTTTATCGTCATTTACAAATACAAAGGCAGGGAAATCTATTTTTTATGCGTGGCAGCCATGATGGAAAGGCCTGGGTAAATCTTCCCGGCAGTCCGATAAAAAGAGATGATATGAGTAGGGGAGTTTTAGAGGTGGGCGTTTATCATGCTACCTATGGTGATATTTCTGGTTATGCATCATTCAGTGATTTTAAGATCATCCAAAAGAAATAAAAGAGACAAATAAATAATTGTTATTGAGAGTGGCTGACCAAATTTGTCGTTAAGTTAAGCGCTGCGTTTGGTCAGGTATGAGCGTAGTTGAAGACTCCTTGAGATTAATAAATTGCAAATAAATGCCCTAAGATTACGATACCATAGATGTTGTTTTGCAATTATTTATTAATGAGCGACTTGCGGAACCTATGCATTTCCTTATAGCTAGGCCGTAGCACCGTATCTCCGTTCTACTTAAATCCGGCCTAACAAATTTTTCGGGCTCCACTGACAAAGCCATCCCACTGGCTTCGAAAGAAAACGGCGAAGCCCTCATGAATGCAGCTGAAAGTTATAAACAATAAATGAATAAATTTTCAGCCGGTGTTTTTTGTTTTTTCATGTTTGTTTATATTTTTAATGGCATTCAAGCTAGCCTTGCTGGTCTTTTTGACACCAAAAAGAAAGAGCCCTTCGGCGGCGGCGAGCCGAGGCAAGACCGCGGCCTAGGACAAGAGAAGACAATTATACGTCACTCATATTTATTTTTATAAAATCAATTAACCCTCCGGAGATGATGACCATTCTATTCCGCCTTCCTGTAGCGCTATTTTATTTCGCCACGATTACATTTGCTCCGCCTGGTAAAAGTTTTAGTTTTAATTGTTTTGCCTTATTTAATTTCAGCTGTTTTATTTGAGGTGAACGGTCATCGGCATCCGAGTATAAGGTAGTTTCAGCACCAGATAACATTGGCAGCGAAATGTCGATTGTTTTCTCTGTAGTTTCAGCATTTATAGCGGTAATATACCAGGTATCGCCATGGCGACGTGCCAATACACAATATTTTCCGGGATATCCATCAATAAAAACAGTATTGTCCCAGGTTGTGGGCACATTTTTCATAAAATCGATCACGTGAGGCGCAACATCGCTGAGGTTATTTGGGGTGATCCCAAAATTCTGTACTGGATTCTGGAAAAGAATAGCGGTTGCCAATTGGAAAGTTTCTGTTGTTTTTCTAATTGTTCCTCCGTCATTTTTCTTGTTATGGCGCTTATTTAAAAGAACTGGTCCGAAATCCATTGCGCCTATAGCATTTCGGATAAAGGGATGAAGGCTGGCATTGATGGCTTCGGTGTCATTTGCATGTTGGGTAAATATCAGATTCTCTGATGCCAATACGGCCTCACTTCCAACATAATTTGGATACATTCTTTCCCAACCTCTAGGCACTGTGCAGCCATGAAAGATTACCGTTAATCCAAAAGTGTTGGCATCAGATAAAATATCTTCATAAAGTTTCATGGTTTCCTGTTTGTCGCCACCAAAGAAATCTACCTTAATTCCTTTCACACCAATCTGCTGCATCCACGCCATTTCCTGTTTTCTTGCCGAGGCTGTATTCATTTTATATTTAGGTCCTTGTGGGGCATCATTCCAAAAACCATTAGAGTTATACCATAAGGAAATACCAACTTTTTTCTCTTTTCCGTAGGCGACCAGTTCTTCGATTTTTTTCCGTCCGATCTTGGTATCCCACCAGTTATCAATCAACACAAACTCGTAGCCCATTGCCGCAGAAAGATCGATGAACTTTTTCTGATCCTCGAAATTAATACTTTCATCTTGCCATAACAGCCAGCTCCAGGTAGATCGTCCAAAGGTATAGTTCTTCGATGCGGCATATTGTGGCGCTACAACATCGAATGGAACAGTAGTTTCAACAATCGGTTTCAGCGTACGTCCGACAGTAATGGTACGCCAGGGCGTATTGCCGGGTAATGATATCGTTGGATTTGCACTCCCGATGCCATTATTTTCTCCCTTCTCCGGAAAAGCAATTTTGTAATTTCCATCTTTAGTGCCTTCGCTTAGTCTGGAACCACAGTATAGTGAATTTACGCCAGTTTCCGAGAGTAATACCCAGCCATCATTACCCAAATGGAAAAGGGCAGGAAAAGTATAGCCTAAACCATATTTTGAAGGGACGCCCATGGCCTGATCGCGGTTATATTCTTCTTCGTAGCTGGGTTTGGTTTTCATCCAGCCAATCATGGGGGTAGCCTGCGGGCTTAAAAATGTAGTGGTGTTTGCCGGAAATTTGTATCCGCTCAGTTCTTCTTCAATGACAAAGCTTGCGTTTTCACCGGTCTGCGGAACCTGATATCTAAAGGCAATGTCGTTATTGCTCACACGGAATACTACTTCAATCTGGTTCTTTTTGGTATTCTCAAATTTGCAGATGAGCTCATTTGCCTGGTAGTTTACACTACTGATCTTGATTTTTGGTTCATTGTAACGCTCATCGATTTTTCGTGATTGTTTACCGGTTAGCTTAAGACCAGACGATAAATCCATCTGGCTTCCGCGAAGTCCCAGAGGAGATCGCTCAATCATTTCTTTTCCCTGTAATACTACATTGTAATAAAGTTTACCCTCGTTTAAATAAAGTTTAACCATCAATTTCTGATCCGGACTTGTAACGTTCAGGTCTTGGGCAAAAGATAACACGTGGCTGGCAACCAATGCTATTACCAGTAAAATGCCTTTAAAATAATTCATAGCTAAAGATTTGTGGAATAATTTTGGAATATTCATCAACAACGGAATAAGCTTATTTGGTTTAGATTTATCTGATCAGTTTTCGAAAACGAAAATTAGGTAATATTTTTAAATGTTATGGTAACGTTTATAATTTTTTTTCTATAATCTATTAAAAACAGCGTTTAAGCAACGCAATTAAAATAACTAAGAGCCTGTTTAAATTTTTACAGCAAATATTACATAGCCTTTGGCTTCATCCTGAGAGATAATTTATGTATAAAAATCAATATGAATGTACAGATGGATAAAGAAGGTGAATGGCCTCGAAGTATCATTTCAACCGCAGTGGAGAACCAGAAGGCTCTGCGAAGCAAAATCTTTTAAATTTGATTTCAATAAATAGTACAAAGGTCTCTCCACTTCGCGTTGCTCCGATCGAAAAATCAGTTTGATAAACCAAAGGAGATGACGACCTTTTTTGGAATGGTCTGTCAATGGTAGAGGTTAGAATTTTTCAAATACATCGGAGGGTTGATGACATATATACAAGGGGCGTCATTTCGACCGCAGTGGAGAAATCTTTGAACTATGTTAAAAGATTTCTCCATTTCGCTGCGCTTCAGTCGAAATGACGGCGATTTTTTAAATCTGTCATTGATAGCGTAATGGATTGCTTTCATTAATTTGTTAAAATGGTCTTCGACTACACTATTATTGGCGTTATTTTTTAAGTCGTTATTAATCAGTAATTTAATTGCTTTAGTGTTTCCGCCCAGCTAGGCCATAGCACGATATCCCCGTTCTGCTTAAATCCGGCCTAACAAATTTTTCGGGTAGCATTGCTTAAGCCAAGCTACTAGCTTCGAAAGAAAAATTTTCAGCCGGTGTTTTTTGTTTCTTTTTGACACCAAAAAGAAAGAGCCCTTCGGCGGCGGCGAGCCGAGGCAAGATCTTGGAGTATGGCAAAAGATATCAATTGTAAGCCACTCATATTGATTTTAAATAATTAATTAACCCTCAGACTGACATGCGAATTAATTTAACTCAAAGGTCCCACAACCAACAGTTTTATCAATCCGGATTTACTTTTTTATCATCTTCCACCAGTCTAAACTGAATACCCCCTCTTTAAATATCAGAAATAGGTCGTGCTCGCCCTTTACCTGATTAAGCGTACAGGAGAATGTTTCCCATGTAATAGTTTTACTTTTTACCGGAAGCGTTCCGATTAACCTGCCATTTTGATCATCAATCCTGATTTCCAGCTTTCCTCCGCCGGTAAGGGAAGTTAAACTGGCTTCAAACTTTTTAGCACCACTTTTAAAATCGACACCTTTAATTTTGATGAAGGCACCTGCCTGTTTATTGGTGGTGAAAATACGCCCGTTTATAGCGTCTTTTTCTGCTTTAATGCCTTCAGCCCAGTTTATTGTTTCAGCTTCGGTACGTTTGAAAGGACTCAAATTACCGACTTGTTTCACTCCGGTTTCCGACCACCATGGCAACTCCTGGATAGTGCCATCCGGGTTGTAGCTGAGTTCTTCCACACAAACCGAGCGCCTTTCATGATGTTTATCGGTGATCATAAAATTTAACCGGAAATTAAAACCAAACAAATATGATTTACCCTTGTAATCAATAATTCCGGGGTGATTTCCTGAAGATTTTTCATTTGGTTTCATCAGGTAACCCTTATAGTCCCAGGGACCGGTTGCATTTTTGCTCATCGCATAAGCAATCCCTTCCGGGCAACAAGTAGAGGCATAGGCGAGATAGTAATGGTCGTTACGTTTATAAGTCCACGGGCCTTCCTGGTAGTGGTAAGCATCAGCATTGGTTTGCCCTTTTTCTTTACCTACATCTTTTACTTTAACAATTTCCCCAGAATAGGAAATCATGTCTTTGTTTAACTTTACATACCAGAGGTTTGGATTGCCCCAATACAGATAGGCTTGTCCGTCATCATCAATAAACACAGAGGGATCGATGTCATTCCACAGATGGTCATCATCAATAAGCCTTTTTCCTATAGGGTCTTTGAATGGTCCATAAGGACTGTCTGCTACCAGGACACCAATGCCACTTCCCTGTACCGGACAATACAGGTAGAATTTTCCATTACGCTCGATACATTGGGGTGCCCAGGCTCCGTTATCCTGCTTTCCCCAGGCGAAGTTTTTCAGAGATGCAATAGCGCCGTGGTCTGTCCAGTTTACCATGTCTGTTGAAGTATAAAGAAGCCAATCCTTCATCAGAAATTTGCCCATTCCTGGACCCGCATTATCTTCATCATGGGAGGTGTACAGGTAAACGGTATCTTTATATACCATTGGTGCCGGGTCGGCCGTAAATTTAGTTTGTATAATAGGATTTTGGGCTAAAGTGCCCAGCGTTATGAAACTTAAAAGTAAGCTTGCGCCTATTCTGAATTTCTTTATCATTTTTATAGGTGTTATTTCCATTTAGTTTTATTTTAAGGGCTGATGTGGATTTTTCTATCCATCATTCCATTTAATTTGCTTAGTTCCTGATCAAGAAATCGCAGTTAAACATCTTAATGTAAGCTCCACAGTGCTGGAACCTGAGGTGATTAAATGACTAGCTATTAGCGGATCAAACGCCAGGAGTCAAAATTAAACAGGTTATTACCCTCACCTTTGAACACCAGATAAAGGTTGTGTATACCGGTGATCCGGTCTATTTTACAACTCTGGGCTTTCCAATCCTGAGTATTTTTGGTTGATTTTACTTCCAGTTTTCCCAGCAGCTTGCCTTTTAAACTGTCTGCCCGAAGTTCAATATTTCCATTTGAGGATAGGGAGGCTACGGTTGCTTCAAACTCCGTAGCGCCTTTGCCAAAATCTACACTGCGGATTTTGATGTAATCACCATTGTCAATATTGGATACATAAATGGCCCCTGCTAGGCTATCTTTGGCGGTTTTTACACCTTCTGACCAGGCTATGGTTTCGGCTTCAACATGGGTAAAAGGATCTAAGTTTGAGGCGCTTTTGAGTACACCTGATTTTGTGCGGTTAATTCTCGGAATGGATCCATCTGGGTTAAAACTGAATGGTTCGATACAAACCGAACGTTTGAAGCCTCCGCCACCAGGTAAATCCCCGTCATGATAAAATAAATAAGACTGGCCTTTAAAATCAATATAGCCGGGGTGGTTGGTGAATGCACCACGATCTTCGATCACTTTCATAATGGTATCTCCATATATCCAGGGGCCTGTTGGACCTTTGCTGGTAGAATATGCCAAATGTTCTGGAACGCCACCAGCCGGATAAAGCAGGTAATATTTGCTTTTCCGCTTAAAGAACCATGGTCCTTCTTCGTATTCTGATGGTCTTTTTTCCGGATCTTTTTTCCTCGCACTAAAGCCTTGCTTATTTAGTGGAACTTTCACGATACCAACTTTTTCATCATAAGAGATCATGTCCTTATTCAATTTTACATAATATAATTGGGGATTGCCCCAATACAGGTAGGCCTGCCCGTCATCATCAATAAAAACAGTTGGATCAATGTAACCAAAGCCTGAAAGCAAGGGCTTGCCTATTGCATCTTTAAAGCCTGCTGTAGGCGTGTCTGAAATGGCAACACCAATGGCGTTCCCACCATTTTTTTGGTTAACGGGTAAGTAGTAGTAGAATTTTCCATCCCTGAATATGCACTGGCCTGCCCATGCGTCACCGCGCGACCAGCTAAAAGCTTTATAGGATAAAATGGCTCCATGATCCGTCCAGTTAACCATATCCTTTGAAGAATAACAGCGCCAATCGTTCATGGTGAAAAAGTTTTTCACCGTAACATCTTCATCATGCGAAGTGTATAGATAAACGGTTCCATTGTGTACCATTGGTGCTGGATCAGCTGTATAATAGGTCTGAACGATCGGGTTCTGGGCAAAACTTGCCAATACTGACAGCAGGCCCGTCAAAAGTGATGTTCCAAATATTCTTTTCTGCATTTTTTAATGTTATTTTAATAGGGAAAGCATGGTTTTAGCATAACGCTCGCCAAGCATGCGGTAGCCCTGTGCATTGAAATGTAGATTATCTGCCGCATCGGTACAGCCAGCTGATGATATGATGTGTGCATTAGGAATTGTTTTTGGCAAAATTGCAATAATTTTATTCATCGATGCGCATACCCCTCCCTGATCCGCATTAACTACCTCGCCGGCAAGGAGTGGCGTGGATGCCGGATTTAAATTCAAATCCCTGATTAGATTCTCATAAACTGCCTTCACTTTTTTTGGCCATTCCTGATCGCCCGTGTTGGATTCGCCCTGGTGCATCAGAATACCTTTGATAACTCCTGATTGCTGTGCAATTTTGGCTAACTCCACCAGACGGCCGTACGGGTTTCCGCCATATTCGTTTAAGGCTGATTTCATCCATTCTGGCGCAGTGGCCGTATAGGTTTGATAATTGTTTTTATCAAATAACTCAATTTTGCAACCACCAACTGCTACATTAATAATCCCGATGCGCACATCTTTGGGAAGTGAATCCAATAGGGTTCTTCCGAAATAATCCATTGGCGTTAAACCAGTTTTACAGCGGCATAAAGGTGGTTTAGCCGTGTACCAGTTTCCTTTCTTTCTGCCTAACTCCGGACAGTCAACTGCCTGCAGAACGCTGAATCTGTTATTTACTGTTGTATCCTGAGGTTCGAAAGGCGCATTTCCTTCCATGTTAGATTGACCGAAGCTCAGGAAAACATATAATTTAGGGTTCTGAGCGTATGATTTTTCGCTATTGCACCACAAAAATGCAAGCAACAAGGCAATTCCTAATGGTTTGCTGCAGGCTTTAGGTTTGATCAATTTCAGCGCAACGTTATTCAGGTTGGTGGCTATCGTTATTGTCGAATATTTTAGTCCTTTTGTGATGATTTGTTTCATATTAATTTCCATCGTTTAACCTGAAGCTAAAATATTAAACGCTGCAGATTGTGAATAGCATTTTTCATCATAAAAAATGCTCAAATGGGCAAAATTAAAGGCCAGTCTGATAGCTGCAATAAATTAATTCAGCCAGTTTAAATAAAAGATTATAAGCTAAAGCATTGAAAAAAGTGGGCGCTATACCTGTTTTTTAAATTTATAATCAACATTTCTGCTATCATATTATTCAAAGTTTCCATACTAAATTCTTCTTTTAACATAGTTTTATCCTTTGCCTATCTATTAGGATTTTAAACTTATGTAAACCATCGAGCATCCTGAATGGAATAATTTTTTATAACCGTATATAACCAAAAATGAATAATAATGAATCTAAAAATTAAAAGCCAATCTATTTTGGCCGTTGCGCTAATTGCTGCTTTAGGAAGCTCTTGCCAGGAAGGAAACAAGCATTCAGAAAAAAATGAAGCTGCAAAAACTAAAGCAAAACACTACCTTTCTGAGCCACTGGTGAAGGAAATTTATACTGCAGATCCTTCTGCACATGTTTTTAATGGTAAAATTTACATCTATCCATCGCATGATATAGAATCGGGCGTAAAGGAAAATGACAACGGGGATCATTTTGATATGAAAGATTATCGGATACTCAGTATGGATAGCATTGGTGGCAAGGTCACTATTCATGATACCGCACTCTCCGTGAGTGATATTCCATGGGCGGGCAGGCAATTATGGGCGCCAGATGCGGCCTATAAAAATGGTACGTACTATCTCTATTTTCCTGTGAAGGATAAAAATGATGTCTTCAGGATTGGGGTAGCAACTTCCAAGGATCCAGTCGGACCATTCAAAGCAGCTAAAGAGCCAATTGAAGGAAGTTTTAGTATTGATCCTGCGGTTTTTACCGATACTGACGGTAGCAGTTACATGTATTTTGGTGGAATCTGGGGCGGACAGCTTCAACGCTGGAAAGACGGAAAATATGATCCGAATGGTTCTAAAACTGATTCTGAAAAGGAAAATGAACCTGCTTTGAGTGCAAAAGTTGTAAAACTAAGCAAGGATATGACTGCTTTTGACGGTAAAGTAAAAGATGTTGTAATCTTAGATCAGCAAGGCAAACCTTTTCTTACCAAGGATCATGACCGCAGGTTTTTTGAAGGCGCCTGGATGCACAAATATAATGGAAAGTATTATTTTACTTATTCAACAGGCGATACTCATTTTCTGGCATCGGCAATATCGGATAATCCATGGGGTCCCTTTAAATATCAGGGCACTTTCATGACTCCTGTTGAGGGCTGGACTACTCATCATTCCATTGTTGAAGTCAAAGGTAAGTGGTATATCTTTTATCATGATACACAACTTTCGGGAAAAACACATTTAAGAAACGTGAAAGTAACTGAACTTAATCACCTTAAAGATGGTACAATTGAGTTGATAAAGCCCAATAAGGATTAAGTTAGCAAGTAAGAATTAAGTTAAACCTTTCTAAAAAAGAAAGCACTGGTATTACAAAGCCAGGTTTTCTGAATTTTTTCTCTTCAGGCTCAGCTCGTGCTGAGCCTGAAGATTATCAAGATGTTCTATATCGTATTATTGAAGATACTTCGACTATGCTATCATAAACAGGTTGCAATAGAAAAATCGTCATTGCGAGGAACGAAGCAATCTTAATGCGCACGCTGGTAGCGATCGTTGTAAGATTGCTTCGTCGGCTGAAAAAGCCTTCTCGCAATGACGATTTCTCGGGGAGATCTACAACATTAAATTCTCCTGTCTCTCATATTAATTTTATTCTATAAATTACCTCTCAGGATGACAATTAAAAATGCCCTGCTCTCCATCCGGTAGCTACCGGATGGAGAGCAGGGCATTTAAACTGATTATACGACTTAGTGTCGCCTGTTATTTTGAGTGATAGATTTTATCGTTACCGCTATAATCCAACCATTTAAAACTTGCTGTATTATCGCTCTGCTGGCCGGAAGACGTGGCGTACAAGGCGAACAGCGATCCGATAAATCCACCGGCCGCCTGTGTGCTTAAATATTTACCGTCAACATCATTTTTTAACGTAAGCCAGCCTTCGTTCCCTTGTTTATATTTAAAATCATATAAACCTCCCTTAGCTTCAATTTCAAGCTGTATAGCTGCGGATGGATTTGAAAGTGGTAATTCAGTAATTAATATCATATTTCCGGCCTTTTTATCGCCTTTAAAAAGCTGAATGACCGTTTTGTTTTCTTTAATGGATTTGCACATGAAGTAAAAATTAAATTCTCCCTGGAAAATCATTAATCCTGCTTTCTCATTTTCGGATTTCGGAGTGAATTGAAGCGCTGTGCTGGCTTTACAGAACATGTGCTGCTGACGTTTTCCAAGAAACGCCGGATTGGTTTTCTCCATAACGGTTTCAGGCTTAAGTTTCATCGTGAACCCATTTTTCTTGCTTAAGCTATACCATGAGCTGTCGTTTTTCCTTAAAAAAAGTAAAGATTGGTCTAACTTTTTATCAAATGTAGTCCTGTAAGAGAAGTTTCCGTTTTGTGGTGGCGCGCCTGCTTGCTTGATCTCTTTATAATCTGCTGAATACTGATATTGAACTTCCTTAAGATCAGGATTAATTACAGGCCATCCATTTGTCCATTTAACCGGTGCAATAAAGGTTTCTCTTCCGGTGTTGTAAAAATTTCCCTCGTATGGACGCACGGCAAGAAAAATAGCGTAAGTTTTTCCATCAGGTCCTTCTACCAGTTCTGCGTGACCTGTAGAGGTTATCGGATTCGGACGGTTTGGATCTAAATCCCGTTGGGTTAGGATTGGATTGTTTTCGTAAGGAACATATGGACCAGTAGCTGATTTGCTTCTAAGGATAACCTGCGAATGATTTACACTTGTTCCGCCCTCAGCAGCGCAGATGTAATACCAATCTTCGCGTTTAAAAATGTGTGGTCCCTCAATCCATACCGGTTTTTTAGAAATGTCTACTCCGCCATTTACAAGTAAATGTTCTTCTCCGCTAACTTTGAGTGTCACAGGATCGAATTCATAGGTTCGGATGGTGCGGTGGCCGCTGTAAAGTGGTTTATTGTCCGGGGCATCACTGTTGTAAACAATATAGGCTTTATCTTGATCGAAGAATAAAGATGGATCAATTCCTTTTACATCGCGAAGCCATACCGGATCGCTCCACGGGCCTGCAGGATTTTTAGCAGTCATCACAAAATTTCCCCCTTTATCTATATTGGTACAAGTCATATAAAAGATTCCCTTATGGTAATTAATGGAAGGTGCGAACAAACCACGAGAGGTTCCATCACCCAGAAAAGTCATCTGCGTATTTCGCTCAATTACATTTCCAATCTGTTTCCAGTTTTTTAAATCCTTACTGTGAAAAACAGGGATGCCCGGAAAATAGGAAAAAGTAGAATTAACCAGGTAATAGTCAGTACCTACTTTAGTGATACTGGGATCTGGATAAAAACCAGCAAGAATTGGATTTGTAAATTTTATTTGTGCAAATGCTTGTGAGGTGAAGCAGAGCAAGAATAAATAAAAGATTTTTTTCATAATTGTATATTTGGCTATTGAAGAAAATATGCTCGAAATTTTTGTTGATTTTTTTTAACTTAATCTCAACCTAAAAATTGCTGCATGTATTTAATGATGTAAGTTTTCTTTTTTTAAAGTTTCGCTGATCCCTAATTCTAGTCCCCTTAGTTCGGCAAGTCCTTTCAGTCTTCCTATGGCAGAATAGCCGGGGTAGGGGCTTTTATCCAGGTCATCAAGCATTTGGTGGCCATGATCAGGGCGCATATGGATAGATCTATTCCCGGCGCGCATGAGTTTTACGATTGCAGTGACCAAAGCACTCATATCTGCATTTCCTTCCAGGTGATTGGCCTCATAAAAATTGCCATTATCCTCTCGTTGAACGCTTCTCAAGTGTAGAAAATGTATTTTGTTTCCCAACCGTTCAATCATTCCCTTTAAGTCATTATCTGGCCGGGCACCAAAAGAACCGCTGCAAAAACAGATTCCATTGGACGGCGCAGGCACAGCTTTTAATATTTTATGCGCATGCTCTTCCGTACTCATAATTCTTGGCAAACCTAAAATCGGGTAGGGAGGGTCATCAGGATGGATGGCTAACTGTAGTCCGCTTTGATCAGCCGTAGGTGTGATTTCCTGCAAAAAACTGATTAAATTATTGCTCAGTATTTCTGCAGAAATGTTTTTATATCCTTCCAGTAAAGTAAGCACCTGATCTTTAGTAAAATGATCTTTGCTTCCCGGCAGGCCCTGCAGGCAGTTGCTCATCAAAGTGCGCTGCTCTTGTGGATTAAGTTTAATAAAGAAGCTTTTGGCATCCTCCAATTCCTGGGGTGTATAGTCATCGGTTGCACCGGGGCGGTTTAACAAATAAAGGTCAAAAGCAATGAATGCAGTTTTCTCAAATCTTAAAGCTAGTGCACCGGTGTGGGTTTTAAATTTTAAATCGGTCCGCATCCAGTCTAACACCGGCATGAAATTGTAGGTGATTACTTTGATTCCGCAGTTTGCCAGATTTTTCAGGCTGGCTTTATAATTTTCAATCCATAACTGATATTCGCCCTGCCTCTTTTTGATGTCCTCATGTACAGGAAGACTTTCGACCACTTCCCAGGTTAGTCCACTGGACTCAATAATTGCCTTGCGGGCCAGTATTTCTTCCTCCGGCCAGATTTCGCCAACGGCAATGTGATGTAAAGCAGTTACCACTCCTGTACAGCCTGCCTGCAGAATATCGGCTAGCGTAACAATATCATCGGGGCCATACCAGCGCATTGTCTGAGTCATTTTCATAGCAAAGCGGTATTATTTTGAAGTATCTTTTGATTGCAAATCATCATATTTCTAATTCGCTTTTTTAAGTTGATCTGCAATATTTTCCATTTCTTTTTTAATGGTCTGTTTCATATTTGGTTCTTTAGCTCCTGGTCTTATAAAGAAAAGATATTTCTCCTGCAGTTTCTGCCGTGCAATCGATTGCCAAAAACGTTGCATAGCTTTTAATTTTTTCTTAGCTTAGTGAAGTTTAAGGTCAATTATTTTTCGAAATGCGCTCTGGTTCGGTCTCTTTCTAAATTATCTATAGCCTAAGTTCATTAAAGATTTTTAAATAAATGATGATTTGTTCCGCCCAATGGTATTTTTGAACATTTTTTCCATCAATATAATCAATGGTTCCATCATCATGCGGTGCATGCACTTAAGTTTGTAGTAATAATTAATTTCTGGCGGCTAATCAATTAATCCTGCCAACCAACTCTAACCAATTAAAATGAAAAGATTAATCTCCATCTTTGCAACACTGATTTTTATTCAAACTGCAGTTTTCGCGCAAAAGCAGATTCCTGTGGCTCCTGAAGGTTTTGACCTTAGTCAGGCTGAAATCCCACACGGAAAAATAGATACGATACAATATGCGTCAAAAACGGTCGGAACAACCAGAAAAGCCACTATTTATTTCCCGCCAGGTTATCTTAAAACTAAAAAATATCCGGTTTTATACCTGCTCCATGGCATTGGTGGGGATGAAAAGGAATGGCTGAATGGTGGGAAACCTCAGGTCATCTTCGACAACCTCTATGCTTCGGGCAAGCTTGAACCCATGTTGGTTGTGATGCCAAACGGCAGGGCGATGAAAGATGACCGTGCCACGGGAAATATTATGGCTCCGGAAAAAGTTGCGGCCTTTGCAAACTTTGAAAAGGACTTGCTTCTGGATCTGATTCCATACGTGGAAAAAAATTATAATGTTTTTAAAGACAGAAACCATCGTGCCCTTGCCGGCTTGTCTATGGGTGGGGGACAGTCCCTGAATTTTGGATTAGGTAATTTAGATACATTTGCCTGGGTTGGTGGCTTTTCTTCTGCTCCAAATACCAAGGTGCCTGCAGAATTATTACCAGATTCGGCAAAAGGTAAAGCGATACTTAAATTGCTTTGGATTTCTTGCGGTGATAATGACCGATTGCTTAACTTCTCTCAACGTACCCACGAATATCTGGCAGATAAAAATGTGCCGCATATTTATTATATAGAACCAGGCGTGCACGATTTTAAAGTATGGAAGAATGATCTGTATCTGTTTAGTCAGCTGTTATTTAAACCTGTTGATCAGGCTTCCTTCCAAAATTATAGTCTCAACCCTTAACGCCTGATTGTTCTTCTCCATGAAAAACTTTGTGCTACTGTTGCTCTTCATCCATGTTGTTTTCTCAGGTGCTGCCCGGCAAAAACCAAAACCAAAATTAAAATTATGGTATAATAGCCCGTCCGGACAAATTTGGGAGAACGCATTACCTGTTGGCAATGGGCGGCTTGGTGCAATGGTTTACGGAAATGTTGTTAATGAAATTATTCAGTTAAATGAGCATACCCTATGGAGCGGTAGCCCCAACAGAAATGATAATCCTTTAGCCTTAGATTCACTGGCCCGCATTAGGACGCTTATTTTCCAGGGTAAACAAAAGCAGGCAGAATTGCTTTCAAACAAAGTTATTATCAGCAAAAAGTCTCAGGGGCAGATTTTTCAACCCGTTGCAGATTTACACCTGGATTTTGCCGGCCATGAAGCCTACACAGACTTTTACCGTGAGCTGGATATCAGTAATGCGGTAACCACCACCAGTTATAAGGTAAAAGATGTTGTTTATACCAGGCGTGTTCTGGCCTCACTGGCCGATGGTGTAATTGCCATAGAGCTTCGCTCAAGTAAACCAGGTGCGTTAAGTTTTACCTCTTCGTTATCTTCCCTGCAGCCTAATGCGAAAATCAACATGCAGGTGCCAGGACAAATTGAAATTACCGGAACCTCAACCTCACATGAAGGCGTGCCGGGCCTTGTCCGTTTCAATGGGATCGCTGCATTTAACAACATTGGTGGTAAAATCTCCAGCACGGAGCGTACAATTGTTGTCGAAAATGCTAACGCGGTAACTATTTATTTATCTATTGCCACAAACTTTATCAATTACAAAGATATTAGCGGTAATGAAAAGTTAAAGGCCAGGGAAATGCTGAACCGTGCATTCCCGAAAAAATTTAAGACAATTTTAAAAGCCCATCAATTACAATATCACAAATATTTTGATCGGGTATATTTATCCTTGGGCGCTGCGGATTTTGAAAATGTGCCTACTGATGTCAGGCTCAAGAATTTCAATTCCGTTAACGACCCGCAGTTTGCAGCCTTATATTTTCAATATGGACGTTACCTGCTCATTTCGAGTTCTCAGCCTGGTGGTCAGCCTGCTAACCTGCAGGGCATCTGGAATAATAAATTATATCCGGCCTGGGACAGCAAATACACCATCAATATTAACGCGGAGATGAACTACTGGCCCGCGGAGAAAACAAATCTGGCCGAATTGCATGAGCCTTTTTTGAAAATGGTCAAAGAACTGAGCGAAACGGGAAAGCAAACTGCTCATGATATGTACGGTGCGAGGGGATGGATGGCACATCATAATACCGACATCTGGAGAGCTACCGGCGCTGTTGATGGTGCATTTTGGGGTACATGGAATCACGGCGGAGGTTGGGCCAGTCAGCATCTGTGGGAGCATTATCTTTATAGCGGAGATCAGGCATTTCTTAAATTAGCCTATCCAACCTTAAAAGGAGCGGCAATGTTTTATGTTGATTTCCTGGTTAAAGATCCTAAAAGAGGCTATCTGGTCATTAATCCGGATATGTCTCCTGAAAATGCCCCTGCAGCACATCAGGGTTCCTCGCTCGATGCAGGTACCACAATGAGTAATCAAATTGTATATGATGTTTTTAGCACCGTCATCCGTGCGGGAGAAATTCTTGGTGAAGATAAAGCGTTTGTAGATACCTTGAAAAAAATGCGCAGCCAGCTCCCGCCAATGCAGGTTGGGCAATACGGCCAGTTGCAGGAATGGATTGATGATATTGACGATCCAAAAGATAACCACCGGCATGTATCCCATTTATATGGTTTATTCCCATCCGCTCAAATATCGCCATACCAAACCCCTGAATTGTATTTAGCAGCCAAAAAGACCCTGATCCAGCGTGGCGATGTTTCTACGGGATGGAGCATGGGATGGAAAGTGAACTGGTGGGCAAGACTCTTGGATGGAAACCATGCGTACAAGCTTATTCAGAACCAGTTAACGCCTGTGGGTGGAAACCGGGCGGGTGGCGGCACTTACAATAATCTTTTTGATGCGCATCCTCCTTTTCAGATTGACGGCAATTTTGGATGCACTTCAGGTATCGCAGAGATGCTTATGCAATCAGATAATGGCGCCATTCAACTTCTGCCTGCACTGCCCGATGTCTGGAAATCAAATGGACATGTTAGTGGTTTACGGGCAAAGGGAGGATTTGAGATTGTTAAACTGGAATGGGTAAATGGCATGATCACTAAACTGGTGATTAAATCGGACCTGGGCGGAAATTTACGGATCAGGGTGCCTAATGAATTAAATTTATCCAAACTTGAAGCCAAAAATGCAGTGGGTGAGAATCAAAATCCTTTTTTCTTCATGACAAAAACGCCAAAACCGATGGTCTCCAAACTGGCGCCCGGAGGATCTGTTGATTTGCCTGAAACTCAATTATATGATATTAAAACAGATGTAGGAAAAGTCTACACCCTGTATAAAAAATAAAATGATGATAACACAATTTATGATTCGTAAACCAAAACTGAGCGCCGTAACGAGAAAGCATATTTTTTATCTTTTGGGTTTTATGATCAGCTGGACTGCCAATGCAAATGGCCAGGATAGATTATATGCCAATGAATTCCCACTTCAGTCAGTTCGGCTTTTAGATGGACCCTTTAAACATGCCCAGGACCTGAATTTAAAAACACTGCTCGAATATGATGTCGACAGATTGTTGGCGCCTTACCTGAAGCAGGCTGGTCTGAAACCTAAAAAAAGCTCTTATGAAAACTGGGATGGTTTGGATGGCCATGTAGGAGGTCATTATCTTTCTGCACTTTCAACAACTTATGCTGCAACAGGGGATGGGGAGTGTAAAAAAAGATTGGATTATATGATTAAAGAGCTCAAAGCTTGTCAGCTTGCGAATGCTGTAAATCATCCCGGCTGGGCGATTGGATATGTTGGAGGCGTGCCTAACAGTGCTGAAATCTGGTCAACTTTCAAAACAGGTGATTTTAAAGCATTCGGTAAAGCCTGGGTTCCCTGGTATAATGTTCATAAAATGTTTGCAGGCCTGCGCGATGCATGGCTGTATTCAGCTAATGAGGATGCTAAAAAAATGTTTATAGGTTTCTGTGACTGGAGTATTGAGATCACATCTAAATTATCTGACAAGCAAATGCAAAGCATGCTGGGTACCGAACAAGGCGGGATGAATGAGGTTCTTGCAGATGCTTACCAGATTACCGGAAATAAAAAGTATTTGAATGCTGCTATGCGTTTTTCTCATCATCAGTTACTTGATCCAATGTCACACAGGGAAGATAACCTGAACAATAAACACGCAAATACCCAGGTGCCCAAGGCGATCGGTTTTCAGCGTATAGGCGAATTAAGTCATGCGGATAATTACAAGCAGGCTGGTCTCTTTTTTTGGGAAACGGTTTCCCATAACCGCACACTTGCTTTAGGAGGAAACAGCAGGAGAGAGTTTTTTCCAAGCCCGGCTTCTGCGCCTGATTTTATCAATGATGTAGAGGGACCGGAAAGCTGTAATACCTACAATATGTTAAAGCTTTCTGAAGGACTTTTCCGAGATCAGCCGTTTGGAAAATATATGGACTTTTATGAAAAAGCTTTGTTTAACCACATTTTGTCTGCCCAACATCCCGTTCACGGTGGTTATGTTTATTTTACACCGGCCAGGCCAAGGCACTATCGGGTATATTCTGCACCAAACAAAGCCATGTGGTGCTGTGTAGGGAGTGGAATGGAGAATTATGGTAAGCTGGGGCAGGTAATTTATACCCACAGCAAAGATTCGCTTTTTCTAAACTTATTTATAGCCTCGCAGCTTGACTGGCAGAAAAAAGGTATTAAACTTGTACAAAAGACCTCTTTTCCTGATGCTGAAAGAACCAGAATCGAGATTGAAAAGGGGAATGCAGACTTTACCCTTATGGTAAGATATCCTGCATGGGTAAAACGAGGGGAGTTAAAAATACGCGTCAATAATAAAGAAGTAAAAAGCGATGCAGATGCCTCATCTTATGTTGGAATAAAAAGAAGCTGGAAGAAAGGAGATATTGTGGAGATTGAATTGCCTATGCATACCAGCCTGGAGCAATTGCCAAACCTGCCGATTTACAGCGCAATCCTTCACGGGCCGATATTGCTTGCTGCGAAAACCGGAACTCAGGATTTGAAAGGACTTGTAGCGGATCAGAGCCGCTGGGGACATATTGCCAGTGGCGAAAAACTACCCGTTGATCAGGCGCCGATATTGATAGCAAACGGCGCTGAACAGGTGATCTCCAGCGTAGTACCTGAAAAAGGAAAGCCAATGGAATTCAGCTTTGCAAACCTCAAAATCATTAATCCTGCCAAGTTAGATCTGGAGCCATTTTATAAAATCCACGATTCCAGGTATATGATGTATTGGATGACACTGAGCCAGGGCCAGTACAAGAACTATCTGGATTCCCTGCAGACTTTGGAAAAAGTAAAACTTTTACTTGAAAAAAGAACGGTAGATTTTGTAGCGCCAGGAGAACAACAGCCAGAGGTGGATCACCAGTTGCTCCAAAGCGCTTCTCAAACCGGAACTTTTTCTGACCAGTTCTGGCGTTCAGCCAATAATGGTGGATATTTTAGCTATCTGCTTGAAACCAGAGGGGAAACCGATCTTAAAATTTCGCTTAAGTACTGGGGCGCAGAATGGGGAAAGAAAGTTTTTGATATTTACATTGACGATAAAAAACTGCTGACCGTAGATAATTCAGAAAAATGGAATACTTCTGAATTTAAGACTGAGGAATATACAATACCTCGTGAGATGCTTTCAGGAAAGAAAAATATCAGGCTTCGGATTCAGACTTCGCAGGGAAATACATCAAGTGCAATTTATTATATACGCTTGCTTAAAAATGTCGGTAATAAATAACCACTCCTAAAACAGAACATTTACTTCAACATGAAAATAACGAAAATATTAATCGGGCTCATCAGCCTGGTCATGGGCGCGAAGGCATCTGTGGCACAAATAGACCAACAGCGTATATTTAGTCCTGATAAGAAACTGGAGCTGGTGTGTAGTCCGAAAAAATTAAGCTATACAGTTTCCTACAATGGTGAGCAGGTACTCTCTGATTCAAAGCTGGGCCTTATCCGCGAGGATGACGATTTTTCAAAGGAGCTTGCTCTAATCAAAATTTCAAAACCAACAATGGTGACCCAGGACTATACAATGGTTAATGCAAAAAAAAGTTCCATTTCCTACAAAGCCATCCAGACAACTTTTGAATTTAAAACCGGTAAAGGGAACCGGATGAATGTCATTTTTAATATTTCTAACGATGGAATAGCATTCAGGTACGAATTTCCTGAAAAGAATAAAGACTTAAAACGAATAACAAAAGAGTCGACCAGTTTCCGTTTTTTAACTGGAACAAGGGCCTGGATGCAACCTAAAGCCGATGCACAAACGGGGTTTGAACATACTAATCCATCTTATGAGGCCCATTATAATATGGATATACCGGTGGGAACGCCATCAAGCAGTTCAAATGGCTGGGTATATCCGGCTTTATTTAAATCAGGTCAGGTTTGGATGCTCCTCACCGAAGCAGATCTGGGGCGGGGCTACTGTGGAACCTCGCTTGCCCAAAAATCGGTTAATAATGAGTATTTGGTTAACTTTCCTCAGCCAGCCGAAGGTATTCCTGATGCTGCTATACTGCCTGAATCGGCTTTACCCTGGAAAACGCCCTGGAGAATTATGGCCATTGGCGATTTAAAGACGATTTCTGAATCAACCCTTGGAACTGATCTTGCCCAGCCAGCTCTAGCAATGGATAAAGCATTTATTCAGCCTGGAAAGGCCGCATGGAGTTGGGTGCTTGAAAAAGATGCCGCAACGATCTATCCCGTACAGAAAAAATATGTTGATTATGCGGCCAGCATGAACTGGCAATACAGTTTAATTGATGCTAACTGGGATAAAACCATTGGGTATGACTCTATTGCTGTGCTTGCCAAATATGCAAAAGAAAAACATGTTGGATTGCTCCTTTGGTACAATTCTGCCGGAAACTGGAATACGGTAAAATTTACGCCCAGAGATAAACTGTTAACTCATCAAAGCAGGGTTCAGGAATTTGCCCGTTTAAAAGAAATGGGGATAAAAGGCGTAAAAATAGATTTTTTTGCCGGGGATGGACTGTCGATGATCAATTATTATCGGGATATTTTGGAAGACGCCGCCAGTTACCAATTACTGGTCAATTTTCACGGTGCCACGCTGCCAAGGGGATTGCAAAGAACCTATCCTAATTTGATGACCACTGAGGCAGTATTTGGCTACGAAATGATTTCTTTTGGACAGGATGCAGCAAATAAGGCCCCTTCACATTCCGTGATGAGCGCAATGGTGCGAAATGTATTCGATCCAATGGATTTTACGCCAATGGTATTGTATAAAATTCCTGGAGTAAAACGGGTGACTACGTCCGCTTTTGAACTGGCTACTTCCGTTGTTTTCCTTTCCGGCATCCAGCATTTTGCAGAAACACCTTCCGGTATGTCTCATGTTCCGGATTTTGTTAAAACCTTCCTTATGGAATTGCCAAGCAACTGGGATGATACCCGGTTTATTGATGGTTACCCGGGGCAATTTTATATCGTAGCCAGAAGAAGCGGCAAAAAATGGTATGTCTCTGGTATTAATGGCGAAAATAAGCAAAGAGACTTATCGCTTAATTTAGCTTTCCTGGCGAATAAAAAAGCGAAGTTGATTTTTTCAGAAGGATCTGATGAGGTTAATTTAAAATCTAAGGAAATACGAGTGGGTTCTGATGGGAAATTGGGTTTAAGCTTAAAAGGGAACGATGGTTTTGTACTGGTTTTTGAAGATTAATTAGCTACTGGAAACATATTGTCGTCCTAGTGAGATTGCTTCGTTTATTATAATAACATTCCTGTAAATAATTGATTATCAGTGTATTTTTGAGGTATCATTCATATTTTTTTAGGAATGAGACCTGATGGCTACTCGCAAAGACGATGCCGTGGAGAAAAGATTAACCACCAAGACACAAAGAGCACCAAAATATTAGGCGCAATGCCTTATATGCTCTTACATTTCTTATATGGTGAAAAACTATAATAAAAGTAAGACCCTGAAACAAGTTCAGGGTGACGGACCGAAAGAATAATCGTCCTGGCGAGAAGGCTTTTTCAGCCGACGAAGCAATCTTTTATAGTAAGGATTGCCAGCATAAAAGATTGCTTCGTCGTTCCTCCTCGCATCCGATAGCTATCGGATGACGATTTTTCTATCCGAATTTGTAATTGCGACCCGCAGTGGAGAACCTGAAGGCTCTGCGGAGCAAAATCTTCTAAATTTGATTCATAACTCGGTACAAAGATCTCTCCATTTCGCTGCGCTGCATCCGATAGCTATCGGATCGAGATGACGACGATCTATTGGAATCGGTTGGCATAACACAATCTTTTTTATTGATAATCCCGGCTTTTAGTTAATTCTTTAAGCGATTGAAGATCATGTACCGGGCGCTCAATTTCAAATGGAATCTCCCTTTTACTAAACTGCTGAAAGTACAGCAGACAGGCATCTTTCCATATTTGCGCATCTCTAGACTGGGTTCTAAGTTTCGATTGTACTTCCTGAAACCTTTCCTTGTCTATTGCGCTGTCCATTCTATCCCAGTCTTTTTGAAAAGACCTCACTTTATTAACACCTCGGTCATAGCGCAGACAGAGTTCAGTCCATAAATCATTTCCACTTTTTAATCGGTAAGACCATGGCACATGGTGAAACCAGAGCAGATACATTTCAGGACAGCTGGAGAGGTTATTGAAGGTTGAACTTAATGGCTCATGGTATTGGTCAACCGCATCACTTCCGTTACGGGTTCTGTCAAAACCAATTCCCTGCTCGTCCGCTTTATGGTAATATACTGAAGTCCAGTCCGCACGGATTTTATCATTAGAAAACCATGGCGCGGGTCCGTAATGGTGACCTTCAGCAAAAATATGGTGTAAACCCAGTGGCATCATATAATCAACGGCTGCATCTCTGCTTTCCATCATCATCCCCTGAACAGTTTTAACAAATTTAGCGTCGGTTTTTTTTTCTTTCGAATCAAGAAAGGTCTGCTTAATCCATTCTGCAGCAATTACTTTGCTTTCAAGTTTATTATTCCATGCCAGTCTCCCAAATGCATACCAGTTGGCTTGCGCAAAGGTGTGTCCGGTCCAGTTTATATCATTACCAATGTTAGCCACTCCAGCAATGGCGGTAAAATCAGTTTTGCTTAGTGAGCCATCGGTGCAGGCGGCAACAGTGCTGCCCTTCCCATATTGATAGGTATCACTATTTAAACACTCTTCCCATAATGTAGAAAGGAAAACAAGTTGCTTCGAGCCACCCAGGTACTCTTGGGTAATTTGAAATTCAGGCATAACGGGCGTTTTTGTCATTCCTCCAAATAAGGGACTGAAAGGTTCCCTTGGCTGGAAATCGAGTGGGCCATTTTTTACCTGTAAAATTACATTCTTCCTGAACGCTCCATCCAGCGGTAAAAATTCTTTATAAGCTTGTTTGGTTCTGTCCTCGGGAGATGGATTGTAAACAAAGGCACGCCACATCACAATCCCTCCGAAGGGTTCCAGCGCATCTGCCATCATATTGGCACCATCTACATGGGTTCTGCCATAATCCTGTGGTCCTGGTTGTCCTTCACTGTTTGCCTTCACCAGAAATCCTCCAAAATCAGGTATGAGGGCGTAAATTTCCTTTACTTTATCTTTCCACCATTGTTGAACCTGAGGATCTAACGGATCTGCTTTTTTTAATTTGCCTATAAGCACAGGCGAAGAAAAATTGACTGATAAATAAGTTTTTATCCCGTAAGGGCGTAAACGCTCAGCAATCGCACGTACTTTCTCTAAATAAGGTTTAGAGAGGATTTTGGCAGAAGCATTGACATTGTTTAAAACCGAACCATTAATGCCGATAGATGCATTTGCCCTTGCGTAAGCTGTCCATTTTTCTTTATCCTGTTCTGTGATACTCAATCCATTTTCTTTTTCTCCCCAGAATATTGAACGACCAGCATAACCTCTTTCGATGCTGCCGTCAAGGTTATCCCAATGGTTCAGGATTCTTCTGGAGTAGGAAGGGTTTGAAACGAACCTTCGGTTAGTAACGCCAAGATATTGACTTCTGAGCAGCTCGTAAGCGCCGTACAATAAACCCAGTTCTGTCCTGGCACTTATTGCAGATTCTTCCAGCTGAAATCCATCACCTTTAATTGCCGGATTGTCGCTAATCCTGAGGTTTAGAACCATATCCGGTTTTCCGCGCCAGCCTCTTTTAAGCTCAGCTATGGCGACATCTACCACAGGCGAGTGACCAGGGCCGGAAACGGTGACTTTAATATTGGAATTGCCTCTCAGCCACAGGGCCTGGCCATCCTCTGCTTTCAATAGCGTTGAACCACCTAATACCAACAATGCGATGATAATCAATTTATTTATATGTGCTTTCATTTTCCTGTTTTGATAATGCAAAGTTTATGCTGATAAAACCTTTAAGGCACAGCATCACCATTCCAAATTCATTATTCTGTTAGTTTATCGTTGCTGAAAACTCCACCAGTCTATATCTAAAAACGCAGATGGGTTTGAGCTGGTTACCAAAAGATAAATATCAATTTTGCCTTTTACCTCCCCGGTTTTCACCGATAAAGTTTGTAAGCCACTTTCGTCTTTTTTCGAAGATACCATTTTTGCGATTTGCTTTCCTGTTATACTTCCAATGCGCACTTCCAGACTTGAGCCAGAAGAAAGTCCGCTCAATCTGGCACTAAAGGATTTAGGTCCCTTTTTTCCAAAGTCGACACCCTGAATTTTAATCCAGGCATTATTCTTTAATCCGGTAACCAGCATCCCGCCATCTTCATTGTTTTTAGTCGCAACGCCGTTTTGATCCTGCAACATTTCAGCCTGGTTGCGCTCATAGGGATTTATCGCACCAATTTGTGTTACGCCGTTTTCGGTATAAATCACCTGGGCAATTGTACCGTCAGCATTATAATTTAATTCTTCTATGGCCAGGTTTCGTTTATAAACAGGAGGAATACCTTTTTTAATAGCGACAAATCTGTTGTGATAGGCATGGTACCATTTTCCTTTAAATTCGAATATGCCGTGGTGATTATTGTTGTTGTTATTGGGTGGTTGTGCGCCTATAACACCTTTGTAAACAAATCCAGTAGTTGGACTTTTACTCATCATATAATCAATCCTCATTTCTGCTTTCGGGTTTGAGGAATAGGAAAAATAATAATTTCCATTCCGTTTATGCATCCATGAAGCTTCAAAAAAGGAAGGCACATGAAAAGAAGTTGCCCGACCATTTACGCTAATCATATCATTATTTAACTTTATTACCCGCATATTATCTTCACCATTGCCTCCAAAATACAGATATGCTTGTCCATCATCATCCAAAAAGGCCATTGGATCAAACAACCACATATTTTTTGCAGGCTGTACACCAGGGGTTTCATTGTCAATTAACTTTTTGCCCAATGCATCTTTGAATGGACCAGTTGGAGAGGAAGATGTGGCTACACCAATCCCTGATCCGCCATTACCGAAATAAAGGTATATTTTTCCATTTCTGGCAATAACTGATGGTGCCCAGGTTCTATTGGCCCAGGTTACATCTCTTGGCGCTTCAAACACTACACCATGATCCGTCCAGTTTTTCATGTCACTGCTTGAAATACAAACAATCGATTTCATTTTATATCCACTATCCTTATCATCCGAATTATCATCATCGTTGGATGCATATAAGTAAACTCTTCCGTTATAGACTAGTGTAGCCGGATCTGCCAGGTGCCGGTGGCTGGCAATATGATCATCGGCAAAGGAATTTTTTACCAACGTGAATAACAAACAAAACAGGAGCGCGAGTTTAAAGTATTTTTGGTTTAGTTCTTTCATTAAAGTTGTTTCTAAGGTGTTGTCGATTATTTTATCGCGGCAATTAAGTTAGTTTACCCGGATAACTTTTTTCATAATATTTCCGCTTTTTGGAGATAACTCATCGGGCTGACTACCGCCAACAGCTAGTGTAATACTGCCTTTGTAAAACTGTCTTGAGCCATCCTGACCGATATAAGACAGGTCATTTGCTTTTAAGCTGAATTTTACCAGTTTACTTTCTCCGGGTTCAAGGCTAATGCGTTTAAATCCTTTCAGGGCCTTTGCCGCTGATTTGATGGATTTTTGGTTGTTGAGTTGATATAACTGAACCACCTCATCACTCCTAAACTTTCCTTTATTGCTCACCATAACCGACACTTCTGTGCCTTTGCCCGCTTTTAATGCCGCAGGAGTAACAAATTTTTCATATAAAAAAGAAGAATAGCTAAGCCCATAACCGAATCCATAAAGCGGTTTGCCTTTAAAATACCGGTATGTCCTGTTTTTCATGCTATAATCGCTAAAATCCCCAAGGTCCTTATCACTTGCATAAAAGGTTACTGGCAATCTTCCCGAAGGGCTGTAGTCTCCAAAAAGAATATCGGCCACTGCTTCACCTGTAGCCTGTCCGCCATACCATGCATTCAGAATAGCGGGAATGTTTTCAGCTTCCCATGGTATTGCAATAGCGCTACCGGTCATCATTACAAAAACGACTGGTTTTCCACTTTCTTTCAGGGATTTCATCAATGCAGTCTGAACCGCAGGAAGCATAATTGAAGTCCTGTCCCCACCGCTGAATCCCGGATAATCGACCCTCATTTCCTCACCTTCCAGCTGCGGAGAAATCCCGCCGACAAATACGAAGGCGTCAGCATCTGAGTGGGTTTTCACAAGCGCTTTGAAATCAGTTCTCACGTAGGTGCCTGCCCTTAAACGGACGTTTGCACTTCCCTCGCCCTGCCAGTATTCTATAACCAGATTATAAACTGAATCTTTTGATGTTTCTAATTTATACGTTTTAGCACCCCAACGGTTTCTCGACCATGCGTCAATTACATTTTTGCCGTTAATGATAAAACGGTACCCATCATCAGCATTCAATTCGAAGGTGATGGAGCCAGTGGTTGTGGGCTTGAATGTGGTGCTGTATCTGGCAGAAAAATTATTAGCGGTTAATTTATCGGCAATTTTTTCACCTTCCTGCCAGTTGTTTTCAAGTTTAGGCTCTGTTCTGGTTAACACGGGATTCCCTTCCAATGAAATGTTGCTAAAATATTCTGACTTAAAGCCCTGAACACCGTCAATTTTGTATTCACTATTTAAATCCAGGTAACTTAACAGTGTATCATTGGTGAAAGAGACAGCCTGCTGGTAAACAACCTCAGCCTGCTTGCCAACTTTATCCCGGATGCCCTGTAAAACAGTGGTGATTTTGGAAGGAGTTCCATTATAATTTCCTAAAACTGAAATCGAATTATCCGCATTAGGACCCAATACAACGATTTTTTTGAGATTCTTTTTTAAAGGCAGCGTATTTGATTCATTTCTGAGTAATACCATCGATTCTCGTGCCATTTTAAGTGCATGTGCCTTATGCTCGCTATTTTCCAGTACACTACTCGGGGTATTGGCATATTTAACCATTGAGGATGGATCGAACATACCCAGTCTGAAACGGATCATGAACAATCTTTTCACCGAAACATCGATGTCTTTTTCTTTAATAATTCCATTTTTCACCGCGGTAATCAAAGCCTTATAAGCTTCTGTACCGCAGTCAAGGTCAGTTCCGTGAAAAACTGCATCCGCGGCAGCCGATGCCGCATTTGGATGTGTTTTGTGGTTTTTGTAAAAGTCATCTATGGCCCAGCAGTCTGAGGTTACATAGCCCTTAAAGTTCCATTTCCTGCGCAGAATATCGGTCATTAAAAGATCATTCGCGCAACAAGGCTGTCCTTGAAAAGCATTATAAGCGCACATTACACCCGCAACTTTTGATTGTGTAACCAGTTTTTCAAATGCCGGTAAATAGGTGTCCCAGAGATCAAAATCGCTTACTGTAGTATTAAACACATGGCGAAGCGGTTCAGGGCCGCTATGTACCGCATAATGTTTGGCACAGGCGGCAGCCTTAAGGTATTTTGGGTCATCACCTTGCAAACCTCTTACAAAAGCATCCCCAAGGGTACCTGTCAGGTAAGGATCTTCACCGTAGGTTTCCTGACCTCTTCCCCAGCGCGGATCCCGAAAGATATTGATGTTTGGCGTCCAGTAAGTTAAGCCTAGATAGCGCTCATTTGTTCTTCCTTGTTCTAGTGCCTTATTGTAAATTGCCCTTCCTTCTAAAGCCGAATAGTCGGCCATTTTATAAAGCGCCGAAGGATCGAAGGTTGCAGCCATGGCTATTGCCTGAGGATAAACAGTCACTTTAAAAGGTGTTCTTGCTACTCCGTGTAACGTTTCATTCCACCAATCGTACGCCGGAATCTTAAATCGCGGAATTGCCGGTGCAGCATTAAGCATTTGCATTACCTTTTCATCCAGGCTAAGCCTTGAAACCAAATCATCTACCCTTTTTTCAAATGGAAGTTTGTAGTCCTGAAAAGGGTATTCCTGGGCTTTCACCAAACTGCATAAATTGCAGAAAAGGATTACAAGAAGTAATTTTTTAAAGTAGTTGTGTTTTCTCATAATTGGGCTGCTAAAAACTCATTGATAAGATTTTCTTTACATCTGGTTGCTGTACAGATTATAAGAACATTCCAATGATTTTGATCGGTTTATTTGGTTAATATTATTGTGAATAGACTTAGAGCCTGTTTAAAATTAAATAAAATTATTTAGTATGTCAGTCTGAGCGTAGTCGAAGACTATTTCAACGCATTAATAAGGCTCTAAAAGCTTTTGTCGGGTTCCATGCTAATTTTAAAACATGGTTTATTGAATACCTGTCCTGGCACTGTAAGGTAAACCTATTCATTAGAATTTTATCACCTCAAAAAATGCTTTTTTGGGCATTAGATTTTTATCAAATAATAATGGGTAGTTCTTAGGCCCGCGATTATCCAGCCAGCTGTACCGATCTGATAAATTCCAGAAGGTAACACCGGTAATGTTGGCTTTGTATTTACGCAGCACTTCAAAAATCATTTTATATTGGCTAAGTTGCTTTTCTTCCATTTCCGGAGTGAATGGTTCAACTTCGCTGCTTGCATTGCCCTTAATTAACCGTCCGCCCTGGTTGCCGCTATAAACCGATACATCAAGCTCGGTGATTTGAACTTTAAGTCCGAGCGACGAAAATAGTGCAATCGATTTTTCCAGTTCAGAACGGCTAGGGTTATTTATCGACCAGTGACCCTGGAGACCAACGCCATGTATTGGAACGCCCTTAGCCAACAGCCCCTTAAGCATTCTGTAAATTTTATCACGTTTTAATGGCTGTTCGGTATTGTAATCGTTGTAAAACAGTTGGGCCTTTGGGTCGGCCTGGTGGGCATACCTGAACGCCATTTCTACAAAATCCTCACCTGCGATCTGGTAGAGTGGAGATTTCCTGAAATAAGCAGAATCATCTGCAATTACTTCATTTACGACGTCCCAGGCGTAAATGTCTTTCTTATACCTGTTTACCACTGTGTTGATGTGCTCCTGGATCCTTTTTAATAAAATTTCTTTCGAAACCATATTTCCGTCTTCGCCTTTAAACAACCAGTTTGGCGTTTGCTTGTGCCATACCAGGCAATGGCCACGTAACTTTAAACCATTAATCCTGGCGAAAGCGGCTATAGAATCTGCAATTTTCCAGTTGTAGGTATTTTCCATGGGATGAATAGGACCCATTTTCATTGCATTTTCAGCTGTGATGCTGTTGAACTGGTTAAGAATCAAATTCCGTTTATCTCCACTAAGGTCCCATGGCGTAATAGCTACTCCTATGGGAAAATATTTTTGGTAGTAGTCTTTCAGTCCTTTGGCATTAACTTCCTGGCTTTTATATGCGCTAAAAACTACTCCGGTAGCCAAGAGTAAGACGGCCAGGTAGGGGATGATATTTGGTTTTCTCATATTTGATCAGGGTAATGCTAAAAGTTTGCAAAATCGTATGTTTTTTAGGCTGACCAGGCTTCTTATCGTCAATTTTATGAAACAAATGTCATGTAATGAATTTATGACATGATTGCCCGGTTGCTCATCTTGAGATCAACTCTGCTTATTTGTGCCTTTTTAAACATCTGTTCTTATGTTTATAACAAATATGACTGTTGATCTATATACTTAGGTCTAAATTTACTCGATTTTTTTCTGCATTGATCATAGAATGAAATCGAATTGCCATTTAACCAAATATAATGCGTACAACTAAATTTCACATTGCCATCTTTACTGTTGCTCTTTTCGCAGCTTTTTCCAGCTGTGGCAGTTATACCAGGGCTAAAAAAAATAACCCCGGCTTAAAAGATTATTATCAGTCTTACTTCAACATTGGGGTTGCGGTTTCGGCCCAAACTATCAAAGGAGAGCAGGGCGCTTTACTTTTAAAGGAATTTAATAGTATAACGCCCGAGAATGCGATGAAAATGCAACCCATTCATCCTCGTGAGGATGTTTATAATTGGACCGAGGCCGATGCACTGGTTAATTTTGCACTTAACAACCGGATTAAAATAAGGGGGCATACCTTGTGCTGGCATGAGCAGGTACCGGCCTGGGTTTTTAAGAACAGTTCGGGAGGACGGGTTGATAAAGAGTTGTTGCTTAAACGGCTTAAAGACCATATCACAACCGTTGCGGGAAGGTACAAGGGAAAGGTATATGCCTGGGATGTGGTTAATGAAGTTATTGGGGATGAAGATGACCAATATTTGAGGCCTTCTTTATGGAAGGAGATCTGTGGAGAGGAGTTTATTGCCAAGGCCTTCGAATATGCACATCAGGCTGATCCTGATGCATTGCTTTTCTATAATGACTACAATTCGGAACGACCTGCAAAAAGAGCAAAAATCTATAAAATGCTTAAGAAACTAGTTGATGCTAAGGTGCCTGTTCATGGAGTAGGCTTGCAGGGACATTGGTCTGTTTTTGAGCCCAGCGATACCGAGTTAAGGGAATCTTTAAAATTATATGCTTCTCTTGGCTTGCAGATTCAGATCACAGAAATGGATATGTCTATCTATAAATGGGAGAAAAATTTAAGAGCAAAGAAACCCGGTGAGCCCGACAGCCTGACCGCAGTGCTCGAAAAAAAGCAAAGTGACAGATACGCCAGGCTTTTTTCTATTTTCAGGGAATTTAAAAAGAATATCAGCAGTGTAACTTTCTGGAATCTTTCAGATCGCTCTACATGGCTCGATCAATATCCAGTACCCGGAAGGAAAAACTACCCACTGCTCTTTGATCAAAACCTGCAAAGAAAAAAAGCTTATCGGGGTGTGGTTAATTTTTAGTGAATAATCATTTTTATATAAATAAATAATGAAGAAAATGTACCATTCAAGCTATTATGTTGCGATGAACTAAATTAGTTTTTTTATCTTACCGCCACTAAACCAAATAGATCATGTATCCAGACAATTTTGACTCTTCATCGAATTTTCGCTCATTTTGCAGCCATTCAACGCCTTTGAAGTTAAAATTTTATTAATACAGCAAATACTAATTATGCTCAAAGGGTCTGCATATCAATCATTAGTTCTATTTATCTATGTGCTTTTTAGCGCTGTAAGTGCTGTGGCACAACCGAAAACGCAGCAGCCTGAATTGCGTTTCACCTCGCTCACCTCTAAAAACGGCTTATCTTCTAATAATGTAACCGTAATTTTTAAAGACAAATATGGCTTGATGTGGTTTGGTACCGAAGACGGATTAAATAAATTTGATGGCACTAACTTTACAACCTATAAACACCAGGCAAACGATTCTTCGAGTATTCAGGCAAACGAGGTTAAATCAATTCATGAAGACCGGAGGGGAAATCTTTGGATTGGTACGAGTGGAGGTTCGCTTGCACTTTTTGACAGAAGGAAAAACGCTTTCATTAACTATCCTGCTTCAAATACCCCAACAGGATTCAGTCACAGCCTGATCAGGTATATCACCAGTGATTATTTAGGTAAAATATGGGTGGCTACCTTTACGGGGCTCGATGTTTTTGATCCGGACACTAAAAAGGTTTCCAAGTTTCCAATAGCCGCCGCCCAGTTTGGAAAACTTCCGCCAGTAATGATCAACATCCTGATGGAAGACAGCAAGCACAGGATGTGGGTGGGAACGGAGGACGGATTATTCCTTTTTAACCGAAAAAACTCTTCTTTTACCAGAATAGGATCTGCAGCAGATAAACCGGTGCACCTGGCGGGAACTATGGTGAAGTCTTTAGCTGAAGATGACAATGGAAATATCTGGATCGGCACGACCTCTGGCCTGAGCATGCTTAAGCCGGATGGTATGGGTTTTGAGAATTACAAGCATATTACGGGAGATCCCAACTCGCTGAGCAGTAATGTTGTTCAAAGTATAGCCTTATCAAAAAATGGTCAGTTATGGCTCGGAACCGAAGATGGACTTAACGTTTTTGATCTCCGTACTAAAAAAGTAACGGTATACCGGCCAAATCCACGCAACTCTTACAGCCTGCGCGGAACCAGTGTAAAATATGTGTATATAGATAAGCAAGGGATATACTGGCTGGGTTTATACCGCGAGGGGATTAATAAGTTTGATAGTAACCTCAACCTTTTTAACCTGATCAGAAGTAATGTTTTCGATGTATATGGTTTAGATGCCCCCGTGGTAACTTCATTTGCAACTAAAAATAACAACAATATATATGTAGCTACTGAAGGCGGTGGCTTGAGTATCTTCAACAGAAATACGGCCCTGTTCCACAAGGTAGACCTGAAGAAACTTGGTCTGCAATCACCGGTACCCCTGATGTCTTTGTTTGTCAGTTCAGCTAAGAAACTTTATGTGGGTACCTTCAGCTATGGCCTGATTGTTCTGGATTCAACGTTAACCAAAGCGACCTCTATCAGGAAAACAAATAAAGATTCTGGCCTTAATTCAGACGATGTGTTTTGCATCAACCAGGATAAAAGTGGGCTGATATGGGTGGGTACCAATGGTGGTGGGATCAATGTTATGGATGCTGATCATAAGGTAGTTTTTAGGTACACAAACAAAGTTCAGTCACCCATAGATCGCAAACTTCCGCTGAATAATTATATACGTTTTATTAAAGAAGACCGGTTGGCAAACGTATGGATAGGTTCTCATGGTTCTGGCTTGGCCATGATTAATGCGGATAAGACTATTATTAAACATTATGACGAGCTTAATTCGGGCCTTCATGGTGAGATTGCGCAGGCTTTTCTTGAAGATTCGAAAGGGCGGATCTGGATTGGAACTGCAGGTGGTGGCTTGAATTTACTGGATCAAAAATCAGGTAAATTTATAAATTTTGCCGAGCGTGAGGGGCTGGCAAGTGCTGTTGTTGACGCCATCGTGGAAGATGACAATCATAATCTCTGGTTAAGTACTAACAAAGGAATTAGCCGTTTTGATCCTAAAACCCGAAAATTTAGCAACTATGGCGTATACAATGGGGTGCAGAACAATAACTTTATCAGGGGAGCAGCGCTGAAATGTAAAGATGGTGAAATATTCTTTGGTGGGGCCGAAGGAATGAATTACTTTAATCCGGCCGGATTCAGAAAAATTCAAAATGTACCTCCGGTTCTTTTTACCGAGTTAAAGATTTCTAACAACACCATCGAGGCCAGCGATGAAGGGCCGATTACCGAACATATTTCTGTTGCAAAAAGAATTGACCTGGATTACAAACAAAATTTTTCACTGAGTTTTGTGAGTGTAAATTATACTGCACCAGAACAAAACCGTTACAGTTACAAACTCGAAGGTTTTAATAAGGAATGGATTGATGCGGGTACTACTAAAACAGTTTCCTATACCAATCTCGATCCCGGGGAATATATTTTCCATGTGCGGGCGAGTAACAATGATGGTGTATGGAATACAACCGAGTCTTCGATAAAAATAATTGTTCACCCACCATGGTGGAGAACCATATATGCTTATGCTTTTTACCTGCTCGTTATTGCCGGTACTTTGCTTTACATTCGTCACCGGGGGATTAAAAACCTGGAGAGAAAGTTTGCGCTGGTTCAGGAGAAAACAAAAATTGAGCAGCAGATTTTGCAGGATAGAAAAGAGGCAGAGCGGCTGCATGAACTAGATTCGTTAAAGATTAAATTTCTCACCAACCTCAGCCATGAGTTTCGTACGCCGCTATCACTGATCCTGGGGCCGGTGGAGAAGCTCATTTCTGAAGAGGAGGGAGATGCTAAAAACGCTTCTCTTAAAATCGTGAAGCGAAATGCCCGTCGTTTGCTCAACCTGGTGAACCAAATCCTTGATTTTCGCAAAATTGAAGAAAATGAACTCAAGATAAATAATAAGAAAGGTGAGCTGGTTTCCTTTATCGCTGATGTAATAGAATCTTTCAACGATTTAAGCGAACGTAAATCGATAAGCCTTTCTTTTCAAACCCAGTTTGACAGCTATCCAACTGAGTTTGACCACGACAAACTGGAACGTGTTTTATTTAACCTGCTCTCTAATGCCTTTAAATTTACACCATCAGGCGGAACTATCACCGTTGATTTGAAAAAAAATCAACACAATGAGCAGGGAGAAGCTGTTTTAATCACCGTTAGCGATACCGGAATCGGCATTAGCGAGGAAGAGCAGCAGAAAGTATTTGAAAGGTTTTTTCAGGCCGATACCGAAGTTTCTATCCTCAACCAAGGAAGTGGGATTGGGCTCTCCATCATTAAAGAATTTGTCAAAATCCAGGGAGGAACTATTGATTTGCAAAGCGAAGTTGGAAAAGGTACACATTTCAAAATCACTCTGCCTTTGCCGCTGCTAGACCATATCGAAAAGCTTAACCTGGATTTTTCCAGTCCGGAAATCCCATTTGAAGTTCAGGAGGAAACTTCTGATAAAGCACTGAACGAAACAGATGCGGAAATCCATACCATCCTTCTGGTAGAAGATAATCAGGATCTCAGGGAATATCTTCGGGATAATTTGAAGTCCAATTATCGTATTGTGGAAGCAGCTGACGGTAAAGAGGGTTGGCAAAAAACATTGGCAAACCATCCTGAACTCATCGTTAGTGATATTAGTATGCCAAATATGACGGGGATTGAACTGTGCAAAAAAATAAAAGAAGATAAAAGGACAAAACATATTCCTGTTATTTTACTAACCGCGCTCACCGGCGAACAGGAACAATTAACGGGGCTCGAAATCGGGGCTAATGACTACCTCACCAAGCCATTTAATATCGATATCCTCAATGTTAAAATCAAAAACCTTTTGGTCCTCAACCGGACCCTGAAAAACACTTATACCAAGCAGATCAAAATGGAGACAGCAGAAATTTTAGTTGAATCCCACGGCGATAAGTTACTCAAGAATATTCTGAAGTATATTGAAGATAATATCAATAATTCACAACTGTCTGTTGAGGATTTAAGTAAAAATGTAGGGATGAGCCGGGGCTCGCTTTATCATAAAGTTCTTGAACTAACCGGCCTTTCGCCTGTTGAATATATACGTTCGGTTAAACTTGATAAAGCAGCTGCCTTATTAGTTAAAAGTGATTTGAATATTTCTCAGATTGCCTATCTGGTAGGCTTTGCAACACCCAATTATTTTGCCAAATCATTTAAGTTAAAATTCGGAATGCAACCTTCAGAATATTTAAATCTGCACCGTAAACAAGATAATCCTGCCTGATGGTAAATCCCGGAACACATTAATGGGAAAACGAAGTAAAGAGAGCAGGAGTAATTGAACATTAATCGCAGCATTATATTCAAACGATCAGGAAAAGATCAGTACTGATGGATAATTTTGAATTGATAAAATGTATTTGCATCATGATGGATAACATCCTGCATGTTTATCATGTGCAAATAGAAATGCTTAAAATATGGGCTTAAGAGATCAGACAGAAAACTTTGTCTAACCTAACATTATGAAAACAAAATTAATTTTATGCTGCTTCACCTGGCTACTGGTTTTCAGTTTTTCGGTTTCTGGCAAGGTTACCTTACCACAGTTGGTATCCAGCCATATGGTGCTTCAGCGCGAAACTCCCTTAACGATATGGGGCTGGGCGGCAGCAAAAGAAAAAATAACCATCAGTTTTAACGGAAAAACGTATAAGGCTACTACCGATGAACAAGGCTCATGGTCAGTAAAAATGACAAAGATGAAAGCCGGCGGCCCTTATAAAATGATTGTTAAGGGTGAAAATACAATTACCCTTGAGGATATTATGCTGGGAGATGTGTGGTTTTGTTCTGGGCAATCCAATATGGCCCTGCCAATGGAGCGGTTAAAGGAAGCTTATCCGCAGGTGATTGAAAAGGATTATTTTCCTTTGATCAGAAACTTTTTCGTTCCAACCAAATCAAACCTGTCTGGAGAATCGATCGATCTTCCTCCGGGCAAATGGGTGCCGGCTACTGGTGCAGGGATATTAAGTTTCGGAGGAACAAGCTATTTTTTCGCAAAAACACTCTTTCAAAAATATAACATTCCAATAGGCATCATCAATTCAAGTGTTGGCGGTACCCCGATTGAGGCCTGGATGAGTCGTGATGCATTTTTGACGAATCCCGCGCAGATGAAAAAAATAAATAATTTCAGGGATTCGGCATTTATGGCTAATTATCAAAAAAATCTTAAAGAGAAGAGCTTAGCAAGGCCTACAACAGCTCCTGTAGTTGATGAAGGGCTTTCGGGTCCGGTAAAATGGACCGATCCGGATTTTAATGCCAGCGGCTGGCGAAAATTCTGGATGCCGGGTTATTGGGCTGATCAGGGGCTGCGGAACTTCAACGGGATATTTTACTTCAGAAAAGAACTTCAAATCCCCGCAGAAATGAGCGGACAGCAGGCTAAGCTTTATTTAGGCCGCATCATCGATGCAGATTCCGTGTTCCTCAATGGTAAATTTATTGGTAACACTACTTATCAATATCCTCCACGCAGGTATGTTATTCCTGCCGGGTTGTTGAAAAGCGGAAAAAACATCCTGATCGTTAAAGTTGTGAGCAGTAGCGGTAAAGGCGGCTTTGTGCCAGATAAAAACTATTCCTTGCTCACTCCGGAAAGAAAAATAGACTTACGTGGGGAATGGAGTTTCGAAGTAGGCTATGCTCAGCCAAAACAAAACCAGGCTTTCAGCGGTGAGACCGAAATGCCGTTAATTGCGCAGAATGAACCAACCGGATTATTTAATACCATGGTTTCGCCCGCTGTACGATTTGCAATAAAAGGTTTTGTCTGGTACCAGGGTGAATCGAATACCGGAGATCCGAAAGCATACGGGCAATTGTTACCGGCGCTGATAAAAGACTGGCGCAATAAATGGAAGCAGGGAGATCTGCCGTTTATCTATGCGCAGTTGCCTAATTTTATGGAAGCCAGCTATTTGCCCGAAGAAAGTAGTTGGGCGGAGTTCAGGCAAAGCCAGCTGCAGGCACTTTCAGTGCCCAATACAGGAATGGCTGTGGCCATTGATGCCGGTGAATGGAATGATATTCATCCGCTGGATAAAAAAGACGTCGGTGAACGTTTGGCGCTATGGGCGTCACATTTAGCTTACCATGACCAGGAGATTATTTATTCAGGACCTATTTATAAATCAAACCATGTAAGGGGATCTGAAGTAACCCTAAATTTTGACCATACTAAGCCCGGGTTAATGATTAAAGGAGCTGATAAACTGACCGGTTTCGCTCTTGCGGGTGAGGATAAGGTTTTTTATTGGGCACAGGCCAGGATAGTGGGAGATACTGTTGTGCTCTCAAGCCCTTTGGTTGTAAAGCCTGTCTTTATCCGTTATGCCTGGGCAGATAATCCCGATAGGGCAAATTTATATAACAAAGCCAATTTACCGGCTTCCCCTTTTGAAGCAGAAGTTGATCATTCGAGATAATCAAATGTATGCCTGAAAACTTCTGCATCGAACCTTGGACAAGCTTGTAAATTGCTGCTCTTTAAGCCCTAAATAGAACGGTAAAACTGAAGACTTTTCCCTATTTTTTTGTTTAACTGGATTTACAATATGGACAGCTTGTGTTAAATAAAATAAAAAAATTCAACCGATTGCATAAATTGAAATTTTGGTTCTTTTTTACCTATTTACTCCCTCTTGATAAGTCAATTTCACAGGTCTTATTTGCGAAAATTTGGCGAAATATAACTGTTCTTTTAATATCGGTTTTTTCATTCGAATGGCTCTTAATTGGTGTTTATAGGCTGTTTATTAGTTTGATTTTGAATTTTTAGTCTCACTGCTTGTTATTTTTTACCGCACGGCTGGTCACTTGATTACCTTGTTTTTTAGGCTGATTTTCCTGTCCAAGAAGAGCAACCTAAACATTCTGGTTTGAACATTTATACTACTAATATGCACAATTAAATCAGGAGGCGTTTATCAATGTAAATACCTTTATCACCACAATAATGAATTGGATTTGAAATTTATAGTCAGTTTTTTATAGCTTGTGATTTAACTATTCGCTGGCTGATTTTTCAATTGACACTGTAAGTTTTTTTCTATTCATTTTTAACCATTTATAAACCATTTTATATGAGAAGTGAAATTTTACAAACTTATGTAACATCGCGCTTGAAATTTTTCAGGTGCTTACCCAAAGTTATGCTGCTAACGGCGCTGGTATTTTCAGCGGTTATTGCACAGGCACAAACTGTGGTAAAAGGTAAAGTTGTTGATGAACA
>Ga0190271_10000038_pt1 | contig 80744 bp, 62 predicted proteins | sample Popmic356T_FD_133747 | JGI IMG/M metagenome (GOLD analysis project Ga0190271, IMG submission 133747) | Populus adjacent soil microbial communities from riparian zone of Weber River, Utah, USA - 356 T | ecosystem: Environmental > Terrestrial > Soil > Riparian zone | place: USA: Utah | collected...
GCAGGCCCGCGTGCTTCGCAATTTTTAGTGCTGGGCGCAAAATGCCATGCCGCTGTAACCGGAAAATATTCTCCTGATATTGAAGATGTAAAAGCTGTAGCGGAGCCTATATTACGTCACCGTATTGTGCGTAACTACCGCGCAGAAGCTGAAGGTTTATCAATCGAGAAAATCATTAAAGATTTATTGTAGTAGCATTAAGCTAGTCGGGATTTGTAATCCCGTCTGATGAGCCAGAATTTTTAACTTCTATTAGTGAATTACAAATCCACAATACAGCAGGTCGAGATTGCAAATCTCGACCAACATAAAATCCTATTTCAAAATATTAGAAAATTAATGCAAGAGTTGACAACTTTCTTGCCTCTTTGCTATTAAAGTTGTCAACTCTACAAGCTATATTCGTGTAAATATTCAGAGAAACGAATGAGTGGCAATCGTGAAATACATTTAGATTTTTTACACTTTTTAAAATCTAAGAAATGTAGCTTTATCCAACTTTAAAAAGACTTAAGGGGTTTTATATTCGAAATCCATTCAGAAAGCAATGAATTGTTTTTTGGGGGACAGGAAAGTTAATCAAGCATATTCACATTGAAAAAGTATCTGACTATAGAAATAAAAAAGTAAAAGCATTGATAAAAGCATCAGGAAAAACCATTTCAAAAATAAGCAATGGATACCAATAAACTTACCGGTGCTATAGCCGCACTAATGGATGAATATAAAAAGGCGGTTGATGAAGTGATTACAGTAATTGAACCAATCAGCCAACAGCAACTACTAAAAACCATTGAGCCAGAAAGTTCAAATACAGATTGTATTTCCATCCAAACTATTTTGACACATGTAACCGCATCGATGTTCAGTTATGCGGTATATATCGAAAATTCTATTGGAGTGAAAACAGTCAGACCGGAACGATTGCAATTTGATCAGGTGGCACCCTATATTTCAAGGCTCCGGGAAGCGTTTAAATATAACCAGGACTTTTTCAACAGAAATCCAGACATCACGATGGAAGAGTTCGATCAATCAAAAAAGATCAACACGAGGTGGGGGCAACAATACGATGTAGAACAGATGCTCGAACATGCCATTGTTCATATTTTAAGGCATAGGAGACAGATTAAAAATGCGTTGGTCAATATGAAAAGCTGATCGATTGAAAAAAATAATTTGCAATTCACTGAAAATAAATATCTTTGCAACATCATTTACAGAAATGCTACGTCAACTACATATCCAACGATTAAGCTTTAGCCCGTCTTGTGGCATAAAGGGCTTGGGTATTGACTTAAATTTCCTTCCCAACCCTTAACGCGGTTTTAAGTTTTAACAAACAAAACCCAAATTTAAAAATCAATTATTACGTATTTGCTAAGCATTTAACCGCTTATCAAAATTAATTATATCCGTTATGGACATTTATACCACTGTAGAAGAAAAATATCTACAGGCCATTGAAGAATTGCACTGGGGCGAACTAGCCAAGGCACTTCAGTATTTCAACGAAATTATTGTTTTCGACCCTGATTATGCAAGAGCATATTTTCAATTGGGCGATATTTATCAAAACCACTTTAAAGATTACAAAACCGCGGGTTATTATTATAAACGCTGCATTGAGCTAGATTCCGATTTTCCAGAAGTATATAAACCCTATCTGGAACTTGTTATTACGCTCAAAATGCACAAACTGGTGAAACAGGTTGCAGAGAAGGCTTTACTTGTTCCTGGTGTTTGCGAAGCACATATATACGAATGTTTGGGCTTACATGCTGAGCAACAGCAAAATTTTGAAGAAGCGGCAAACCATTTCAAAAAAGCCGAACTGTTTAATGCCGTTCAGGATGAACAAAGCACTTTAAAGGAGCATCAAAACCGTATTAAAAGCAAAATGAATAGCACAAAAGCAATGATTTATGATTTACAAGGATAAAAGGCAGTGCCTTTTATCCCTTTCTAATACGCTGGATGACCTTAAAATACTATTCGCCAAATTGCTCTTATTATTTTAATTTTGTTACTATCTTTACCACACAATTACAAAGCATAAATTTTTAAATCAAAAATATTCGATATGTCAGCTCACGATTCACACGCACCGGCTCAGCAAACAAAAGGTATTTGGGCTTTACCATTGGCTGCATGGATTCTGGTTTTATTACTGTGTGTCTATTTCACCAGACCAATCTTTAACCACGAAGAAGCATCTGCTCATCATGAAAAAACTGAAGCAGCGCACGAAAAACCAGAAGCACACCATTAGGGCCTTCTTTTCAGAAAGCATAAAAAAAGCGTTCCGATTCAAATCTGAACGCTTTTTTTATACTTCTTTATTTTTTGATTTGCCCCATGATGTTTGGGAAATCGGTAATGATGCCATCTACCCCCAAACTCATAAAATAATTTACTTCCTTCACCGTATTAACCGTCCAGGGGATAATTTTAATACCCATTTCATGGCAGCGGTCTACCAAACCCTTACCAACCAGAACCGAGTAAGGGCTGTAAATAGTAGGCTTAAAACCTAATTTCTCAATATAATCTTCAAAGGGTTCTTTTTCATCAATCAATAATGAAGTTTGTATTTTTGGATATTTTTCGTGCAGGTACTGCAGCGTGCGCATATCAAACGATTCAATAATAACTCTTTTCGCAATTTTTTTCGAATTAATGACATCCATAATCAACTCCACAAATTCTGCAGGCTCAGGATGAAATTCATTGTCGCCGTTTTTAATCGTTTTCGTTTCGATACTATAAACCGGTTTGGCTAGTTTGTGTTCCTTAACGTAAGCCTCAACTGCATCTATGGTTTCAGAGAGTAGCGGTTTGTAAGCTTTAAACTTCATCTGCCCGGGAAAGCGACTATGGACTTTACTCCCTACATCAAATTTTTTAACCTCCTCATAATCCATTTTATAGATGTTATAATTCTTCTGATCTTTTAAAGTAATCGGTTTACCGTTTGGCTGCAAAGAAATCTCGTTATTGAAATAAGGCTCTTGCGAAAGTACAACCTGTTTATCTTTCGAAATCACTGCATCCATTTCTAAGGTGGTAACGCCTAAATCGATAGCTTTTAACATTCCTTCGATGGTATTTTCGGGCATAATGCCACGTGCACCGGCTTTACCCTGTACATCGAATTTCTTCCTTTGGGCAGAAACATGAAAGACAAATAAAATGAGAACAGATAATAGAAGTAATTTTTTGTGCATGAATTTTAAACGTAAAATAAGCTATTTTATTAGTGAGTTGACAACTTTAATAACGAATAGGAACGGAAGTTGTCAACTCTCAAAAATAGGGTATAATATTAAGCTAAATCTGATCCCAACTACAGGTAATGGCAAAACTTAAAATAAAAAAAGGGCTTCTTTTTATGGATAGCCCTTCTTTAATTCACATTTGTTTTTATCTTTCTGCTGGCACAAAAGCCTGTACAATTAAGTTCCAGCTGGCATCGGCGGCCTTTTCATATACGAAAACGTAATTAAAACTTTCACGTAAATCGGCCTTGTAATCAATCGTAGCCACACCATAAGTATAGGCCAAATCACTACCGATTGCCTTATCTACCCCTGTTGTTTTCAAATTGATTTTGCTAATCATTCCATTATAAAAAGAAATAATTTTTCCTTTTCCATCAATGGCTTCGTTACCCGGAAAAAGTAAACGTGCATCGTTAGTTAAAAAGCCCCCAAATGCTGCAATGCCATGTGTTTTTAACAAGGTATTTAGTGTTTTTTCGGTAGTTAAGATAATATCTTTACCAGCCTTAATTTCTTTTTCATTTAAGAACTTTGGAGCAACATGATCTTTAGGTTCAGTAAACTGTGGGCTAGATTTAGCTAAAGGTTTATTGCTTTCCGTTCCTAAATCAATAGCTAGTTTCCACCTGCCGTTTTCCGGTTTCCAGATCGATAGATATTGACCGTATTTTTTCTCAGAAGTTCCAACTTCATATGGCCCTGTGGTAAAACCTAAATCGCCACTGCGTGATACCTTTGCAAGGTTTGGCGTCCATGTTACATCCTTTTCAGCATCTGCTTTGCCAGCATAAAAAGTTTTAGCATTAACTGGGTTTGGCCTAAACACTAAAGTGCTTGTTGTCGAATAGTCTGTAAAAGCTTCTTTATCTCCATTTTTGGCAATTGACTTAGCAAAATCCTTTTCAGCATTTACTAAAGATTTGGTTGTTCCGTCGCTTTTTTGGGCAAAAGCACCCAGGGCGAAAAGCGAAGCTATTGCAGTTGAAAATAATTGTTTCATTATTAATTAAGATAATATTGTTTGGCGAATATAGAATTTTCTTTAATGTATGGGCTTAAAAGTAATTAACAATTACACATTAAGGACAGTTATTTTTCTCTATAAATAGTTTCTAAAACAGTTTGGCCAGTGGCTTTCAACGTATTTTTATCAATGTTGGTTAAGTTATCCAATTGCGTATGCCAATTGATATAAAAGCCACTATTATCATTGTAATGGATAATATCGATAGATGGAATGCCTGCTTTGTTCATCCAAAGATGATCATCAACTAATTTCCCACTCGGAATTTTCGTAAAGTAAGAGGCATAGCCAATTTCATTACCAATGTCCCAAACCTTATTCACTACATTTGGAGCAGCCTGACGGGAGATTTCATCCTGCGTAAACTGTGCGTTACCGCCACCAACCATATCGAGGTTAATGCCGTACAAAGCTTTATACCCTTTCGCATTTGCTTTTTTAGCCCAGTATTGAGAACCTAAACACCAGGTAGTTTCATCTGGCGTTTCATCATTGGCCTTGCCATAGTCTTCTAAATCCCACAATACAAAATCGACTCCAACATCTGGCTGTTTCTGTTGAATCTGACGTGCCATTTCCAAAATCACCGCCACCCCGCTTGCACCATCATTTGCCGCATCAAAAGGTTTTGCATGATTTGCAGGATCGGTATCCTGATCAGAAAATGGACGGGCATCCCAGTGTGCCGTAATTAAAATCCTCTTTTTTTGACCTGGATGAAATGCAGCAACAATATTTTTCAGTTGAAAGCTTTTCCCATCATAAGTTTGCGTTTGCTCACCCTGAATAGTTACCTCAGCGCCGAATGATTTGAGTTTAGCCACCAAATAATCTGCACATTTTTGATGAGCAGTGGTACCTGGAATCCTTGGCCCAAAGTCAACCTGAGCTTTGGTATAAGCATAAGCACTATCGGCATTAAAATCAGGAGAAACTAAACCTGTTGCCTTTTCTACATTTTCATCAACATTTCGGTTTGTTTTATTCTGACAAGCATAAAATGCAATTAATACGAATAAAGGCAGTATTAAAAGTTTTTTATTCATTGTTTAATCTAACGGAAAATTGTTTAAAGTAGTGTAATTATCTCTCATCCCCCTGGGGGAAGAATTAATTGCTTAGAAATAGTCCATTCCCCCTTTGAAGGGGGTAGGGGGATGACTATGCGAAAACTTGTTTCTTTAACAAGGTCTCTGATGATCTTTTTCCCATTCTGCTATGAAATGCTGAATGGTCATATTCACATTCTCAATATCGTTCATTACCTCATCATCATTAAATCTCAGGACATGAAAGCCCAATGCGTTCAGGTTAAGTTCACGAGCTTTATCTTTTTCAAATTGTCCTTCTCGTTCATGACTAAGTCCATCAACCTCAATGACCAACTTTAAATCCTTTGAGAAAAAATCTGCAATATAATTCCCGATTGGTCGCTGTCTTAAGAAGGAATATCCCAACATTTTCTTATTCCTCAACAATTCACACCAAATTCTTATCTCTGCCTTGGTACTATCATTTCGATGGTCTCTGGCAAAGGTTTTTAATTTAGAGTTGTAGTGGTTGTTATCCATGATATCTTAAACCTTTCTTAGAAGTAAAAAGTCGAAAAATGAATATAGCAAACGATTTGCTGTTTTTATTCATCTTCAAAATTAAATGTGATTTTCTTCATCCCCCTGCCCCCTTCAAAGGGGGACAAATTCTTGGTGAGCCTGAAAACTTATGAGATTTGTTTTCAGCCCTAGCATAATAAAGTGTGGTCTAAGAAAGCATGTAATCCACAATCGCCTCGCAATGGATTTTGGTAGTATCAAATATCGGAATCTCAAAGTCATCCTGATTGATCAGCATAGGGATTTCGGTACACCCCAGAATTATTCCCTCAGCTCCTTCCTTGATCAGATCATTAATTATCTGGATATATTGTGCCTTTGTTTCTTCCAATATCACACCTCTACCTAATTCCTCTTTAAGTGTAAACTGGATGTAATCGCGGGTTTCTTTCTTAGAAGGCACCAAAACATTTAACCCATGGTCTTCGAGCTTTTTAATATAAAAGTCCTTTTCCATAGTAAATACGGTCCCTAAGAGTCCTATATTTTTAATTCCAGTAACATTTATGGCTCTAGCGGTTTCGGTACCGATATGGATAATAGGCAGAGCTATTTTTTCTTGTAACTGATCTGCAAAAAGATGTGCCGTATTGGCGCAGAGTACAATTGCTTCTGCCCCACTTCGTTTTAAACTTTCGCAAGCATTGAGTAAAAGATCAAACGATCCTTCCCATGTTTTATCCTGAACATCGCCAAAATTAAGGGAGTAAATTAAACATTCAGCGAAATTTAACCCACCCAAACGCTCATTTACACCCTCATTTATAAAACGATAATAATCTATAGTAGATACCCAACTGATACCACCTACTAAACCAATTTTTCTCATTGCTAAAATCGACTTTGAACTATAGACTTAGAACTACCTAAGCCTTACTCCAGGTGGTCCCTTCTTTGCCGTCTTTAAGCTGAATTCCCAACTCTTGTAAGCCAATACGGATACGATCAGAAGTGGCATAATCTTTATTCGCTTTTGCTTCCGTTCTTAAGTTAATCACCATATCTAAAACGCCGTTCAAGTCGTTACCCCCGGCATCCTCATCTTTCAGTCCTAATATATCGAAAACGAAATCGTTAATCAGTTGCTTTAACTTTTCCAGTGCTTCTGCAGAGATTTTCCCTTTACCATCGTACACAGTATTGATAATCCGAACTGCTTCAAACAACTCTGCAACCAAAATCGGACTGTTAAAGTCATCATTCATCGCAGTAATACATTTTTCTTTCAATGCATCAATATCGAAATCGTTCTGTTCAGAAACTGTTAACTTATCTAACAAGCCAATTGCAGCCATTAAGCGGCGAAAACCTTTCTCCGAGGCGTCTAAAGCTTCATTAGAAAAATCTAATGTACTCCGGTAGTGCGCCTGTAACATAAAAAACTTCACCGTCATCGGGCTAAAGCCCTTTTTCAATAAAGGGTGATCGCCTGTAAATAACTCTAAAGGAAGGAAACCATTTCCGGCAGATTTAGACATGCGCGTACCGTTTACTGTAAGCATATTGGTGTGCATCCAATAGCGGGCAGGCTGTTTATGGCTGCAGGCTTCAGATTGTGCAATTTCATTGGTATGGTGCGTTGCTGCTAAATCCATTCCACCACCATGAATATCAAATTCAGCACCCAAATATTTGGCGCTCATGGCCGAACACTCGATATGCCAGCCCGGAAAGCCCATGCCCCATGGCGATTGCCACTGCATTAAGGTTTCTGGCTTTGCTTTTATCCACAAGGCAAAGTCTAACCTTCCGCGTTTCTCATCCTGACCACCCAGTTCCCGGGTATTGTTCAGCATATCTTCGAGATTGCGGTTGGTTAAAATGGTATAATTGTATTCCTTACTGTATTTTTCTACATCAAAATATACATTGCCGTCAACTTCGTAACCATAACCTTTGGCTATAATTACCTTAATCATTTCGATCTGCTCAATAATATGTCCGGTAGCGGTAGGCTCGATACTTGGCGGCTGCGTGTTGAACATGCGCATTACATCATGGAAACCCAAAGTATATTTCTGTACAATTTCCATTGGCTCAAGCTGTTCCAGTTTCGCACGTTTTGCAAATTTATCATCGCCCTCGTCCCTATCACCTTCTAAGTGACCTGCATCGGTAATATTACGTACATAACGTACTTTATAACCAGCATATTTAAGGTACCTAAAAATTAAATCGAAAGAAATAAAAGTGCGGCAATTACCCAGGTGCACATCACTATAAACAGTAGGACCGCAAACATACATCCCAACGTTGGGTGCATTTAAGGGTTGAAAAAGTTCTTTTTTGCGCGAAAGCGTATTATAAAGCTGTAAGCCAGTATTCATATTGCAAATGTAATATTAAGTTAGAAAGTTAAAACCTTAAAAGTTGCAATGTTAAGGTTATGATTTTTAAGTAACATTTGAAAGGCAATTAATGCTTGGTTAGTTTTTCATTTGGAGGTATATCATTCCCCTCTATCAGAGGGGGGCCGCAGGACGGGGTGTTTTATTTTCCCTATTGCCAATTTTACCATCTCACTGAAAATTAAAATTTGCTTTTTAAAGGTTATATGAAAAAGTACGTTATAGCTCATCGGCAATAACAGTCCCTCTTTCCGCTATAGCTTCGCCGAAGAGGCTCAGGCTGCCGCTTCAATAGGGTTTAGGAGGCACGGCTTGATGCTTTTGGGACCGTAAACTTACGAAGTTAGCCCTAGCTCCTGCCCATGCAACTTCGTAAGTTGGCCAGCGCCGGGCATGCATTCCGTCAAATGATACCATCTGATGGGAGAATAATTTTTTAATCCTAATTTAGTTCAACATAATACCTTATTAACGATGGTCGAAATCAGAGTAATAACCAAAAAAGATGCAGAAAGTGTTGCCTGGCTGTCCACACAATTGGGTTACGAGAGTGACATTGAGCAAATATTAGCCAGAATTAAACAGATTAATAACAGCAACGACAACTGTGCATTTGTTGCTTTAGTTGACGACAAAGTAGTAGGCTGGATTCATGGTTTTTATACCTTAAGAATAGAATCTGATCCATTTGTCGAAATTGGAGGATTGATTGTAGATTCTGCTTATCGCAACTTAAAAATTGGAAAACAGTTAATTGAACGCGTAAAACTTTGGGCAGAACAGCTTCAAGTGAAAAAACTAAAGGTAAGGTGCAACACTAAGCGTATTGAAAGTCATCAATTTTATGAACGGGTAGGCTTTAAAGAGAATAAACGGCAGATTGCTTTTGAAATGAATTTGGTTTAATTTTTCAATAGTGTCAGATATTCTATCTGACACCACAGGCAGGACCTTGCTAAACTTGCGAAGTCTAGCTCCTCCTCTTCCCAGCCAGACTTCGCAAGTTGGCTAACCCGCAATTAAGGATCGCCTCCAATTATTACAACCTTCAAACATTTCTACGTTGTAACATTTCAATCCTATTCGTTAACTTTGTAGCATGATTGATTTACCGGTAGTACCTGCTGTGACTGAAGTTAAACGTAAACCAGATTGGTTACGTGTAAAATTACCTGTTGGTAAAGAATATGCACAAGTTCGCAGTTTAGTAGACACGCACAAGCTCCATACGATCTGTGAAAGCGGCAACTGCCCTAATATGGGCGAATGTTGGGGTGCAGGTACGGCAACATTCATGATTTTGGGTAACATCTGTACCCGCAGTTGCTCTTTCTGTGCGGTTGCTACAGGCCGGCCGTTGGCTGTTGATGTTGATGAACCTAACCGTATTGCAGATTCAGTAAGATTAATGGGGGTTAAACATTGCGTAATTACCTCGGTAGATCGCGATGATTTAAAAGATGGCGGTTCAATCATCTGGGCAGAAACCTTACAGGCGATCCGCAGAGAAAGCCCAATCACTACCTTAGAAACTTTGATCCCTGACTTTAAAGGTCAGTGGGATAATTTATACCGTGTTTTAGAAGAACGCCCGGAAGTGGTTTCGCACAACATGGAAACCGTTAAGCGTTTAACCAGGCAGGTACGCATCCAGGCGAAGTACGACAGAAGCCTGGAAGCTCTAAAAAGAATTTCGGAATTTGGTTTAAGAACAAAAACAGGTATTATGCTTGGTTTGGGCGAAACCGAAGAAGATATTTTCGAAGCCATGGACGATTTAGTGGCCAATGGCGTGCACATCCTAACTTTAGGTCAATATTTACAACCAACCCGTAATCATCATCCTGTAGTTGATTGGATCCACCCGGATACTTTTGCGATGTACAAAGAAGCTGGCTTGGCAAAAGGGTTAAAATATGTAGAGAGCGGCCCACTGGTACGTTCATCTTACCATGCTGAAAAACACCTTTTCCCAATTGAAGGAATAGTCTAATTCACTTATTAATAACTTCAAAAGTTTTATAATCGTATTCCGCAATGGAATACGATTATAAAACTTTTTTTTGCTTTTAATGTTCTGTATTGTATCTTAGTGATCAATAGTGACTGCATTAAAAAAATTAACCCTAACCGAACCTGAACTCGTTCAAGCACTGCAATCGAAAGATCAAGCGGTACTAAAAACGCTGTACAGCATGTATTCTTCGGCGCTTTACGGCGTTATTTCACGCATTATTACCCACACAGAACTTGCAGAAGATGTTTTACAGGAAACTTTTGTAAAAATCTGGCAGTCTGCAGCACACTATGATCATACAAAAGGACGTTTGTTTACTTGGATGATGAATATTGCCCGCAATTTATCCATCGATAAACTCCGTTCTAAAGACTTTAAGAATTCACTCAAAAACCAAGATATAGAAAATAACGTAAGTTTCGTTGATGAACAAAACAAGGTTACGTTTAACCCCGATGTTCTTGGTGTTAAGCAACTTGTAGATAACCTTAAACCGGATTTACAAGCAGTTCTTGATTTAGTTTATTACAAGGGCTTCACACATGTGGAGGCCGCAGAAAAGTTAGATCTGCCATTAGGTACGGTGAAAACCCGGATCCGGTTGGCTATTATTGAATTGAGAAGGAATTTTAATTGAGCGTGGAAAATTTAAAAGCATATATCGAATCTGGAGTACTTGAGCTGTACGTTTTAGGTGATTTATCACCAGAAGAAACGTTGCAGGTTGAGGAAATAGCATCTCAAAACCCTGAGGTAAGAGATGAAATAGCGGCCATTGAGCAAGCTATGGAGCAATATGCTATGCAAAATGCTGTAGAACCATCTGCAGATGTAGAAACAAGATTATTCAAAAATTTGGGATTAAGTGAAGTTGAAGAGAATGTGAATGTTCAACCTGAACCAATTTATACAGAAGAACCAAGAATTATACGTTTAGATGGAAGCGATGCCAAAGTGAGAACTTTACGGTACGCCTTAGTTGCCTGTATAGCTTTATTGGTAGTAAGTACTGCAGCATTATTTATCACTTATAACAAACTGAATGCTGCGCATGACCAGATTGCAAGTTTAAACCTGGATAAACAAAAGTTTGCCGGAGTTGTAAGCAAACTGGAGTTTGAGAACCAGGGTTTGGATAATATGGCAGCCATGGCTGATAGCAAAGAGTGGGCAACCATCCGTATGGCAGGGCAGGCATTTAGTCCAGCTTCTAAAATGAAGGTTTACTGGAACAAAAAAGATAAAAGTGTGCTGATTAACTATGTGGCTATGGATTTACCAAAAACCGATGCCGAACATCAATACCAGTTATGGGCTTTGGTAAATGGTAAGCCAGTAAGTTTAGGCGTATTTGGAAAAACCGATTCGACTAACAATGAGGCACTGGTAAAAATGCAAACCATTCAGGAAGCACAGGCATTTGCCGTAACTTTAGAACCTATGGGCGGAAGCGTTAACCCTACAATGGATAAGCTAACCGTAATGGGCGGTGTGTAGATAGAAATTATTTAATCAACATATAAAATCCCGACATTGATGAAATGCCGGGATTTTCTGTTTTTTAACTAAAGAATCGTCATTTCGAGCGAAGCGAAGTCGAGAAATTTGTCAAGATAGATCTCTCCATTCCGCTGCGCTTCAGTCGAGATGACGATTAAAATATAATATTTAGTTGCATATTTCACTTCTTCACAAGGCTGCAAGAATACCCCCATCCCTTCTTGCAAATAAGAGGATAGCCTTAAGACAGAGATTTTGGCTCCTGCAACCCTCAACAGTAATACTGGCCGTGCCAACTAAACCTGACAGGAGCGGGCATCCCGATTTTTCATCGGGATAAAGCAGATGGCAGGACTGCCTAAACCCAAATGCTTTTGCAACGGCTTTCCAAAAAAACGCCTATGCATAAATCTTGTTGACCGGAATGAACGAAATGGAGAAACCTTATCGACTAAGATCTCTCCACTGCGCCCAAGGATGATTCTACTATTAAGACTTAGCTGCGTACTTCACTTCTTCGTAAGGCTGTACCAATACCCATCCCTCGCCAAAAAACTCTAATTGGAAAGATTCGCCACTTCCTCTTCCAATGAAGGAACCGAAAGTTAAATTGGTTTTAATGTTAGGCGTTAAATTCTCAGACCAGGCTACTGTAGCATTCGGGTCGGTATATACAGGCTGATTGGCTGTAACCCTTAATAAAATTGGTTCTCCATGTGTGGTTATGGCAATATAGCCACTGCCCGAAAGTTTAACCTGAAATAAACCACCACTCATCATCCCTGCGATGCTTTTTAGCATTTTTATTTCGTTTTTAATACTCTCTTCCAGAGCCAATACATCATTGCCATTAACAAAAACTGACTCGTTTTGGAGTTTGATGATCTTTACTTTCTTCCCTTCATCTGCCAGATATAGTTTGCCAGTTCCGGTAGCGTGCATCAGTGAGGTACCTTCACCAGATATGGCTTTTTTTAACAAACCGCCCAAACCTTTACTCAATAGGCCTTCTCTTTTAAAATCAATATTTCCGATGTAAGCAACCATCGAACCTGCTTTTGCCAGGATTTTTTGATTTTTAAGATTTACCTCCAGCATGGCCGGTTTTTCCAGTTCAAAAAAATCGTTTTCTGCCGGGTTTTCTGCTGATTCCTTAATGAGTTCGTTCAGCGTGTACTCTTTTTGTGCCATAATAATTTTGTTTTCCGTTTTTAAAGTATCTGTTATTTAAATATTGTGTAAACTATCAATTATAAACTAAAAAAATAGTAGTCCAGTGAAGTTTTTTTTTTCCACAATTGTGGCTGAGCACACCACAAACTAGTTAGAGATGAGCGCTTTAATTTCTTTTGATATCCGGGCGGTAAGATGCGATGCAGTAACCACAAATTGTTCCTGCGCTAGATAATCGCCTGCCTTTCCATGAATGTAGCAAGCCAGAAGAGCGGCATCTGTTGCCGAATATTTCTGCGCTACAAAACCTGCAATAATACCGGTGAGAATATCCCCCATTCCGCCTTGCGCCATCGCCGGATTTCCTGTAGGATTGATGAGTACCTTGCCTGTTGGCAGGCAAATAAAAGTATATTGGTTTTTAAGAACGATAACAATCTTTTGCTTGATGGCCTGTTCTTTAGCTGTGTGCACTCTATCCCACCAATTATCATGTTCACCAAATAAGCGATCGAACTCTTTCATGTGCGGGGTGATAATGGTATTTGCGGCAAGTTTATCGATCAGATCGGGCCTTTCACCCAAAATATTTAAAGCGTCTGCATCAATAATCAACACCTGATTAGCCAAAATCAGGCTTTCAAGCAGTCTTTCATTTTCGGCTTCAGTACCTAAACCTGGGCCAATAGCAATGGCCTGATATTTCTTTGGGTTCTCTATTCTTGTGTATTCATCTCTTGGCAGGGCCATGACTTCTGGTAAGGTGGTATTTAAGGCTGTTAACCCGCTATGTGGGATAGAAGCCGTGGTTAATCCCGCACCTGTGTGTAAACAAGCCATAGAAGAAAGCAAAGCCGCACCCATGGTATTGGTATTTCCCGCAATAACCAGTGCATGACCATAAGTACCTTTATGGGTGAATAATTTTCGGGGCTGCAGGATCTTCTCTATGTCACTTTCTTCCACTAAGTAGAAATCACCAGCTTGTTTCTGGATAAAATCCTCATCCAGATCAATATCAACCACTTCATATTTTTCAGTCGCCAAGGCCGACTCAGGGAAAAAAAAATTAATCTTCGGCCTTTGGAAACAAATTGTTTTGTAGGCTTTTATCCCATAATAATCTTTCGGGAGTTTACCTTCAGCAAAAAAACCTGTTGGTACATCAACCGCATATACTTTTTTATTCAGCTTGTTTATGGCCTGCACAAGCGCTTCAAATTCTCCGCTCAAAGGCTTATTTAAGCCCGAGCCTAGGATGGCATCAATAATTAAGTCGGCTTTCAAATGCTTTAGATCAGAAGCCTGATTAATGATTACTTTTTTACAGCGTGTTTCCTCAATTCGTTGCAGGTTGATTGCAAAATCTTCAGTCTGCTTTTCATTGAAGTTAATGATGTAGACTTTTAAATTCTCATATCCATTAGCGATAAGTAAATGCGCAATAGCCAGTCCGTCTCCCCCATTATTTCCCTTACCACACATTATAGCCAAGCTTTTATTGGTATCGAACTCGTCTCTTAAAAAAGCTTGAACAAAGGCCCTCGCCGCTTTTTCCATCAGATCAATTGAAGCAATGGGTTTATTGGCAATCGTAAACTGATCAGCACTACGCATTTGGGCAGAAGTAAGCAATGTTCGCATATAACTAAGGTAAGATTATACAGCTATAATGCAAAAGATAGGATTTTGTTTGATTTCTTTCCATAATGCTGTGTAATTAAGCCTATCAAGAATTTTCAACCACAGATGCACACAGATTTTTTATTCACCTGTACATCCCATATATCTTTACCCAGATTATTTTATTGATTTCAGATAGCACAATCCCATAACAATTATCTCCCAGGCTCAGCATTCAAAAAAATAATTTGAAATACTCTCTTTTAATTTTTATACCTTTTGCCAATCTTTAGCGTTGACTATTGAATTAAATTAAATCTCAAAACAATGAATCAAAAACCATCAAATGCATTTGTGGCAGCTGCCTGGATGGCATTAGGTATCGGAATGATCGGCTTTATTGTAGGTCTGTGGCGTTCTGATATGCTTCTCAATGAAAAAGGATATTATTTCACCGTATTAATGTTTGGCCTTTTCGCCGTAATCTCTTTACAAAAAGCTGTTCGCGATAAATTGGAAGGAATTCCCGTTACTGAAATTTATTATGGCATCAGTTGGTTCTCTACACTATTAACCATCACTTTATTGGTAATTGGTTTGTGGAATGCCACCCTATTGCCTAGCGAAAAAGGATTTTATGCCTTTGCCTTTTTACTCTCCTTATTTGGCGCTATTACCGTTCAGAAAAATACGAGAGACAGCCAAATTGTAAATAAAAACAAGGATCTGGATCAGTAGTGAATCACTACGGTGTTTAACAAATTAACTGCAGGTTTTATAGAATACTTCATAAGGCCTGCGGTTTTTCTTTAAAGAGGTATTAATTTTAGCTTGTTATCAACTAAAAAAAGAAGTTAAAATCCGACGAATTAATTATTATGTCTGATAAAATAATCATTGGTGTTACTGATTGCAGCAAATTCGATATCTATCGCAACTGGGTATTATCTTACAATAAAAATGTAAAAGTAATCCAGCTTGGATATAAACTTAATAATTTCGACGAGATCAAAAAATGCCATGGTATCGTTTTAACCGGAGGAGAAGATGTTCACCCTCGTTTTTACAACCAGCCAGAATATTATGCTTATTGTTATGATGATGATGTAGACGAAAAACGTGATGAGTTCGAATTTAAGGTGTTAACCTATACCGAATCCAATTCTATTCCCGTTTTAGGCATTTGCAGGGGGATCCAGGTGGGTAATGTATTTTTTGGCGGCACTTTGATTCCTGACATTCCGACATGGGGAAAATTCGATCATTCGAAAATGCCCGATAAATCAGACCGCTACCACGAAATTATAGTAAATCCCTCTTCATGGCTGAACCAGATTGTGAATACCGATAAAGGATTGGTAAATAGCAACCACCATCAAAGTACCAATAAAACGGGAAAAGGGCTTGTAGTGAGCGCAATTTCTCCTGATGGGGTTACCGAAGCGATGGAACGGATTGAACCTAAAGGGAAATCCTTTTTGTTATTTATACAGTGGCATCCGGAAAGATTGAAAGATCAGCAAAGTCCATTTAGTAAAAATATACATGAGGCTTTTATTAATTCAATTAAGATTAACGAACCATCGGAACCTAAGAATCAAGACAAATAGGCCTGTATCATAATTGAAATCACTCAATCCTCCAGGATTAAGGGCTTTTAACAAACCAAAAGGTTATCATTTAAGGGAGTAATAAAATGAGAAGCGAAAGCGACAATCAACTTATCGAGGGCGAAATTGCTGATTATTTGTTAACAGATGATGGAATCCTTATTTCTTACAGTAAAAGCATTTTACGTACCGTAGAAAATATTGCAAGTAATGTGGTGCTGGTGAAGAAAATCACCAATAACAAGAAGGTTCCATTGTTAATTTACTTAAAAAATTCTCCTGTTCCGGATAAAGAAACACGAAAATTTTCAACGGAGCAGTTACCTCAAATTTATACTGCTATGGCAATGGTTTCGAAACCTGGTTTAGCACAATTGATTATGAAGATCCTGTTTAAGTTTCAAACCCCGCCTATCCCAATAAAATCATTTACGGATGATCAGAAAGCCAGGGCATGGTTAACTGAGTTTTTGTAGTTTACGAGAAGTCGTCATTGCGAGAAGGCTTTTTCAGCCGACGAAGCAATCTTAAAGCACACGCTGGTAGCGATGGTTGTAAGATTGCTTCGTGCCTCGCAATGACGATCGATCTTTTTAAAATCCGTCATTGATAATATAATGAAGTATCTGGAGTAGAAAGATTTGCAATTAGTCTTCGATTACGCTCAGACTGACAAATAATGGCATAAATCCGCCACAATTTTATCTCACCGCCAACCGCCATACGCTCCGCGCCTTACTTCTTGTACATTTCCTTTCGCACAAATACCTCCGATTAAAATCTTTTTTAATAAATTGCGGATTATACTTATCCGGTTAATCCGCTTTAATTATTTTAATGAAAAAATTAGTCCTGATCATCTCCTGCTGTTTTTTTGCAGCCAATACTTTCGCCCAATCTATCGTTACAGAAACTGAAATCGGTGAGGCCGAAAGCGAAGTTGCAAAAACACCAATTGCCATTATACCTGAGCCTGTATCTTTAATGAAAAAGGCAGGTACCTTTACTTTGCCTGAAAATGTAATTATACAAGCGGTTAAAAGCGCAGAGTTAAAACAACCAATTACTTATCTTTCTGACCGGATAACCACAGCCACAGGTAAATTTGTAAGCACCGTAAGCAATTCGACCCATCCTACGATCAAACTGATTTTAAATACGCAAGAGGATGCTCAACTCGGTAAAGAAGGTTATAAACTAAATGTTAACCCTACCCAGGTTGTCATCACAGCAAACCAGCCAGCTGGGATTTTTTATGGTGTTCAATCCTTGCTTCAGCTTTTCCCTGCCGAAATAGAAAGCAAAGAACTGGTGAAAGATGTTAAATGGAAAGCTCCTTGTGTTGATGTGGTAGATTATCCAAAATTGGGCTGGAGAGGTTTAATGTTCGATGTGGCCCGTCACTTTTTCACTAAACAGGAAGTAAAACAGTTTATAGACGACATGGTTCGTTATAAATTTAACTTACTGCATTTGCATTTAGCAGACGATGAAGGCTGGAGAATCGAAATTAAAGGTTTGCCCAAATTAACTGAAGTTGGTGCCTGGAGTGTTAAAAAAACCGGTACATTCGGCGATTTCACCCCACCAACTCCAGATGAACCCCGCACTTATGGCGGCTTTTACACACAGGAAGATATTAAAGAACTCGTTCAGTATGCACAGGAACGCTTTGTAAATATATTACCAGAAATTGACGTTCCAGGGCATAGCTTGGCCATTATCGCTTCTTATCCCGAATTATCATGTACGCCAGATGCGGTCAATTATAAAGTGCGCTCGGGTGAAAAAATTATGGATTGGAGCCGTGGTGCACCGCCAACAGCTTTGGTTGATAATACGCTTTGTCCGGCAAACGAGAAAGTGTATGTATTTTTAGATTCGGTACTTACACAGGTAGCTAAACTTTTCCCCTTCGATTACATTCACATGGGTGGCGATGAAGCCCCTCATAATTTTTGGGAAAAGAATGATCAGGTTAAAGCTTTAATGCTTCGCGAAGGCTTAAAAACCATTCCGCAAGTTCAGGCCTATTTTGAAAAACGTGTAGAACAGATCGTGGTTTCGAAAGGTAAAAAATTTATGGGCTGGGATGAAATCCTTGAAGGAGGCGTATCGCCAACAGCAGCTGTAATGAGCTGGAGAGGAATGAAATATGGCATCCAGGCCGCTAACGAAAAACACAATGTGGTGATGAGCCCAACCGATTTTGCCTATTTAGATTATATGCAGGCGGATCCAATAACCGAACCAAAGGTTTATGCTTCGTTAAGGTTAAACAAAGCTTATCAGTTTAACCCTGTTCCGGCTGGCGTAAATGCACAGTATGTGATTGGTGCACAAGCCAACCTTTGGACAGAACAGATTTTCACTTTCCGCCAGGTAGAATATATGGTTTATCCACGTGCTTTTGCGATTGCCGAATCGATATGGAGCCCAATCGAAAAGAAAAACTGGACAAATTTTGTTGATCGTACGCAACAGCATTTCAAACGTTTAGATTTTGCAGAGGTTAAATACTCACCAGCTATTTACGACCCTATTTTTACCGTAAAACGTAGCGCAGATAAACAGTTAATGATCGAATTAACTCCAGAAATAGATGGTTTGGATATCTACTATAGCTTTGACAACTCTACTCCCGACCGCTTTTACCCCAGATATACAGCAGCATTACAGGTACCAAAAGATGCCAGTATGTTACGTGTAATTACCTATCGTGGCAAACAACCGATTGGAAGATTGATTAGTATGCCTGTTGCAGATTTACAAAAAAGAGCACGTTAACAATCAGCATTAAGATTCTCGCTTTTGTGGGAAAGACGAAATACCTACAATGGGAAAAGAAATAGAGCGCAAATTTTTAATCGATCAGCAAAAGTGGGATAACCTGAATAAACCGGAAGGAAAACTTTTTAGGCAGGGTTATTTACTTGCCGATAAAGCTAAAACGATACGGGTAAGGGCAACAGAAACTAAAGGTTTTTTAACCATAAAAGGCCAAACCATTGGCGCGACACGGTTAGAATATGAATATGAAATTCCGGTAACTGAAGCAACAGAATTATTAGACAATTTTGCTGTTTCTGAACTTTCTAAGACACGTTATGAAATTAAATTTAACGGTAAGCTTTGGGAAGTGGATGTATTTTCTGGTGACAATGAAGGCCTTATTGTTGCCGAAATTGAACTGGAAAGTGAAGAAGAAACTTTCGATCTACCGGATTGGGCAAGCACTGAAGTTACCGAAGAGGCAAAATATTACAATTCTAACCTCACGGTTAAACCTTTTAAAGATTGGGTTTAAGTTTTCGAACTCAGTTTTATAAAAGTTAGGTTTGCGTTAGGGATTGTAAGGGTTCAGTACCAATCCTTCATTGGTACCGGAGCGAAGCGCAGCCCTGAAAAGCCCGCCCCTTGCGCAGCTTGGGGAACGCCCAAATCAGCTATCAGTTTACAATTTTCAGTAATCAGTTCTTTTGCAAACCTCGCAGGTTTAGCTTGTAGTTTATATTATTTTTTAGCGGCCTTATTGAGGACGATGCCGTTTAAAAACCTGCGAGGTCTAATGGTTTCGAAAACCTAAAGATATGATCAACTTTATTTAGCCAATGGCAAACCTGCACTTGGCTTAATAATACCTTTCAGCTCTACATCAAAAACCAATGGCGTAAACGGATTAATTGGTCCACCTCCGTTCTCCCCGAAACCCAATTTTGATGGCAAAATCATTTTAATCTTACCGCCAACACCGATCAGCTGAATGCCCTGAATAACGCCTTGTGGCAATTGGCCCAGAGGTAAGCTACGTGGCACATATTGTACACTTTCGGAGAAAATTCCAGCCTCTTTTGCAATTTTAGCATCCGAAGTATCAAAAACATTTAATTTTCCGTTTGATTTTTTATTGGTAAACTGGCCTGTATAGTCCATTAATACCGTATCCATTAAAGTTGCTCTTTCTGAATTGCCGGGTGCAAAAATTACATATTGTAGTCCGGATGGCGCAGTAGTTACTTTCAGATTATTCTCTTCAACGTATTTAGCTATTTTAGCAGGTTCTACTGTTTTGTTTTTCTCGTTTAGCGCTTTGTATTCAGCCTCAAAAAAAAGTCTTTTCTTTGCCTCAAAAACAGAATCAGCATCTTTTCCTTTGTGTAAAACCTTCTCAATTTTAATGGTAAATGACGCAATATTCGATTTTAGTCCTTTTGGTTTTGGCTGACCTGAATATTTCTCCATCGAATCGAGGTTCAATTTAAAAACGGCACTATCTCCTTCACCAAGTAATTTCAATCCAGAGGCTAAATCACCTTTAAACATCGATTTACTAATGGCAAAGAAAGCAGGACGTTCATTGTCGTAGGTATTTACCATTACCGAATCGGGATTGGTATTGGTTTCTACCGTTTGAACTCCGTTTAATTTTACATAATCGCCATCCTGAATTTTTGGCTTACCTTCACTTTTATAGATCTTGTAAGTCATATCTCCTTCACCCTTTTCGAATTTGTTACAGGCACCTAGTCCTAATGCTGCTGCCAAGAGAATAATTATTCCTTTTTTCATTTAGTTATTTATTAAAAAACAATCTGCAGATCCTATTTCAAAATGCATACTGTTTTATTAGATCACTACAAAGATAGGTTATAATAAGTTTTTATAAATCTTTGGAATGTTTTATTTCTTGATGAGTTAATAAAAAGCTGAGCAAAAAAAATCCTGCTTAAATGAATAAGCAGGACCTCAAAATATCTTAAAAAAATTATTTTTTAACTACCGGAGCTGGCATTTGCACTGGAGCTGCTGCACCTGGTTTTCCTTTGATAATATCTTTAATTTCTAAATCGAAAGCAATTGGGCTGAAAGGCATAATACCAACTTGTGGTGCACCTTGCTCGCCGTAACCTAAGTTAGAAGGAATAATTACTTTAATTTTACCACCTTTACCGATTAGCTGTAAAGCTTCAGTAAATCCTGGGATTGTTCCGCCAACAGGCATTTTCTGAGGACCGTAAGGTTTACCTGCCTTAAATTCGTTTTCTGCTTTAGCTAGTTTCTCATCACTTGTATCGAAGATTTTGTATTTACCATCTTTACCTTTTTTAGTTACTCTACCAGTATACTCAATTAGTACGGTATCGCCTAAAGCTGGTTTTTCTGCACTACCAGCATTTTCGATAATGTAGTGTAAACCACTTGCAGTAGTTTTAGTTGCCAGTTTAGTATCATCTAAATAAGCTTTTAACTTAGCAGGTTCAGCGGCTTTCTTTTTTTCTGAAGTAGCTTTATAATCAGCCTGGAAAAACTCCTGAGCTCTTTTGTTAAAAGTAGAGTCAGCTTCGCCAGCTTTTTTCTTGAATACTTTCTCAATTTTCACCGTGAAAGTAATGTATTTATCATTTTTAAACTGCTCTGGTTTAGGTTGTTTACTATGAAATGCCATAGTATCTAAATTTACTTTAAAAGTAGCGCTATCGCCTTCTCCAAACAATGTTAAAACATCGTTCATATCACCAGCGTACATTTTTTTCTGAGCAGGAAATACTGCAGGCGTTTCGCTGTCGAAAGTGCTTGATAAAACTGAATCTTTATCGTTTTTCTGAATAAAATTCATTTTAACGATATCGCCTTCTTTGATTTTCTCGTTACCTGCCGAGTGGTGAATGGTATATAGTAAGCCACCAGCTCCCTTTTTCTCTTGTTTACATGCTGCTAAACCTAAAGTGGCTGCTGCTAGAATAATAATTCCCTTTTTCATTTATTAATTTGACTTTTTTTTAAATTTTTATTGTTTTATTTCTTTTTCCTAAGCTATCAATTGTTCTTTATATTCTGCTAATATCGATTTAAATTCGTTTACTACATCAGCTAAAGGTTTTTCTGATGCACCGCCAGCCGCATTTCTGTGTCCACCACCATTAAAATATTTCTTACAGATTTCGTTAGCCGGAAAATCGCCTGTAGACCTGACAGATAATTTCACTTTATCGGTACGTTCTATAATTAGCGCGGCTAAACGGATACCGTTGATGGAAAGGGCATAATTTACCACTCCTTCTGTATCGCCGGTAATGCTGTTGTACTGCGCCAATTCTTCTTTGGTAACCGAAATGATGGCTGTATTATAGTCTCTTAAAACTTCCAGTTTATTAGATAGGCAATAGCCTAAAAAGCGGAGTCGGTTTTCGCTCGAGTTATCGTATACCAATTCGTGGATTTTCGATTGGTCGGCCCCTAAATCGATCAAATTTGCGGCAATACGGTATACTTCCGAGGTTGCTGATGAGAAACGGAAAGATCCCGAATCGGTCATTATCCCCGTATAAAGGCAAGAAGCTACATCTTTATTGATCGACTCGCCATCCTGTAACTGATTTACAATAAAATCGTAAACCAATTGCGCAGCAGCACAGGCATTGATATCCCAATGGCGGTAATCGTCAAAATCTTCTGGTTCGAGGTGATGATCGATCATGATCTTTTTAGCACCTGCAGCCCTAACCAGTTCGCCTAATTCATTTATGCGGCTTAGGGTATTAAAATCAAGGCAAAATATGAGCGAGGCTTCATCAACCAATTGTGCTGCCTTTTCCTGCGCTTCTGTAAAAATAATTACATCGCTATTGTTAGGCATCCAATGCAAAAAAGTAGGGTAATCGGTTGGGGTGATTACCTTAACATGGTGGCCTTTTTGAATTAAATATCCATATAAACCCAGAGATGATCCCATTGCATCGCCATCGGGTTTGTGATGCGTAGTGATCACAATTCGTTGTGGCGTAGCCAATAATGTTTTTAATTCAGTTAATGTAAGCATATATTTTTTGCGCTGCAAAGCTAAGTAAATTTAGATTAGGATTGATTAGGATTTAAAGATTTTAGAATGAGCAGGATGATAGATTGAAATATAAACCTGGTAACATCAGCTAAATTAGTAATCAGAACAAGGTTAATTACTATTTTGATCCTTATCATCATCCATTCAAGACTGAAAAACAAGTTATATTGATTATTCATCAATTAAAACGTATTTTTGCAAAAAAATTGATATCAAAAGCACAATGAGCACTAACAGAACTTTTACCATGATCAAGCCTGATGCAGTAGCAAACGGCCATATCGGATCAATCATTAACGACATTACTAATGCTGGTTTCAAAATCATTGCATTAAAATATACCAAACTTACAGATGAAACTGCTGGTCAGTTCTATGCTGTTCACGCTGAGCGTCCTTTTTACAAAGATTTAGTAAGCTTTATGTCTTCAGGACCTATTGTTGCTGCTATTTTAGAAAAAGACAATGCGATTGAAGATTTCAGAAAATTGATTGGTGCTACTAACCCGGCTGAAGCTGCAGAAGGTACAATCCGCCAGAAATACGCAAAATCGATCGATGCAAATGCAGTTCACGGTTCAGATTCTGATGAAAATGCAGAAATTGAAGGTAATTTCTTCTTCAAAGCAGACGAACGTTTCTAGTTTCCGACACAAAAAAATTACAATAAAACCCCGAATATTCGGGGTTTTATTGTTTTATCTATTTTGTATCTTTCGGCCTTAAATACAATCCACCATTTAAACCTGTTGGAATTAATTACTCCATAACATAAATAATGAAACGAATTTTCTTAGCGGTATGCTTGTCTGGTATCGCTGTTGCATCTTATGCACAAACCAAAACAGCAGCAAAAAAAACAGTTGCAAAAAAACCTACTACAACCAGTAAAAAATCAGTTCCTACCACCGGTTTAAAATCTACTTTAGATTCTACCAGTTATGCTTTTGGTACTTCAATTGGCTCCAGTTTAAAAACAACCGGCCTTTCTACCTTAAATTACGAAGTATTGTTAAAAGGACTGAAAGATGCATTTACCGGTGGAAAAGTTATTTTAACCCAACAACAGGCCCAACAATGCATAAATGATGCCTTAGCAAAGGCATCATCAGTAAAAAACAAAGCTGAAGAAGCAGCAAATAAAATTAAATACGCACCAATTATGAAAGAAGGACAAGATTTCTTAGAACAGAACAAAAAACGCGCAGGTGTACAAACAACTGCAAGTGGCCTACAATACGAAGTTTTAACGGCGGGTACTGGCGTTAAACCACTGGCAACGGACTCGGTACTGGTACACTACAAAGGAACATTATTAAATGGAAAACAATTTGACAGCTCTTACGACAGAGGTGAGCCGATTTCTTTTCCACTAAACCGTGTGATTCCAGGCTGGACAGAAGGAGTACAATTAATGCCAGCAGGTTCAAAATATAAATTCTTTATCCCTTACAACCTGGCTTATGGTGAACGCGGTGCAGGAGCAGACATTCCTCCTTATAGCACTTTGATTTTCGAAGTTGAGCTGTTGAAGGTTAACGGAAAATAAAAACGCTATTCGTCATTTTGAGCGATTGCAACGAAGTCGGGAAATCTATCTAAGCAGATCTCTTCATTTCACTGCGTTCCAGTCGAGATGACGATTTTTTTTAGAATCTTAATGCAATAAGATTTTAATGTGCAGTCAGATGTTACCATCTGACTGTTTTTTTATTGAATAATCCTATCAAAAAAGTGATCGATACTGTGTCAGATGGTAAAACATCTGACACCACTAAACAGGAATTTCTTTAGAATCGAGCTAAATAAACCCATAATTAAAACTTTCTTGAATATTCGATGTTAGCTATTACAAATTAACATAAATATGAAAAAAGCATTCCCTTTAGCACTGATCGCATTTTTATGCACCACCTTAAGTAGTTGTGAACTGGTAGAAGGTATATTTAAAGCCGGCGTTTGGGTAGGCGTAATCGTAGTTGTAGTAGTGGTTGCGCTGGTGATCTGGATTTTATCGAAGATATTTGGCGGCGGAAGAAGTTAGTTTAATCTTGAGTCCGAAGTCTTTAGTCGGGATTATCATCCCTGGTAAAATATAGAGGGCATGAGTTTTAACTTTTGCCCTTTTATTATGCCTTACAAAAACACCATTTCGGTAATCACCTCGCTGCCAGCGTGCTCATTTAATTTCTGGATTATTCCTTGTCGCACCATAACCAATTCATTTTTGATCACAGAAGATTCTATCCTCAGAAATAATTTTTTATCGTGAATATAAATCTGTTTGGTCCGGTTGGCAATTGCAGTGCCCATAATCTCCGGCCAGATAGACAAGACTGAAGTTTCATCAAACTTACGGCGCAAACGATATACATCCAGCATTTTGCTAATGGCATCTTTTACGGTAACATCATTGGGTTTACGCATTTTGTATCGTTCCGTTATCTACTTCGAACAAAGTTACATCAACTTCTATTTTTTCAAAAATTGATTTTACTCTTTCTCTTCCTGTATCTGTAATAAATATTTGCCCAAAATCGTGGTGGGAAACCATTTGCATTAGTTTTTGAACGCGGTTATCATCTAACTTGTCAAAAATATCATCCAATAAAAGCAGCGGCTTAAATCCTTTGTTTTTAGCGAGATAAGCGTATTGTGCAAGTTTTAAGGCAATTAAAAAAGACTTTTGCTGTCCTTGCGATCCAAACTTTTTTAAAGGCATTCCGCTGATGATAAAAGCCAGCTCATCTTTATGAATCCCAGTTGTGGTCCGCTCGAGCACACGGTCTTTTTCTACTGATTTTTTCAATAGCTCTTCAAAAGCTGCATCGTTCAATTGCGATTGATAATTCAACTCAACAATTTCCTTATTTTCGGTAAGGTAGGTATAATATTGGTTAAACAATGGAATAAACTCATCCATAAAAGCTTTTCGGATGGCGAATATCCTGTTGCCGGCTATAACCAATTGTTCATCCAAAATTTCGAGCAGCGTAGGATCATACTTTCTGGTAATGGCGATCTGCTTTAGCAAAGCATTCCGGTTTAACAAAATGCGGTTATAGGTAATCAACTGATCCAGGTAATGTGCATCAGTCTGCGAAATCACATTATCGATAAACTTTCTCCGCTCCTCACTACCTTCCATAATGAGGTTCACATCATAGGGAGAAACCATTACAACCGGAAAAAGACCTATATGATCGGCCAATTTCTCGTATTCTTTTTTATTGCGTTTGAATTGCTTTTTCTGATTGCGTTTTACACCGCAGGAAATTTTTTCGTTTTTTTCACTGCGGTCAAAATCGCCCTGGATCATAAAAACCTCTTCACCGGTTTTGATCTGCTGGCTATCAATGGGGTTAAAGTAACTTTTACAAAGGCAGAGGTAGTGAATCGCATCGAGCATATTCGTCTTTCCGGAGCCATTATTACCCGTAAAAACGTTCACAGTTTCCGAGAAACGGAGATCTGCATCGGTATAGTTCTTAAAATTTAGAAGGGTAATATTTTTTAACCACATAAATATGTCACAAATTTACCCTTTTTTAGCCTCTTAACATCCATTGTTTAAAATAAACGTTAATAACATTTAAAAAAATTGTACTTTCATCGCAAGGAAAAATAAATGGTTGCACAAAAAATGTTAGAAGGGAATGTTCTATGGTCTTATGACCACGAACTGACCAATGATAAAAATTCGAACTGGATTAGAAAAATCGCAGGTCTATTTTCGTTTTTAAAGCCAGTTCACAATCACGAGGGCGATATTTTGTTGGCCTCCAATGGTCTCTTTATTACCGGAGATGAACAATTGGAACTCCCATTATCAAATATAGAAGAGGTCTATATGGGTTTCGACGATTTATTCCCAGCTTCATCTGCAAAAAATTTCGGTGCATTCTGGCAGCCTATTAGAATCAGATCGACTGTGAGCCGCTCGGAAAGTCAAACCGTATACCTGGTGATTAACCACACCGGTATTTTTAGCGATAACCAAACCTGGTTTAATACACTAATTAGCTTGTTGCGCTAATGATCGTAATCATTTTACGATCTGCAGGCCTAAATAACTAATGTTTAATCAAATACTTCAAAATAAAGGTTGATACTTTGATTGAAAAATGTATTTTTGCAATCTTAAATTTTTTAAACAAACATGTCTACAACAGATAACCAGACAATTCAACCAACTAAAAAAGGTTCATTTTTACAAGAGAATAATAAAAGCTTACTGTTTATTGCAGGCGCTGTAGTTTTATTAGTTTTAATATATCTTTGGTATCAAGGCGTGTATTTAAAAGGTCGTGCTGAAGAAGCCGCTAGCAAAATGTACAAAGCAGAGCAATCTGTTGGTGTAGATTCGCTATCGAACAGAGCTGTTAAAGGCGAAGGTGGTTACCCGGGCTTAGAGCAAATTGCTAAAGAGTACGATAACACAAAATCGGCAAACTTAGCTAATCTTTATTTGGGTGGTATTTACTTACGTAAGGGCGAATATAAACAAGCTATAGAATCATTAAACAAATATAGTGCTACTGGTAGCCCGGTTGCAGATCCATTAGCTTTAGGTTTATTAGGTGATGCTTACAGCGAGTTGAAAGACTACAAACAAGCTTCTACGTATTATAAAAAAGCAGCTGATAAAGCGAGTAAATTTACTTCACCAATGTTTTTAAAGAAATTAGGTTTAGTGAATGAAAACCTGAAAGACTTTAAAGGTGCTGTTGATGCTTATACTAAAGTTAAAACTCAATATCCTGAGAGCGCAGAAGCACAGTTAATTGATGCTTACATTGCAAGGGCTCAAGAACAAGTTAAATAAACACTAACTAAAACATATTTACAGGAAAGATCACCGGAAGGTGGTCTTTTTTTGTTTAAAGCTTTTCGTAATTGCAATTATTGATCTTTCGACTAAGTTATCAATGACAGATTCTTATAGAAAGATCGTCATCTCGACTGGAGCATCGCGGAATGTAGATATCTATGAGCCAGATTAAATTGGAAAATAGATTTCTCGACTGCGTTGCACTCCGCTCGAAATGACGACACACCGAGACTATTCATTCTATTTCGTACTTGGTGGCTCACCAAAACGATAGACAGTCTCATAACAAGAACCATTATCTTTTTTTTGGAAATCAGGTGCAGATGCTCTAGGTTAGTGCAGTCCCGCTCTCCGTTTCTTCCGATGAAAAATCGGAACCACTGCGATCGGGTTTAGGTGGCAAGGGCAATACTACTATTTTGGACTGTATCGTGTAGAGAGAGGCAGTTGCCTATTTATTTACCATATAAGGCATTTAAGGGCATATAAGCTTAAATGTTCTTATATTTCTTACATGGTTATTATATATTCTTAGCTATAAAAGATCCTTCGTTGAACTCAGGATGACAGCAGCTTGATCCGTGATATCGTTTCCCTAGAAGATGATTTAAATCAGTCAAGATGCTGTGAGGATATAGGTAATTGACTAGGGAAGGAAATCTACATAAAACTATGTTATTCTACCAACAATAGCAGTAGAGGTGCTGCGTTTTAGACCTGATTGAAATAGAAAGCCCACAGCGCAGCGAGGACTTGGAATGCAAAGCAGGAACAAACATTAAGAAGTGCGTCTGCAATTGCTCTTCAAGCAATCTTGACCACACTACCATTGACAGGACACCAATAGAAAGGTCGTCATCTCGACTGTAGCGCAGCGAAATGGAGAGATCTATTTAGTTAGATTTCTCGACTGCGTTGCACTCCGCTCGAAATGACGGTAACTCAAGGGATTTTTACGCATAGATTAATACTGTCATTTATATTGATTTTTATGAAATAAATTAACCCTCAGGATTACAGCATGATTTACACAATTAACCATCTATTTATTAAAAGCCGTCATGGTATGGGCTGGCCCAATAGTAACAAAGCTTTTAATCAACTCTACACTTTTATCAATCAATGCAGGAAGTTCCAATTGCTCATTTTTATCAAACAAACCCAAAACGAAATCTACCTGCCTGCCTTTCGGATAATCATTACCAATGCCAAAGCGAAGACGTGCGTAGTTTTGCCCACCACAAACCTCTTCGATACTTTTTAAGCCATTGTGGCCAGCGCTTGAGCCTTGCAGTTTTAATCTTAGCTTTCCCAGAGGCAATGCAAGGTCATCAACAATAACGAGTACATTTTCTGGTGCTATTTTCAGCTCCTTCATCCAATAGTTAACGGCCTTACCGCTCAGGTTCATAAAAGTAGTAGGCTTAATTACATGCATTTTTTTGCCTTTAAAGCCCACCTCAGCATAATAGGCCAAACGGATATTATCGAAACTACCACCTAAACCTTTAACCAGTTCATCAGCAATATCAAAACCAATATTATGCCTGGTGTGCGCATAATCCGGTCCGATATTCCCTAAGCCAACTATAAGATATTTCATGGGGCAAAGGTAGAAGCTTAAAGCGAAAAGACCAAAGACTAAAGCGAAAAGTCTGAAGTCCGGAGTCGTGAATCTATATATCTAGTAAGGGGCAGCATTTGACAGATAACCTCGTGTAAACAAAAAAGCGGTAAAGAATTTCTTCTTTACCGCTTCTAGAATTTGTGAAATCACATTAATCTGTGAAATCCTTGTACTATTTTTTACCTTTAGCAGCTTCAGTTTCTGCTTGTTTTAATGCTCTAGACATTGCAACAGAAACGATAGTATCTTCAGGAGTGTTAGTGATTACGTATTTATCACCTTTAAGGTCACGAACACGAGATAAACTACCAACTTCTAATTTCTCTAAGCTTACTTCTACGTTTTGTGGCATGTTAGCTGGTAATGCTTTAACACGTAGTTTACGTAATTTCTGGATTAATTTACCCCCCATTTTAACACCTGGAGAAGTTCCTGTTAATTTAACCGGGATCTCCATAACGATTTCTTTCTCGTCAAATAACTGAAGAAAATCGATGTGCATTAATACGTCGGTAAGTGGGTGAAATTGAGTGTCTTTTACGATAGCTTTAGTTTTAGTACCGTTAACATCAATCTCCACAAAGTTTACATCCGGGGTATAAATAACATCTCTTAAGTCAGCAATAACTACAGCAAAGTGTTGTTGCTCTTTTCCACCATACAATACCGCCGGAACTTTACCTTCGTAACGAAGTTCCTTGGCATCGCGTTTCCCTACGTTCTCTCTTGGAGAACCGCTAATTGCGATTGTTTTCATTTTTATTTATATTTATTTATTAGTAGTCAGTATTAAGTATCGAGTATCAAGACTTTAAGCCTTCACCCCTCTACCTTCAACTTTATTTAAACTCTCTTTATCGCTTCGCGTTTGGCGGCTGGCGTTTTAACCGCTTATCACTAAACGCTTTGCACTAAACCCTAAACAGATCACTAATCGAACCGTGTTCGTTTACATTGGCAATTGCCCTTGCAAATAAACTGGCTGTGCTTAATACCCTGATTTTCGGACTTTCCTGTTTTAATGGAATTGTATCCGTAACGATCAGTTCGGTTAATACCGAATTTTCTACCGTTTCTATTGCTTTGCCCGATAATACAGCATGTGTACAAACTGCTCTTACACTTGCTGCACCGTTTTCCATAATCAAAGCCGCAGCTTTTGACAAGGTTCCGGCAGTATCGCAAATATCATCGATTAATACGACATCCTGCCCGGTTACATCACCGATAATCGACATTGATTCGATCTCGTTGGCACGTTTACGGCGTTTATCGCAAATAATTACTTCAGCGTTAAAAAACTTTGCAAAAGTACGTGCTCTATACGAACCGCCCATATCTGGCGATGCGATAGTTAAGTTTTTTAAGCCCAGGCTTTTGATATAAGGTACAAAGATTACCGATCCATCTAAGTGATCAACCGGAATATCAAAGAAGCCCTGTATCTGTGCAGCATGTAGATCCATCGTCATGATGCGGTGAATACCTGCTGATTTTAATAAGTTAGCCACCAATTTGGCACCGATTGCTACACGCGGTTTATCTTTTCTATCCTGACGGGCTAAACCATAATAAGGAACAACTGCTGTAATATAATGTGCAGATGCTCTTTTAGCAGCATCAACCATTAGCAAAAGTTCCATTAAATTATCGCTTGGCTGATAAGTAGACTGGATTAGAAAAACATCACTACCACGGATTGACTCATCAAAGGAAGGCTGAAACTCTCCATCACTGAATTTGTGAATGGTTACGCTACCAAGTGGCTTGCCGTAGTGCTCGGCAATCTTAAGTGATAATCCCTTAGAACCTGTTCCGGAAAAAAGCTTTACCGGGTTAAACTGCAATGGCATGGGTTCGTGTAGTTACGGTTAAAAAAAATCGGATCATGCCTATTTAAAACATGATCCGTTATTAAATTTTCGTTGTCCGACCTGGATTCGAACCAAGACAAACGGTACCAAAAACCGTTGTACTACCCTTATACTATCGGACAAAAACTTCTCAAGGATATTCTCCTCGAAAGGGAATGCAAATGTAGGAACCTTATTTTAAATATGCAAGAGTGATTTTAAAATATTTTTAATTTCTTTCCTGCTGTTCTTTGTTTGCGATGCAAAGATAAAAAAATCATCATATAGCGTGCAACATTTTATTTTTTTCTACGACTTTTTTTACTGCGAACCACTTAAATCATTTATTATCAAAGACTAAAATTAAACTATGAATTATTCAAGGATCAACACCATTGGAGGCTGGCTCTGTTTTAGCGTTGCCGCACTCACGTACATCTTAACTTTAGATCAATCCGTAAGTTTCTGGGATTGTGGCGAATTCATCTCCTCAGCCTTCCGAATGGAGGTAGTACATCAGCCTGGTGCCCCAATTGTCTCCATGATCCAAAGATTATTCTCTGCCCTGGCTTTTGGCGACAAATCCAAGGTAGCCTACTTTATCAATATTGCTTCGGCCCTTGCAAGCGCAGGAACCATTTTGTTTTTATTCTGGACTATTACAGCTTTAGCAAAGAAAACAGTAATTAAAAAAGGTGAAGAAATCAGCAAACAGCAAATCACCGGCATTATGGGTGCCGGTTTGGTTGGGGCTTTGGCTTATGCTTTTTCTGATAGTTTCTGGTTTTCTGCTGTAGAGGCTGAGGTTTACGCCATGTCGTCGCTTTGCAGTGCCATTGTATTTTGGGGTATCTTAAAATGGGAATCGCAGGCTGATGAACCAAAAGCAGACCGCTGGTTACTTTTTGTAGCTTATATAATAGGGCTTTCTATCGGTGTGCATATTTTAAACCTGCTTACCATTCCTGCATTAATATTTGTTTATTATTTTAAAAAGAATCCATCGCCAAGCTGGCAAAGTATTCTAAAAATATTTTTTGTTTCCATTGCGACTTTGGCTGTAGTACAATTTGGCTTAATCCAATACGTGGTATCGCTTGCAGCAAGCTTCGATTACTTTTTTGTAAATACCATGAACCTTGGCTTTGGTTCGGGGATATTATTTTTTGCTGTTTTATTGATCGGAAGCTTAGTTTATGGCATCCGTTATTCCATCCTTAAAAACAAAAGGGCTTTAAACCTGATTCTGTTATTCACTGTACTACTTTTATTTGGATACAGTTCTTTTGCGTTATTGGTTATCAGGGCACAGGCCAAACCTAATCTGAACAATTATAATGTGGATAATGTATTCTCACTTTCGAGGTACCTGGGTCGCGACCAATATGGTGACAGGCCTTTACTTTATGGGGAGAATTACAATTCAGAAAAGATTGGCATTGAAGAAACGGGCAAAATTATCCGTAAAGGCGACAAAAAATATGAATCGGCAGGAACAAAATCAGCTTATGTTTTTGCTGATAAAACTTTACTGCCACGCATGTACAGCGATAAACCCGAACATGTGAGGTTTTACAAAAGTTACATGGGTTTTGATGATGAGCATAAACCTACACTTATCGATAATTTAAAATATCTGTTCTCTTTCCAAACCGGACAGATGTATATGCGTTATTTTATGTGGAATTTTGCAGGCAGACAGGACAATGAAGATGGACAGTTTGGCGGAAAAGATGGCAATTGGCTTAGCGGTGTAAAACCATTGGATGCCATCAGGCTTGGCAGTCAAAAAAACCTCCCACCATCAATTGTAGAAAATAAAGCATACAACAGATTTTTCTTTTTGCCATTAATTATCGGCTTAATTGGTGCCGTTTGGCATTTTAAACGTAATCAAAAGGACGCGGGCATTATCGGCTTACTCTTCGTTTTTACTGGTGTGGCTATTGTAGTTTACCTAAACTCTGTACCTATTGAGCCGCGTGAAAGGGATTATGCCTATGTAGGCTCATTTTACGCTTTTGCCATCTGGATCGGTTTAGGTGTATTTGGATTAAAGGATTTTATTTTCCAGAAACTAACGCCTGCACGCGCAAGTATTTTCGCATCAGTTATTGCCTTGTTTGGAGCCCCAATTCTAATGGCCAACCAGGGCTGGGATGACCATGACCGTTCTGATAGTCACGTAGCGAGGGACATGTCTGTCAATTACCTAAAATCGTGTGCACCCAATGCCATCTTATTTACTTATGGTGATAACGATACTTATCCGGTTTGGTATGCACAGGAGGTAGAAAATATCCGTCCGGATGTGCGCGTGGTTAATTTAAGTTTATTTACAGCCGATTGGTACATCGATGGGATGCGAAAAAAGCAAAATGAATCAGCCCCCTTGCCTATTACGCTAAAGCATGAACAATACGTTGAAGGCACGAGGGATATTATGTACTATCAGGATTATAAGATTGCACAGCATATTGAGTTACAGGAAATTTTAGATGTGCTTTTATCTGATCACGACGAAGATAAAGTAACCATGACAGATGGTTCTAAATACAATGTGCTGCCAGCCAAAAACCTTAAACTGGCGGTGAATCCGCAGCAGGTTTTGGATACCGGAACCGTACCCAAAGAGGATGCAGGCAAAATTGCGAGCAGTATGGAATGGACATTTAACCAAAATTACGTAACCAAAGGTACGCTGGCTTTATTTGACATTTTAATGCATAACAATTGGAAACGACCGATTTATTTTACCGGAGGCATGCCAGATGAGCAATACGTAGGATTGAACAAATACCTTTATTCGGAAGGATTGAACAAAAGGCTGCTTCCATTAAAACCAGATACAGCCATTACAGAAGATTATGAGCGCATCAACATTAAACCTTTGTACAAGAATCTGATGAATGTATATGGTTTCGGCAACATTAAAAATGCCAACTATTTAGACAGGCAATCTGCTGATGATGTAACCATGTTGTCGAATATGTTTAACGGCTTATTAACTGGCTTGATCAACGAAGGTAAAATTGCAGAGAGCAAAAACGTGGCAAATAAATATTTTGAGGTAATTCCGGCTAAATTTTACAGTATGCGCCAGGTAATGAGCACCTATTATTTTACCGAAAACCTGTATCGGTTAAATGATTTAAACCGTGCCAATGCAATGATCAAAAAAACTGCTGATTATGTAGGCAAGGAACTCACCCACCTGGCAGATGTTTCAGAGAGTAATAATCAGCTATCATCAGAGCAGGACGTACGTTTCTACCTTGGTTATTTGGGGCAAATGGTAAAATTAACTGAGGCTTTTAAGCAAGGTGCGTTGAGTAAAAATCTCGAAAAACAATATAATGATATGATCACCAGATTTACGCCGTTTGCAACTGGTTAGTCAAAAAACATTCTAAATTTAAACCCATAGGCAGATTTCACCTTTCCGCCTATGGGTTTTTGCTTCTCCAATAAATTAAAATCCTTTATGTTAAAGGCCATAAGCCGTTAAAAATTGTTAAATCAATGCAAAAATTTACCTGTTTTATCGACTAGAATAGTTAATTTCGGCAGCATTTTTATGTGAAAACATTTTTTAATATCATTAAATAAACCAATGAATTATTCAAAAGTTAATAATATAGTAGGCTGGATCTGCTTTTTAATTGCTACACTAACTTACGTTTTAACCTTAGAGCCTTCTGCCAGTTTTTGGGATTGCGGTGAATTTATAGCATCGGCATTCAGAATGCAGGTTGTTCACCAGCCTGGTGCGCCATTATTCTTAATGATCCAACGTTTTTTCTCCATTTTCGCAGCTGGAGATTTAACTAAAATCGCTTACTGGATGAACGTTGGTTCGGCTGTTTCAAGCGGGGCAACTATCTTATTCTTATTTTGGACCATCACTGCATTGGCTAAAAAAACAGTATTAAAAGCTGGTGAAGAATTAACAACCGGTAAATTGATCAGTATTATGGGTGCGGGTGCCGTTGGTGCTCTGGCTTATACTTTCTCTGATAGTTTCTGGTTTTCGGCAGTAGAATCTGAGGTTTATGCACAATCATCGTTATTCACAGCGATTGTATTCTGGGCTATCCTTAAATGGGAAGCGCATGCCGATGAGCCACGTGCCGATCGTTGGTTATTGTTTATTGCCTATATTATGGGTTTATCAATTGGCATCCACTTATTAAACTTATTAACCATCCCGGCTCTTGCTTTTATTTATTATTTTAAAAGAACAGATAAAGCAACCACAGCAGGTATTTTCAAAACACTTATTGTTGGTATCTTAATTTTAGCGGTAATTCAGTATGGTATTATCCAATACCTGGTTTCATTCGGTGCTTATTTCGATTTATTCTTTGTTAACACATTAGGACTAGGTTTCGGAACGGGCGTTTTATTCTTCGCTATTTTATTAATCGGTGCATTGGTTTGGGGGATCCGTTATTCGATCAAGCATCAAAAGAGATTATTAAACTTAGGTTTAATCTCTACCGTTTTAATCATTTTCGGTTATGCATCTTTCTCGATGATCATCATCAGAGCAAAAGCAGATCCTAACTTAAACAACAGTGCACCTAAAGATGCTTTCTCGTTCTTAAGCTACCTGAACCGTGAGCAATATGGCGATAGGCCATTGGGTTACGGTCCTAATTATAACTCTGAAAGAACAGGTGTAACCGAAGGTAAAACCATCTGGAGAAAAGGAAAAGAAAAATATGAGGTAGCGGGTAAAAAAACCGATTACGAATATAGCAACAACACTTTATTGCCACGTATGTATAGCGACGACCCTAAACATGCCAGTTTTTATAAAGAATGGATGCATTTGGATGATAGTAAACACCCGAACTTAGTTGATAATGTTGGCTTTTTGGCCAGCTACCAGATCGGCTACATGTATATGCGTTACTTTTTCTGGAATTTTGTTGGTCGCCAGAACGATGAGCAAGGTCAGGGAAGCGGATTTGAAGGCGAGTGGATTAGTGGTATTAAACCATTTGATAGCTGGTTACGTGGAGATCAAAGTCATTTGCCGCCATCAACAGTTGATAATAAAGCATATAACCGTTTCTTCTTTTTACCGTTGATTATGGGAATAATCGGCGCGCTTTGGCACTTTAAACGCAACCAGAAAGATGCCGGAGTTGTAGCATTATTATTCTTCTTTACTGGTATTGCGATTGTATTATACTTAAACCAAAAACCCCTGGAGCCACGTGAAAGGGACTATGCTTATGTAGGATCTTTTTATGCCTTTGCGATATGGATTGGGCTCGGGGCACTCGCCATTAAAGAATGGCTGTTTAAAAAACTAACCCCAACTACCGGTGCCATTGGTGCAACGGTGATTGGATTATTGGCTGCACCGGTAATTATGGCCGAGCAGGGATGGGATGACCATGACCGCTCTACCAAAATGGTTCCTCACGATATTGCCTTAGATTACTTACAATCATGCGCACCAAATGCCATCTTATTTACTTATGGCGATAATGATACCTACCCGCTCTGGTATATCCAGGAAGTAGAAAATGTGCGTCCTGATGTGCGTATTGTAAACTTAAGTTTATTTGATACAGATTGGTACATCAATGGTTTAAGACAAAACCAAAATGAATCTGCGCCATTGCCAATTACCATGAAACCTGAACAATATGTACAGGGTGAAAGAGATGTAATGCCATATGATGATTATAAAATTGCAGGTAATGTTGAGCTTAAAAATGTAGTTGATTTATTGTTATCAAACGATGAGAGCGATAAAGTAGCCATGCAGGATGGATCAAAATCGAACTTCCTGCCAACTAAAAACCTTAAAATTACGGTAGATCCGCAGCAGGTAATCAGCACAGGAACAGTGCCTGCAGCTGATGCTTCAAAAATTACCACCACCATGGATTGGAAGTTTAATAAAGGTTATGTTACTAAAGGAACTTTGGCAATGTTCGATATCCTTGCACATAACAACTGGAAACGTCCGATTTATTTCGCTTCTACTGTTCCTTCAGAGCAATATAACGGCTTAGACAAGTATTTATACAGCGAAGGTTTGGCCATGCGTTTATTGCCACTTAAAGCTGATACTACAGCATCTGAGGATAGACCAGAGCAATTAAATACCCCGATTTTGTATAATAACGTGATGACTAAATTTAAGTGGGGAAATATGAAAACCGCTAAATATTTAGATCCGCAATCATCAGATGATACTTTCATTTTCACGAACCTATTTAGTAGCTTAACCAACAGCCTAATTAAAGAAGGTAAAACTGCCGAAGCTAAAAAAGTAGTAGATAAATATTTCGCGGTAATGCCTGATAAATTCTTCGGCATCCGTACCGTTGTAGTGAAATTCTATATGGCTGAAAATCTATATAAACTAGGTGAAACTGCCAGAGCAAATGATATTTTAGACAAATCTGGCGATTACATCAATAAGGAATTAAACTACCTGGCTGATATTTCACAATCGAAAGGTTTAACCGGATCGCAAAATATTCAAACCGGTTTATACTATCTGGACAGAATGATTAAAACAAGTAAAGCTGCAGGTCAGGATAAACTGAGCGATAAGCTGCAGAAAACCTTCAACAGTTTAGAAAGCCGTTTGTCGATGTTTTTCCCACAACAGGGTCCACAGTAATAAACGGATCTTAAAATACTTTACAAAGCAGCTGCATTAATTTGTAGCTGCTTTTTTTATTTGCGTTTGCGTTCGTTTTTTTCTTGCGCTCCTTTCTAACGAGTGCAGTAATAGCCTTACGATTTTATCGTAAGGATGATATAAATCTAAATTTCGGATAGGTCGTAAACACAACCAGCTATCTACACGCTCGTTAGAAACGAGCGTGAGCAATTATGATTTTTCTGAATAAATAAATACTTTTAATATATGTCAAACCAATACCAAGCAAGAGATCCGGAAGGCATTTATTTTTTAACTTTTACGATTGTGGATTGGGTAGATATATTCACCCGTTCATCGTATAAAGAAATTATTATTAATTCACTGAAATACTGCCAATCCAACAAAGGATTAACACTTTACGCATATTGCCTGATGACCAATCATATACATCTCATTGCCTCTGCGAGTGGAGATGTAAAGCTTTTTGAAATTATTAGAGATTTTAAGAAGTTTGCGAATAGGGCGATTATCGAAGAGATTACTTCAGGAAATGAAAGCAGGAAAAAGTGGCTGCTGAATAAATTTGAATTTGCAGGCAAATACCTGACAAGAATTGAGAATTATAAGGTTTGGCAAGACGGTTACCATGCTGTTGAATTAATCAGTTCAGATTTTACATTCCAAAAGTTAAATTACATTCATCAAAATCCAGTTAGAGCTGGAATAGTATCTGAAGCTGAACATTATATTTATAGTTCAGCGTCTAATTATCACGGGCTTGGAGGACTAATAGAAATTGAATTACTAGACATTGATTAATATTTATTGAATTGCTTGCGCTCGTTAGAAACGAGTGCAGCAATAGCTTTACGATTATATCGTAAAGCAAGCTAAATATATCGATACTAACACCGTAAAATACGGTAAACTATTTACACGCTCGTTAGAAACGAGCGTGAGCGCACAAAAAAATCCCGTTTAGCATTGCCAAACAGGATTCAAATTTATTTTAGTTAATGATTATTCGTTTACAACACCCATCGCACAGAATTTATCAATTCGTTGTTCGATCAGTTTATCTGTTTTTATTTTACCTAAAGCAGCTAAATCTTTAATTAGGTAATCTTTTAAAGTTTTACCCATTAACTCCGGATCCTGGTGAGCGCCACCAAGTGGTTCAGGAATGATGCCATCGATTAATTTGTTGCCAAACATATCATCGGAAGTCAATTTCAAACATTCAGCAGCTTTCTCTTTAAAATCCCAGCTTCTCCACAAAATAGATGAGCAAGATTCAGGAGAGATTACCGAGTACCAGGTGTGTTCTAACATATATACCTTATCACCGATACCGATGCCCAAAGCACCTCCGGAAGCACCTTCACCTACTACAACACAAATAATCGGCACGCGAAGGATAGACATTTCCAGTAAGTTTCTGGCAATAGCTTCACCTTGTCCACGCTCTTCTGCCTCTAAACCAGGATAAGCACCCATTGTATCGATAAATGAGACAACCGGTTTATTAAACTTTTCAGCCAAGCGCATTAAACGCAAAGCTTTACGGTAACCTTCGGGGTTGGCCATACCAAAATTGCGGAACTGACGCTCTTTGGTGTTTTTACCCTTTTGGTGACCAATAACCATTACCGTTTGACCATTGATGGAAGCAAAACCACCGATAATCGCCTTGTCATCCTTAACCGTTCTGTCACCATGCATCTCGATAAAATCATCGCAGATCATGTTAATGTAATCAAGAGTTTGTGGACGATCTGGGTGACGGCTCATCTGAACCTTATTCCAACCGGTTAAATTTTTATATAAGTTATTGGTAGTTTCATCTAATTTACCATCAAGCTCGTCTAAAGTGGCAGACATATCTACCTTAGTTTTTTCGGCAACTTGCTTAACCTTTTCTATCTGCTGAACTAAATCGGCAATAGGTTTTTCAAAATCGAATGATGTTTTTATTTGCTGCATAATTGAACCACAAAAATAAGTAATTATTTTTAGTTTGCAGTGAACAGTTTTTTGTTTGCTTTTTTGAGGGGATAAATCGTTTAAAAGAGTTGACAACTTTCATCGGCACGGTGGTGGTAAAGTTGTCAACTCTAGAATCTCAAATTAGAATGTATCGATGCTTTATTATCAGTCTTTATAATTTGAAAAGCAATTGCAGTAATTCTTTTTTGAAACAGTCCTGCCATTTGCTTTAGCCCAGATGAAAAATCTTGGGGCTATCGCGGCTGTCAGGTTTAGATTACACCTGCTTGTGGCTACTATGAGGGGTTTCCATGCCACCGCCCTAACCTATCTAGCCCTGATTGCAATGGAAAGCACGCAAGCGAGGCACGAGCGCGGACTTGCAATGCAAAGCAGGACGAACGTTAACTATTGTTCTGCAACTGCGCTTCAATAAACCTAAGCGTTGACAAATTTAATAGCAACGTGCACAGGAATTTGTCAACGCTAAAATTTTAGAACTTAGCGGCCTCGCCTGCTTTTGGTAATGCTTTTTTGATAAATTCACGGATATGGTTATTTGCCATTTTCAGATCATCCTTACGTAAATACATCATGTGCCCACTTCGGTAACCCTCCCAACTCATACGGTCTTGCAGTTTTCCGGCAGCATCTAACTGCCACATGCTATATTTGGCATTAAAATAATCGCAAGCTCCATCATAATAACCCGATTGCACCAATAAATGTAGGTACGGATTTTGTGCCATCGCCTGGCGGAGATTATCTCCTGTCTGATCTCCGGTTTTATCCCATGGATAAACAGAACCGAACATATTGTACTTCAAATCTGTTTTATAATTCAGCTCGTTGCGGATATACATATTGATAGCTGGCGTAAAGGAATGCAGCCAGGAAGTTAGCTCTGCATTATAATCGGGTCCTTCACCTGCACTCATTTTATCTATGCCACGATAACGCGAATCTAGCCTGCCAACAGTAAAACCTTTATCTCTCAACAGCTCTTTCCAAAAGAAATCAGTAGGTACGTTGAGGTTATAATCTAGTATCACTTTTTCTGAAAGACCGGAGTAACGCGCCATTTTTGCGGCAATAGTTTTCTTTTTATCGGCACTCAGCATCCCGCCCTGCGAAATAGCCGGAATTAACTCATTAATGGTAAAACCTTCTACTTCAGGAAGCATGGCTGTTAAATCTTTGCCCTGTAAATCGGCTGATAAAGCTTTATGGTACCATGCGGTAGCGGCAAAATATGGTAAGCGCAAAGCTGCATCAACAGGACCACTACGCTCAATACCGAGTTCGGTTGGCGAAACCAAAACCACACCGTTTAAATACATCCATTGACTGTTTTGCAGCTCTAACGCTAAACCCGAAACGCGTGTAGTACCATAGCTTTCGCCAATTAAAAACTTTGGCGAGGCCCATCGGTTATTCCGGGTTACAAAAGTATTGATCCACTCGGCCAGGTATTTAATATCGGCACGTACACCAAAAAATTTATTGGTTGGAATATCTTTGCTCACCGCTCTGGAATAACCCGTGTTAACCGGATCTATGTAGATAATATCGGCAACATCCAAAATAGAATATGGATTTTCTTTATAACCGTAAGGCTGCACGGGATAACCTTCATCATCAATATTCAGCACCACCGGACCAGTATAGGCAATGTGCATCCAAACAGAAGCCGAGCCCGGGCCACCGTTAAAAGAGATTACCAAAGGCCGCTTATCACGATTTTGCACGTCGCTCCGTTCATAATAAGTATAAAACAAACCGGCAATCGGTTTTCCGTCTTCATCCCAAACCGGTAATGTACCAGCAGTGGCTTTATACGGAACAGCTTTGCCATCAATGTTTACCGAATGATTGGTAATTACCGAGCTCTCCACATTAATGTTCCTTTCGTTTGCGGAAGATTTAGCTTCGTCTTTAACGGTAACCTGCGTAGTGGTTATGGTTTCTTTTGATTGGGCTTTTTTTGGTCCTTGTTGTGCATACGCAAAAATGCCCATGCTTAAAAATGTAGCGAGTATAAATCTGAATTTCATCTAGTTTGGTTTGGTTGCTAAATATCAAACTATTGTAGCGTTAATCAAAAAGCGCATTAGAAATGTTACTATAAAAGCCAGCACTGCTTTTAGTATGCCAATTCTTCAAAAACATGCAGCAATACTGCAGTAGACTCTTATTTAAATTACGCTTAAACTACACAGGATGATAATCCTATGATTAGGATACAGCCTCTATTTGTAAATTAAGCCATTTTACTAGAAGATGTAACCAGGGAGATAGACATAAATAACTTATCCGCCTCGGACTGTGTCACCACGGAATATGGGCACAGGCCATGGATATCTTTACACCGATCTATTCTCTTCTACTTCCAGTTTAGAAGTCAGAATCTCATCTGTTTTCTTTGGTTCACGGATGAATACATAACAGATTATAGCTGCTAAAATCATCAATCCACCGCCTAACTGTACGGCTAAAAGCCTGTCGTTATTGAGTACATTGCGCATGAGCCATCCAAAACCAAGGGAGGCAATAATTTCAGGTAATACAATAAAGAAGTTGAAGATGCCCATGTAAATCCCTATTTTATCTTTGGGCAACGATCCGCTTAACATGGCATAAGGCATCGATAGGATACTGGCCCATGCAATGCCTACTCCTGTCATGCATAAATACAGCATATTTTTATCGTGCACCCAGGCTACGCTGATTAAACCAATGGCTCCGCAGACTAAACAAAGGGCATGTGTAGTTTTACGGCCCAATGCATCGGCAATTTTTGGCAGCACCAGGGCAAACAGAAAAGTAATAACGCTGTAATAAGCGAGTGTTAAACTGCCAAAATCTGCACCATGTGCATAAACCGGATCGGCAGCATCTTTTCCACCGAAAACATTAACAGCAACAGCTGTGGTATAATAAAACCACATTAAAAACAAACCTGGCCAGGTAAAAAACTGAACCAAAGAAACAATCTGCATTCTTTTCGGCATATTCCTTAAGGCATGAAAAATTTCCCTGGCGCCACCACCAAAACCTTTATTACTTTCTTTTAACTTTTCTTTAAAATCTGCATCCTGCGGAGGATATTCTTTTGTAGTAAGCACTGTCCACAGTACTGCAGCGAAAAAGAAAAAAGCACCGATGTAAAAAGAAAACTTCACGTTTTCCGGAATACTCCCTTTTTCTGCTGTATTGGTTAAGTGGAAGATATTATTCATAATCCACGGTAAGGCCGAAGCCACGCTGCCGCCTAAACCAATCATCATACTCTGCATAATGAAACCCCGGTTAACCTGACTATCAGGTAATTTATCGGTGACAAAAGCGCGGAAAGGTTCCATTGCAATGTTTCCAAAAACATCTAAAACCCAAAGCAGTCCGGCTGCCATCCAAAGCACACTACTGTGCGGCATAAAAATTAAAGCAATACTACTCACAATGGCCCCAAGCATAAAATAAGGCCTTCTTCTGCCCCATTTTGGATGCCAGGTACGATCGCTCAGGTAACCTATTACCGGCTGAACGAGTAATCCTGTTAAAGGTGCTGCCAAAAACAACAATGGAACCTGATCGGGATGGGCACCCAGGTTTTCGTAAATACGCCCCATGTTGGCCCTTTGTAAATCCCAACCGAACTGAATCCCGAAAAAACCAACACTCATGTTAATGATCTGTACAAGTGTTAATTTGGGGTTCTCGAATATTGTTTTTAAGCTCATTTTGTTTAGTTTAAGCGCTTAGCGAAGGGCGCATGGCGTTATTTTCTATTGCTTTAATAAATTCTACGATAACTAGTGTCTCATTTTTCACCACAGAGAACGCAGAGTTGATACAGCGTTCACCGAGAATAAATATCCTTCATGTTTCTCTGTACTGTTATTTTATGTGCTCTGTGGTTAGTTTTAGTTTTTTCGCTAAGCGCGTAATGCAAGACGCATAGCAAAACCTTTAAAATTCTATCACCTGTGCGCTAACTAGTGCCTCATTTTTTCACCACAGAGAACGCAGAGCTTTGACACAGCGTTCACCGAGAATAAATATCCTTCGTGTTTCTCTGTGCTGTTACTTTGTGTGCTCTGTGGTTAGTTTTAGTTTTTTCTGCTAAGCGCGTAACGCAAGACGCATAGCAAAAATCTTTAAAATTCTATCACCTGTGCGCTAACTAGTGCCTCATTTTTTCACCACAGAGAACGCAGAGTTTTGACACAGCGTTCACCGAGAATAAATATCCTTCGTGTTTCTCTGTGCTGTTACTTTGTGTGCTCTGTGGTTAGTTTTAGTTTTTCCGCTAAGCGCGTAACACAAGACGCATAGCAAAAATCTTTAAAATTCTATCAACTGTGCGCTAACTAGTGCCTCATTTTTTCACCACAGAGAACGCAGAGTTTTGACACAGCGTTCACCGAGAATAAATATCTTTCGTGTTTCTCTGTACTGTTACTTTATGTGCGCTGTGGTTAGTTTTTTCCGCTAAGCGCGTAACACAAGACGCATAGCAAAAATCTTTAAAATTCTATCACCTGTGCGCTAACTAGTGCCTCATTTTTTCACCACAGAGAACGCAGAGCTTTGACACAGCGTTCACCGAGAATAAATATCCTTCGTATTTCTCTGTACTGTTACTTTGTGTGCTCTGTGGTTAGTTTTAGTTTTTTCCGCTAAGCGCGTAACACAAGACGCATAGCAAAAATCTTTAAAATTCTATCAACTGTGCACTAACCGGCGCCAAGGTTACTGGAATGCTCGTTCCAGCCGGGATATTCAATTTTTTATCTGTTAACAGCTCGGTAACCGGCGATGAACTTTTAACCTTTAAAATCTCATCTGGAATATCGATGTTAGCCCTTAGCGTTTGGTTTCGATCAAAATTGGCCACTACCAATAAACGCTGTTTACCCGAGTAACGGATAAACGCGTACATGCGGTTATTCATGTTACCCGTAACAGGCACCTCATAAATCTCACCATTTATCACAGCATCGCTTGTGGAAGTGACCTTTAATAATTGTTGGTAGTAAGCATACAATTTCCGCTCATTTTCACTTAACTGTTTACCATCAAAAGCACCATTATTCATCCATTTCTGGTGGTTCGGAACGCCCCAATAATCGAAAATGGTCGTCCGGTTATCATCTCCGCCGAATCCTTCCTGACCTTTTCCCGGTTCGCCAACTTCCTGGCCAAAATAAAGCATTACCGGACCGCTACCTAAAGTTGCCGAAACTACCATTGCGGGTAGCGCCAGTTCGGCCTTGCCTGCAAATCCTGCTGATGCAATGCGTTCTTCATCATGGTTTTCTAAAAAGCGTAACATGCGATGGCCAAAACCAGCACTCTCTTTCTGCCAAACAAAACGGATATCTTTTACATCTGCATTTGATTCATTCCTGATCAATCTCTTTAAACCATCATATAAACCCACTTTATCGTAGAGATAGTCGAATTTGCCTTCATCTAAATATTGTTTATAAACCTTTGGATTATAGGCTTCTCCGATAAAAATTAAATCAGGATTCACTTTTTTAACCTGTGGAATGACCCAGTTCCAAAAAGCAATGGGTACCATTTCGGCCATATCGCATCTAAAACCATCCACTCCTTTGTTGGTCCAATAGGTTAAAATATCACGCATTTTCCGCCAGACTGGCGGAATGGGATCAAAATATTGTTTTTCTCCGTTCTGATAATCTACGCCGTAATTTAACTTAATGGTTTCGTACCAATCGTCGTATTTAGGCTGCGCCGAAAACACATTGTTCCCTGTTGCTTTAGCAGGATTTTCATCAAATTTTCCATCCTGCAAACTCGTAATTGGTGTTTGCTTTGCACCACCAGTTGGCGGGGCAAACGGCTGACCAGGAGTATAATAAAAATCGTTCTGAGCACTAAATGCTTTCGTCACATCATCCTGAGCACCAAAATCGATTACACTTTTTGGCTTTGCATAGGAATGATAGCTCCTGGCAACATGATTGGGTACAAAATCGATCAGCACTTTTAAGTTTTTAGCATGTGTTCTTTTCACCAGGGCCTCAAACTCCTGCATTCTGTTTTTAACATCAACGGCCAGATCGGGATCTACATCATAATAATCGCGGATGGCGTAGGGAGAACCTGCTCGGCCTTTTACCACATCGGCATCATCAGGTTTAATTCCGTATGCAGAATAATCAGTTAAACTTGCATGGGCAAGTGCTCCGGTATACCAAACATAATTTACGCTGAGTTCTTTTATGCCATCTAAGGCTTTATCGGTAATATCGTTAAACTTACCCGAACCATTTTGCTCAATGGTACCGTAGGGTATATTCGTGCTATTTTTATTCCCAAATAAGCGGGGCAATAACTGGTAAATAACGATCTGTTTATCGTTCATTTTTGTACTTTGTTTTTGTGCAAAGGATGATGATGAAATAAGTAAAAAGAAAATTGCCAAAATATAGGCTACCGCATTAAGATTGCTTCGTTCCTCGCAATGACGATCAGTCGAGGCAAATCTCCGTCCGTTTTCCATTTTACATTTTACCTCTACAATCATACCAACGCTGTGTTGTTTACTTCAATTTCAGTATTTCCGGCCAATTTATAAAACTGGTTTCTAATGCCGATTTCTAAATCAACAGCTGCATTATTTTTAATATTGATACCGCTCGCGGTAATATTTATCTTTAGGGTAGCGCCTCTGAAGCCGATGGTAAATGAAAAAGATTTCCATTTACCTGGCAAGAAAGGATTAAACTGCAATTTACCATCGCGCATACGCATGCCTGCAAAACCTTCTACCACACTCATCCAGGTTCCTGCCATCGAAGTGATGTGCAAACCATCTTCTGTATCGTTGTTATAATCATCCAGATCTAAACGGGCGGTACGTAAGTAGAATTCGTATGCACGTGCCTCATCATTTAATTTTGCCGCTAAAATACTGTGTACGCAAGGCGATAATGAACTTTCGTGTACGGTGCGTGGTTCATAAAAATCGAAGTTGCGTTTTAATGTACCCAGATCGTAATCTTCTTCAAAGAAATATAAGCCCTGTAAAACATCGGCCTGTTTAATGAAGCACGAACGTAAAATCCTGTCCCAGCTCCATTTTTGACTAATTGGACGTTCACTGGCAGGAAGGTCTTTCACCAAAGTTTGTTCTTTATCTAAATATCCATCCTGTTGCAAGAAAATACCCAGTTTTTCATCTTGTGGGTAATACATTTTCTCGATGATATCAGCCCAATCAGCAAATTCCTTTTGATCGAAATTTAAGTTTTTCAACAAGCTGTTATATTTTTCTGGTTGTTGTTGTTTTACTATTTCGGCAGCTTCAGTTGCATATTTCATACACCAGGTTGCCAAAATGTTGGTGTACCAGTTGTTGTTTACATTGTTCTCATATTCGTTTGGTCCGGTTACACCAAGCATTACATATTGCTGTTTGTCGTTGCTCCAGTTAACACGTTGTTTCCAGAAACGGGCAATACCAATTAATACTTCTAAACCAAAATCAGAAAGATAACTTTCATCGCCAGTGTAACGGATGTAATTGAAAATGGCAAAAGCAATAGCACCATTACGGTGTATTTCTTCAAAAGTAATTTCCCACTCGTTGTGGCATTCCTCACCATTCATTGTTACCATTGGATACAAAGCTGCACCATCTTTAAAACCTAATTTCGCGGCATTTTCAATCGCTTTACCCAATTGTTTATGTCGATACACCAACAGGTTTTTACTTACTTCCTGTGGAGCAGTTGCCAGGTAAAAAGGCACGCAATAGGCCTCAGTATCCCAATAGGTTGAACCACCATATTTCTCTCCTGTAAAACCTTTCGGACCAATATTCAATCGGTCATCTTTACCGGTATAGGTTTGAAAAAGCTGAAAAATATTGAAACGAATAGCCTGCTGAGCAGAAACATCGCCTTCGATAATGATATCACTTTCTTCCCACTTGCTTGCCCATGCTTCAGTTTGTTCCTTTAACAAGGTATCAAATCCTTTAGCAGATGCTTTAGCTATTACCGATTTTGTTTCTTTTAAAAGTGATTCTTTGGGATAATTTTCTGAAGATAAATTCGCCGCAATTTTAACCAGCGTGATCTCTTCATTTGCTTTTACCTCAAGAGAAAAAGTTTGTCCCACAAATTTCTCTTTACGAACAGCCTCTGGATTGAGATTTAATTTCTCCGCGTTTTTATACAGCTCGATATTACTCCCTGTGCAAACTTCAAATTCAGTTTTCTTTGTTCTTAGTTTGATATAAGCTTCGGTTCCAGAAATTTCATCTGCAGCTTTATCCCAGAATTTTTCATCATAGTTGCTGTCCTGATTTTTAACATCACCATCAATAAAAGGCGTTAATGTTAATTTACCATCGAAATTTAATGGCGTAATGCTATAACGGATGGCGCCAACTTCATCATCAGCAATGCTGCAAAAACGGGTTGATTTAACTTTTAGGGTTTTACCGCTTTTTAATTTTGCCGTGAACGTCCGCTCCAGGTATCCCGCATGCATGTTTAGCACGCGTTTAAAATCGCTTACCTCAGCTATTGCAAGATCAAGGATTTCTTCATCTAGTTTTACTTCGATACCTACCCAGTTTGCCGCGTTTAATACTTTCGCAAAATATTCTGGGTAACCGTTTTTCCACCATCCCACGCGTGTTTTATCTGGATAATAAACACCTGCAACGTAATTTCCAGGTAAGGTTTCTCCGGTATAGGTTTCTTCAAAATTGGCGCGCTGGCCCATACGACCATTACCCAGGCTGAAAATACTTTCCGAAATTTTATTTAAATGTGGATCAAAGCTTTCTTCGATAATATTCCACTCATCTGCTTTAATGTAGTTTTTCATATTCTAGTATCAAGTAGCGTGTAACTAGTATCAAGTAATTAGTATCGGGTATCAAGATAAATTCACTACTTGATACTTGCTACTTAATACTTGCTACTCCTTTACAACTCTTCTAAATCTTTAACTGTTAATTTATCTAATCCGCTTACTACCACATCTGCCTGGGTGAGTACGCTTTTTTCGCCGATACCGATAGCTTTCATTCCGCCTCTTTTTGCTGCTTCTACGCCTGCAACAGCATCTTCAAAAACCACGCATTCATTAGGTTTAAAGCCTAAAAGTTCTGCTCCTTTTAAAAATACCTCGGGATCTGGTTTTGATTTGGTGACCATATTGCCATCCACAATTTCATCGAAGAAATGGGCCAAATTTGTTTTTTCTAAAATGATCCCTGAGTTTTTACTTGCCGAGCCTAAAGCCAATTTGTAACCTGCTTTGTGAATCGCGGTTAAGAAATCAACCGTTCCGGGTAAAACTTCTGAAGGTGTCATTTTGGTAATCATATCTACATACCACCCGTTTTTTAAACTGGCAAGTTCTTCTTTTTCGGCATCGGTTTTATCTACTCCGCCCCAGGCGAGAATCTTATTTAAACTTTCTACCCGGCTAACACCTTTTAACTGCTCGTTCTGCTCTTCTGTAAAATCGAAACCCATAGTGTTGGCCAAACGTTTCCAGGCTTTATAATGGTAAACGGCAGTATCTACCAGCACACCATCGAGGTCGAAAAGACAAGCTTTGATTTGAGATTTGAGATCTGAGACTTGAGATTTGAGATTTTCTTGCATCTTTTGTTATATTTTTTGTATCAGGTAGTGAGTATTAAGTATCGAGATGTAAAGCCCTGCATTTTAAATCCTATACCGTTTAACCTTCTACCTTAATTCGAGCACCAAAGTGGTCTTAGCGGGTACTTTAATGTTTTTGAATTCGATGTTTTCGCCAGTAATTACGTTTTTAGCAGAAGTAATTCCTGCTGTTCTTTCTGCAAAACGATCGGTATTTAATGTTTTTTCTTTTTCAGTATTGTTTACAATAACCATTACAGTGCCTTTTGGTTCTACATTGTAGCGGAAATAAACATAAATATCATCTTGCGGCACAAACTGCATCAGTTTACCGGTTTGCAATGCCGGACTTTTTTTGCGAAAATTAGCTAAGGTTTTTACAAAGTTGAAAGCTTCATTTTCTTTATTCGTACGACCGTCTGCGATAAATTTATCTTTTTTGTCACCCTCCCATCCACCAGGAAAATCAGAACGGATCAATCCATCCGGATTAGAGAAATTTTTCATTAAAATTTCAGTTCCGTAATACATCTGCGGAATGCCGCGCATGGTTAAGAGGATACTCATTCCCATTTTGTATTTGTCAAAATCTTCACCAACCATCGAATAGAAACGGCTCAAATCATGGTTGTCTAAAAAGATACAGTTGGTATTTGGGTTTTTGTAAAGAAAATCGTGCGCTAAGGTAGCATACAAACGGTTAATCCCGTCTACCCAACCGTTTTCCCCGTTTATTCCTTCGTAAATAGCATCTTTTAAAGTGGCATCGGTAATACCCTGCAAGTGGGTATCGAAACCGCGGTTAACCGTATTACCACCTGTAAAAAAGGCCTGGTTGGCCACTGCGGTTACCAATGTTTCACCAAAAACGGATAAATGCGGAAATTCTGCCTGAACTTTCAAGGCCCAATCGGCCATGTAGACCGGATCGTTATATCCATAAGTATCCAAACGTAAACCATCAATACCAGCATATTCTATCCACCAGATGTGGTTTTGGGTCAGGTAATTCTGAACATAAGGATTCCGTTGGTTTAAATCGGGCATTGAAGGTACAAACCAGCCATCCAACATCTGCTTGCGGTCGGCTGCTGATGCATGTACATCCATTAAGGTCTGATCGCGATAACTTGTTTGAGTGTACGTTGGCCATTGGTTTAACCAGTTTTTCATTGGTAAATCTTTATAAAACCAATGTTGGGTGCCAATGTGGTTGTGTACAATATCTTTAATCACTTTTAATCCTTTGGCATGAGCAATCTCTACATACTTTTTATAAAGTGCATTTGTGCCATAACGTGGATCTATTTTATAATGATCGGTTACTGCATAGCCATGATATGAAGCTTGCGGCATATCATTTTCTACCTCCGGGGTCATCCAAACGGTCGTAATTCCTAAATCTTTCAGGTAATCGAGGTGATTGATTACTCCCTGGATATCACCGCCGTGGCGGTAATACATGCTATCGCGGTTTAATGCGGTTTCGGTTAAACCCTGAACAACATCGTTGCTTTTATCGCCGTTCGAAAAACGATCGGGCATGAGCAGATAAATAAAATCTTTGTTGGTTACGCCTTGAATCCTGCCCGCACTTTTATCGCGGTTTTTTAATTCATAGGTGTAAGTAAATGTCTTTTTTCCGTTAAGCGCAAAGTTAATCGGGAATTTGCCGGCTTTGGCTGATGGAGCAATTGTTAAGTCGAGAAATAAATAATTCGGGTTTTCAACTTTGTTAACCTTTGCGAGTTTTACCCCTGGATAAGTTAAGGAAACCGAACTTGAAGCAATGTTTTCGCCATGAACCAGCAATTGCACCTTAGGATTGTGCATACCTGTAAACCAGAACATCGGTTCTATCCGCTCTAACTTTTGGGCAAAAAGATTGATGCTGCTAAGCAGTATAATAAGGATAGTCAACGTTTTTTTAAATCCCCACGCATTGGCATGGATTTTAGTTTGAGCATTTAAAACAGAAGAATTAACGGGAGGAAAGGTAGCAGAGGTAGGCGATTTTATCATGCTAAAACTTTTTAATATTTTAAAAATCCTGCAGAGATCAAAAATCTCTACAGGAATAGTATAGTTAATAATTAAATTTTAACCAAGGTGTAAGCACCTGTCTTACCATCAGCATTAAGTGTTAAGATCAACTTATAGGTACCAGCGACAGTAACATTAATATCTCCACCATTATCACCAATACTGGTTCCCCAATCGTGATTTCTTCTGAACTTAAAGACACCAGGAGTTAAAGCAACTGTTGCAGTCCATGTGTTTTTACCATCGTTTACCGGACTAAGGTCAGTATCAACAGACCAATTACTTCCGGGAATGGCATTACCAATAATTGACCAGTAGTCTGCATCGGCGATGGTGTAGACATTCGCATTAAGATCGACAGTTAGCAGTTTAAAACCCGCCGAAACGGAGCTGATATCACCACCGGAAGTACTGAGTTTACCACCTCCTGCATCGCCATAAGCTAAGTCAAATTTCTTCGCAGCAGTAATCTTAAAATTACCACCATCAAACTTGATAATTCCGCTATAAATGCCATTTCCGGCGACAGAAACTAAGCTATCAGCCGTTGGTGGATTCCATCCCTGATATGCCCCCGGTACGTATACCCAGGAAGTTAAAGGAAATGGTTTTGCACTTATAGAAACTACATTGCTGTAAACCGGGGCAATCGCATTGGAGATGGCCGCTTTTACCCTGATTTCTACATCAGAATTTACAGCAGTAGATAGATTTAAAGAAAGCAGTAAATTATTAAAATCCAACCCGTTGTAACTTTTAGTAGTCGCATTTGGATCAATAATTACTTCTTTTGTTTTATCTGCTGCAAAGTTTGCTCCTTTTGGAGACAATTGTAAAGTATTGGTAACAGCTGCCTGATACCCAAAATTGGCATTGCTTAAAGTAAAAGTAACCACATTGGTAGTGAGCATGCTTTTATCCAAAACTACCGATGTAGCTGAACTTTTTAAAGAACCTCCGGTACCTGCATTGGCTATGGCACGGGTTTCGTCTTTTTTGCATGACCATAGCGAGAGCGTGATAAAGCTAAAGGCTAAGGATTTAAAGAATATTGATTTCATCTTTATAAAATATTAAGATTAATAACCTGTGTTCTGAACCAGATTCGGATTGGCAATTAAATCTGCTGTCGGAATTGGATATAAGTTACGGTAAGCCGGTAAACTTGCGCCTGCTTTAACGCCTCCTTTAAACGGCCATAAATAATTGGAACCAGTAAATTTGCCATAACGGATCAGATCGGTACGACGGTGTGCTTCCCAATACAATTCACGGGCACGTTCGTCTAAAAAGAAGTCTACAGAGAGGGTGCTTACATCTCCACTATTGTTACCATAAGCACGGCGACGCAAGTTATTCACATAGGTAAGTGCTTGTGCAGTGCTACCACCTGAACCCCCACGCATTACGGCTTCACCATAGATTAAGTATTGCTCTGCTAAACGGAATAATGCAAAATCCAATGAACTGAATATTCCGTTTAACGATGGAGGTGTAACGTTTTCGGAGGTAACATTTTTAAATTTGGTTACCCTTAAACCATCTGTAAATACACCAATGTCATCTACATTGCTTTTCGTCCCAAAAAATATGCCTCGTTTATCTGCCGTTCCGTTAGGATCAGGAAATAATGCCGGTAAATTCTGACGGGTCCTGTTACCACCCCAACCACCTGAAGGTACTCCATATGATGCAGGGCTCATGTCTGCATTAATTGCAGCATTAACCAAAAAGGTAGTCCCTCCGAAATTTGTTCCTCTTACACCATCGTAATTAATGGTTAAAATGTTTTCTGTGTTATTTAAGTTGTTATCGGCCAAAAATAAATCTTTGTAATTGGCTTTTAATGAATAACCAGAGTTGATCACCTTAGTTGAGTAGGTAATGGCTTCTGTATATTTTGCAGTTCCCGTGTATACCTGGGCATTTAAATATAATCTGGCTAACAACGCCCAGTCGGCTCCTTTATCTGCACGACCATAATCGTTGGTACGTGGATCGGCTAAATCGCCTTCAATCTCTTTTAATTCTGATTCTACATAAGCGAACAAAGCTGCTCTTTGAATTTGTTTAGGATTGGTTTTGCCAATCGCATCCTCTTCTGTTACAAAAGGGGGATTTCCGAAACCATCCAATAAAACCCAATATTGAAATGCTCTTAAGAAGCGGGCTTCTGCACGATAACGTTGAATGGCTGAAGCATCGGCACCAGTAATATTGCGACTTGCCAGTTTCTCAGGTGTACTTTCGCGAAGAAACTCATTGCAAATCGTAATCTGCAAAATGCTTTTAGAATATAAACCCCTTAAAAATTGATTATCGCTATTCCAGGTAGCATAATCTAATTCCGGAATACCTGTATCTCCCCAGGCACAAATTGCTTCATCGGTTACCAGCTCCTGGGAAGTCCAGAATAACCGGAAGAAATCTGCAAATCCAGCGTTTAAGCCACCAATATCACTATTATCTGATCCTGTTGGACTGGTTAATGCGTATGTAGCATACAATTTTACCAGCTCTTGTTTGTATCCTGCAGGCGTAGCATATACCACGTCGGCAGTTACATCATTCGTTGGCTTTAAATTTAAGGCATCTTTCTTACAAGAATTTAAAGAAAGTAATAAACCTGTGGTTGCCAATATTATTTTAAACGAATTTTTCATTTCTCTTTATCTTTATTAAAAACCAACATTTAAACCTAAAGTGTATGTCCTTGGTCTGGGATATAACTTAAAGTCAATACCATCTGTTAACTCAGGATCCAGCCCTTTATATTTAGAGATTACAAACACATTCTGGCAATTGGCCGTAATTCTTAAACTGGTGTTGCTATTTTTAAATAACTTACCAGCATCATAAGCCAGGCCAAGGTTATCCATTTTTAAGAAGGAAGCATTTTTAACATAGTAATCACTCAAGTACTGACTTGTAGTGAAGTTGGTGTTTAAGAAATCTACAGCAGCATTGTTAATTAAGCCCGCAGAGCTAAGGATATTGTTTCTAATACCAAAGTTTGATGATACGTTATCATAAACATAATTGCCTAAGTTAGCTCTCAATACCGTACTAATGGTCCATTTTTTATAACTGAAAGCAGTATTGAACCCCAAAGTAATTTTAGGATCTGGAGACTTATAAAAATACTGATCATTTGAGTTCACTACACCATCGCCATTTGAATCTTCATATACACCTTCCAGTGGCTTTCCGGCACTGTTATAAACCTGTTTGTAAACGTAGAAGGCACCAGGAAGTTGATTTACCGCATTGTATTTAATGGTAACCCCTGTTCCACCAGTAATGTCGCCAGCACCTTGCTTACTTCCCGGATCAGGATTTAAGGTTAAATTGGTTACTTTTCTTTTGTTGTAAGCTGCATTGAAGCCAAAATCCCATGAAACGTTTTCCGTTTTGATAGCTGCAAAATTTAAGCTAAACTCAGCGCCTCTTACATCCATATTACCCACATTGGTAATCAAATTATTGTTAAAGTTTGTTCCTACAGGAATGTTCACCGTAGCCAATAAATCCTTTGTCTTTTTATAATAAACGTCTATTGCTCCGTAGATTCTTCCTTTGAAAAAGCCATAATCTAAACCAGCGTTATAGGTCGTGGTGGTTTCCCATTTTAAATCCGGATCATAGGCCGAAGGTGCGTAATAATCATAAAAAGTATTGCCTATCTGATACTGTCCCGTATTACTGTTCGAATAATATTTGGCTAGATAACTGTAATCGCCCACGGTATCTCCATCTTTATTACCCGTTTCACCGTAACTTAACCTCAGTTTTAAATCTGAAACGGCTTTACTTTCCTTTAAAAAGTTTTCGCCCGCAATTCTCCAGGTAAAACCAACTGAAGGGAAATAACCCCAACGGTTTTCCTCGGCGAACCTTGATGACGCATCTGCACGCATGGTTCCTGAAAGGATGTATTTATCGGCTAAGGTGTAAACCAACCTTCCGTAGTAGGATAATAGTTTGTTGCGGTCAACAGAGAATGGAAACTTAGGCGTAGTTCTTAATACACCTGTTGCGCTATATTCATTAAAACTATAGTTTGTTTTCGCATTATCATAATAACCATAACCAGCAGTTACATCAAAACGACTTCTGATGCTGGCCACATCTTTGGCATAGTTTAAATAAAACTCTGATACTTTATTGTTGGATGTATTCAGCGATTGAGTAGAAGATCCGTTAGTTGAAAAGCTTGTGGCGGCAAATGCCGGAACAAAAATACGTCCTGTGCCTTTAGAAACATCGTAACCTAAATTTAAGTTAGCATGTAATTCTGGTAAAAAATGGAAAGAATAGTCGAATCTTACATTTCCAAAGCTTCGGGCGGCATTTCCATTATTATTTCTTAACATGATCTGCGCTACCGGGTTTCTTGGTGCGTTAGGATTTAAGGATCCGTCTGCTCTTAACCATTCGAAATAATTTCCAAACTGATTGGTTGCGGTAACCGATTGTGTAGGATCAAACTGGATGGCATTTGCAATGGCATTATTGTTATCATTGGCAAAGTGTGATTCGGTTAATGTCCCTTTCAGGCTTAAATCAATTTTTAAGTGATCCGTAAATAATCTTGGGGAAACGGTAATGGCACCTGTTGCCCGGTTAAACCTATCGGTAATTAACAAACCTTGCTGATCCAAATAACCTGCTGATACACGATAGGGAACACCATGAAATTTACCTGCAATACTGAGGTTATTATCACTTGCAAAAGCATTTTGAAAGATTTCATCCTGCCAATCAGTGTTTGCTTTTCCTAAAAGCGAAACAAATGTTTTGCCCACATCATAGGCAGCGGTTGGATTGGCATTTACAAAAGTACGGATTTGATCAGCCGAGAGCACATCTACCTTTTTTGCAATGGTTGCAACAGAATTATTGGTACTGAAATTAATTACCGGCGCACCTGTACCCCCTTTTTTAGTGGTAATTAAGATTACGCCATTGGATGCCCTCGAACCATAAATTGCTGTAGCATTTGCATCTTTCAATACGGTAAAGGTTTCAATGTCGTTCGGGTTGATCAATGATAAAGGACTAGGTGCATTATCGATTGATTTGCCACTGAAAGGAACTCCATCAATAACAATTAAGGGGTCGTTACTTGCATTTAATGATGCTCCGCCACGGATACGGATCTGACTACCAACCCCCGGCTGACCGCTACTGCTAATAATGTTAACTCCTGCCACTTTACCTTGGATAAGTTGTTCAGGCGTTGTGATTGTTCCTTTTTGGAAATCTTTAGCACCTACCGTAGTGATTGATCCGGTTAGATTCTTTTTTTCGGCAGTACCGTAACCGATTACCACCACCTCATTTAGTTTTTGTGCATCAGGCACCAATTGAAAATTTACGGTAGCATTTGCTGAAATGCTCAGGACTTTATCAAGGGTTTGATAGCCGATAAAACTTGCAGATAGCGTTATCGAACCATTCGATAACCCTGCCAGTTTAAAATTACCATTAGCATCGGTTGATGTACTTCTTGTTGTTCCTTTAACAACTACAGAAGCGCCAGGTAATGGTAGGCCGGTTTCATCAAGCACTTTACCAGATACCGATCCGGTTTGTGCTTTTACCATTAATGCTGAAAAAACTAACAGCACCAAAAACCCCTGTTTTAACAGGTAAAATACTCTCATATTTGAAGCTCGTTTAAGTATAAAAATTTGGTTAAATATTATAGTGATTTACACATTGGCCTAATTTACAGCTGTTAATGATATTTCAAAATTTATTTAAAAAATATATTTCTGGCTAAAATATCAACAATAAAATCAGCATAAAAAATAGTTTTTTAATACAGGAAAAAGTCTATTATAAACAATTGTTAAATTTTTAATTAATTGAATATCAAATTATTATAATTTAAAATTTTTAATTTAAAGTGTAATAATTACACTAAGTTATTTTTAGCGCTTTTTTCGGGAACGTTCCCGAAAAAATTAGACCAAAATTCTTCCTGCTTTCGGGAACGTTCCCGAAAATCAGTCTAAATTCTGCTTATTTTACACTAAGTGAAGAAAATTTTTGAAATTTTCGGACTAAAAATCAGTCCATTTTCAGGGGCTTTATTTACCCGTTTACGGTAGAATTCCGCTTGATAATTTTAGATTCTAAAACCACCTCGTTTGGCAGGTTTTTATCGGCATGATCATCTAAAATAGTAAACAACAATTTAGCCGCTTCTTCCCCTATTTCGGTGGCCGGTTGGGTGATGGTAGTAAGTGAAGGATTTAACAAAGGGGCGATTTCCAAACTGGAAAAACTGATCACCTTTAAATCTTTGGGAATGTTGATGTTGAGATCATAACAAGCATAATAGGTGGCAAAAGCTAAACGCTCTACCGATGTAAAAACACCATCGGGTTTTAATTGCATTAAGGCATCTTTAATGATCACACTATTTTCATCGTAACTGTTGCTGCAATCTACAATCAAATTTTCCTGGAAAGGAATCTGGTGTTTGGCCAGTGCATCAAGGTAACCCTGCATACGGGTTTTACCTATAGATAAACTTTTATTCACCACCAGATAAGCAATTCTAATGCAACCCTGCTCTATTAAATGTTCTGTTGCCAGAAAACTGCTGTTATAATCATTTGTAATGACCCTTGGAGTATCAATGTCTTCGTATATCCGGTCGAAAAACACTAAAGGCAGCCTTTTACTGCCAAATTTATTAAGGTAATTATGATCGTTGGCTTCTCCGGAAACAGACATGATAATGCCATCGGCCCTGCCATTGTGTAAGTGGCGAATGAAAGTTACTTCCTTTTTATAATCATCATCGGTTACGTAAATCAGGATATGGTACCCATTTTCTCTAGCTAAGCGCTCAATACCATGAATGGCCTGCGAAAAATAATTATTCGCTAATTCTGGAACAATGACGGCAATGGTTTTACTTTTTTGCTCCCTTAAATTACTGGCGTAATGGTTGGGTTGGTAGTTTAATTCTTTCGCCTTGGCCAGTATACGCTCTTTGGTCACATGATTAATGTCACTATTATCCCTAAAAGCCCTCGAAATTGTAGAAGTAGATAAATTTAATGCTTCTGCTAACTTCTTTATATTAATACTATCCATTTTTGGCTGTTAAACCCAATTAATTTGAATAAACGCTGTAAATATAAAATATTAATGCACGAATATCTGCCATGTAAAATAAATTATCAGTTAATTCACTAGTGCGGGAATAAAACAGCTATACTTTATCAATTGACATTAGTCAATATTCACCATAAAATTCTTTAAATAAATATTCATTTTTTTTAAAACAAAAAGCATCTTTACTGCATTAATTAATATACGCTATTAATCACCTTCTCATTTAACCTATTGCAAAGCATAACTAGATGAAATAAAATTACAAAATGGGAAATAAGAAAATATTCATCGCCGATGATGACGAAGGAATTGTTGACGCTGTGACGATGATTTTGGAAGTAATGGGCTATGAAGTTGAATTTACATATGATGGTGGGGCAGTAATAAATGCGGTAAAAAACAAGCCAGACCTGATTATGCTCGATATTTGGATGAGTGGATATGATGGCAGGGATATATGCAGGCAACTTAAAAACAATCCGGAATTTAGTAAAATTCCAATTTTAATGATCTCCGCCAGTAGAGACATCAGGCAATCTGCAATCGATGCAGGTGCTAATGATTTTATGGAGAAACCATTCGAGATGGATTCGCTGCTGAATAAGGTGGAAGTATTATTGGACTAGATAAAGGTTTAAGATATATGGCTTTTCGAAACGATCGTCATCTCTACTGGCGCGCAGCAGAACGGAGAGATCTGCCTTCATAAATTTAGCTTGGCTCAAAATCTTATTATTCAATCTCGTTAAAATAAAACCGTTCGGGCAATTACTTAAAACAAGTCGGTACTCTCTCCATATTTTGTAAAGAAAAAAATCTAAATCGATAATCCTGATAAAAATCACGAAATTTAGATCATTACATGTCTGATTTAAATCCAACGGTTTTAAGAAAAATAATTCATATTGATATGGATGCTTTTTATGCATCTGTAGAGCAACGCGATTTTCCTGAATACCGTGGAAAGCCTTTAGTGGTTGGTGGCAAACCCGATAGCCGCGGTGTGGTGGCAACAGCCAGTTACGAAGCGCGGCAATATGGAATCCGTTCGGCAATGTCATGCAGCAAAGCCTATCAACTTTGTCCCACAGCAATTTTTGTATACCCACGGTTTGATGCCTATACCGCAGTTTCTAAAGCGATTAGGGAAATTTTTAGCCGGTATACCGATATCATAGAACCCCTTTCGCTGGATGAAGCTTATCTCGATGTTACGGAAGATAAAATCGGAATTGGATCGGCAATTGATATTGCACAATCGATTAAGGATGCGATTAAAAATGAGCTAAACTTAACGGCTTCGGCAGGTGTATCGATCAATAAATTTGTCGCCAAAGTAGCTTCAGACATGAACAAACCTGATGGCTTAACTTTTATTGGCCCATCGAAGATTGAAGCTTTTATGGAGAAACTTCCGGTAGAAAAATTCTTTGGGGTAGGCAAAGTTACAAGTGCCAAAATGAAGGCTATGCAGATTAATACGGGTGCAGATTTAAAAAAATTAACTGAAGCCCAGCTTGTTGCCCAATTCGGGAAATCGGGAATGTTTTATTATAAAATTGTGCGCGGTATTGACGAACGTCCGGTTCAGTCGCATCGCGAAACCAAATCGGTAGGCGCAGAAGACACCTTTTCGGAAGATACCAATGAAGATTCGGTGATGCACGATCTGCTAAAACAGATCAGTGAAACGGTAGCCAATCGTTTGGAAAAACATCAATTAAAAGGCAAAACCGTAACCTTAAAAATTAAATTTGCAGATTTTAAACTCATTACGCGCAGCCGTTCTTTTGCTATACCCATAAACAAAGCCGAAGTCATTTATGCCGAGGCGATTAAACTTTTGGAAGAGGCAGCAATTGGCACAACGCAGGTGAGGCTTTTAGGCATTACCTTATCGCGGTTTTATGATGATGTGGAGATCGAAAAGCCAGAAAGTAATCAATTGGAGTTTGAGTTTTGATAAGATAAATCGTCATTGCGAGAAGGCCTTTTCAGCCGACGAAGCAATCTTACAACAAAAGCTATTTTTGAAACATTTAAGTATCGAAGAAACATAAGCGCAAGGCAAGGATAAACTATAAAAGGATAAAACACCAATTTACACTTGGAGCGCAATACCTTTACTAAACAGTCAGTTTCTCCCGTTTTACGCTTATACGCTTCGCTTCCTCGTTCCTCGTTGCTGCAGGGTAGCGCTGCAACCGGGGCTATTGGGCCAAAACAGCATTTCATTTTTTGGGTTGCTGGGTGCACCAACCTTTGTGCCTAAACCCGACAGCAGCGGCAGCCTCCGATTCCTTCCATCGGAGCTACAGCGAATGGCGGGGCTGAAAACCTCCAAGATCCACAAGCCACTCATTTCCTAATAAAAATATCTTTTATTTCGGTCGGTGAGGCACCAACCGATAGGATAAATTTAACACCCCGTCCTACGGACACCGCTCTAAAAGAGGGAAACAAAAAAGGCTCTACAAATTAATGCAGAACCTTTGATTGTTAATTTAAAGGGGTGAGATCTTATTTACTATTTAATTTATCGGCAAACATTTTCATGTAAAAGCCACCCACTACACTACGGGCTTTAAAATTATCGCGGATACCGGTGTTCGAATCGTAAAAATCGTTTAAAGGCACTCTTGATTCGGTTTCGATGGCGTGTTTATAAACAGGGTGCACCAAAGCTTCGAATTCTTTTTGGGTTGGTGCAAAGGTAGCTGTCCACAAAATCCAGTCGTTTTTAGTATAGGCTTTTCTGCTATCTAATGGGATACCGTATTTATTTTGTTTCGTCAGGTAATATTTGGTTTCGGTATCATATATTTTTTGAGGGAACAGATTTAAATTTAAAACCTTATCCCAAACCAGGTTATATTTCTGGCTCCAGGTATTTTTATTATCAAAAGTTAAGGCGTAGTGATCACCTGCATCGGCCATTTCAATCCATTTTGGCACCATGGTTTCGGCTATAGCCCGGTATTTTTTGGCTACATCATCATAACCAAGGGTTTGTGCCATTTGCGCATAACAGGCAATACCTACAATTGCTTTTACCGATAAGTTGGCATTGCGGGCCAGGTGACCAGCAAAATCATCGGTACATAATTGTGTTTTTGGATCTAAACCCTCTTTGGTTAAATAATCAACCCAGGTGGTTAAGGTTTTCCAATGCGTTTTGGCATAATTGGCATTTCCTTGTGCTTTGGCAATTGCTGCAGTTAAAATAATCATGTTACCCGATTCTTCAACTGGCATCGGCTCGCCATAGGTTTGTCCGTTGGCCAAGGGGTAAGTACCCAAATCGTGCGCCGCCCAGGGATGAGGGTATTTTCCGCTTTCACTGAAATAGAAAATACCGTTCAACATGCCTTGTAATAACTCGGGATTGTAAATCAGGTATAATGGTGCCGAAGGGTAAGTTACATCAACGGTGTTAATGAAACCACCACTGTTATTTTCTTTAGATAACCATAAAATCTCACCTTGTGGGCTCTTTACTAAAGTATGAGCTGCAATGCTCTGGCGGTAACCTAAAACGCATAGATCGGCATATTCTTTACCGCCCGATTTTAAGGCATCGGCATATAAATTTTTGTTAAATGTCTCGCATTTCTGAATCACAGTTTTGTACTCATCGGCCGCAGCGGTTAGTTGTGTTTCGATGGTTTCTTTACCTGAGGTATTCCACCATGGTCTTAAATTTTTATTAAAATATTGAACCGAATAAATTTCATCATAGCCTAATTCAACATATTTTTCTACCGCAGCTTTACCTACTGTTCCAAAGGGGATAACAGTATTTAATGCGAGCATTTTGCCTTGTTTAGCGGTTGAAGCGGAATTGCCTTTTCTAAAAGCATCAGCAGCATCTTTTTCGGCCGTTACAAACTGTATGGCATTGCTTGTTTTTGGCGCAGCTACATAAAAATAACCCCAATCAATCCGCATATCATCACTTGCCTTCTGAAGAATTGGTTGTTCTACTGTACCTGTTTTTAATACCGATAATTTAGCTGTGCTGTATTTGCTCGCCGTAACTTCCTGCGTAGGGCGGTAAACTGCGATGTTGGAAGAAGCACTCAGGTATACTTTTACCTGGTGTGTTTTACCGTCATTTGCTTTTACCTGATAGGAAACATAAGAAACCGGGCGTGCAAATAAACCCAAGTCGTTCATTAACAACGGCGAGGTAAAAGTTAATTTTAAATCGATCTTACCACAGGTAAAGTTATAAATGGTTTGCGTGGCATTGATATCAACACTTTTTTGTTTAGCCAGCTGCACCTTTTCGGCATTGTCTTTTAGCTTTTCTACCAGACCAAAATCCAGGAAACGGCCACCAGCGGTATTAATGAGGTGAATGGCAATTACATTCGATCCGGCTTTTAAAGCACTTTTATCACTATTGCTTAAAGCAACATATTGGAAATTATTGGTCCAGCCTTCTTTAGTGTAGATTTTCTTTCCGTTTAGGTAAACCTCAATATTATCATCATGGTTGATCTTTAAAAACAGTTCGTTTATTGATGCCGGATTGGCTACATTAAAGGTTCTTCTTACCCAGATATCGTGCGATTTCCACAATGTTTTTACGTTTTTGGCATCATCTCCTATCGGTGCGTTACCTGTTTGCCAATTGCTCGTGGTATAGTTTGCAGCTTTCCAATCGCCCTGAGGTTCAGTTTCTGTATATTTAACCTCATAGCCTTTTTCATCTGATGCAGGTACAACCGTTTTATAGGTAGTGGTTTCTTTACCCAAAAAACGATAAATCCCTCCATCAACATTGATCATACCTAAAAGAGAATGATCGGCACCCGTCCAATGTTGAGTAGAAGACTCGTTTAATTTATCTGTGTTAGACCAGATACTGAAATAGGTATTGTGTGTAATTAGGGGATAAGCCGGGGCTTTCCGCTCCTGCGCCTTTAGCAAACTGCCTACGAACATGCAGCCCAGTATGCCTAAGAATTTTAAAGTGTTGGTTTTGTTCATAATTTGTGTGTGTATCGAAAATCTGATGTTATATTCTGGTTAGATGTAACGCTTAGTTAAACGTTTTACTAATGTATAAAATATAATTTACTTTTTGCAAGAGAAGCCGATTTTTAATTGTCCGAACGACATTTAAAACTGAATCTAAAGAAGTCAAGTTTTAACAACCATAATACCAGGAAACTTGACTTCTTTGAAGATTTTCCGCCAAATAGACTCCTGAAATAATCCGACAGCTATCGGATCAGGGTGAAGTTACCCATTAAGAAGTCAAGTTTTAACGACCATAACGCTAGGAAACTTGACTTCTTTTATTTAAAAAGAAAAATAAATCTCAAAGAAGTAAAGTTTTATGCCTGTCCGTTATTCTAACTTAACTTCTTCAAAAAAATACATGAAGTTGTTAAGCCTCATGTATTCTTCAAATTGTGTGGAGCGCTTATTACTTAAGGTTGTTTTTTATTGATGGTCCACTCAGATAACTGAAATACACGGCTTCCCCTGTTGGCTTTGATATAAAGACGGTAAAATTTATAAGCAACAAAGTTGTCGAAATAATACCTTTTGGTAACATTTCTCTCACCTTGCGCTGGCCATGGACAAGTGGTTACCGTATGTAGGTCCGTATACTGAATACCATCTAATGATCCCTGTAAAATCCAATACCTGGGATCTCTGTCTTCAGCGTCGTTTCCTGAAGTTAAAGTATAAGCACCAACTACCTGTGGTGTTGCAAGCTCGAAAGTACATCTTTGGGTACCATCAAAACCTGCCTGCAAAAATTTGGTTTTGGTATCGCCATCAACCAGTTTTTTTGATCCCTCATCAGAATTAGGTCCAGCACCAGCCTCTAAATTTACCGAGAATATGCCGCCAACGGTCTGCATATAATTCTCCCCAATTTTTGTTGGATCGAAATTTGGGTCTACAATATTTAAAAGCACTTCTTTTGCAGCCGAATAACCCTGGCTGTTTCTGGTGGTTAAAGTAACTTTATATTTACCTGGAAAACGATAAACGTGTTTTGGATTAACCGCTACAGATGTACTGTCATCGCCAAATTGCCATAACAAAGTTTTATAGTTTGTAGAAGTACCCGTAAACTGGTATTCTAAAAACTTTGTCGGACTGGCTACAGCATAATCAAAACCTGCTGTTGGTTTAGGTTCGTCTACCACAGAAACAACCTCTTCTGCATCTTTCTTACACTTTACTGTTGTAATTACAATAAGTATTAAAAGAGATAGAACACTGAATAATCTTTTTACGTTATTTTTCATATCTGATTAATATTTAAGGCGTTGGAAATAATTGAGATTTTGGTATTACCCTTTTTGATAAAATATTCGGCACTTCAATTTCCAGATAAGCCTGCTGCCCGCCTACATTTTCACGGTGATGCGCTTCAATGGTATACCGTTTTCCGCGTTCTAAAAATATGGTGCCCTTACGTGTATCTTTATCCCATTGGGTGGTATAATCGTCTACTAATGGTACACCATTAACATATAGTCTTGAGCCATCATCCCAGCGGGTTTGATAAAAAGTATAAGTACCACGCACTGGTGCCAAAAACTCGCCTTTCCATCTACTGGCAAAGTTATCCCTGCTTAATTGAGTTCCAGCTGCATTTTTCACATTGTCTGGCCATCCATCACCACTAAAGTTTATGGTTTCATCAACTCTGGTTACAAATGGCGCGCGCCCATCATCCGGATCTAATTGGGTGTTGGTATAATATTTTGCTGTTAAACCAGTTCCATTTCCGGTGATGTAAGAGTTATTATCCAAATTTACATTAGGATCTACAATCACTATTAATTTACTCTTGGTTGGGTGAATTACATGATTGCTGGCCTCACTAATACTGAAGGCGAATGCAAATTTTTTATTTGCAACAATGTTGGCATCGAAAACCGGCCATGGGATCTGAAGTCTGACGATCGTACTCGAAGCCCCTGTAGCAAACCGAACCAAAGTATCAACGCTATAATCTTTAGTATCCAGGTGTATTGCATCTGCGGGCAAAGTTCCCCTGCCAACTAAAGTAGCAATGGTATCTATGTTTTCTTTGATTTTAATATTGAAAGCTGTTGAGGGTTGGTTTTCTAAACTTACAATAAGCGGAATCGTTACCCCGGCAGGGCCTACAATATAATCGCCCTGGTACACTACATTATAGGTACCACCGCCATTTAAAGTTAAATAATGTAGATCGGTAGGTTTTAACAGGTCGGTAGTATTAATAATAACCAAGATAGTAGATTTGCCAGCGGCAATCTTATTTCCTTTACCAGGAGCGGAAAGCTTTAAGGCGAAAACAACTTTTTTACCATAATTACGCTCCAATACTGACCGGCGAACAATAGCAACACCTTCACTGTTATCGGTGCCATAAGCCACGTTGATTACATTGGGATATTCCACCCCTGCAGATGGCATCAGGATTGCATTTGTAATGGTTCCGTTATTAATTAACTGCGTAACGGTATCGTTATTTAAAGTTAAACCTACCTGAAAGGCCTCTTCTGCAACACCTGTTAAAGAAATTTTAAAAGGAACTTTAATGTATTCGTTATCTATGGAAACATTTCCGGCAACAATACCTTCTCCTGTTACACTTCTGGTATTGGGATCCGGCAATTTTAAATCATCTATTTGTGATTTGCGACAAGAATAAACACCAATGATGGCTAAACTTATCAATGCGATATATATAATTTTTTTCATTTTATGATATTTTAAATGATCAGCAAATCTGTTATTGATCTAACCAAACCCGGCCATCAAGCCCCCATGTTTGTTTATTGGCAATCTTTAACCAGTTTATAATCTGTGCAGGTATATCTGATGTTTGGGGAACAAATATGGCCAGTGTTTCTGGTGCAGGAGGACAGATTAAATCGTTAAAACTCTCCCAGGCATAGGTTCCCTGAAATTTAAAATCATGTGCCTGAGAACTTATATCTGCCATGATATTACCATTACCATCTGTTGCGGGCCAATACCCTACCAGAAAATTAAAGTATGGATGACTTTGATCGATTGAAGTTTGACAGGCATAGTTGCCGATCATTCCATCCGGAACAGAAAATTTAAAAAAGCGGATGTCACTTACATATACATCTGGCACTCCGTGTCCATTTCCGTTTAAAAATCCCAGTTTTAAAGGATTCGAATTTGCCAACGAACCTGAACCTGTAATTTCGAGCTCATTATTAAAGCTACCATTGGTATAGGTACGAACAAACCTTTGGCCATTACGCACCTCTATTTTTGCTGTTAAATTTGTCCATTTCCCCTTGGCAAAACTCCCCCCTCTACATTGATGGTAATCTCCATCTTTGGTACCCCGCCACTCAAAATACCAATAGTCTTCTTCTAAATAAATAACCCAACCTACACTTGGGTGCCCACTGGACCACTCATTACGTTTACCTAAAATGCTCGGCCAGAAAAATTTGTCTTCGTTCTTTTTAACCTTAAGTTCTATGGTCACTTTTGTAGTGTCATCTATGTTATAAATATCTGCATCAGCAGCATCAACCTGCGCCCTCACATCTTCCCCTTTAAAACGGATTGTTTTGCCCAAATACCTGTTACCGGTAAATGGCTTTGTTAAAATTCGTTTGTTGTAGGTTGGTGCATAATAAATTATAAATGAATTTACTTTTGGCTGGCTAAAAATAGTTTGGTCATCGGCATTTGAAGGCAAGGTATATTGCCCACCTGCACTTGATGCAATAACCACCAGCCATTGTTCATTGTTATAATCAGGACGTTTTTTTAATGCAGCGAGAATTTCACCTACAGAAGTATCGAATTTTTCGATAGCTGCTTTATAGGCCGGAAAAGAAACATCATATCCAGATACTGCACCTGCCGCATTAACCCCTGTGAAATGGCCTACAATAACCGTTGCAGTATCACTAGTTAGATTGCTGATCAATCCGGCTTTAACGGCATCATCATCCGCCATCAGGCTACTCACATCGGCTCCTGTATTTAACGATTTAAAAACCGCTGATGAGGTATAGGTAACAATTTTCGATTTTGCACTTGCTTCTTTAATCCTGTTGAAGATAATTGGGTAATTCTGCAGATTGTTATTCGTTAATGCATCAGTAGTAACTTTATGTTTATCTTTTTTAACGCCGGTTAACATGTCTGCCCAATTGGTTGCATTTCCGGTTGCTTCAGCATCACTTAAACCTACCCATGTATAGATCGCGTGTGGCAAAATCGCATCAATATTTGGCGTATTTGCATCTAAAACCGATTGCCCTCTTGCTCCGTCAACAACCAAATAAAGTACCTTACGGTTTCCATATTTAACCGTTGTTGTGTCGCTGGCATTCTTATCTCCAATTGTTCTTTCGAATTCTTTATTACAAGAAAATATGGCCGTGGTAATTATTGTTGCGATTAAGCCAATCAATAATTTATATTTTTTAATCATACTCATCTTAATTTATATCCTGGTTAGCTTAATCTATTACTCGATAGTTACTCTAATAATGTTGTATAATGGTAAATTATCAAAACGACTAAAACCACCGATTAGCAATAGTGCTTTTTTACCATCCGCCGATTTGGTTTCGATCACATCAGACAGGCTACCATTAAAAGGACCCGTAGAATTGTATCCTTTTGCCAATGTTCCTGTTGGGGTTAAAACCATAAAACCATTTCTGGTGATGCCATTGTATTTAATAAAATACCCGCTTACTACAATTAACCCATTATTAAGCTGTTTCGCAAAATTAGCTTGCCCACCTTCGAAGGCGAGTGATGCGAATGATTCATCTAAAGTTCCGTTATCGTTTAAAACCGCAACACCAACTGCTGCTTTGCCATTATAACGGGTAAAACTTCCGGTGATCACGTATTTTTTTGTTGTTACATTATAAGTACAAGAATATATGGCATTATCGGCGCCTGTACCTGGTGTAAAAGTAGGATCGATGCTACCATCAACATTTAACCTCACAATGCGGTTAGCTTGCTGACCATCGAAAGTGGTAAAATTACCAAACACAACCAGTTTTTCCAGCTTCTCTGCCTCGGTATGCATGTAAGTATATGCACGTCCGTTTGCACTTTCTTTTCCTTTATTGGTAGCAGTGTTAAAACGGAATGTTTTATCAAGACTGCCATCTAAATTAAAGCGTAAAATCTGTCGGATTTCTGTACTGTCCAATATTACAGTATCCCTTGATAAATCGTAATTAAACTTATCGTAAGTTCTTTTTACATAAAACCTAAAATCGCCGGTTGCTAAAATTTTTCCCTGGTGGGCGTATACATGGTCAATAAAACCATTTGTACCACCGTTAAACTTCGGAAACCACTTTTGTGTAACAGTGTCGGTTACTGTTGGCTTTCTTCTTGTCTGAATTTTTACAGTGTCAATTGCTCCGCTTGTAAACAAACTGGTAATGTTGCTGATGTTTTCAGTCCGTTGGTTAAATCCGGAAAAGCCACCTGCTATAATAAAACGGTTACCAATTTCTACAATACTGGCTAAGCCACCATTGGACCCTCTTCCTGTACGGAAAGTACGGTCGTATTCTCCATCTAATGATGTTCTTGCGATCCTATTGATGGGAACCACCCCACCTTTGTTATCAAAATTTGTAAAATTACCAACCACAACGTTCCTTCCATCAAGCATTTCATACACCTGACTGACAAACCCGTTGGTACCTGCTATGGCTTTGAAAGTAGGATCGATCTGAATCAGCCCCGTTACGGTAAAGGTTGGACCAATAAATAACTGGTCGCCAATAGCGATTGACGTTACACCCGTACTTCCGGTTTCGGGAACTTTAACTGTAATTTCTGTGGCCGTTACACTAACTACCTCAGCCTTTTCACCGTTAAACATAAAGGTCAGTTGATTTTTATATTTATCAAAACCTGAAGCTTTGATGACTACAGATGTACCTACAATCCCAACAGCAGGAACAGGTACATCAGTTTGGGAAATGGCAACACCTAAAGGTGATTTAGCATCAGCATAAGGATCAGGGATCACTTCATCTGCTTTTTTACATCCCTGAAAGCTAAAAGCAATCAAAGTGATTATTGCGAATATTAATTTAATTTTTTTCATCGTTTAATTTCTTGAGGTAACACCGGATGTGATTTTATTTCGAAGAATCAGAAGGCGCTAACCCACTGTAATACACATCACTAAAAAAATCATTTGGGTTAAATCCAAAATAGGCACCACCTGCCAAATCATTAAAGGCCAAAGCATGTACTACACCATTGATGGGTTTTATATCAGATGATGATACCTTATTGATGTACCAATTGTCATTTGGTTTTGAGGCATCCGGAATGTAGGTTAAAACCAATTGGCGGTACCCGATATATTTGATGTTATTGGCAGTACCATAGGTTACCCCAATATTTGAGATATTACCACCAAGAGAATAATACAAACCGCCCGGATAAACACTCTTAACATCGAAATCGATTTGCTGATAGTCCTTTAACCTATTCACACCCTTAAACATGTAGCGTTGCAGATATCTCCTCCAGATTACCGGACTAATCTGATCCAGCGTTTTAACGGTATCTTTTCCTGAATAAAAAAGAAAATTATTTAATCCATCGGTTTTAACTGTTCCGATTGTTTTTTTAATTACCTCATCATCGGGCGCAAAAAAAGTAAAGTCTTCATTAGAAAAGGCACTTTCCATACCCGCCAGTTTTACAATTTGAGCTATGGTATCAAAAGGTACTTTTTTAGCCTGCAAATATTGAAGCATATTGCCTTCAAAGTTAGGGTTAGCCAAACCTCCATCACGGTAGTACTCATCACGTTTACAAGCATTTAATATCAGCAATACAGCAGCACAAGCAAAAATTAGCTTTTTCATATATCTTTTATTATAAAAATTAATTACCACCATTTACCCAGTAATCATTCAATTTCATGAATGGGTTGTTGTTTAGTGCACCTGAGTTAATTGGCCAGGTCCAGGCACCACGACTAAATTTATCGGATGTAAGCACGTTGTAGGAATACTGGCTATTTAAAATTCTCTTCGTTCTAACCAAATCGAAGTAATGGTGCCCTTCACCGATAAGTTCCCTGGAACGTTCGTAAAAAATAAATTCTTTAAGATCTCCATTTGAAGACGTATACGGAGAGGCACCGGCACGGTTCCTTACCATATTTACCAGTTTTATGGCTTCAGCATCTTCATCTATATTTGCAAGCGCTTCTGCCGCGAGCAGGAGTTCTCCACCGTACCTAAAAATCATAAAGGTATTATCCGGATTGGCATCTTCCTCACCAACAATGAAAGAGTTCTTCGCATATTTTAATAACATGAACTTACCATTGTCTGCAAAAATATCTTCGTTAAACCAGGTGGTGATCCTTTTGTCGCCCCCATCCTGAAAGAGTTTCTGCATGTATTCGCCTCTGTAATAAGCAAAACTTACGCGGTGGGTATATTCGGGTCTTTTGTATGGGTAATGCAAAAACATATCGGCAATTGGTGCAACATTCAGCACGGCATCTCCATAATTTATACTTTGATAAAACTCGAACAAACTTTCATCCGAACGGCCCTTGATCACTGTGGACCAGTCTGAAATCGGCAATAACCGATAGGCATTACTTGCAACCAATTCTTTACCCAGGTCTGCAGTAGCCTGATAATATTTTCTTGCATTAGCGCCGTCAAAACCTGCGTTCCACATATTCATCTCCATCATTAAGGCAATGATACTGCCTCTACTTGCCCGAACGCCTTTTAAAGCAGGATCGCTATAGGTAAATGGAATTTGATTTTTATAACCATTTAAATCGGCAATACATTTATTTAATACAGATACAAAATTTTCGCGGGGTAAGGATGTAGAATGAAATGCATCTGTATAATACACTACATCGCCAAATAACCGCACCATGGTAAAGTAACAAAGTGAGCGAATAAATGCGGCTTCGGCCTTAAACTGCCCTTTTTCTGTTTCAGAAACACCTGGAACACCTTCATCTAATTTCGCGATCAGGATATTGGCTCCTTGAATTGCCCTGTAATAACCAGTCCAATCTGTTATTCTGTCAAAATTATAATAGTCCCAGGGCTGCCCTCTTCTGATCAGGTTTAATAAATCATTCCGACCTAAGAACTCCACATATTCGCGTGAGGCGGCATTATCAGACTGGCTTTCGTGTAATACCTCACCTGACCTGTATTCTCCAACCGCACCAACATAATGTGTTTCGTTTATTTTGCTAAAAACAATCCTCGACAAATCGTAAATATTGGCCACAACATCTTCTTTAGTCTGGAAAAAGTTGTTCCCTGTTAGTTTATCTAAAGGCTGTACGTTTAAAAACTTTTTACATGAAGGCAAGCAAAAAGATGCTGCAATAACCAAAGTATAAATAATAACTTTTTTCATAATCAATATTTTTAGTTGCCTGTATTAAGTTCTAAGTTTAAACCAATGTTATAGGTACGTGGCACAGGATAGCCGTTAGAAATATCGCGACCCAATGCGGTTACGTTTTCTGGATTAGGGCCACTATACTTAGAAAATGTAATCAGGTTATTGGTAGAACCAAATATCCTTAAATTGGCCAGTCCGAATCTGCTTATCAACTTCTTATCGAACATATAAGAAAGCGTTAAGTTGTTAATTTTCAGATACGTACCAGTTTCCTGCCATAAGGTCTGATCAGCTCTTAATGGCTGGATATTTCCATAACGGCTAAAATCATAAGGATATGGATATTTGGCTACATCGCCGGGTCTCTGCCAGATATTTAAATCGCCCAATGGTACTACGGCATTTAGTGCATAAGGATCTCTCATGATGGCAATACGATCGGCAAGCGCATTATTTAAGATCGTTCTATCGGCTGTATAACTGGCGTACATATTTAGACCCCATTTTTTATACCTCATGGTGAACGATAAACCACCTGTTATCAATGGCTGTGAATTTCCGGTAATTTCGTAATCTCTGCCATCCAGAATATAATCGCCATTTACATCTTTTAAGATCGGGTCTCCTCCGTAAAAGAAGGTATTGTTTGTTTGGTATCTTTTTCCGGTAACCGGATCTACAGGTACATCCGCATCTTTTTTGTAAACTCCCTGGTTAATTCTTAAATAGTTTGACAGGGTGTTTCTGCCTACGCGGAAAACATTATGCTGCAGATAACCGGAACCATCAAAGCGGATATATTGCCCGTTATACTCTTCAGGTAATTTTAACAGCACATCGCGGTTATATGCACCATTTATCGAAAAAGATAAATCAAAATCTTTGCTGGTAACAGCTTTAACAATTAAGCTAATCTCGGTACCATAGTTGGCGATCCCCAAATCGTTACTCGATAGTTTATTAAAGCCTGTAGTATTTGATAAAACACGATCGAACAATAAATTATCAACCTTTTTAAAATAACTATCCACAACGATCGAAAATCTGTTTAAGAAACCAATATCAAAACCAAGGTTATACTGACTTGTAGTGGTTGGCTTTAAAGCCGGATTTGGAATTAAATCGTAATTGATCCCAATGGTTTGCGTATTGTTGTAATTTCCATTCAGGTTATAAATACCATAAATACTCTGAAGATTACCTGTTGGCACAATATTTTGGCCCCACGTTAACCTTAAACTACCATAGTCTAACCATTTTTGATCGGTTAACCAGTTTTCTTTGTTGAAATTCCATCTTAAACCTATTGAAGAGTTTTTGGAATATGGATTTTCCAAACCACTTGATGAGGTACCATCTAAACGGTAAGAGAACTCAGCTACGTATTTTTTGTCGTAATCGTAAGATAGCGATCCAGCGAAAGAGGCAATTGTAGCATTTTTATAGCTACTTAAAACCCCGCCACCTCTTGAGTAATAGCCATCAAACCCGACTGGTCCCTGAAGTTGATCGTTTGGAATTCTTTCCTGCCGGCTAATTGATGATTGGGAGCCTTGTTTATAAATTTCATTAAATGTGTTGATAAAGAAATTATGCTTTTCACCTAGTGTTTTGGCGTAAGTGATTGCATTTCTATTGTATAACTGGAAATTTCTGCCGTTGTAATCATAAAGCTTGGCAAATGATCCGTTGGCTGCAGCTGGCGTAAATGTAGTTTCAGTATCTGAGGTATAATCATAACTTAAGGTAGAAGATGCTGCGAAACCTGGGATAAATTCGTAACGTGCATCGATATTTGCCCTTAAATTTCTGGAATTATTATCGTTTAGCGTTTGCAAAGCAGATAATACCCCACCAGATGCCTGATAAAAAGACGGAGGAGGCAAAAGTGTTGATGCCTGACCGTTTGAAGCCACGCCCGATTGAAGTAAACCCGCACCGTTACCTTTATTTTGCTTACCTACCGAACCATTAACAAAACCGAAAAATCTAAATTTATCATTCGGTTTAAACTCCATGTTCATGTTTAAATTGTAACGGTTATAACCAGTGTTTTTAATTACACCCTTTTCGGCATAATAGCCCATATTGGCTTTGTAATTAAATTTTTGGTCACCACCATCTAAAGCCAGGTTATGACTTTGGTTAAAGGTAGTTTGATAAAATACATCCTGCCAATCGGTAGAGTTATTATAATACGCATTTAAACTATCGGCAAGAAAAGGTGTATTGCTAATTCCTCTGATTTGATTAATGGTTTCTGCGTTTAAAATAATTTGCTGAATTTTTAATTGGCGTTCTGAATTACCGCCCAATGTTTCGCGTAATTTAGGTGGAGCATTAACGAAAAAGTTCGATACATATTTAATACGCGGCACTTTAGAATTACCTCTTTTTGTGGTGATGATGATTACCCCATAAGCACCTCTGGAGCCGTACATGGAAGTTGCCTGCGCGTCTTTCAGGATCTGGATATTTTCGATATCCTCCTGAGGGATTAGCGAAAGTGGACTCACCCCGGGGCCTTGCGTTTGAAAACCAAACTCTGCTGCCTTATCTGCATCTAAAGGCACACCATCAATAATATATAAAGGTGATGTAGGTTGTAAAAAAGAATCGTTACCACTACCCGAAATACTTAAGCTCGATAAACCACGAAGCTGTACCGATCCCCTAAAACCAGGGGCGCCGGTATTGTTCTGGATATTTAACCCCGGTACTTTACCCTGTAAAAGGGTTTCAATGTTTGATACCGGAATATCGGATACATCCTTAGCGTTAAGCACCGTTACCGATCCGGCAGTTGTTTCTTTTGGTCTGTTTTGGTAAGCCACAATAATAACATCATTCAGATCTTTAAGATCCTCGCTAATGGTTACGGTGATATTGGTTTGATTGGTAATTTTAACCGATGAGGTATTGTACCCTAAAAATTTAAATAAAAGTGTTCCGCCTACAGGTACATTAACCGAAAACCTTCCATCGCCATTGGTTTGCGTTAAGCCTTTATTCGTGCTTTGCAAAACAACAGATACCCCTGGCACCCCCTGTTTGGTCTCTTTGTCCAGAACCCTGCCATTTACAATAATATTTTTTTCTTGCGAATAGGCATTCGTACAATAAGTTATACATACAATAAGTAATGTATATAAAAGTATATTTCTTTTCATAATATTAGCTTTATTGATCAACTATTCGTTAGCAAATTTTGGGTTCTCATTTTTGAAATAAAAGACGATTTCCCAGTCGCCAGCCTTATAAATAGCGAAATCGATACCGAAATTGGCCACTGCGCGCACCCCTCCAAAACCAATCCGGGAGTAACTCAGCTCTGCTTTTGCCCTCGATCCGCCTCTAGCATAAGATGTAGGGATTTCTACCAATGGTATCGGATAAGCAACATCATACTGGACATATTGATCGGTTTTTTGGATATTGAAACCATGGATCATTTTATCCCAAACCGTTTCATTGAAAAACTTAGGATCGATGGGTAAAGAATCTTTACCCAAAACCACAATGCGTAACGAATGGCCATTACCTCCTGATGTTAGTGGACGGATGTAAACAATTGCATCCTTTTTATCATTGTTGCTCACTAAGTTTAAATTAGAAGTAGCACCGATAACATTATTCAGATAAGGACGGATATAATCTCTCAGGTTTTTGTCTAACGGAAATTTTGGATCAGGGGCAGGCAAACCTGTATAAGCATTAAAATCATTCGATGGCTCGTAAGGGCGCTCTCTAAAAGGTCTGATCTGAAAATCCCTGATCAGGCGCTCGCCACCGGTATTTTTAACCTTTACATCAAAAAAGCGTGTATCTTGAGAAAAGTTAGTACTATCTGTCGGACGGGGTTTCAATATCTGGTTGGTAGCTGATGGCCATAAGATGAATTCACCTGATGAACGTATTTCGAATATCGGATGTGCTTCAATTTTCCTTTTTGCCTCAATTTCTGCCAGGCTTTTTTCCAAACCGGTGTAAGGGGCTGTCCATACGTAAGTTGGCGCTGTGGTAAAAAGATCGCTCACCGGCTTTCCATCCCCAAACCTGACGTTTACAATTTCGAATGTAATGGGGTTGGTTGAGTTATCGCTGTTAAAGCCACCGATAAGATTGGTTCTTCCGATTATTGGCTCCAGAATTTTATTGCTAAAATTCACATTATTGCTGATATAATCTTTCTCATCGGGTAAATCGAAAATCTTTTTACAGCTACTGCAAACGGTTAAAGCAAGTAAAAGGAGCGCAAAATATTTATATATGATCGATTTCATCGGGCTATTTATTTTAATGTTTCTATTTCGCATCACTTATTTCGTTTTGTTTATGGTAAACTCAGCCAACTGGAATGTGCCACTGTTTCTGAGCTCGGTAATCACAATGCGGTAAAATTTGTAGGCAACCGTATTGGTACACCTAAATACTTTTTGCTGATATCTTTCTTCAAAGAAGAAGTTAGACCTTCTATCCAATTCTACCCAGTTTGAACCATCCATCGAGCCTTCATAAGTCCATGCTTTCGGATCTCTTTCGTTGGCATCATTTGCAGATGTTAAGGTATATACCGATGAAACAGCAGGTGTTTTAAGTTCAAACCTCATCCATAGTTCGCCTTGTAAGTCGGCCAGGAATTTGGTATGATCATCACCATCAATTACTTTTCTCGAATTTTCCCCACTGGTTATACCTCCGCCATTTTCGCGGTTTGATGAAAATATCCCACCAATTTCCAGGTAAAGGTTTGGCGGTGGTGGTACAAAAGTTAATCGGGTAACGAATTCATTAAAGCCAAATACATGATCGGCACTGATTACATGTACGATTCCATTTTTGGTTTTAATGTTATTTGATGAGGTTGTACTGGTTGCCCAGTTGCGAACGAATTTGCTTTTTTTGGTGTTATCAAAATTAATAACCTCCGGTCCGGCACCAACCTGGCCAGAAGCCGATATTTTGGTTACACTCGCATGCATTGGATAACCAATATGTACACTTTTCAAATCTAAACCATCCTGAAGTTTTAATGAATCGGTTGTTTTTTTACCTCTGATAATATAGTATGAGGTCATCGTATCTAACTGAACGGCATCAATATTGGCCAAAAAAAGCGGGTCTTTATCAGATAGTTTCCTTAACGTATTTAAGTTCCGTAAAGCCAGTTGGAAGCTTGGATTGCTGACTGCAAATAGCGTAACATTACTATCGGTTAATGTTTTTTTCAAACCCATCCTGTCAATCGCTACAATAAGGGAATCGAAAACACCTGGTTTGCTTTTCAAATAATCGTAAGTATTGCCTGCAAAGGTTACATTCTGATCTGCTGCATCGTAAAACCCTCCATTCTTTTTGCAGGCAGAATTAATTAGCGTTAGCAACGATAAGATTGCCAGCGCACCTATATATTTTATTGAATTTTTCATATCCGTTATCATTAGCGCCAGTAAGCATTTTGGGTTAATAAACTATTTTGGGAAAGGAGTTTTCTTGATATAGGCCAATAAATTCCGCCAGAATTGATGAGATTCATGAACTTGGCGTCGTTCTGTTTGATCTTGTTGTAGCGAATCAAATCATACCACCTTGAGCCTTCACCCAACAATTCGCGGTGGCGCTCTTCGAAGATTAATTTTATGACGTCGTCTATGTTTATAGAAAGCCCGTCATCATACCTTCTACCCATCACAGAAAGCAGTTCATTTAAAGCCCCCTGTTGGTCGCCCAAGACAGACAGCGCTTCTGCTCTTAATAACACGATATCTTCTAAGCGGGTAAAAACCAAAGCACTGGTAAAATACCTGAAGTTCGGATCTGTTCCTCCACCCTGAATCACTTTGATTTTGCTGAAAATGGGATACTTACCGTTTATGTTAGTAAAATATCTTCCATCATATTTTGCCTGACCTAAAGTATCAACAGCAAACCTTTGATCTTTTGCAATATTGAAATATTTCAGAATTGAATCTTTCGGAAGATAAATATCCGGGACTGACTTCGTCATCACCGGTTCAGCTAAAGTTAACTCTTCAATATGCCCGGTAGATGAACCATCTACGTGACCATAATCAGAGTTAAAACCGAACATCTGCCTGGTGTTTTTATTGTAGAAAAACCCGTTGGAATTTGATAAATCAGCACTTCCCGTAAAACCGCCGGCACTTCTGCCATAATTATCTTCCACAAATTTGGCATATTTAGCAACGTTAGTATAATCTGCATTCCAGGCTGCCAAGTGAGCTAAAATAGCGTATGCCGTAACTTTTGTTGCCAAAGCCCCACCCCATCTTCCCGAACTTTCATTGTAATAATCAGTTGGCTGCTGCACGTCACCACCACTGTAAATAAATGGCAGATCAGCTGCTGCTTTTAAAATTTCCTGTTCTGCCCATGCTAAAATCCTGGCCTGGCTTTCGCGGGGTTTATTGGTAAATTTACCTTCGTCTGATGAGGTAATAAATGGTACATCGCCCCAGATTCTCACCATATAGAAATAGGCAAAAGCCCTTAAAAACCTGGCTTGCGCAATATCCACGGTCATGTTATTGCCCGTGTATCGTTTATCTGTTTCTTTTACATGCCCGATATTTTCTAAGAAAACATTGGCGCCGTTTACAATGGCATAAAACCTTGTCCAATCAGATAACGCCTCCATTACGGGATATGATGCATTTAAATTATTGCCGATTACAGCCTTTAAATCCTGTCTTTTTGGACTTAAAAACTCTCCTGTTCTAACATCACCATAAATCCAGTGACCGTTGTTATCTGATAAAGCAGCCCGTGTTAAAGCATAAACCCCCAAAATTCCCGATCGGGCATCCTCTACTGTATTCCAGGCATTTTTTTCGCCTACAACCCTGGTAGAATCGGTTTCTAAAGCTTTATTACAACTCGAAAAGGCAATTATAGAAACCAGAAGTGTGTATAATATATTTTTCATCTTACTTGATGTTTTGTTAGTTCTTGTTTTCATCTTATAGCTCCATTTTAACACCCAGGGTATATGTTCTCGGAATGGGTTGGCCATAACCTGTATCAACGCCATCGTAGCTCACCAGTTCTGGATCCTGACCGGTGTAAGGCGTGATGGTGAAAATATTACTCACTGCACCGTATACGAAGAATTTGTTGATTTTGATGTTCCTCTTGTTGAGTAAATTACCCAGTTCGTAACCTAATGAAACCTGTCTTAATTTTAAGAATGAAGCATTCTCTAAAAAAAGATCCTGATCTGCGCGGTATGGGATTACTGTACTCCAGGGATTGTAAAGTGGATATTTTGTGTAATCGCCACGTTTCTCCCAGAAGGTAATTTCTTTAACAGAACTGATATCGGTATTGCCTTCGCGGTTAACAAAATCAAAATGATTAGCCATCTCCTGGTTGATCAGTTTTCTTCCTAAATTAAAGTAGAGACTTGTAGCCAGACTCCAGTTGCCATATCTAAAATTGTTATCAAAACCGCCTGCAAGAGTTGGTAATGAGTGTCCTTTTAATACTTTATCATTATCATCAATGGTATTATCGCCATTTTGATCTTTCCAACGTGGATCGCCGGCCTTTAAAACAATTCCCTTATATTTTAATTTTTGTCCGTTAACCACAGGCACATCAGCATCTGAAGTATAAATGCCATTATTCTCCAATAACCAATATTGATCTACCGGCTGGCCAACTTTTAAAAATCTGTTCCCTACTACCAACTGATCCAATCCTCTTGGCAATGCTTTCAGTTCGTTAGCGTTGTGATTGAAGTTTAAGGCCGAATTCCATGAGAATTTACTTTTTGCGATGATCTGAGCACTTACTGTAAAATCGATACCCATGTTGTTAACAGACATTCCGCTTTCGATAGATTGTTTATAACCATATTCGGCATAAGCAGGGATACCAATTAATTGGTTTTTATCGGTTTTGCTATAAAGGTCAACAGAAACGTGAAGACGGTTTTTCAACATCGCCACATCAGCACCAACATTAAGTTGATCTGAGTACGACCAGGGCACACCATAACCTACCCAGCCGAATTGATAAGGACGTGTTAAAACACCGAATGCATTATATCCGGGTACCGTTAAATTACCGGTATAACCAACTGAGGCGGTATATTGTGGCCCCTGTGTATAATTATCGTAACTAAAGGTGCGCCCCATTCTACCAACACTTGCACGCAATACCAAATCATCAACTGAGCTGTTATCTTTCAAAAACTCGTTTTTGATATTCCAGGCGGCAGAAATAGTTGGCGAATAAAACCAACGGCTTGTTGGTTGTGCGTTTGAAGAGCCATCTAAACGTAATATGGCTGATAAGAAGTATTTATCGCTAAATGAGTAGTCGGCTTTTCCATAAAACGACAATAAGTTATCTTCTGTTTTATCTAAAAACCGGTAAGTCAATTCTCTTGGAAAGGCAACTGGTGTTAAATAACCTCCATTATCCGTACCATCGTCATTTTTAGGTTTAGAATCCAGCAGATTGATTTTAATATAATCATTAACACCTTTATAAGCGTAGGCGTTA
>Ga0190271_10000041_pt1 | contig 80087 bp, 74 predicted proteins | sample Popmic356T_FD_133747 | JGI IMG/M metagenome (GOLD analysis project Ga0190271, IMG submission 133747) | Populus adjacent soil microbial communities from riparian zone of Weber River, Utah, USA - 356 T | ecosystem: Environmental > Terrestrial > Soil > Riparian zone | place: USA: Utah | collected...
CCGTGCAGGAGGAAATGTACTTACCCTTGATAACATAGATGTAACCAAAACCTTTGCTCCGATAAGAAGAAAGGCAGTTGATGCCGGACTTGTATATTACACCTCTGCCATAGCAGACCAGGAAACCTTGAGTGCCTATGCCTCTGATGTGGTTAACTTTACTGATAGGCTTTCGGCAATGTTAAGCCTGCGTTTGGACAGGTTCGAACGCAGAAAAGTGGCCGCTACAGAAGGATTTAAGCAAACGGCTTTATCGCCTAAATTGGGCCTGGTTTACCAGGTGGTTAAAAATAAGGTGTCGCTATTTGGTAACTACATGAATGGCTTCCAGAATCTTGCCCCTGTAACACAACCCGATGGAAGTACATTGGTTCTTGATCCGGTTTATGCTGTTCAATATGAAGGCGGTGTAAAAGCGGAGCTTTTCAATAAAAAATTAAGTGCTACAGCCAGTTATTATAATATTGCGATCGATAATGCGACCCGTGTAGAAGCCAATTTCACGTTCCAGGATGGAAAACAGAAAAGTAAAGGTATAGATCTTGAACTGATCGGGAATCCAGTTGCGGGCTTGAGTATTGTTGCAGGTTATGCGTACAATGATAACCGCATCGTAAAATCAAGCAATCCAGCCATAGAGGGTAACAAAGCAGTTTCTTCCCCTGAAAATGTGGCGAACTTTTGGGTAACCTATACTTTACAGAACAAGTTAAAGGGGTTGGGGCTGGGTTTCGGCGCCAATTATGTGGATGATAATTTCTTCACTGCCGATAATACTTTTTACATGCCATCTTATACGGTTTATGATGCTACCTTATTTTATGAGCAGCGTAAGTGGAGGCTTGGTTTAAAGGTGAACAACATTAGCAATAGAAAATATTGGGACCTTGGCGGAAACTCGCAGGCACCAAGAAACGCAATGGCCAGCTTGTCATTTAAATTTTAAGTAACCAGGGAGAAGCGTTGAGCTTCTTCCCTTTTTATAATATGCTTACAGATAAACCGAAAAGCCCATCTAAGCCGAGAAAATCTACGTTCCGGCGCGTTGTCGAATGGTTGCACCTTTGGCTTGGACTTAGCTCTGGGGTCATTGTCTTTGTAGTCTGTCTGACCGGTGGAATCTGGGTATGGCGCCATGAAGTTTGGTATTTTACCGAAAAGTATCAGCGTGTACCTGTTCAGGAAAAACCTTTTCTGGCTCCTTCGGTGCTGATTGCCAAATCAGGTAACTATCTCCGGGCGAAAGAACATACTGAAATTACCCTACAGGGTATCACCTATGGCCGGGCTGGTAGATCGGTGATGTGTTCCTATGGATTACCCGGTGAAAAATCTGCTGAGATTTATGTCAATCCCTACACAGCCGAAATTATTAAAGACAAAAGGGCATCTGCCGCATCAGAAAACTTCTTTATTTTCATCAGGGCCGGACACCGTTTTTTCTGGCTTCCCCGAAACATAGGAAGTCCACTCGTAGGTGCTGCCTGCATTGTGTTCCTGGTTATTCTCATTACCGGTCTGATCTGGTGGTATCCCAAAAAATGGACTAACAAAACCAAGGAAAAAAGTTTCAGAATAAAATGGGATGCCAAATGGAAGCGGCTGAACATTGACTTGCATAACGTGCTTGGATTTTATAGCTTCATCTTTGTGATCCTGCTCACTGTTACAGGGATTGTATTTACTTTTGAGTGGTTTGAAAAAGGGATTTACAGTGGGCTGACATGGAAAGAAAAAACGGCGTACGAAAAGCCGCCACTTTCGGATACCACAAATACCCAGATCAAATATCAGCAGCCCGTAGATTTACTGTGGAGCAGGATGAATAAAGTATATGATCGTCAGAAAATAGGCAGCCTCTGGATCAGTGTACCAGAAAAAGCAGAGGAGCCTTACCGTGTATCGGTCAATTTTGGAGACGGAACGCTCCTGTATAATTCCCGCATTCATTATTATGATGGAAAAACGTTGAAAAAACTGCGTTGGAAGAGTGATAGGGCTGTTGATTATGAGAAACTCTCAGTAGGAGAGAAAATATTTCGTATGAATTTTGATATCCACACCGGTCAGATTCTGGGATTGCCAACCAAAATTCTTGCTTTCATTGCCTGCATTATTAGTGCGAGCCTGCCTGTAACCGGGGTAATTATCTGGTACAACCGCAAATGGGGAAAAACGAAGAAAAAGAAATCAGGTTTAGCACAATCCATGGAGTAGCTGGCCTGGTGGCAATGGAGGAGTTAGCATTAAGTTTACAAAGCTTGGCGCAATCCTGCTAAATGTACTCCTTGATGCTTATGTGGAGAAATGTTCTGAAAGCTCTTTCATCGACCCGAAAACAAAACCTCGGGATAACAAATATTGATTGCAGGGTTTTTAAACGCGATCAACAACTTCTACAATACGTTTTAACCGTTCTGCTACCGTTGTATCACCCACAATTTTTATTACAGGGCAGTTCAGGCCTTCCAGCCAATTTTCGTGGATTCCGATATTTCTGCCTGTAAAAGAACGGTCGTCATATTTTGATGCCCAATCTATAAATTCCAGGAATAATTTGTGCCGTTGCGCATCGTCATAAATCTGATTTCCATAACGTTCTATTTCCCTTTGCACCAGGCGTTCCATCCTGATTTCTTTTGGCAGGTAAAGGAAAACCGCAAGGTCGAACATTTGTTTCCATTCCTCGCCCCAGCTTACCAGCGAGCCACCCACAATATAGTTTTCTGATTTTCTTAATTCGTCTTTAAGCAACCGGCTCCGTAATTGGGCTTCTCTCTTTATGGTATATGGAACAGCAGATTTTTCCCAGAAAAAACTATCCGTATCAAAATAGGGGATATTTAACCGGGCAGATAAAGTTTCGCCCAAAGTGGTAGAGCCTGCACAGGATGCACCAAGGATATGAATTTTCATGGCATAAAGATATTGCAAATTGCTTTATCGGTTTGTTAAAACTTGTAATGTGGTGAGGTTAATCGATCTTAAGAGCCCTTACTTCAAGTGTTTAGTCTAGCGCAAGTCTTATTGCTTAGCCCCGGCAAGGCCTGACTTGTACTTTCGTTAAACTCATTAATCGTTCAAGTTAAAAAATCTAAAACACCTGGAACCCTTTTGATCAGGCAAAGGAAATGACAATCCAATTATATCTTTGGAATTACTGTTCTTCTCAGTATTTGCTTGTAAATCATTTAAATAGCTGATGCTGCTCACATTTTTAATATGGTTTTTTTACAAACTTTATGCTTAATAAACAGAGCGCAATATGAAAAAGATCCTGGTACCTGTTGATTTCTCTCCGGCAGCAGAGAACGCAGCTAATTATGCAATTGATCTGGCCTATAACATTGGGGCAAGGATAGAACTATTCAATGTTTTTCAGGTTCCTGTGGTGTCTCCCGTTGCAGCTTCGATGGTATGGCCTTATGAAGAGTTCAGCCAGATGGAAGATGATGCCAAAAAAGCATTGGAGAAATTGCTTCATAAAGTCGAAAAGAAATATGAAGCTGCCTATCAAGATTATAGCCTTAAACCAGAAGTGTATGCGAGATCTGTTCGTGGAGAAGTGGATGATGAGGTTTATAAATATTTTACCGAATGTAAAATGAACCTTGTGGTAATGGGATTAAACAGTGCAAGCAAGTTCTCCAAAATTTTAATCGGCAGTAATGCAAGAAAAATGATTGAGCGCGAAATACCGCTTTTATTGATCCCCACAGGCTATCAGTTCAGGAAGCCTGAAAAAATTGCTTTCGCCACCGATTTTAGCCACAGTGACATCCCTGTTTTATGTGCGCTTGCCGAATTTGCAAAACCTTTTAATGCCGATATACTCATTATGCATACAGGTAATTCAACATCAGATCAGGTAGTTTACAAAGAAACAATGGAAGATTTTTTGAACCGGGTTGCCGACAGGGTTAACTATAGAAATATTTACCACAGGCATGTAAACAGTGAGCGGGTTAAGGATGGTCTGGACTGGATCGTAGAAAATGGTCAGATCGATATGCTGGCGATGGTACACCGGAAACACGGCTTTTTTTATCGCCTGTTTAACGGTAGCTACACGCTGAACATGTCTGATCATATTCAGATCCCGCTTCTCGTTTTACCGCCTGAACATCGCATTCCGATGTAAAGCCAGGCGATCATTGCATAAAACTTAATTGTACAATCTACCTAAACCAAAAACATGTATCCTAAAACAATGAAAGCCGCTGTTGTCCATCAATATGGAGGACCTCTGGCCATAGAAGAACTTACGGTTAGACCGCTCAATCAATACGAGATTCTGGTGAAAGTAATTTCATGTGGAGTATGCCATACCGACTTGCACGCCTGTAGTGGGGATTGGCCGGTAAAATCAAAAATGCCATTGGTGCCTGGTCACGAAGCCATCGGTTTGGTAGCTGCCATGGGGCATGATGTTAAAAGTGTTAAAGAAGGCGATGTAGTTGGCGTTCCATGGTTGTACAGTGCCTGTGGCTGTTGCGAATTTTGTTTAACAGGTTGGGAAACATTATGCTATGAGCAGCAAAACGGCGGTTATAGTGTTGATGGCGGTTTCGCAGAATATGTAATTGCCGATTCCAGGTATGTTGCTCATTTTCCTTCGCATGTAAATTTTGCAGAAATGGCACCGATTATCTGTGCCGGGGTTACCGTTTACAAAGGTTTAAAAGAAACCGAGGTACAAGCAGGCGAATGGGTTGCCATATCGGGGATTGGCGGATTAGGCCATCTGGGGGTTCAATATGCAAAAGCCATGGGTTTTCAGGTTGCTGCAATTGATGTTTCAAATGATAAATTGGAAATGGCCAGAAAACTGGGTGCTGACATTGTGGTTAACGCGCTTGAACAGGATCCTGGGGAATTTCTTAAAAAACAAACCGGGGGAATGCACGGCGTATTGGTAACTGCTGTATCGCCTATCGCTTTTAGTCAGGGGCTTTCCGCATTGCGAAGAAAAGGCACTTTATCGTTAAATGGATTACCTCCAGGCAGTTTCGACCTTCCCATATTTGATACCGTATTAAACAGGATTACGATTAGGGGTTCTATTGTTGGTACAAGAAAAGATATGCAGGAGGCCATCGAATTCGCCGTAGATGGCAAGGTGAAAGCGCAGATTAAACCTGCAAAACTGGAAGATATTAATGAAGTATTTGAACAGATGAAAATGGGAGAGATTCAGGGAAGGGTTGTTTTAGATATTTCGGGAACAGCTTAGCAATAAATATTCAACATTAATTTTTAAAAAATGTTAGGGAAATTAGAAGAAGAGGAAGTCGAAAAGCTCCTTAAAGAGCAATATATAGGCCGTTTAGGCTGCCACGCCCATGGGGTGAGTTACATTGTGCCCATTAATTATGTGTACCGCAATGGTACAGTTTATGCCCATTCTGCTCCCGGACAAAAAATCAGGATGATGAGAAGCAACCCTCAGGTTTGCTTCCAGATTGACCAGATCCGCGACACCTTCAACTGGAAAAGTGTGGTGTGCTGGGGCAAATTTGAAGAAATCACCGATACTTCAGAAAAACAAAATGTTTTGCAGGGCATTATCCACCGGATGATGCCCTTAACCAATACACCATCAGAGCAGCCATCGCATGGCACAGGCAAAACAGATGCGCATGATGAAGAAATTATCGTGTTCAAAATTGTGCTGCACCTGAAAACTGGCCGATTTGAGGTTAATGATAGGAGCAATTGATCCGTTTAAAAGAATATGCTCAGTATTTGAATTAGGACAGGATTTTTAAACGAAAAAAGCCTGAAATCGCATGATTTCAGGCTTTAGTTTTTTCAGCTGGGATGAGGGGATGCCTCTGCAATATCTGGAAGGAATTTTGGCTATTATTAAGGGAATTTACAAGAAGTAATTTGTCTTTTAATTTAAGCCTTAAAACCGCTTAAAATAAATTGCTTGATCAATTTACGCAGAAAAATCGGCCACTTTGCTGAAAAACAAATGGCAATTTTTGAGATATCCAAGCTTAAATTTCGTTATATTTCCATACGCCGGAAATGGTAAGCAAAGTTAGTCCAGGTTGTTTTTCACCATAGCTAAAAACACAAATATATTTTGAATGACAAGACGGACAATCTGTTCCAAAGTACAATGTTGGTAAATCATTTACTGTCAATTCTCCAAAGTGAAGTAAATTTATGGAGGTTTCGGAGACAATTTTATTTTTTAATAATTCATTTTTAGCTAAAACCTTTTCATTATTGTACAATTGAAAAATCGGGAATCCTGATTCATAAGGTGTTATTTTAACGATATTTTCATAGCCACAGTTACAACATTTGAATTTTACTGCTGCTGAGTTATCGATCTCTGCATTACTGAACGTGTTTTTGGCAACAGAAACCTGTTTTTCAATGAATATTTTTTTTGAAATGGAATACATCTAAATGATTTTATTGTGCAATAACTACGCCTACAGCTCCCGGGTATTTTCCACTCGGGTTTTTCTTAATTGTTACTTTAATATACCCTTCTTGGGCCAATTTATTCCAGGTTTTTTGGTAGCCAGTCGCTGGATCGATCGGGATTTTCCACATGGTCTGTTTACCATTGCCCACCTGATTAAACCAGGGAATAATATCTGCTGTTTGGCCTTTGAAAGTTAATGAATTATTTAAAACTTCGATTTCATAATAAAAATCATAAGTATTTTCCGGTTGATTCAAGGCTCTTTGCCCGAAGGTATACACAGATCCATTGATGATTGGACTTGTAAAACTTCCTCCCAGGGTCGGAGCCCCTGTTCCGCTGTAGGTTCCAATCGCACCACTGTATCTATCGTATTTTTGTCCCATCGTGATTGGTGTATCATCTAATGTATTGTAACCTCCGTTTGCAGGTGGCCATTTTCCGTTTAAATTGTTGTTTATAAATAGCGTTTCCAGTTCGCCCCACTTTTGTTTCTTGTATAAATCGTAAACCTGATCCCTCATCGTCTGGCTTACCGTGTTTGAAGGATCATAGGTCGCAGCCAGTTGGTTTGCGTTTTTGTAAAATTCAGTAGGTGCCGTAATTGGTGGTTCATCTAAAAGACCATCCTTATCGGAGCGGCAAGCCACAGAGAATAATGCAATGTTTAAAAGTAGTAAGTACTTTAATAAATTTTTCATAGCTGTTAATTTAGTTTAGTAAAATGATGATTTTGAAAATAGATGGGAATGAGAGTAAAATAATACATTATATGTATTGCTAATCTAATATTTTTTGATGATAAAAAATACATTAAGTAAAATATTATCTAACATATGTCACTCCTTACTAGCGCAAGTCTTAATGAGAATGCAGCTGGGTGGATGACTTGCGCATTCACTATATTTAACTAGCTGAGATTTTTTATAGAGATTAATGTATTGAGTTAACGAAAGCCCAAGTCAGGCTTTTGTTAAGGCCGTGGGCGCTAAGACTTGCGCTAGATAGCGAATGTCATCAATACAGGAAACAATAACGATATTGATAATTCGGGCCGGAGGGATAGTTAACAACGAAATCTGAAATTTCACGCCCAAAGGTTTTTTAAAATATTTCCTTCAGATGGCTTTTATACAGCATCAAAGTGACAACTACAGCTATTACCTCTGCTTAATTTAGGTAATTATCCTACTTATTCAGGTTGAAAGCAGTCAGGTAATAGTTACAGAGTGACAGTACTTCTAATACTTCATCCTGCTTATCATCCGCCAACTGTGTTTTATCATATTCAATAAAAGAGATATAAAACTGAGCGGAAACCGCCAGGCAAGGATAAATTAATCTGAATTTAAGCATTTCATTCAACGCCTCCCAGTCTTTCCGCGCTTGAAAATACATCTGTGATACTACGGAACTGAACCCCTCAGTGTGCGCGAAAGAAGAGGTATACGAATAGTACGCAGTAACGAACTCCGTTGGTAACGGACTTTCTCTTATGAGCTTATTGAAATTAATAAAACTCAGATAATCCTGCTTACCAGCTTCGATCTTTTGAATGGCATTCGGTATTGCTTGTGGTAACTTGATGAACTTTTTGTTGCTCTTGACCTCACTGATCAATTTCCCGATCTGCGCCCTAAGTTTACCTTCATCAAATTTCTCTGGGGTTACCATCTGCAAGGTATTCCCAAGTTTGACAAAGTGCAACCGCGAAGAAAGGTCATATAAAGTAAAATAAAGTTCCTGCGACTCCTTGTCGCCCTTGCAGCCATTATACAAGCGGTAATACACCAGATAGCTTTCCAGCAGGCTTCGTGCGACGATATTGGCAGTTCCCTCATCGAAGATCGAACCGCCTTTTAAATCCAAAACCTCAGTAAAAATCTTGATCAGGTTGATCGTTCTTAACCGGTAATTGCAAACGATGGTATACCTAGTGTTGGCATGCACGGCAGACGCATTTGGATCATGCTCAGCAACTTTGATACTTTGCAAGGCACAGTCCAATAGCAATTTGGTAATCTTGTTGAGATGTTCCAGTGATCGCCCGATATCAGGGTATTTGCCTTCCGGTATAGGAAATTCTCTAGCCATAAAACCTTCATAATCAAAGTTATTTAAAGAGTCATTTGCATCCATATTGTTTTCAATTTTGTATTTGTCAGATAACAGGTAATAATATCTAATGACAAAGAAATATAGTTAATGCGCAACCTATTTGCGCAGATCATTAAAATAAAAAATAGTAAGAAAAGAGAAGTTTCTAAGGCGTGTGGAATAATAGTCAAACTACTCGACTAGAGAAGAGCTGAAAAAAAACGGGATTGGTCGTTCTTTAGAAACTTCACCACTAGAGATAACGTGTTATAGGAGTTTTTCATCTTGCTTTATGAAACAAATAACAACCAGAAGGCGACCAAAGCCAATTCGAAAAAAGCCAACTGAGGAGTCTAAAAAGGCAGAAAACCTTATAAATAGCGATAAAATTTTCGTGAATTAATAGCAGATATCGTATTTGAAAACCTATTAAACAAGTATAGAAAATGAACGTTATTGGATATATCTATGACCTTAAAGTGGGATGACTTCACCAAAACGAAGCATTCGCTATGCTCATCTTTTATTTCCCGGTTTTCCATTTTAAGGCTTTGCCTTAATGAAAAGTCTGGAAAACAAAAAACCCGACTATTGTCGGGTTTCATTTTTTCTGCGGAGAGTGGGGGATTCGAACCCGCGGACCCTTTAACAAGTCAACAGTTTTCAAGACTGCCGCAATCGACCACTCTGCCAACTCTCCGCCGCAAAAGTACAAACTTGAAGCAAATCTGCAAATAATTTCTACTTAAATAATTTAATTAATATTTTAAGCCTTGCTAATCATTTAGTTAGTGGGTATAAAAAAAGCAAAAAGCATCAATGTACAGCTTTTTTAAGCCGTTTATGTTGGGGTTTTGTGTTTGTATTTTGAATTATGCGGCCTGTTTTGGTAAGATTTTTTCGTGTTCGACTGATAAAATTCCATTTCCTTCGATGGCAAAACAGATTAATCCAACCAATACTGAAACCGAAAACCAAAATTCTGAGTAGGGTTTAAAAATGCCTCCCGAAATATTGATAAAGAATACGGCCCCGATCAGTATCGGTAAATTAATGAGACAAAACGTACGCGTATAGGTACCCAGGGTAATGGCTAAACCACCAATTAGGTGTAATACGATAATGAAATGTGCCAGTAAGCTGATGCTTATTGCTGTACCTAAAAATGCACCGCGCATGAGGTTGCTAAATGCCGGCATATTGATGTAAAAATCAATGCCCTTCCAGATTAAAACAAGGCCTAATAAGATTCTAAAATAATCTAACCATTTTGGGTGGTGATGATCGCCCCAGTTCTCGATTTTCTTAAGCATTTTCATAACTTATATATTTTGGTTAATACAATTTACGCATAATAAAAGATAATAACAATGGTTGGCTAAATGTTTGATTTTGAGATGGAAAATAGAAGGAATTGATGTATGAAAAGAAAGATCGTCATTGGGAGTAACTACCAGTTCAGTGGCTGAAAAAAACAGGAATGAGGTCCTATATGCGCTTTCTAATTTATTAGGTTTAAGATTTTGCATCCTGTAAAACTCATTGAGCTAAGATGTCTAAGGTGGTCGTAAAAATTAAAGACTACGCTGTTTAATTAACCACCTTAGGCACCTAAGAACATCTGATTCATTAAATAATCCTTTAGGCTTTCACACCATATAAGAACACGTAAGCTTATATGGTCCTTAAATGTCTTATATGGTCAAAAAAAATAACACTGAATATCAGTTTTTACATAAACGTCATTATAAGTTAACCACCTTAGACACCTAAGAACATCTAATTCATTAAATAATCCTTTAGGCTTTCACACCATATAAGAAATATAAGAACACGTAAGCTTATATGGTCCTTAAATGTCTTATATGGTCAAAAAAATAACACTGAATATCAGTTTTTACATAAACGTCATTATAAGGTACGAAGCAATCTTACAACTATCGCTGCTGGCGTGTGCATTAAGATTGCTTTGTCGGCTGAAAAAGCCTTCTCGCAATTGACGATTATTCGCACTTGATAACCTTTTAAAATTACCCTTTTTTCTTTCCTGCAACACTGCTGTTCAAATAATCAGTGGGCGACATTCCAAACTGTTTGGCAAAATTCCGGCCGAAATGGGATTGCGAGCTATAACCCACCATTTCTGAAATTTCGTAAATTTTCAGTAGCCCTTCATTTAAAAGTTCAGCAGCTTTTTTTAACCTCGCTAAATTAATCAGTTCATTCGGACTCAGGTTAGAAATGGATTTGATTTTCCGGTATAAGGTTGGCCTGCTCATATTCATCTTTTCTGCCAGGTGTTCTACATCCAGATCCTGATCGCTGATGTTTTTGTTAATGATATCCTGTAATTTTTCCAAAAACAACTCATCTGCCTTAGAATGGGCAATGCTTTTCAAGTGGAGGAGGGGAGAGTTGGAGAAATATTCTTTGATCTTATTTCTGTTTTTAAGCAAACTGGAAATCTGCACCTGCAAAAACTCGGGCGAAAAGGGCTTTTCCACATAGGCGTCAGCGCCAAGCTCTAAACCTTCAATTTTAGATTGTAATGAATTTTTTGCGGTAAGCAGTATCACCGGAATATGGCTGAACTCCATAGTCGATTTCACTTTTGCACAAAACTCAAAACCATCCATTTCGGGCATCATTACGTCACTAATAATGAGCTGAACAATTTCACGTTGTAATATTGCCAGGGCTTCTATGCCGTTTCTGGCCTGTAAAACATGATATTTTTCATCCAGATCATCCGAAATGAAATCAAGGATATCCTCATTATCATCGACCAATAATACCACGTTTTTCTCTATTTCCTGTTGATCTTTCATCGTGAGCGTACCTACAATTTCTTCCATTTCCCGTTCAGGTTAAATTCAATAAGTTGATGGATGGGCAGTTCTAATACAAATATATTAAAATGGTGGTCATTAATATCCAGGTACAACTCGCCGCTATGCAACTGTGCGAGCGATTTGGAAATGGAAAGACCTATGCCCGTTCCAGTGGTGATCTGCGTTTCTTTAGCCCTGAAAAAAGGCTCAAAAATCTTCTCCTTGATTTCTGCAGGTATTTTATTGCCGTCGCTTTTAACGCAAACTTTAAATTTATCCTGTTCTGCTGATTTCGATAAACTGATTTCAGCTGTCATTTTTCCATATTTAATGGCATTATCAACCAGGTTGCTGATGATTTTGTAAAAAGCTTCTACATCAATATAGGCCTGGAATGCTTTTTCGGGCAAGTTGATGGTATAACTGATATTCCGTTGCTCGGCTGCGGGCTGAAACTGGAGAAAAATATCCTTTAATATCTCGCTGATATCGGCTTTTACAAAGTTTAATGAAAATTCGCTGGTTTCGGTTTTTCTGAAATCCAACAATTGGTTGGTTAATTTGAGCAACCGATCCGTGTTTCGACCCATAATGCGTAAATTCTTTTCTATTGCGGGCACGGCATCGGCCTGTTTAATCAGTTTCTCCATCGGTCCAATAATCAAGGTGAGCGGTGTCCTGATTTCATGTGCCACGTTGGTGAAAAATTCGATCTTCGCCTGATAAACTTCTTTTTGTTTTTCATGCTCAAAAACTTCCATGCGCCTGCTGTTTTTGAGTGCAATTTTTCGATGGTACCTGCGCACCAGGAAGAAAGTGATTCCGCTTATAGCCATCAAATAAAGTAGATATGCCAGTGGGCTGAGGTAAAAAGGAGGACGTATTTTGATCAGAAGTTTAACATTTTTGGTGCTCCAGTTGCTGCTTCCTTCAACCAAAGCTTTTACTTCAAAAATGTAATTGCCAGGGGCAAGTTTGGTAAAGTAAACCTTCCGGTTGGTTTTTAAATATTCCCAGTTTTTATAAAGCCCCGTCATTTTATAAGCATACTCTGTCATTTCAGGCGATAAATAACTTAAGGCAGCAAAATCGATACTAAATGATGATTGGTTATGGTTAAGTTCGATGGTATCGGCATAAACAATCGATTTATTAGCGACAGAATCTTTCCCATGTAAACCGATTTCCAGACTGTTGACCTGAAACCCCGTTATAAATACCGGCGGCTCATAATTTGTTGCCTTTAAACTGGCCGGATTAAAACTTACCAGCCCTTTTACGCTCCCAAAATAGGTTCGGCCATCTTCATCCTGATAGGCAGAACTGTAGTTAAACTGATCAGTAAGTAATCCGTTGGCTTTAGAATAGGTCTTACTCAACCCCGTAACGGGATCAAAATGGATAAGGCCGCGTGTACTACTGATCCAGAAATTATTCACCGCATCTTCTTCGATACGGAACAGGTAATTACTGGGAAAGCCATTTTTTATTCCGTAACGTTTAAATTGATGTGTTTTCTGATCAAACCTGCAAAGTCCACCACCATCCGTAGTTACCCAAATATGCTGTTTGCTATCTTCAAAAATACTGTTTACGCTGTTATGGCTTAAACTTTTTGCATCTGTTGCAATATTTCGATAGTTCACATGGCCCGGTCTGGATAAGTTAAACTTAAATATACCGTCGTTAAAGCTGCCTGCCCAGACATTACCCTTACTATCTTCCATAACCGAATCGTAAAAAATAAAAGGGAGGCCAGCAATCGGGTCGAAATCATCTCTTTTGCGATTATAAAGATAAATCCCGTTAATGGTTCCAACTAAAATTTCACCCGACCGCGTTTTACAAAAAGTAACAATAAAATTGGTACGTAACGCATTTCCAACACCTGCCTGGTAATGTTTAATTACCTTTTCTGTTTTCAGGTCTAAAACATCTAAACCATGTTCAAAAGTGCCAATCCAGAGTTTGTCGCCGTCAACCAATAATCCGTGGATATTGGAATAGGTAATGCTTCCCGGTTTTCCATCTGGTAAAAAGTGTTTAAATACGCCTGTTTTTACGTCGAGTTTGTTCAGTCCCGCATCCTCCGTACCAATCCATAAATTCCCATTCCGATCTTTTGTAATTTCCCTCACATCGCTTCCACTGATGGAATTTGTGCCTTTTTGCGGAAAGTATTTGGTAAACAGCGAAGTCTGGCTCGAATAATAGTTCACTCCCCCGAAGTAGGTGCCGGTCCAAACCCCGCCTTCACGGTCGACACAAATGCTATAAACAGCATTATCACTTAAAGAATAATCGTTATTATATTGTTTTTTGAGGTGTATAATTGCCCCACTTTCATCATTATAAATGTAAATGCCCGATTCTGTAGCAATCCAAAATTCATGCGGGCCTGTTTTTTTGATATCCCGAACAAAAATTGGCGTTTGGTCGTCGTTTAATCTGAGTATATTTTTTGATGTTAAAGTAACAGGGTTGAAAAGTTTAACACCTTGATTGGTCGTGCCGACCAATAAATTTCCATTTTCAGTCTCTGCAATTCTGGATACCCAGCCATATTCGGTTTTGGCATTTTTTCCATTAATATTAAACTGCTGAAAATTATTCGTTTTAGGGTTGTATTTCTCTAACGTCCCCTTTCCGGTACTGATCCATACACTGCCATCTTTTAAAATCGTTACCAGTGAGGCATCGAACGGTGCATTAAGGCCAAAAGCCTGTAGTTTCCTGGTACGCTTTTGATATAAATATATCTTGAATGAAGATAGAATCCATAAATTTCCACGCAAATCGCTCGCCAGGTCAGTAATCCGCATCCCTTTAGTTTCTTTTATGATAGCGAAGGTTTCTTTTGTTGGATTGTATTGATACACACCATTGTTTGTGCCAACCCAAAGCGTTTGTTCGTGATCGTGGTGAAGTGCAGAAATCAGATCGTTACCCAAACTGCCAGCTTTTTCGGTATCGTTTCGGTAGGTTTTAAAAGAATATCCATCAAACCGGTTCAGGCCATCTTTAGTGCCAAACCACATAAAGCCGTTTCCATCCTGCACACTGCAAAAGGCCGTATTATTAGAAAGCCCGTTCTCTACCTGGTAATGCCTGAAATAGTAAGGCTGCGCCCAAAGCAGGTTGGCCGAAAATAACAGGTATAAAAGGATGATGAGTTTTTTCAAGATATATTGGTCAGTAGCTTCAAATATATTAAAGAAATGTTTTGCTTTCAGGTTAATTTGAGTTTGAGAGGATACGTAGAAAAATTGAGACAGATTCCATTTTTATTTGGGAAAGCCTTAAAGATAGAAACTCAGTTTTTATAGAAATGAAACTGCGAACTGCCAACTGCGAATTGTAAACTGATTTGGGCGTTCCCTAAGCTGCGCAAAGGTCGGGCTTTGCAGGGCTGCGCTTCGCTCCGGTACCGATGAAGAATCGGTACTGAACCCTTACAATCCCTAACGCAAAACCCACGGCTTTATAGACCTCGCAGGTTTTTAAACGGCGCAGTCCTCAATGAGGCCATTAAAAATAAATACAACGCTGAATTAAACCTGCGAGGTCTGATCTAAATTAGGACTACAGGCCTGTGTTAAATAAACCTGATAGAACGGAAAGCCCGGATCTCAATTTTTCATCCTACCGTGTGGACATATCTTTTTTGAGAATAGTTTAGGCATTTTGCTAACTGATTTTAATAAGGCACAGGTTTTAGCGAAGGACGCAGTCAATCCCAAGTGGTAGAAGGATCAAAAAAACAGGTGCAATACAGAACAAACGGCACTACCAAACCTGAAACGCAGTGGTTTTGTGTTCATAAACGATAATTAAAAGCTATAAAGGAATTTGAACACAAAACAAAGTGCCGCTGTTTTTTTGATGAGCATGGGGCAGTGTGAAGCCACCTTGTTGGATTGACAAAGCGCTTTGGGTACTTTGGCGCTCCAAAGTACCATGCCACTGCGGCATAGAGCAGTAGAAGAATGTTATGAATTATATCAAAATGATAGGAGTGTTCATCGGTAGAGAACTTGAAGAGATAGCAGGGCTTCCCTAACCGAAACGTGCCAGCCCTATCATTTCCAAAAAAACAATGACCACTTCAGCAACATATCGGTAACGCGACAACTGTCAATTGACAATTGCAAGCTGATTTGGGCGTTACCTAAGCTACGCAAAGGTCGGGCTCTTTTAGGGCTGCGTTTCGCTCCGGTACCGATGAAGGATCGGTACTGAACCCTTACAATCCCTAAAGCAAACCCACGGCTTTATAAACCTTTGTTAACTAAAACTGATAAAACGTAAAACCTATGTGCATCTTTTTTATCTGTAGCTAACTTATTGCAAAACGTTACCATAAGTAAATTATCTGTGTGTATCCTCTCATCTGTGTGGTTAATTATATTTCTGTAATCCCTCCACACAAATCGAGACAAAATGGAGAAATATTGATACAAATGCGTATCCCGCGCTAATGCTAAAAACCGAATCTTTGGAAAGAATTAAATCGAACTAAAACCATTTACTTCTAGTATTTAACCAAATTCCTAACCAAATATGAAAAGAAGTTTACTCTACTATGGCGGCTTTGTACGCATGGATTGGTACTTGCTTCAAAAGATGTTTTTGAAACGCAAAATCCTCTCTGCTATTTTTACCTCAATTACCTTACTCTTGCTTTCATTTCAGCTTATTGCACAGGAACAAAGCACCGTGACTGGTACCGTGACTGACGAAAAAGGTGAAACAGTTGTGGGTGCCAGCATTAAAATTAAAGGTACCAGCACAGGGGCAACAACTGATGCTGACGGAAAATTTAAAATCCAGGTGGCAGATAAAAATGCAACCCTGATTTTTATTTATGTAGGTTATGTCAACCAGGAAATTGCGCTGGCAGGTCGTTCGCAGGTTAACGTTAAACTTAAACCCTCCAACAACGATCTTTCAGAAGTAGTGGTCGTGGGGTATAACACACAGAAAAAAGAAGCCATTACCGGGGCCATCTCCTCCATTAGCAGTAAAGACCTCGAAAAAGTACATGGCGGTTCAACCGTGAGTACAGGCCTTGCTGGTAAACTGCCCGGCGTTTCATTCAGGATGCCTGATGGTAGACCGGGATCGAGTGCCAACATCCAGATCCGTAACATGGGTAATCCGTTATATGTAATTGATGGTATCCAACAGGATGCAGGGCAGTTTAATAATATCTCGCCCAACGATATCGAAACCATCAGTGTGCTAAAAGATGCTTCGGCCGCTATTTATGGTAGCAGGGCCGCTAACGGGGTAATTTTAGTGACCACTAAAAGAGGTAAAAACAGTACGCGTAATACCTTTAGTGTTGATGCTTATACCGGATGGCAGAACTGGGTGCGTTTCCCTGAAACTACCGATGCTTACCAATGGATGTTGGGAAAGGCTACCGCAGAATTAAACCAGAACGGCAAAACAGATATTACCCCGGCCGAACTTGAAAAATGGAAAGCCGGAACAGAATATGGCTATCAGAGCCAGAACTGGAGAGATATCATCATTGCACCAAACGCGCCGCAATCTTCGATTAATTTGAGTGCTTCTGGTGGCAGCGACAAAGTGAATTATTACTTTTCGGGTACACACCTTGATCAGAAAGGGGTATATGGAACGGAACGTGAATTCGATTTTAACCGGACCAACATCCAAAGTAATATAGAAGCTAAAATAACTGACCGTTTTAAAGTAGGGATGTTGATCAACGGCCGTATAGAAAGCCGCGATCAGCCAGGTGTACCGGGTGGTGACGATTATTTTGCTGCACGTTTTGCGCTTTTGAGAAACAGACCAACTGAACAGGCTTATGCGAATGGTAATCCAAATTACCCGAATGATATCGGGCACAATACGGAACAGTTTGCCGTACAGAGCAAAGCCTTAACCGGTTACTGGAAATCAGACTGGAGGGTTTTACAGACCAATTTATCAGCAAGTTACGATACGCCTATAAAAGGTTTAGAGATAAAAGGTTTATACTCTTATTACATCGCCGATAACGTGATCAATGGCCATGAGTATACTTACAATGTCTATACTTATCATCCTGAAACTGGTGTTTACGAAGAAAAAGTTGGAAGTTCTAACCCTTACCGGGAACGTAGAAACGAAAAGATATACACCAATACCTATCAGTTACAGGCCAACTACAACCGTACTTTTGGTAAACACACTGTTGGTGGCGTTTTGGTAGCGGAGCGGTTAGACCGTTTCAGGACCTACACTTTCCAGCATGCCGTACCACAGACCAATATTCTGCCTGTTTTGCAGTTCGCAGATATGGATGGACAGGATTTCGCTGATATCCAGGAAGAAGAGGCCCGTATTGGTTACGTAGCCAGGGTAAACTATAATTATGACAATAAATATTACCTGGAACTTTCTGGTCGTAGAGATGCCTCATGGAAGTTTGCGCCCGACAGGCGCGTAGGTTATTTCCCTTCAGCATCCATTGGTTGGAGAATTACCCAGGAGAAATTTATGAAATCGCTTTTAGGCGAAAGTACTGTCTTGAACGATTTGAAACTTCGTGCATCTTATGGTGTGCTAGGAGATGACGATCTCGGTATTGACCCTTTCGCTTACATTCCGGGCTATAGATACAACCAGGGAAGTGTGATCTTAGATGGTAAGAATATTACCACTTCAAGGGATAAAGGTCCGATTATCAATAACCTAAGCTGGCTGAAAAGCAAAATGACAGATATCGGTTTAGATTTTTCATTGTTTAACAGTAAGCTAAGCGGAACGGCAGATTATTTCTATAGAAAACGTACCGGTTTAAAGCAGGTTAAAAATGATGTTGTGGTGCCTATTGAATTGGGATACCCGCTGGCAGCAGAAAACCTGGAAAGTGATGCGCAGTTCGGAGCAGAATTTGCGCTAAATTACAGGGATAAGATTGGAGAATTTAACTACAATGTTGGTGGAAATATTTCCATTAGCCGAAGAAAATTTTTAGATCAGTATAAACCGCGTTACGGCAACTCGTGGGATAATTACAGAAATAGCTATAACCAGCGTTATACCGATATTTTCTGGGGATACGAGGTAACTGGGCAATTCCAGAACGTTGACGAGATCAATAATTACAAAGTAAACATCGATGGACAGGGAAACCGCTCTCTATTGCCGGGCGATTTAATTTATAAAGATCAGAACGGCGACGGTGTGATTAATGACCTGGATCAAAGACCGATTGGATATACCACACAAGGTCAGCCGAATATAGGCTTCGGTTTCACCATAGGCGGTTCTTACAAAAACTTTGATTTTTCAGCAGATTTTTCAGGCGGCGCCTTGTACTCATGGAACCAGAACTGGGAACAGCGATGGGCATTCCAGAACACAGGTGCTTTATTGCAGAACTTTGCTGATGACAGCTGGCACCGCACCAATCCATACGACCTGAACAGCGCATGGATTCCTGGGAAATATCCTGCATTACGATTTAATGATGGCGGACACAGCAATTACAACAAAAACTCTACTTTTTGGCTGCACAATGTAAGGTATCTGCGTGCCCGTACGCTTGAGGTCGGTTATACTATACCAAAAAAATGGGCCGAAAAAATCAAGATCCAGAATGCCAGGGTTTATGTAAACGGATATAACCTCTTTTCTATCGATAACCTGAAAGATTATGGTGTAGACCCTGAAATTGCAGATGATAACGGATTACAGTACCCACAGAACAAGTTTTTTAATATCGGTATTAAATTAACGCTGTAACATGAAAAAGACTAATCAGATGAAAAAAATTATATATGCATTTGCTGCCATCGCCTTTTTGAGTTTTGCGCAGTCGTGTAAAAAAGATTCAGAATTTTTAGATAAACAACCTACCAGTACTCTGCCGATTGATGCGGTATGGAAAGATCCAAACCTGGTGCTTACCGTTGTTGGCGATCTTTACGACCGTTACCCGGATTATCAGACCATTGAAGGATGGTGGGCTTTTGCTGATTTTGACGAAGGTTTTGCCTCCGCCAGCGGCGATTACTTCCGTCACCAGAATTTAGAATATGGTTATGGTATGTGGGCGTATTGGGACATGGGGGTTTATGGTTATATCCGCGACCTGAATATGTTTATTAAACGTGGACAGGAATCTACTGCTTTAAAGGCAGAAGACCGCGACCGTTTCCTGGCCGAAGCACGTTTTATCAGAGCAGGTGTATATTTCGAAATGGTAAAAAGAATGGGTGGTGTGCCGTTGATTACAACCGTTTTAGACTATAATTATAGCGGCGATCCAAGTTACCTACAGTTTCCAAGGGCAAAAGAAACCGAAATTTATGATTTTGTGATTTCCGAACTGGAAGCCGTAAAAACCATACTGCCTGATAATCCAACCGTACAGAGCAGGGCTACAAAAGCTGCGGCACTTGCTATGGAATCAAGAGCAGCATTATATGCAGGCGCTATCGCCAAATACAGCAACTCGCAGTTAACCCTGCCTGGTGGAGAGGTGGGTATATCTTCAAGCCTGGCCAATGCTTATTTCGCCAAATCCTTAGCTGCCGCAAAAGAGATTATCGATGGCGGTAAATATTCGCTATACAAAAAGAACCCTAATCTATCTGAAAATTTCGCCACGCTTTTTACCGATAAAGGCAGTAATCCGGAAGTGATTTTTGCGAAAGATTTTAAATTGAAAACCAATAAGGTTCACGGTTTTACGATCGATAACCAACCGCGTTCTTCTGCAGAGGAAGCGCAGGGTGGACGTTTAAATCCATCGTTAAACCTTGTTCAGTCTTTCGAAAAACTGGATAATACTTTTGCATCGCTGGCCTCGGTTGATGGAAGTGGTAACCCCGTTTATTACAGTGGTATTACTGATATTTTTGCAGGTCGTGATGCACGTTTGGCTGGAACCGTGATTCTTCCGGGAACGCAGTTTAAAGGCAAAACCGTTGATATCTGGGCTGGCTACCAATTGGCCGATGGTTCTATCGTAACAGGCGATAACTTCGGACAGAACAAAACGAATGTTCTTCCGGGCAATGCAGGTTCGGTACAGGTGGTTGGTGCCGACGGTCCTGTAGATGGACTCGAATTCAGTGCACAGTCAGGCTTTTACGTCCGCAAATATTTAGATCCGGCAACGGGCTCAGGCCAGATTGGTACCCGGAGTGATGTTTGGTGGATCCGTTACCGTTATGCCGAGGTATTGTTAAATGCAGCCGAAGCAGCTTTTGAACTGGGCGATCCCACTACAGCGGCCAACTATATTAAACAAGTAAGAGACCGTGCAGGATTAACTGTTGCTTTAACCCCGGCACAGATCACTTTCGACCGTATTGTACACGAGCGTAAAGTAGAATTAGCCTTCGAAGGACATGAACTTTGGGATATGAAACGCTGGAGACTGGCTGATAAAGTTTGGAACGGCAATAACATGTCTGCAGCCGATTTTATCAATGCAAACAATATTGGTAGCGCAACACGCACCAGTACGCAGGTATTTGGTTTGTGGCCTTACAAATATTATAATCCTGGCAACGCAAACCATTTGAAATATATTTTTAAAGTGATTAAACCAAGCCGTGTAACCGCTGCACACCGTTTCCGTATCGGAAATTACTACTCTTCAATCGGGCAGGATGTACTTAACGGAAACCCTAAAATTGTAAGAAACCCTAACCAATAAGCAGATATAGATATGAAAATTAGATTTTATTTCATGATAGGGGCACTTATTGCCGTTCTTTTTGCTTCATGTAAAAAAGATAACTACGATGCACCTGAAGCCGATTTTACCGGACGGATCGTTTATAAAGGAGAGCCCATCGGTGTTCAATATGGCCAGGTTAATTTCGAACTCTGGCAGTCAGGTTTTGGTAACTATTCCGCGCTGAATGTTAATGTGAGCCAGGATGGAACCTATTCTGCTAAATTATTCAACGGAGATTATAAATTGGTTTTTTCTCCAAATCAAGGGCCTTTTTTATGGAAAAAGAATGCTGCCGGAAGACAGGATACCATTGCGGTAAACATTAATGGCAGTAAAACCATGGATATCGAAGTAATGCCTTACTACATGATCCGTGGAGCCACACTTACCGCTGTAGCAGGTAAAATAAATGCTTTCTGTAAACTCGAGAAAATCATCACTAATACCGATGGCAAGGATATTGAAAATGTATCGCTGTACATTAACAAAACACAGTTTGTAGATGGTAGTAATAATATTGCTACCCAACAGATCAGTGGTGCAGCCATCGCCGACCTCAACAACCTGAGCATGAGTGTTACGATCCCAGGCATTACACCTACTCAAAATTATGTTTTTGCCAGGATAGGTGTTAAAATTGCTGGTGTTGATGATTTGATTTTTACACCAGTAAGTAAAATAGGTTTTTAGTTTTTTTTAATTTTCGTCATTCCCGCGCAGGCGGGAATCTTAATGAACATGTAGCCAATCTAATCATTAGGCATTAAGATTTTCAATCAGGTTGGGAATGATGATCAATTGAAGTATGTTAATAATCAGTATCTTATCTTTAGCAGATCGTATTCAATGAAATATATTTTCGCCTTTTTTTTATGCTTCTTCGTATTTTCTATCGGTAAAAACGTGTTTGCAAAACCGCTAAATGATACCCTTTATCTTGCCGATCCGACCATTTTTGTAGATCAAGGCCGTTATTATTTATATGGTACCAGTAGCGATCAGGGTTTTTTGGTTTATGTTTCAAAAAACCTTAAAACCTGGAGCAAAAAGTCAGAAAATAATGGATTTGCTTTAAAAAAGGGTGACGCTTTTGGGAGCAAAGGTTTTTGGGCCCCGCAGGTATTTAAAAAGGGGAATACTTATTATATGGCCTACACTGCTGATGAGCAGATTGCCATTGCCCAAAGTAAAAGTCCATTAGGTCCATTTAAACAGGAAATATTAAAAGCCATTTCTGGCACAGGAAAACAGATCGATCCCTTTGTATTTACCGATGCAGATGGCAAGAATTACCTTTATCATGTAAAACTCAATAGAGGTAACCGCATATATGTATCCGAACTGAAGGCTGATTTTTCGGATGTAATCCCAAACACTGCAAAGGAATGTTTATCAGGAACCGAATTCTGGGAAAATACAGCAAAAACCGATTGGCCGGTAACCGAAGGCCCAACGGTACTCAAAAAAGATCAGCTTTATTACCTTTTTTATTCTGCAAACGATTTCAGAAATCCCGATTATGCGGTGGGTTATGCTACTTCGGGCTCACCAACGGGGCCGTGGACGAAATATGGGGAAAACCCGATCATTAGCAGGAAGTTGTTAAAATTTAATGGAACCGGTCATGGTGATTTTTTTACCGATAAAAACGGGGATTTGCAGTATGTATTCCACACCCATCATAACAATCAAAAAGTATCGCCAAGGGCTACAGCGATTATAAAGGCTGCTTTTGTGAAAGAAAAAAACGGTACTGAACAGGTGCAGGGCGACCCTAAAAGTTTCCGCTTTTTAATGCAGGGCGCAAATTGATTGCTTTTGTAGAAATATTGAAACAAAAAAAAGGCTGGTTTCAGAAAAGAAATCACTTTTTTTAAAGATTGAAAAAATGCAGCAGCATGAGAAAAATAGCAGGTGTAAAGCTTTAAAAATGAATAGATTGAAACTAAAATTATTTTTCGCACTGTGCTTATTGGTGATGGGAGGGTTAAATGCACAAACATTTACCAATCCCTTATTGCCATCCGGTGCCGATCCTTATAGTTATTATAAAGATGGTTATTACTATTATACCCATACCACTGGTAACCGTGTAGACCTTTGGAAAACCAAAACCCTTGATGGCCTTAAAAATGCCGAGCGGAAAACCATTTGGAAAGCACCTGCCGGAACGATGTACAGTAAAGAAATATGGGCACCTGAGGTGATGTTTTTAAGGGGGAAATGGTATGCTTATTTTGCTGCTGATAATGGCAAAAATGAAAACCATCGCATGTATGTTTTAGAAAATGCTTCGGCCGATCCAATGAAAGGGGAGTGGGTATTTAAAGGCAAGGTTGCCGATCCTACTGATAAATGGGCCATTGATGGCGATGTAATCGATTTTAAAGGTCAGCTGTATATGATCTGGTCGGGCTGGGAAGGAAATGAAAACGGTAAACAGGAAATTTTTATGGCTAAACTTAAAAATCCGTGGACGGTGGATGGAAACCGCGTAAAAATTTCTACCCCAAAATTCGACTGGGAAAAAAATGGCGACTTAGGCGGTGGCGCCCACGTTGATGTAAATGAGGGGCCACAGTTTCTGGTACATGGCAATAAAATTTTTATCATTTATTCAGCCAGTGGCTGCTGGACGGATTTTTATGCGTTGGGGATGTTATCGGCTTCGGCAAAAAGCAACCTGCTCGAACTAAAATCATGGACAAAAGCCGATAAGCCTGTTTTTCAACAGTCGCCAAAAGATGGCATTTATGCTCCAGGCCACAATTCGTTTTTTAAATCTCCAGATGGGAAAGAAGATTGGATTCTTTACCATGCCAACGATAAACCAGGACAGGGGTGCGGTGGCTTCCGTTCCCCAAGGGCACAAAAATTTACCTGGAATGCTGATGGTACACCAAATTTTGGGACTCCGGTAAAAGCGGGATTGAGCTTAACATCACCATCAAACCGAAATAAAAAATAATCAGATAAATACCGATATGAATTTAAAAAACTATGCGCTACTTACTATCCTGAGCCTAAGCATTGGAACCGGCTTTGCGCAAAAAACAAAAAAGAGCACCGGGCCTGCAAAAGTTTGGTCCGTAGAAAAAGCCAATGCCTGGTATAGCGAGCACAAATGGCTAACTGGCGCAAATTACATTCCATCTAATGCCATCAACCAGTTGGAAATGTGGCAGGCAGACACTTTTTCTCCTGATCTGATTGACAAAGAGCTGGGCTGGGCGGAAGGCATTGGCTTTAACACGCTACGTGTTTTCCTGTACAGCAAAGCCTGGAGCCAGGATCCGGAAGGTTTTAAAAAACGCATGGACCAGTTTTTAACCATTACCCAAAAACATGGCATCAAACCCATGTTTGTTTTTTTCGACGATTGCTGGAATAAAACTTCCGCCATTGGCAAACAATCTGAACCAAAAACGGGGATCCATAATTCGGGCTGGTTACAGGATCCAGGTGATCCTGCATTCAAAGAAGAAGCCAACTTCCCGGAACTGGAAAAATATGTAAAAGATGTGCTTACCTATTTTGCACACGATAAAAGGATTTTGCTTTGGGACCTATACAATGAGCCCGGAAACAGCGGAAAATTGGAAGCAACTATTCCTTTGTTAAACAAAACCATCAGCTGGGCGCGTTCGGTTAATCCGGATCAACCGATTTCAATTGGCTTGTGGAGTTGGGGTTTCGAAAAACTGAATGCCATACAGCTCGCCAATTCGGATATTATAACGTACCATAATTATGAGGCGCAAGAGTGGCACCAGAGAACCATTGATCTGCTAAAAGCAAGTGGCAGACCGCTGATCTGCACTGAATACATGGCACGATCACGCAATAGCCGTTTCTCTAACATTTTGCCAATGCTTAAGGACGAAAACGTGGGTGCCATTAACTGGGGTTTTGCTGCGGGTAAAACCAATACCAAATATGCCTGGGATACCCCGCTTGCCGATGGATCTGAACCGATTGAGTGGTTTCACGAGATTTTTCAGCCCGATGGTACACCATACCGCCTGGACGAGGTTAACCTGATCAAAAAACTCAATAATAAATAAATTTTATCAGTAGGGAGATCCGAAGAAGTTCGTAAAAATTATTGTCAGTCTGAGCGGAGTCGAAGACCCTTAGATAAAAAAAGTCCTTCTACAGGTTAACATTGACAGGTTTCAGTAAAGGGTCGTCATTCCCGCGTAGGCGGGAATCTTAATGCATAGGCTTTAAGATTCCCAATCGGGTTGGGAATGACGACGCCTCGCAGCCTATCAATTCAAAAAAAGTGATTCATATTGAATTTTATGAAACAAATAAACCTTCAGGATGAAACTATGCTCCGCCTAAACCAACATCATTGCCAAACTCAAATAAACACTCAAATTTAGACCAATGAATAAAAAAGCATCTATTTTCTTATCGCTGCTAGGGTTCTCACTTTCTTTATCTGCACAGCAGCAAGACAAATCATGGTCGATGGTGAAAGGGAAGATCTCTTCACCATGGGCACAGGAAGTTAACCCTAAGAATGTATTACCGGAATATCCTCGCCCTCAGCTTGAGCGTACGGGTAACTGGAAAAACCTGAATGGTCTTTGGGATTATGCCATTTCCGGAAAATCGCAGCGTCCGGCCATTAACCAGGGGAAAATTTTAGTTCCTTTTGCGGTAGAATCTGCGCTTTCTGGTGTAGGCAAAACAGTTGGTAAAGATAGTCTGTTATGGTATAAAACCGTATTTACGGTTCCTGCAAATATGAAAGGAAAAGAAGTTCTACTTCATTTCGGCGCTGTTGACTGGAAATCGACCGTTAGCATCAACGGTAAAGAAGTAGGGAAACATGAAGGCGGTTTCGATCCTTTTAGTTTTAACATCACACCATTTTTAAATAAAAGCGGCAACCAGACCTTAACCGTCGAAGTTTGGGATCCAACAGATGAAGGACCTCAACCAAGAGGTAAACAGGTTAAAAGACCTGAAGGCATCTGGTACACACCGGTAACGGGCATCTGGCAAACGGTATGGATCGAAGCGGTAAACAAATCACATATCGATCACATTAAGGTAACACCAGACATTGATGAGCAATTATTGGCTGTTACGCCAGTTTTAAATGAAGCTGCTTCAGGCGATCAGGTAAAAGTTTCGGCCTGGGATGGCACGACAAAAGTTGCCGAACAAACCGGTGATGGTAGCGGTACAATTACTTTAAAAATTGCCAATCCAAAGTTATGGAGTCCTAAAAGCCCGTTTTTATACGATTTAAAAGTAGAGTTGCTTGCCAAAAACAAGAAGGTTGATGAGGTGAAAAGTTATTTCGCCATGCGTAAAAGCTCGATCGGGAAAGACCAGAACGGCATTCAGCGCATGTTATTGAACAACGAATTTGTTTTTCAGTACGGTCCGCTTGATCAGGGATGGTGGCCGGATGGTCTGTACACCGCGCCGACTGATGCTGCTTTGAAATTCGATGTGGATAAAACCAAAGAAATGGGTTTCAACATGATCAGAAAACACATTAAGGTAGAACCGGCCCGTTGGTATTACTATTGCGATAAAGCCGGAATGCTGGTTTGGCAGGATATGCCGAGCGGCGATCTGGGGAATGGCTGGGAAAATCGTCCTGGTATTTTAGACCATGGTTCCGATCAAAACAGGACTGCTGAATCTGAAGGATATTTTAAAAAAGAGTGGAACGCCATTATCGATGCACTTTATAATGTGCCTTCTATTGTAGTGTGGACACCTTTTAACGAAGCCTGGGGACAGTTTAAAACCATAGAAATTGCCAAATGGACCAAGGAGAAAGATCCATCAAGGTTGGTGAATACAGCAAGTGGCGGTAACTTTCATCCGGTTGGTGATATTATCGATCTGCACAATTACCCACATCCAGCTATGCCAAGTCCTGACTATTTTGGAAAGGATTATGCACTTGTATTGGGTGAGTTTGGTGGACTCGGCCTGCCTATTGATGGCCATGTGTGGCAACAGAAAAATAACTGGGGCTATCAGAGTTTTAAAAATAAAACGGATCTGTTTAACAAATACGCAGAGTTTGCCAAACGTTTAGAGCAATTGATCCCACTAGGACTTTCTGCCGGAGTATATACCCAAACTACTGATGTTGAAGTGGAGACGAATGGACTGATGACCTACGACAGAAAAGACATTAAATTTTCAGAAGCACAGATGAAGGCTTTGCATGATAAATTATACCAGATTAACGTACCAGTGCAGAAATAAAACGCTATAAAATCGTCATCTCGACTGTGCTGCTCTTCGCTACCATGACAGAATCAACTAGTGTGGTCGTCATTCTCGCGCAGGCGGGAATCTTAAAGCACTTGCAGTATGATTCCCAATCAAGTTGGGAATGACGATCTCTTGTAGTCTAAAATTCTGAGTAAAAAAGCTGTCCTTCATATTAATTTTTATACAATAAATTATCCCACGAAATGGCGATTTTTTTACATAGATCTATTAACAATAATGATGAGAAAAAAAATAAACTTTTCGTGGTATGCTGCCCTGGCGGTAATTGCTAAACTTCTTCTGATCACGAACCTTTTACCGGCACAAACTATAATCGAACCTGTAATTGCCGGAGATTTTGCAGACCCCTCTATTATCCGGGCAAATAATCAATATTACGCCGTAGGTACTTCATCTGAATGGGCACCTCATTTCCCTATCTACAGCTCAAAAGATCTGCTGAACTGGAAACAGTCCGGTTATGTTTTTGAGAAGGCCCCAGCATGGACATCGGGCTCATTTTGGGCACCGGAGTACGATTATCATGATAAAACCTATTTCATTTATTATACTGCGAGAAGGAAAAAGGACAACGTTTCATGCATTGGGGTGGCCACTTCAAAATATCCCGATCGGGGCTTTATTGACCAAGGTATTATTATAGACTATGGAAAGGAAGCGATTGATGCATTTGTTTACCTTGACGGCAATACGCGGTACATTACTTTTAAAGCTTACGGGCTGGATAAACGACCGATTGAGATTTTAGCTTTAAAGCTCGCTAAAAACGGACTTAAAGTAGAGGGAGAGCCTTTCTCTTTACTTAAAGATGATCAAAAGATTGGCTTGGAAGGGCAGAGCATCCTGAAAAAAGATGGCTATTATTATCTTTTTTACTCTGCGGGAAACTGCTGTGGCGCGCAATGCGATTATAATGTGAGGGTAGCCAGATCAAAATCTTTTGCCGGACCATACGAGCTTTATGCTGCCAATCCCCTGTTAGTGGAAAATGAATACTGGAAATGTTCAGGACACGGCACGTTTGTAAAAGCTGCAGATGGAAAAGATTATTACCTCTACCATGCATACAATAAAAAGACCAATATTTTCTCGGGAAGACAGGGCATGTTAGCCCAATTGAACTGGCCAGCGAAAAATGTATGGCCGGTTTTAAAAGAAAAATCAGGCCCAAGCCTTAACCGGGATTTGAAACTGAACTTCACCAGGCCCCAAATTGATAAAAATTGGCAATGGGATTTTAGAAACTCGACGCCAGGAATTTTGCAAAAGAACGGGCAGCTTCATTTATCCGGGATTATTAATAAAGATAACCTAAGCGGGATAGCATTAACCGTTAGACCTACATCAACAACTTTTGAAGCGACTACGACTGTAACCAATACCAATAGTGCACTAAAAGGTTTAGTGTATTATGGCGATGCAGGCTCGGCTATAGGCATTGGCATAGCTGGAAATGAAATAGAATTTTGGAAGGTAGAAAATAAAACCAGAACAGTATTTGCAAAGGTGAAAATACCAACAACAGTTCCGGTTGAGCTTAAAATGAAAACCGCAAATGATTTAAGCTTGCTTGTATTTTTCAGAAAACCTAATGAAGAATGGCAAAATGTTCAGGCTAAGGAAAAAATTACGGTTAACTTTTTACCACAGTGGGATAGAAGCCCGCGTATTGGTCTTCTTTTTAATGGAAGTGTTAGTCAGGATGCTGATTTTTCAACTTTTGAGTTAAAGTATTGATTTGGTAAAAGCTTACTATATGCTAATTTAATATCCTTTGTTTTGGGAAATGGATGTTTAGCGTACTTCGGGAACAGCAGCCCCGTTATTCGCTTATCCCGATAGAAAAAATCGGGATGCCCGCTACTACCGGGTTTATTGAACAAGGGTTGCTACATAAACCCTAAACTATCAAATGGAGGGACACCAAGAAAAATGCGCAGCTGAAGAATCTGATAAAAAATCAGACCTTTCATTTAAAAAAAAAACGAATGATCGCTTATTGATTGCAAGGAAATAATTTAATTGTGGCCACTAAGCCCTTGCCAGCCTGAATTCATTGTAACACATTATAATATTAAACCCAAGGAAAATGATGGTCTCCGAACTCACTTTTAATCTATTGATATCAACTCCTAAAATAGAAGAAATAAAAAGGGTAGAGAAAACCAGAATTGCACTCAAAAATATGCTGATAAAAGCCGAATGCAGCAACATCGTAATCCTGAATAGGTTTGCCTGAAAGAAATATTCGGGGTTGCGGATCATCTGTACCAGGTTAACGATAATGAAAAAGCCGATAAGCACCACGTAAACGTTCATATAAGGCGTGGCATTATCCCATACCAAGAGGTCAAAATATCCTTTCGAAGCAAAATAAATAATAATTCCGAGGCAAATCAGGGTTTTAAAGGCCGTCCAGAATTTTTTGCCTGAAAGCAGCAGGTATAATTTAGGGTATTTAACGTTGTCTACATGGTGGGCGATTCCCAATAATTTAGCAGATGGAGGTACAAAAGGATTAAACATGCCTAACAGTATAAGCATAATGGTGCTCATAAACTGAAAAATGGCATCACTGATCAGCCGCTCCATTTTTTCCTGATTAAGTAAGGTATCGTTCGAATAGGTAAATATCGATAACGAGATAAGTATAATAACCACAAGATGAAATACTACACCAGCATAATTGCTTAAACCGGGTTTGTTTATTTGCTGCCCTTCGGTAGCCTGAGATTTGTTACCTAATGAGAATTTAGCCGATAGTGCTTTAAGTGAACTGGCTGCGCCCCTTGCCATCAGGGCAATGGCAAGAACAAAAATTCCGATACCAATAATAAAGGAGGCGATACCTGCGGCTTCAAAGCTGTATAATCCAAGCAGAAAAATAAGCGTTCCGATGCTAAGCGCCATATGTTTATACTTGATTTTGGTTAAACCATGCATGTTGAGCAGAATGGTGTAAAATAGTCCAAATGCGGCACCTATCGCGATGGCCATTAATAGTTTGGCTATGATATTTCCGGGCATAGTTTAGATAAAAGGTTGTTTGCTAACGATAATCAAATTTTTACTTCTGTAAGGCCATAGAAAGTATAGGGAAAGGTTTTCCTGCTCCATCCTGCTCACTCCGTTCGAAGGTTACAAAACCAAGCTTTTCATAAAAACCTACTGCTTGTTTGTTCTGCTCGTTTACATCTACTGTATTGACATCATGTTCATCTTTTGCAAAATCAATCAACGTTTTACCGAACCCTTTTCCTCTGGCATCGGGATGAATAAAGAGCATCTGGATCGATTTTTTGTTGATGCCTATAAACCCCATCACTTCTTCTTCAAACTTAGCAGCGTATAACCGCACCTGATCAAAATATTCAGTTAAAATCAGCGAGCGGTAGGTCATAATATCATTCTCAGAAAGAAAATGGTGTGTTGCTCTTACCGAACTTTCCCAAACCGCAATTAGTTTTTCGTAATCTTTTCTACCTGCAGCTACAATTATTGCTTCTTTCATTCAATGAATATTAAATTATTTTTTTCCTTATTTAAGGTGCAAAGTATTCGTTAAACGTTAAATGCGGTGAAAAGTTTGCGCACTAACATAAAGCATTTTGCGTCACGGAATGAGCTTAGGTGATCTCAGGTGACTAAGGTGGTCAGAAAATATTGAATAATTAAAGTCTTAAGATTTTTTACCAATAAGAAATTAAGGTTGTTGAGAATTTTACCGGAATATCCATTCCATCTTAAGCCTTCCATGTCATCACCTTTAATTCGTCACCCACACTAATTACCCCACTTTGCTGGTGCAGTAAATTTTGCCCGAATAGGATTTTTTTACCAACTGTACGGTAACCGGCCAATGTCCTCAATGGTTCCTGTCCTTTTTCGCCAGTTTGCTGATCTATGGTAATAAGCACACACCGCGCGCATGGTTTTACTGCCGAAAATAAAACCTGACCGATTTGAAAATCCTTAAAACTGTCCTCAACGTGAGGCTCACCACCTGTAAAAACAAAATTTGGACGGAAACGGTTCATAAGAATGGGCTCTTCGAGTTTTTCATTTAGCCCATCAAGGGAAGATTGGCCTATGATGAGGCAAGGATAACCATCGGCAAAACTTACTACTTCATTGTTCGATGCATATCTTGGGTCTACCATTCTTTTTTCCGCCGCCTGCATTTTTACCAGCCTCACCTTAAACTCCAGGAAGTTAGAAAACCAATCACTTACCGTTTTATTTACTTCGATTGCAGTGGCAGTATCATTCCAGATGACAACTGAAATTTGTTCCCCGGTATCTTCATCCAAAGAAAAGGATATGTTTTGCGCAGGCGATTTTTTATGAGACACGCTTAATTTACCATCTGCAATATTTACCTTTAGTAGTGCCAGTTTAAAATGTTTCCTTTGGGTAATAAATATTCCTTCTTCATCAACAAGCATCCACCGTCTGTCGTATTGTAAGCCGCTTTCTTCGAGTTTTGCTGTCTGAAGACTGATGCCTCCCAGCGATTTAATCGGATAGACATATAACCCGGAAAGGAAAAAAGTATTCATGCAATTTATTATTATAAAATTTCAATTCCTTTTTGTTCGAAGGATTCAAAAATCTGTGCATTGATCATGCTTTTGGTCAGATCAGCCTTTGAAATATCCTTACACCAGAAATAAATGTTGATTTTGCTGTTGAGTTTGCTCACCGGACTGATCATGATCACAGGTTCTTTGCTAATAAATACGTTGTCGTTTTCGCCTATAATTTCCCTGATCAGGTTGACTACATCGGTGGTATTAAATGGCTTGGCAATCGATAAAGAAATGTTTACGCGCATCAGGTTATTGCTCAGCGTCCAGTTGATAATGTTATTGGATAGGATGGCACCATTGGGAATGATAATTTCGGCACCCTCTTCGCTAAGCAGTGTACTCGCACGAACACCGATCTCTTTCACGCGGCCTTTCTTATCGCTTAGTTCTACAATATCGCCTATTCTGATGGTTTTATCAAAAATAAGGATAATCCCTGATACAAAATTGCTTACAATATTCTGTAAGCCCAACCCAATTCCAACGCCCAACGCCCCCAGAATAACCGTTATTTTATCGATGGGTAGCCCCGAAGCTGCAACCGCGATTAAAAAGCCTCCAATTAATAACACCAAACGGGTTACCAGTAATTTCGAACGCTCTCCTTTGTTATCCTCAAAATTATCATCGCCAGTATCGCCAAAGAAATAGGCAATGTATTTTTGCAAAAAGTTAGCAATCCAAATAATACCCAAAAACAGTACAATGCCCCCAAAGGTAAAAGAGAAACTGCCTATAGTTCTTTTTTCAGTAAGGACTTCCATTACCGACTCGTAGAGGCCATTAAATATATTCAGGTTGGTGGTAAATATTACAAACCAGATAATGGTAGCACCAATACCTGTGAGCCTTTTAAGTCCTGATATTACAGGTAGCCAGTCAAAATACTCCGGAAATCCCTTCCGAATCCTGCTGCTTTTCATCTGCAATAAAAAGGCTTCTACCAATACTTTGGCCAGAATGGTTAAGGATATCGCATTTAAAAGTGAGCTTACCCCGGTTGAATAAAAAATCTGCGTGAGGGTAAAGCGGCCAAATAAATTACAAAATATGGCAATGATGGCAAAGCCAACATATATAAATCCTGTGATGAGGATCATTTTGTATTTTTTGGCTTTTTCATCGAGTATTTTCCATACCATAACACCATATGCAACTGAACTGGTAGTGAGGAATAACAGGAGCCAGCGCTGGTATCTGGGCGGCATACCCAAAAGACGTAAGAAAACGGGTGCAAGAAGGAGTATCACGAATATGCACCAATAGTAAAATAACTTTGAGTTTAACCTTTTGCGGAAATATACCGTGAGCAAAATCGCTAGGATAATCTCTACTGTTTCTATGTATAGTGCAGGCGCCCTCAAATCGAAAATAGGTGCCAGTGCAAAGAGCATGATGAAAGTGATTAAATAGGGCTGCGGACTGATCAGCGAAAAACCATCAAGCGTTTCTAAACGGCCACGCTGTTTTACGCTTCTAAAGTTGAAGAATACCCATAAGAAAAATATGGTACAGGTAAAAAATAACAAGATTCTGCTGCTCCTTGTATATATGAAATAATACCGGGATATTTCCTGCTCTCCTTTAATAAACCTGCGGAACCCCATACTTTTATTGGCCGGCTTGTTTACTGATTCCCATAAATAACGGCGCTCTTTGCCAAAAGCTTTAATGCTCACCGCATCGAGCTGGCTATCGGTAAGATACATTAACTCTTTAATATTGATGAGATTGGATGAAGTTCTGGCCTGTAGGTTATTGATTGATAAAGTAGTCGTTTTTAGCAAGCTATCCATCACTAAACGTTTCTTCTTTAGTTCTGCAAATTCACTTTTAAACATAACCTGCACCGCAGGTACTGTAAACACTTTAATCAGTACGGTATCTTTACGCAGGTTAAGAATTTCAGTTTTTAATGCCCGTAATTCCTTTTCATATTCATCAAGGTCTGCTAAACAATCTTTGTTATTGCTTTGTAGTTCTGCCAATAAGGTTTGATCCATCTGCAGGTTTTGCAGATTTGGGTACCTGTCAAGCTGTGTCAGGCGGCTTTTTAACAGTGCTAGTGCGGCTTCATCCTGGATTAAATGTGCTTCTATAGGTTTAAGTTTCTTAAATGAACCAACCGTTACCGGCACTTTATTAACTGTTTCAAATACTTTTTCCAGGTGTGCAAGGTAATCGCCTTTGGTCAGCGTAGCAGAATCTGAAAGAATAGATACATCCTGCCCCTTATCTGCTAACTTGTCTTTTTGTGCAAATGCATTACCTGTAACCAGAAAGGTAAAAAGCAGTAGTATCAGATTTCGAAACAGTATCGGGAAATTATTTATTGTTATCATTGAATTTAAGGCAGTATTGGAAACATCCTTTATTATGGATATATATCGCCAAAAATAAGGATTAGAATTGATTTTACGTCCGGTGCTTTTGGCTATTTCATTTATACTGAACCATTAAAAATGTCAGCGCATTAATGACAGAGAGAATTTTATGAAAATAATACTGGAGTTCAATAAAAATTAAATAATTTCAATTAGCATTTGCTACCATTTACAACAGTTACCAGCTAAAAAATAAATAAAAGCTGCAGGAAATTTACCATAAACAATCGATGAAGAAACAGACTAAAATTATCCTCGGGATTTTAGCGTGTATCATGATGATGGCTATTGTGTTGATGTATAAACGGCATTGGTTTGGCGCAGGTATGAAACCCAAACAGGCAGCAATCAGTAATTCTGATCGTGTTGTTGTGCGCGATACACAGGAAGTAATTCTTAACCCTAAAAAAGAAAGTCCGAAGGAAGCGACGCAAGTCGAATTTCCACCAAACGGAAACAATATTGAAGATTTTGTACCCAGATTGTATAAAATTGCAATGGATGCCAAAGGCCTGTTAAATAATGACGAACTGGAAGACGTAGTTTTGGTACTCCAGAACAAGACAGATAGTACAGATTTACGGCCTACCTTAGTTTTATTGAAGCAGCCCGAAGGTGGGTACCGTTTATACGCCAGCGCCTGGCTGGCTATTGGCGCTGCCTATATTAACGGCGATTATCAGCAATATGACAGTGAAGACATCAGCATCGATCAGAAAAGAAATTTAATTATATCCACTTACGGTAGCGGTCCGGTAGGTAACCGCGAAACCAGGTACCGTTTTATCGATAACGAACTTGTTTTTACCTACATGGAAACGTTCAATGCGGGTGCAGGCCAGCAAACCAGGGCAACGTATGATGTTTTAAACCGGAAGGTAACGGTTGAAGATATCAATGCCATGAAAGAGGATATGCCTGCTGCGGTTAGCCATGGTACTTTGCCACAACATCCACCTTATCTTTTTAAAGAGCTCGATCCGACAACGGTCTTTTCTGAATAATCAACCAAATGCAGCTGTTCTTTTAACGTTGACCCGGAGATAATCATATCTATTCCTTTGTGAGGTAAATATTCATCACGCCCCTTGCAGCAGTTTGGTTAGTTCCATAAATGAGCGATTGTTTATCCGTTATCTCCGAGCTAATCCGCATGTACTGATCAGTCTGTGCTACAATGCTCCAGGTGGTCTGTGCGGCAAAATTAGGATTGCTAAAAGTGAGAATACGATTATCTGCATTTCGTCTCAGAATATAGTCTGAAAACTTTATCGATGCATTAATATCAGTAGAAACTTTTACCTGTTTATCATCAAATGTCCAGTAAGATTTTACAGCATCAGCTATGATATGGCTAACTTCGATTCCGGAAGCATTGTAAAGCTGAAGGTCATACCCACCTGTCGACCATTTGCCGCTCAAGGTTTCACTCGTGGTATGATCGGTGTCTTTTTTGCACCCCGATATATTGATTACAATAAATAATAGAAATAAAACACGCTTCATGGCTGGCCTTTAAGTAGTTGAAGTTAAATAAATCGAAATGAATTCACAAATCTAATATCTTGCTCACTTAGCTACTGGTAATTTGATAAATGAGTGAACTCTTTTAAATTTATTTACCTCAGCCTGTAGCAAGTAACGCGATATCCACGTTTACATTTTAAATTAACACTAAGCACTAATGAAAAAAATCGTACCAATTTTGTTCGTATTATTTTGTATCGCTGGATGTAAAAAGGAAAAACAGGGAAATTATTCCGAAACCATAACCAAGGGAGAAAAATGGGGAATAAAGATCGGCAGCTCGCCCGCTGAAGTATACGCCCAGTTGCAAAAGGCAGGCACAACCCTCGACTTTCAGAATGTGGCAATTTTTGGCCACAAGCCCTATAGTTCACCAGAAAGCCTGGGCCAGCTCCTTCCATATTATTACGCACTCACTATTTATAACAATACCGGAACCTTAGATCGTGTAGTGCTGCTTTTTAGCGGAGACAAAGTGCAGCAGATTGCTACAGGCGGCGGCCTCACCACACCAGTAAACAAATGGCCTGAAAATGCGGCTGATGATACGGCGATAAAAGTTGATGATCCGGTTTCAGGTTTAACAGCAAAGCTGATCAAAATCCATCAGTTATCAGCCTATGCAGCTTACGGATTTGTACTTTCTGATAAACCATTAAACAAGCCATACGATCCGGATATGAATAATCACGATGACTGGCAGTTTGGCTTTTCAGACTTTGTAAGTGCAAGCATCAGCGGATCTTCAACAGTAACCCTTCATTTTAGGTCAAGTAAGCTGGAGAGTATCGTGCATGATTATCGCGAAGGGCAAATATTTAATTAATTCCAAATACGCTGAAATTAAAAAAGCAAGTATCAAAAAAGATCAGATAAATGTTTTACTGAAATTCCAGGGGTAAATTAGTGGAGAGATCCTTTGCATAGTTCAAAGATCTCTCCACTATGCGTTGCTCCGGTCGAGATGACGACTTTTCTTAGAACTTTTCATTGATAGCTTGTCGAAGGACCTGTTAAATAGGTTTTAAGGTGTTTCGACAAGCTCAACATGACAGCATTTAAGGTGAAATGGTTATACAACATCTTTTCTAATGTAATTAGCGATGCCTTTGTACCACATACAAAATTAATGCATTAATTAAATTAATGGATCAGAATCCTGATTGCGAGGACTTTGTTCCGGAAAACTATTCCTATCGAAATGGTGGTGACGATAAAAGTTTGCACGGTCAATCTCTACAATTTCATCCTCCATCCGCAATGCCGCCGGACTGCCGATCACGTTGCGGATTTGGTTCTCCAACTCAGGCGTAACTTCACCAATAATATATCTCGGCATTGCCCTGAACTGGTCATGGTGAATATCGGGTAAAATAACTTCTTTTTTACCTTCACCTAAATTTACGAGGCCGATTGGGATCAGCACAGCTTTTTCCTCCAAATCTTCGCCCATATCAGCAAGCTCAACAATAACATACCGTATTGCATTTTGCTCGGGATCAAATAAGAGGTCGCGCACTTTTCCAACCGGATCTCCGGCTTCATTTCTTACCGGCCAACCTTTAATGTCAGCCTCGCCATCTGTTAATTGATAAATACTTTTTGAGAGCTCTTCTAAATTGCTGTATACAATAGTTCCTGAATTCATAATTGCTTTTTTTAAAGGGGCGATTAGTAACGATGCCCATTTTTACAACAAGTTTTTCAGAAGATGGTTTTTATGTTAATGCACCGTTTTACAAAAAATGGGCAGCTTAAACGAATATCGAAAACTGTGAAATTATCTATAAGTATTTGTAATTTAGTATTTTATGTTAATGTTGCAGAATGTGGAAAGCTACAGGATATCAATCAAAATAATTTTTTATCAGGTGGCTACCATACTGTTTTACAATTATTTTGTATAATAGTTAAATAGAAGCAGAAGTTAATGAAGAATATAGCTGAATTTAAAAAGTCATTAGAAAAAGATAGGCCAGATAGCAACAGGTCGGTTCAGCTTCGTGCACTCTGGTACGATGCAAAAGGAGATTGGCATACGGCCCATAACCAGGTCGACAATTTAGGGGATATTGCCTCTGCCCGCATCCACGCCTACCTGCACCGCAAAGAAGGCGACATCTGGAATGCTGATTATTGGTATGCTAAAGCTGGTGAAAAAAGGCCACAATTATCATTAGACCAGGAATGGGAAGAATTGGTACAACGTTTTTTATTATGACAGTGGGTATATTGGGGAAATGATACCACAAAACAATATTCATCTCCCCAAATCTCCAATCCTTTTTATTTCGCCGGCATTTTAAATGAAGGTGGAAGGGAAGCTTCATCCGCTGCCCATAGTTTATTCGGACGTTTGCCCATCACGAGCTCCAATACGCCTCCTCGCATTAAATCCTCGTGAGTAAACCACGATTTGTTCCATACCTGTCCGTTTAGTTTAGCCGATTGAATGTATTTATTTTCAGGAGAATAGTTGATACAGTTCAGCTCAAACTTTTTGCCATTTCCAAGGTCCAGTTTTACGTTGGCAAAAGTGGGGCTGCCAATTACATACATGGGCAAGCCCGGGGTTATCGGGTAAAAACCCATTTGTGAAAATACCACAAACGAAGTAAGGCCACCGCCATCCTCATCGCCGGGGATACCCATTAAATCGTTACGGAACCACTGGCTTAATAAACTGCGTACCCTTTTTTGCGTGCGCCATGGCTGTCCGGCGTAATTGTATAAATAAGGTATATGCATGGCAGGTTCATTACCCATAGAGAACTGTCCAACATTACCAGTATGATCAGGCAACTGCGAATAAAAATCAAACCTGCTTTTCCCGAGTGGAGTATTATACATTTTCTCCAGTTCATCAACAAAGGCCTGTTTTCCGCCAATCATATTTACTAAATCGCCCAGGTTGTGCAATACATCCCATCGGTAAAGCCAGCCATTATTTTCGTCATAAGTTTCTCTGGCACCAAGTCCGCCCGAAAAGCGGTAATCCAGCGGTTTAATAAATTTGCCTTCCGCATCTTTCGGGTGAAAAAACCTGGTCTCCGGATTAAAAACAGTATGGTAGCTGGTGCTTTTATCTAAAAAGTATTTTGCCTCATCGGTTTTACCTAATTGTTGAGCAATTTTGCCCAGGCACCATTCATCATAAACTGTACCCAGGGTTACCGCTATAGGCTGGCGTTTTTCAAAATCATGAACTTCTGCTGCGGTTTCTTTTTCGCCTTCAGGTAAAGCAGGAAAATAGCCCTTATCTTTAAAAAACTGATCTAAAACACCTGCTTTTTTTGACGACCATGGCGCCAGGGTTTTTTCGGTAATGGCTGCTTTACAATACTGATAAGCTTCATCAAGATTAAAACTTCTTAAACCTTTGTTATAAGCATCAATTATAGTCGCCACGCCATGATTGCTATTCATCCTCCGGCTATCACCAGTTACCTCTGGAAAAGTTGGCATCCAATGGTCGTTCATCTGTTGCGCCATGCGCAGGTAGGAATTAATCATATTGCCTTCCATTTTTGGCTCGATAATCACACGGAGCGGATGTGTAGCCCGGTAAGTATCCCAAATCCAGTCGTCAGTAAAAAATGGCACGCCGTTATCATTATGCACTTTTCCGTCGAAGGCGCTAAAATATTTTCCATCTTCAGATAAGCTGATCATCCTTTCGTATGTGCGATAAAGGGAAGTGTAAAATATGGTTTTGGCTGTTTCATCAGTCCCCGTTACCATGATCTTTCCAAGTGTAGCATTCCAGATATCTTTTCCCGTCTGTGCCACCTGGTTCAGGTTATAATCCTTGATTTCGCGACGGAGATTCTGCTTTGCCTGTTCTTCGCTAATAAACGATATACCATAACGGGCCTTAATCTGCCTGGTTTGAGCAGGAAATTTTAAAATAAGATAAGCATCACGGCCTGAAGCAGACTGTTCCCCTGACTCAATTTTGTTTCCATGATGCCTGCCTGATTCAAGAGGTGTTAAATCCATTTCGAAGTAAAGGTAAACCCTGGTATTATTGTCTAGTTTCTGAAAACCACTTACCACATTTTGGCTCACCTTCAGCCCTCCGTTTCTGGTGTTTAAAACCAGATAAGCCGGAACATTTGTCTGCGAAAAATTGAGTGCATAGATTCCTGATTGGTGCGATGGCGCAAATTGTACATTTATCCCATAATCATCCAGGTCAACTTCATAATAATAAGGCTTAATCACCTCATTGTCGTAGCCATACGAAATTACGTTACCTACGTTTTTGAGGTCGCCCTGAAAAGGACTCAAATTAAATGCCGAGCTGCCCCGGTGGCTGGTAACCACAACAGGCAAACCATCTATAACATTACTGGTAAAATTATCACGCTCCGGATAAACCCTTAATAAGCTGTTAGGTAAATGAACAGTAGGGTATGTGGGTACAAGTAAATGGCTAATGTTGCCGATGTATGGATTAACATAGTCTACAGGCTGTTTTTTGGCTTGCGCATGGGCAAAATTGATACAAGCGGTTAGCAAAAATAGTATGCTTAATATAGGATATGTATATTTTTTCATTTCTGGGATTTGATTAGATGTGGTAAACATAATACTTTTCAAAAATGATATTCAGCCATTGATGAGTTGCCAACTGGATCATTAATGATGAAAATCTTATTAATAGTAAAACGATTTATCAAATCTAATGGAAAGGATTAGTTTATCAAAAAATCAACAGCATAAAAGTTCTTTCTTATTTAGCCTGCTTGCATCTTACTCTGGTAAATTGCAATGCTTTCGCCAGAAAAATGATGTTACAACCTGCAGTTAATACTGTATAAACAAAAAAAGAGCGATGAATAGATTCCATCGCTCTTCGACTGTTAAATTTTATTTATTATTTTGCTAATGAAGCAGTTTGTGTTGTTTCGGTTACTGGCGAGCTCATTTGGGTTTTCATTGCAGCAAATCTGTCTAAATTCAATTTTGGTGTGCTTCCCATTACCAGGATATGTTCTGCTGTAGCTCCGCTTAATTTTAGATCTGCACGACCTTCAATTACGGTGTATAAACTTTCTGTATTTGAATTGATCTCGGCAACAGCATCTCCTTTTAAGAATAACTGAAGGTATTTCGAATCCAGTTTACCTGCAGTTTTTACCACTGCATTTTCAGAAGCCTGTACCCTGTAAATATTCTTTACATAAACGGTAATCTTAGCTGTATTACCATCTGCCGAAGTGATTTTTAGCGCATGTCCATCCTGGATCACTTTTACCTTCCCAGTGTTATCGTCATTATAGCTTACACTTTCTTTTTGCCCTTGTACCAATGTGATTTCCACATTTCCACTTACAATAACCTGGCTGATGTTTTTAGGTGCCGACATTTTAATTGGCTGTTTCTCGTCTGCCATTACATTTGTGGAGAAAATAGCAGAACTTAAAACGATAGCTGCTAATACTGATTTTGTTAGGGTTTTGATAGAGGTTTTCATAATGCTGTTGTTTATATTTTATAATATTTTGTTTCTGTTTTAATGATAAGACGCAGGTATTACAGAAACGTTGCAGCAGAAAATCCTCAATTATACCAACACAGCTTAATTCTCGACGAACAGGTTTAAAAATCGGGCGAAAAAGTGTTCGTTTTCTGAATGAATTCTAAAATTGCTGATTTTACGGACAAGTACTATTCATAATTCCAGAAATTAACCAATAACTAAATAGATATAGAATTGTCCTCCTGAGGGATAATTTATGGTATAAAATCAATATGAATGACAGGAGATTTTAACGGAAATATCTCGCTGAGGCATCGTCATTGCGAGGAACGAAGCAATCTTACAACGATCGCTATTAGCTTGCGCCTTAAGATTGCTTCGTTCCTCGCAATGACGGCTTTTCTATTGGAGTCTGTCGATGATAGCTTGTCGAAGGGCCTGTTAAAGGTGTTAAAAGGCCCTTCGAAACATTCGTGAAGCTCAGTACAGGCTAAGCTCAACGTAAGAAATTCGATTGAATTACAAATATAATACAGTCTCCTATAACTAAAATTTAATCGATAGTTTTTCAGAAATGAGCGCATTGTTTTTATAGTACTCGAAAAACCAACTTCCATTCTTTTTTAAAACTATGCCGTTTGCGTTCCCATTGTTAGAAATATAACAGTCCTCGATTGAGGTTTTTAATAAGGTCATTACAATTTTAGGTGTTGCATCGATCAGTTGGTAACCATTACTTATGGGTTGCGCATATAACATGGCTCCTTGTTGGTCGGTTTTGGTAGCCATAGGCTGTTCAGCAGGTACAGGTGCAGTTTTGGCCTCTGTATTTGTATTAGCTAGTACTACACTTGTCGCCACAGGGAGGCTACCCGCCACATACTTTAAATCGTTAAAAGAGGTAAAAGCATCTTTCAACGCAAAATTATAAGAAGTTTCATATTCTTTCTCTCTGCTTTTTCCCTCCTTGCTCTTCATCACCACAGTGCCCTTACAATCTTTAAGTAAAAGGGTAAGATTGGTAACAAACATGCTGTTTTTTTCCTGTAGTTCTACTACCAGGGCCTTGCACCTATCTTTCGCAATTTCTTCAGGTATTTCGGCATTGTCAAAATATACAGTAAAGCCTTTTTCCTCAAAAAAAGCCTTAATCAGGGCATTTAAGCCGTATTGGTTAACCTGTTTGAGAAAACTGAATTTCTCGGGTACAATAATGTATTTGTAATTCCCGGCATTAGACTGTGCCTGTACTGAAAAAGAGATTGCTAAAAGGATAATAAAAAGATATCTTTTCATAACGGTTAATGGAGTTTGGATAAAATTCCGCCTCAATTTATAGAATGAAACGGAGAAAATCAAATTTATCATCCCGTAACACAATCCGTATTAATCAATCTGTTTTTCGATTAGATCTTAATGGTAAAACAACAAAGTTTATCATCATCCATTGCATTAATCGATTCAATTGTTTATTATTATGGCGATTAATGATCATAACACTGCGCTTGTCGCGTGTAATACAACCAAATATTCCAGAAAAATGGAGGAGCGCCAACTCATTGAATTAAAAGGCTGGTTTAAATTTCAGCGTATTTGCAACCAACGTTGGTAAAAAACCTCTTTCTTACTGCAAAATTAAAACCAAATATAACCTAAATCTGAGCACATGCTTAACATTCAAACCACAAAACTATTCTGGGCAAGTTGTCTAGCATTACTAGTCACCTCCCTTTCCTTCGGTATCCGTGCTGGCATAATGAACCAGCTTGGAATCGATTTCCAATTAAGTACCTCACAGTTAGGTACTATTACTGCTGCTGCCTTCTGGGGCTTTCCATTGGCCATTGTGGTTGGAGGATTTGTAGTGGATATGATTGGCATGAAACGTTTGCTGGTCATGGCCTTTATTTTTCACCTGGCGGGAATTATCCTTACCGTTTTTGCGCAGGGCTACTGGAGCCTGTTTTTATCTACCTTGCTGATCGGCATTGCCAACGGTACTGTAGAGGCCGCCTGTAATCCATTGGTTGCCACTTTATACCCGGAGAATAAAACAACCAAATTAAATCATTTTCACTTATGGTTTCCCGGAGGTATTGTAATTGGTACACTGCTGGTTACCTTGTTTGTTCACCTTGGATTGGGCTGGAAAGTGCAGGTGGCCATGATGATTATTCCTACTTTAATTTATGGGTACCTTTTTTCAAAATTAGATTTCCCAGTTACCGAAAGGGTATCATCTGGTTATTCCAGTTCAGATATGTACAAAGCAGTACTTTCTCCATTATTTATTTTTATGTTCATCTGCATGTTCGGTACCGCCATTACCGAGTTGTTTACAGGGCAATGGATAGGCTTACTGCTTAAAAATGTAACAGATAATGCCATTTTATTGCTTACTCTTACAACCGGGATTATGGTAATTGGCCGGGGTTTTGCCGAGCCTGTAGTACACCGTCTTGCTCCTCAGGGTGTACTGCTCTTATCTGCAATATTTGCTGCAGCCGGACTTTACATGCTGAGCACTTTTACAGGAAATTCAGTTTTCTTCGCTGCAATTGTTTTCGGTATAGGAGTTTGTTATTTCTGGCCAACGATGATTGGTTTCGTCGCTGAAAATGTTCCTAAATCTGGAGCACTGGGCTTAAACCTGATGGGGGGCGCGGGAATGTTTGCTGTTTCTATTTATACCATGTTTATGGGTAGTTTTTACGATAACCTGATTGTTAAACATTTACCCGCTGGCGCCTCGTTTGATGCGTATTTAAAAGCTCCTGAAAATTCTGCATTCGCACAGGCGCTTGCCAATGCCAAAAATCTGGCTGGTCCTGAAATTCTGCGTGCTACATTGATTATTCCAATCATATTAATTGTAGCTTTTGGCGGATTGGTGATCTACCTGCGTTCACGAAAAAAGGCCAGTGCTGTAGCATCATAATTTGATGGATGATGATCTTATGGACTATCAGTTTTAGATGAGACGAATAATAGCTACAAGTTTATGATGTTAAATTGATCATAACTTGTAGCTATTTGAGTTTTTATTTTTCTACGCTGTATCTTTCTTGAATAAATTAATTATAACAAAGAACTACCTGGTGGGCATTCATACGGTGCTTTGCCTGCTTCAAAAATTCTAGTGCTTTCACTACCTTCGGTGGTTAATTTATTATTTAATATCCTGATCCAATTGCCTTCACGTAAGCCTATTACTTTGATGTTGTTCTGGGTTAGGAATTCCATAATCCTCGTTTCCCTTGTTTCTCTATTATGTTTTAACTCCGGATTTGGGTCAAGATAATGAGGGTTAAGATTAAAAGGAACCAAACCCATACATTCAAAAGAGGAAGGATACACGATAGGCATATCATTGGTAGTTTTCATATTTAAGCCACCAATATTGCTTCCGGCACTACAGCCCAAATAAGGTTTGCCCAGTTTGATATTTCCACTAAGATGCTTCATCAACCCAAGTTCATGGAGTGTTTTTACGAGAAGAAAGGTATTTCCTCCACCAGTAAAAAAACCTTTGGCTGCATCAATGGCGCGAATGGGGTCATTAAATTCATGCAGACCTTTAACACTGATATTTAGCTGTGAGAAAAATTCGCGGACTTTGCCCGTATACTCTTCATGTGAAATGCCTCCAGGTCTGGCATAGGGAATAAATACAATTTCATCTATTCCGGTAAAAAGCGTAATGAGTTCATCTTTTAGGTATTCGAGGTAATTGCCGCCGAATAGGGTAGAAGTAGAAGCGAGGATAACATTCATTTGTTGTGCTTTTATAGGCAATAATAATGTTTTTCCGTTAAAATTTATTATCTATCTTGCAGTGCCGATTCAGACTCAAGCTGTAGGCTAAATCATGCAAAACAAATCCGAGCGGATCAGTGCACTTATCGAACTCAACGAAGAGCTGGAAAACTATTTCAGAAATACGATTATTCCCCAGCTGTTTGTCGATGCACATTTGATACTGAGAAAATTCACGCCTCCGGCCATGCGCCAGTTCAGTTTAAAGTATACTGATGTAGGAAGGCCTATTGAAGATATCAAAGAAAATTTTCGTTTTCCAACTATTATCGATAACATTAAGCATGTTATTGATTGTGGGGAAGTGCTGGAAAAGGAAATCCAGACGACAGACCTGCGTTGGTATCAGATGAATATTCTGCCTTATATTGTTCAGCGCGATAAGAAGACCAATGGCGTGATCATCACTTTTGTGGAAATTACGATGCGGATACGCGATTTAAAGGAACAGGAAAAACTGATTGCTGAACATGAGTTGCTTTTGGACACTATTTCGCATGATATAAAAACGCCGCTCACCAGCCTGGGCCTTACCATCGACATGCTGAGGAAACTACCAGAAAAAGGTATGGAACGTTTTCCGGTTCTTTTGGAAAAGGTGGAAAATAGCCTGACCAAAATGCAACAAATCATTTACAAGCTAACCGATTCCCGTGAGCCGGAGCATCGTTATAAGGCAGTGGAAGAACTGCTCGATTTTGAGCATATTCTGGAGGATGTCAGGCTCACGCTTGCCCCGCAGATAAATGAATCGTCTGGAAGTATAAAAACTGATATTGGTTTTTCTGAAATCTTATATATCCGTCGTAAACTGCGTAGCATAATTTATAACCTGGTCAATAATGCCATAAAATACCGTTCAAAGGAAAGAAAGCCGGAAATACTTATTAAAACCCATCGCGAAGGGGATTTTATGGTGATTGCTGTAGAAGATAACGGAATGGGAATTGCTCAACATAACCTAAGCGATATCTTCGGAAAATACCAACGGGTCTCGCAATCTGGTGAGGGCTCAGGTATTGGACTATACCTTGTTAAGGAAATTATAACGGCTTCGGGTGGAAAGATCACTGTAAGTAGTAATTTGGGAGAGGGGTCTGTATTTACCGTTTACCTGAAAATCAAGAATTAATCTTTAGTAAATCAACACTGTTTTCGTAGGTATAAGTCATATTTGAATCATTTACCGCTATTCTTCTTCAGTTACATTTTTTGGATTAGTGTAATAATGAACTTAGCATGCACTAAGTTTCTGTTAAACAAATAATATCGTCGTATCAGTCGCATATTTAGATGAATCAATGCTGACAGGTAACGGGCTTTTTTAGAAATGCAGGTCAGTTTTTTACTTAAATTATGCTTGTCAGGATGCTGATGAACTAAAACTAATGCTACGGATTTGATACCGTAGTAGCAGAAACATATTTCTTTCTCTCATTAATCCACTCCTTTAGCTTTGGGATAATATACAGGATTGCAAAAGCCAGGATAGAAATAACAGCTTGTAATAAAAGGTTTATTTTGGTCACTGGATTAACTTCTGCCTCACCCATTACCACATAAAGGCGGTGGATACTTCTTATAATAATGATTATCAATAGATATTTGCTGATTTCAAACCTGCGTTTAATCAGGATGAAAAGAAGATAGCGCATGCACAGGATAGATAGAAATATAATAGTTTCCTGTGTACTCATGTAATCGTAAAAGAACAGGTTGACGATCCCGATCAGAAAAGTAAGTAAAATAAGCTTGGAGGACAAGGAATACTTGTTCTTCATTAGTTTAAAATTTGCCAACTGAAATATGAAATAGTTTATGACGACGAATGTTTCAAAGTTCAATAAAAAAATGCTACATAACTAATTTACATTGTAAAGAACTTTAAACAATTGATATTTGTCATTATTTTTTTGTGCCTTAGGAAAGGAAAGACAAAGGCCACTCATGGCGGCCTTTGATAGGTATTAATAAAATTAAATCTTATTCTTCTATGATACGTTCTTTGATTTTAACCGCGGGGTTACCCTGGTAAATGGTGTAGGGCATCAAGTTTTTAGTAGCCATACTTCCCATCGTCAATACCGAGTGGCTATACAGGATTACCCCGGGGCAAACCTTGGCCGATGCACCGATCCATACGCCGTCTTCAAGTATTATTGGAGCAGTTATCAGATCAAAACTGGTCGCTTTGTAATTATGATTACCCGTAATCATAATTGCTTGTTGAGATATACAACAGTTTCGACCTATTTTAACCTGATCAAGGTTATCGATATAACAATCAGCTAGCCAGCTGTAATCGCCCAACTCAAGCTTCCAGGGATATTTAATATGGATGCCTGGTTTTATACGTACTTCTTTACCTATTTTGGCACCAAATAACCTTAAAAAAGAGACAAGTACTGAACTGAATGGCACCATGCGGCTCTTAAAAAAGATAATATCGGTAAAATACCACAGAAACTGTTTGATTACGGAAGCACCAATTTTAAAGTTTCCGGTATCGAAATCCTTATGTAACTGCGTTTTTAACAAAATTTACTAATATTATTGAGCATTGATCGGTTTATTACATTTTTTAATCCAGAGATATAATATGGTAAAAATGCATATATATATAAGGATATTGAATGCTTCATGATGATAATTAAAATTATGGCGCTGTGATTTAAAAAATCCAAGTAATACGCCCAGGCCTGCAATGCGGAGCACATTTAATACGTATATAGTAATTAATCCGACCACCAGCATTTTAAAAGTCGATTTCCATGGTGCAGGAAATGCCAGTACAAAAGCAGCTAAAAAGCTCATTACGCCTAAACCCAGGCACGAATAGTTAACCCGCAGATATGGTCCCGATATGACCATTACATCCATTTCGTTGTAGATGACATAAAAGCCAAAAGATTTAATAAGCCATACTGCAGGCACGATCAATGCCGACTTTAAACCCTGTATATAATTTAGATGATCGGAGATAAAAGGGTTGTAAAACCTGGAACCTGGCATCATCACACTGTTCATAAACAGGTTGCCCTGACTAAAAATGATGTATAACATAAACAGGGCAACCACAAATTTGATGGCCTTTTTACTTGCTTCTTTTTTTGCTTCTTCTGGAGTCATATCGGTATTATAAATTTAATGGCCTACCTTTTAGAATTACTTTAATTTTTTTATCTACCAGTCTTCTAAACCAGAAGCCTTGAAGATAATGAAATTTAATTCCAGTAGAGCCTTCCAATATACCAAGTTTAAAAAATATCCGATAGCCAAAGTAAAGATAGGGGCGCAATCCGAGTGGAAGTTTCCACCATAATTGTTTTAACCATGCCCGTTTTTCATCAGGGCTGCCCAGTAAGTTGGGCTTTAAACTTTGCATCCGTAGCTTTAACATCCTTTCAACCTCTTCCTGTGCCACCAGATCACTATAGCGTTCATGTTTGGCTTTCCAAAAAGCAATATCATTTTCTTTTAGATTTTCTTCCAATATCCAGCCTTTTTTCCAGATTTTGGTTTTACCCGGCACAATAAACCGGTGATCCATGTTCTCGTTCAGATCAGAAAAACCGATTCCTGTTCTGAACATTTTTAAAAGGTAAAACGGATAGAAGGTGCCAAATCTGATCCAGCTTCCCTGAAAGAAGTTTTTGCGGTTAAAGTAAATACCGTTGATATCAGAATGGTCTTCATCTTTAAAGTTGATTAGCATTTCAAATAGCTCCGGTGTAACGGTTTGATCAGCATCGAGGCCAATTGTCCAGGGAGTGTCCACCTTAAAATTTTTTAAGGCGAAATCCCATTGCCTGGGATGATTTATAAAAGGATTTTGTTTTACCTCAGCACCATAGTCTTTAGCAATTTTCGGGGTTTCATCCGTACTACCGCTATCCAGAATAAATACCCTGGCGTTGAGTTTTTTGATGGATTCCAATAGCCTGGGTAGATGAATCTGCTCATTAAAGGTAAGAATAATGAAACTAAAATTTCGGTTCATGTAAGCGTTAAAGTGCTGATGGCTGGGCTAAAATTTTCTGGTAGTACTCCATGTATTGTTCAACCAAAGTATTATCGTTAAAATCTTCATTAATTAGTAAGCGTGCAATTTCTCTGATTTTTTTTCTTTTTTCAACATCCTGATAGGCCTGAATTATCCCGGTTTTAATCTCTTCGATATCTAGCCCCGTAATCCATCCCAGGTTTTTATCTGTAACATAATCAGCCAGGCCAACAAATTTACTGATCAATACAGGGGTGCCTACACCTAAACTTTCAACAATTACGTTAGCGAAATTTTCGTTGTAAGAGGTGAGCGCAGTTAAATCATGCTCTGCCATTAAATTAAACTTGTTCTCATTACTCACCAGTCCAAGCCAAATAATCCGATCGCTAAGTTTCAGGTTTTCAGCTTTTTCTTTTAAACTTCGCGTATAATCATCATTCCCAGTACCGCCAATGGTTAACTGCCATGGGAAATTAATTAGGGATAAAGCCTCAAACAATAATTCGAGGCCTTTCTTTTCTTCAATGCGTGAAAGAAAAATGATTTTAAAAAAGTTTTTTTGATTTTTATTGTCTGATATTTCGTTTTGAATAGTTAATTCTTTTGACGGTAACTTAACCAGGTTAGAGACTATCCTGATGCTTTTTGGCGTTACAATTGCTGATACGTCTCTTTTTTCCTGATTGCTCGTAGCATGGATATGGCAATATTTTAATAACTGATTGCCCATTACTTTATGAATGCATCTCTTAAAAAATGAATTCCGGTTACCAAACGTATAGGTGGTAAGCATTCCCCTGGGAGACAAAACCACAGGTATTTTATACCATTTGGCAACTAAACAGCTCAAAACCGAAACTAAATTCCACCAGGAATGGATGTGGATAATGAGTTTGGAGTTTTGACTTTGGAGGATTTCTTTCCTCAATTTAATTAACAGTTGAGGAGAAAAGTGACTGTGATCTTTTGTCCAGCGTTTAAAATAGCTTACTGCTACGTTATCAATTAAAATAGGTGTATCAGTATTTACCTGTAGTTCTTCAGTTCCATTGGCAGTTGTAGTTAATACCTTTAGTTGATGTATAGCAGTCTTATCTTCCCCAGCCGCTATCCGCCTATCGCTAAAGACTGTTAACGCCTCACATAACTTCGCTACACTTTGTATAGGTCCACCGTATACATAAGCGGGTTTATAGGAGGCTGTAATATGGATAATTTTCATTTGTTAAAATTAGTCAAAATTTGGGATTTAATACCTTTATCGTCCGGAGTAGATAAAATAGAAACCACATAATTACATAACCCCAAAAAATATTATTGAACATGAATTCGAAGTTATTTCCCCGCCAAAGTCCTTGAAAAATACTGTTAAACATAATTACGCAACCTAGTTCGTAACCGCCAAATATCTCCTCAGCTTTATCTGACAGGTGTTGTACCAGCATTCCGTATAACAACATAAAAAAGAAAACCCCAGAGATACCAAAGCTTAAATAAGCATCAACAACAGGCCGGGTTTTAGCAGAAACTGTCGACGTTTGATGTGCCACCCCCGCATCGTAAACCCGCTGCATTGAAACGGTTTCCATATTGGGTTTCTCTGACCAGAAAATTCTGGGGATGAGTCCTTCCAAAGAATTTTCTACTATTTCCCAGTCATAATAAGGATGATGGCTGGGAACATAATCGACAAATTGTGTGAACATTTCTATTTCACTTAACCTTCTGGTAAGAAAGCCCCAGTTCGTATCCTCAATTTTTTCTTTATTTGTAGTACTCAGATTTTCGAAAGCCTCACTCTGTGCTTCTTCTGCGCTAACCTCACCACTCCAGCTTTGCCGAACGGTATTATTATAGGTAGGCAAGAAGTAAAGCAATACATAAGCCACAGGAATAGCCAGATAAAGGATTAACTTCTTGTAATAGGGAAAGAACACACAGGCAATTACAATAATATTGATAATAATTGGTTCCTTATAGCCAGATAATGAGGCATGTAAAAAGTTAAGAAAGAAAATTGTGGCGCCTATACTCAGGTATTTAATGTTTTTGATGTTGAAACCTTTAACAAATAAAACTGCTGCACAAGAGATTCCGATTAAGGTAAGTGGTAAAGCGATCTGGCTGAGCCCTGAAAAACGTTGTGCCAATGAACCAATCCCAAAAACAATAATGCTGAGCCAGATTAAAAAATCATCATCTTCAAAGGTTTTTATACTTTTAATCATGATATGCTGCTTCTGGACTAAAAGCATGCCCGTAACCAATGCCGCATGAGCCAATAAACTAATTCGCTGGCAACTGGCGATGATTGCTGTTCGTTCATTTTCTTTAAATTGTGCGCCATAATTAATCTCCGTTAAATACCTGTAACCCAAATGATCCATAAAATAAAATATAGATGTAGTACACATAAAACCTGCAAATATGAGCTGCGTGAGGAATAAGGGGCGCATAATCTGCTTGTGGATGGGCAAATCCTGGTTAATAATGGCTACCGGAGATAATATGGTGGTATAGAAGATAAAAAGTGAACCAGACCAGGCCACATAATAAGATATGATTGGACTATTAATTAATAAGAATGAAACCAGAACGGGAAGGTACAATGTTAGAATAAGTTTCGTAGGGTTGTTATTTTGCATCATTATTATCAAATAGTGTCTGGAATTGCTTCACCTGTTTTTCGGATGACCAGTTTTGAATAATACATTGGGACTGGATTGCCATTTTTGTTAATTTTTCTTTACTTTCTGTCAGTTTTCGTAATTTTTGCATGAGATCCTGCAGATCATTTGATTTAAATACTTTTTCATTAACGGCTGATTAACAAAATCTATAGCGTAGCCAACTTTGTGAACCAAAACTGCTTTATCTGCTGCCATGGCCTCATTTATGGCTAAGCCCCAGGTTTCTGCTCACTCTTGCTGAGGTTTTTCAAGAGCTTAAAAACCGGAGCGTAATATTGGATGGGGTAGGTAGTATGCTGGCTGGTTTTATCAACCTAGTTATTTGATAGTATGCTGTTAAAAAGGTCAATTTGTTTTTTTGTCAGATCATCTGACCTATACTTCTCAAACTCTTGCCAATTGGTTAATGGGTGAGCCTTCAGTTTTACATTATTAAAATACAATTTAAACACAACAAATGCCTGGTCTATATCACTATCCAATGTGGTTAAAAAGCCAGCATTACATTCTTCAATTATTTGAGCCGCGCTGCTTTTGGGGTGTAGAATTGCCAATAAGTTTTTTTTTGCTAAAATGTAAGGATAAAGCTTAGAAGCAGTATAAGCGGGGTCATTTGATCCGGCAACAATTAAACCATCAGCGCGGAGTAAGTGATTTATACTTTGATAAAAACCAATTCGATCTGTATATTCCGAAACATAGTTTGCAAGACCTAGTTGGTTTGCAATTGGCATAAGTGTTGGAATACCACTTCCATTTGGTGCATAACTGGTTCCAATAAAATGGAAATGTACGTTTTTAAATGCATCAACATCCTGATCTATTCCTTTTTTAAAAACTTTTAATAATAAACTCACTGATTGTTGCATATCAAAGCCGCCACGGCCAACATAAACCAGATTAATTTTTCCATTATCCGTATTGTAAACAGATTCAGATAAGCATAAATTTTGCTCTGCAATGTCAAAATCTGGTTCATGTGCGCCAAATGTTATAATGCTGCAGGGTTTGTGCATTAAATTAGGATATCTGGTTTTTAATGTATTAATGTATGCTTCAGATACACCGATTAAGCCATCTACATTTCGCATGGCTATAGGTTCTAAATATTTATTTAACCGATAAGAGAACCAATGTTTTTTTGGATGTTGAGACTTTGGCTTATCTTGATAGTACTCAGAATGCCAGGGGTCTTGAATATCAATAACATAAGGAATGCCGAACTTTTTCTTCCAAAATGCGCCTAAAATACACACGGGAAATTGAGTTGTTGAAAAGTAGATTAAATCAAAATGGTTGCTCTTTAAAAGTTTGTTGACTTTTCTTCTATAAAAATATAATGACCTTAAAGCAATGCTTCCTAATCCAAATTTGCTGGTCCATTTTTTTGAAAAGGCTTTTACTTTATGCACTTTTATTTCTTTTGGAATAGAAGTCAAAAGCAGAGAATCGTTAATCATATCACTATAGGTTTCTTCAACCACAACTACTTCTGGTTCCCAGCCATACTTCTGAAAATAAGGCAAGCTCATTCTTATGCGTTGCATGTCTGCAGCATTAGAAGGAGGGAAGTAAGGAGAAATTATTAAAAGCTTTTTATTTGCCAATTGTATCTGCAATATTTTTAAGGAATTTTTTTTCTTCGTGTTCCCAGTTTAATTTACTCCCTGCATATTTTAAAGCTTTTGCCTGGTGCTCTTCCAGTAATTCTGGATTTGATAAATAATTCTGAATAATACTGGTTAACTGACAAACCTTAGACTTATTATAAATGAAGCCAATTTCGGAATAGCTTTTAAGAAATTTTGTTTGTGCAGAAGTATCAGATGCAATTATAGCCTGGCCCGCTTGTATATAAGTAAATATTTTGTTCGTTAAGCAGATATCCCGGTTTAACGGGAAGCCTGTTTCTGTAGCCAGACCTATATCAAATTGAGAAGCAAATTTTATAATTTCGGTTGAAGGAATGGGGGAGTAGTAATGGATATTTTCAGGTCGGAAAGAACTTTGTTCTGCCAGTTTCCTGAAATGCTCTCTGATTGATGCCGTGCTATAGCCAAGTAAGTGCAATTCTACATTTTCCTGACAGGCTAAAGAATTTATTACTCCTTCTAACCCTCTGTTTTTTCCAATATTCTGAGAGAACCAAAATAATTTGAGTCTTTCTTTCGTTTTTTTTAAGATTTTTCTTTCAGATGGAAAAACGTTCAGAATCGTTATTGGATTGATTGCTGGGTATAGTTTTTTATAAGCTTCACTAATTAAAGGACTGGCAGTAGTTAAGTAATCTATCCTGGGCAGGTATTTATCCTCTATGATTTTTTTAAGCTTAAAATCTCTTGAACTGTAATCGTTGGTAACTTCCTGCCTGTGGAAATCCTCTGCGTCAAATCCACATTTAACATGATGAGTTTTAGCGGCTAAAACAGCTGCAGGTAATGCACCTAAATTATGTGCTATATATAAATCTGCTTTCAAGCTTTTAGCTTTACGTATGAGGTTCTGGCTTCCTCTTGCAATACCATGTTCAGCTACGTTAAAACGATAACCAGATTTAGAGACCAGTATACCAGCAAGTTTATGTCTTGCTCTGCTTAGCAAATATATCAATTTGTTATTTTGTGGATCGCCACCAACCTGAATTGACTTCCATTTTTTTTCCGCCAGCAATTGTTTATCTAAATCAGTTCCCCAATTGTTCCAGTATAGATATACAACCGTAACATCGTACCCTGCTTCAAATAGGCTGTCTGCTTCTTTCACTAAACGAGGATTTAATGAAGGCTGACCGGATGTAACAAGTACTATTTTCCCCATTAGGCCCACCTCGTTGATGATCTCAGGTTAAAGTCCTTCTGTAAAAAGAGAAAGTCTGATTGAAATAATGCACGATCATAGGGACGCCTCATCAAAGTACAAATGTCATAAACTACGAAACTGTTTTTTTCCATAAATGCAATCACTTCGGAAGCTAAAGGTGCCCCTTTATAAATATTGAGGAATGATACTTCTAACAGAACGGCCTTGGCAGATTGGAGGGTTTTTGCTGCACCTTTTAATATTTCAAGTTCAAAGCCCTGAGTATCTATCTTGATGAAATCTGGTTTGCAAAAAGCAGTGGTTAATAAGATATCATCTAAGAGTTGTAACTCCATTTCTTCAATCAAAGCTCCCGTTTCGTTATCTTCTTTATAAATCGAACTGGCCGTATCATAAATATTAAAGTTGACCGTCTTGTTTTCAGCGCCTAACAATGCAATTTTAACTTCTGAATTTGGCAGCAGTCTTTTCTTTTGTAATAATATTTCTTGTTTTTGTCGCTGGCCTTCAATCATCATGATTTTTGACTCGGGAAATATTTGATTAAATTCTATTGCCCAGTTACCTTCGTAGGCACCGATGTCGAGTACATAATCGGGAGAAAACCCCAGCTTTTTGAGTGCCTCTAAACTTTTCCGTTGCGACGGCACACCTAAATCATCCCTTAACTTTTGGACAAATTTAGCAGGTATCAATTTGGATATAAATTTTTTAAACATCTTATAGATTTAGATAGTGTTTAGCAATAATTGAGACATCGAATTTGTTAAAGGCAAATGCCCTGCAAGCAGCTCGGTCAATTGTTATAATCTTTTGAAGAGCCCGGATCATAGCTTCTTTGTTTTCGACAATAAATCCATTTTTACCTTCGGTGATTACTTCTGGTACTGAACCTCTTTTAAATCCAATTACAGGTGTGCCGCAAGCCATGGCCTCAACCATCACCATGCCAAAAGGTTCGTCCCATTCTATTGGGAATAGCAAAGCTTTAGCCTGGCTCAAATAATGACTTTTCTGCCTGTCGTCTAGCGGGCCAAGATAAATAATCTGCTTACCATCAAATTTTGGTTCGATTTGCTCTTTAAAGTACCTCAAATTGTCAGCGGTATCGGGAATGTTCCCGCCTATTAAAAGCCTGTTTCCCGTTTCAAGTGCGACTTCTATGGCGGTATGCAAGCCTTTTATCTGATCCATTCTGCCCAGGAACATTAATGGGGCATCGGGCTTCACCTGATCGGCCTGATCATACTTTGAAAAATCGATAGCATTATAAACAGTTTCCCAATGGCCCGATACGTTACCCGTTGAAACGCAGTAGTTGCTGCATGCGGTAAAAATTAAGTTCCTATTTGGATAGGAGGTAACGGCTTTTATTCCTTTCTGCGCCACTGGTCTTCCATAGATCATTACCTTTTTTACATGGCTGTTGAGTACCGGGATAAGATAGGCTAAACGGCCAAAATTATGGATCAGGTCGAAATCCCTTTTTTTTATTAATAAAAACTTCCAGGCCAATAATAGCTCTTTTGCTTTTTGCCATTTTGACCTTTTCAGGTTGTTTTTTCCGAAAGGATACACCTGTCCGGAGATATGAGATTCAGGCCCTGCCAATAAGCTCACCTCATGACCTAAACGGGTATATTCTTCTGCAAACATATAAACCAAACGTTCATGGCCACCATATTGGGGTGGTGGAATAGGGATGCCTGGATCCATGATCAGGAGAATTTTCATTGTTGAATTGACTGATAGATGGTTACATATTGTAATGCACAGATTTCCAGGGTTAGGTTTTCTAGAATAAAACTTCTGGGATCAAACCCGTTCTTATTCTGCTTTAACAGGAATTTTTTAAGTACAGAAGGAAAATCGGTTTTGTCTTTGAATTTCAGACCACAATTTTCATCCCAATAAGGAACGGAGCTAACCGGTTCGTATTTTACCCGGTCAGGATAATAATAAGGATCCTGCCAGAATCCTCCTCTGTCCCATGCAAGAACCGGCGTACCTGTAGCCAACATCTGCTGATAGGCCAGGCCTTGGGTTTCATGCTCGCATAAAAAGATAACAGCCCTTGCTTTTGCTATTTTTTCTGTTAATTCCTGATGGTTGTAACTGCCATATTGTATGGTATCGAAGGTGAGGCAGTTTGCTTTAAGCGTAGCGATAATTGGCGAGATCAATTCCTTTTGAAAATAATGGTGTTGCCATCTCACCTTATCGTATATCAGAAAATCGGTCGTTAAATCATGCGCCTTAAGTCGCGGATGCCATTTTTCCGTATCAATGCCAACAGGCCATGTCATTACCTTGTTGCCATAATACGGTTTGAACATGTCTTTCATCCAATCGCCAGGAACTAACATTTTTTTAACATTTGGATATTTTTCAAAAAAATTAATGCAGGCTGAAGGATGTGAAAAAATACCTGCCCCAAAAAGGATCGGGTTTTTGAACTTCTTTTCAAATATCAGATGTGGTTTTCCGATTACGCCTATAAGTTTGTCTGGATTTCTTTTGGCATATTTATAATCGTTGTAACGGTATGGGATATTCAGTTTATCCAGGCCGCGCATCAGTTCCAATGCAACCATCATAACTCCCCCGGGTCTGCTTTTACCTCTTATTATCCTTCGTATCAGTTTTCGAGGATAGCGATCATATTTAATCCAGCGATCTGGATCAGGCTCTTCGTAAAATAGGTTAAGCACATCGTCATTCTTATTCATGTACCAGTATGTTTCCGTTTGCAAATCTATCCTGAGCTATAATCTCGCTAAAATGAACAAGATTTACCTGTTCGTGCTCATTTTTTACAAATTTTAAAGGAACTTTGCCATAATAGGATGCCCACATAGAGTAGGTGCTTGGTGGTCCAAGTATATAATCGCATTGGCTTAAGGCAAATAAATCAGTCATTGCCTGGTCTGCAGGAATTTGAAATGTATCAACATTAGAAAATGCCGCTTTTTCTAATTTTTCGTTAGAACATAATAAGAAAACTACTTTTCTTCCAGAAGAATGCAACTCATCTCTAATCATGGACATAAATTTCAGGTAGGTTTCATCTTGATAATAATAAATGCCACCTAAAAAATCTTTATAGTCGCCACGTCTGATATGAATGCCTACAATGACATCAAAGTGGCTTCGCTGTTCCTTTAAACTCGCAAAAACGGCTTCTTTGTATGCTTTTTTTGGTTCAAATATTTTACAGATTTCAGTATGGTACTTATTGAGGTAGGAATTGTTTTTTCTGTGACACCCGGCACCTACAAAAATTACCTTGTTTTTCTTTCTAAACAGACTTTCTTCCCAATTCTCGTTTTTCCAGCTTTTTTTATCAACGTAAATATTCAGCGATTTAAGTAGTACATTAGGAATAATTCTAATATATCTAAGTAATGCTTTTCTAAAGTATATATCCATCCTCCCCTGATGAAAGTATCCAAATTTTATATTTCTGTTCGTATTCAGATTCTCAAACAGGTGATAGTTGTTTTCAAAATAAAGGGTCAGGAAGTTGGTTTCATATTCTAAACAGCATCCTATAAAAGGTGCATAAGACCAGAGTTGATTGCACAGCTGCCCGGGTTTGTCGTTAATGATAATCAATTATTCAGAAATAAAATTTAAGTCTTCCGATCCTGCTATAAATCCTTCAATATTAATTTTCTCTATAAGCATGTAATTTTGCCTCGACTGCAAGACTCTTGCAAATGCATGCTCTAACGACAATTGAAAAGGGGTGCCAAGTTTGGGTCTGAACATAGATGTTAAGCTTATTATGCCATTGATCCCCCTGCCATAGGCGATCATCTCCTCAATAGCAAGCACCAGGATCTCCTCCAAAGTTTTTTTATCTTTTACAAGATAACACCGGGTATTGAAATAATCATTTTTGCCGGATTTGATAGAGCCAACCCCTAAAATTTCATTTTTACCGAGTTTGTTCAACAAAATATCCACATTAAATTGCTCGCTTAGTTTGTATCTGCCACTTATTTTTAGGATGGGGCCATTTTCTGAAATATGCGAAAGGTGATTAAGCAATAATAAGGCCTCATTTAAGCCTTTATTCTTAAAGGCATATTGTAGGGTCTGAAAAACAATCAGCTTATCGTCAGGTTTAAATTTAAACTTTTGGTCATTGATTGGCTTAGTGGAATTATCCAGCAGATAAATTTTATCAAAGTTAACTTTTTCCAGACTCTTTAGCGTTGCTAAGGTTTGCTGATACCTTTCTTCCGGAGGGAAGAAAGAATAAGTTTCAGGAACCAATGTGCTGGTGATTAGTGCTATCATCTAATGTAGTAGCTCAGATTTTAGGTGTTGAATATATCTTGCAAATTTCCAACTTATATTGTTGGCTATGAAATCAGCTGTTTTTCCACCTAAAAATAACTGCTTTTTTTTGTAGTTTTTATCCAGAAATTTTGCTTTCTCCATGCATTTATGACTCAAGTCTTTATATTTTGGATAATTTTCTATCCCTAATTTGTAATAGGAAGCCGCAAAAGTTTCCTGATAATGGCTTTCGTTGGCGTGTTCTCTAAAATGTTTTTCTTTTAAAAGCAAAGTTTCAAAAGAACTGATACTTGCTTTTAATGTATTTTGAGCCGAGAGGCTTTTGAAAGAATGGTACTTTCTATAATAAGCAAAAACATCTTCAACGAAATCAACAGAAGAAGCTGCCAAAACAACTCTGCAAATATATTCGCCATCATCATCAACGCTCAGGGTCTCATTCCATTTACCCGCTTTTAATATAAGTTTTTTGGGAATTAGCCACCCATGTAAAGGTACAATCCCACCATTGCCTTTTCTGCCATATAAATTCAATAGAAATTCATGAGGTATGGTACTGCTTTTGAAAATAGAAATTTCTCTATTTGATGGCTGTGCCAGAAAAGGATCAGAATCTTCAAAAAAATGCGTAGCGTTCGAAAAAGAAATCTGGTCCTGACGATTTGCAATTCTTTTCATCTGTGCTTCAATTTTGTTAGGACTCATTAAGTCGTCTGCGTCCAAAAATTGAATAAATGATCCTTTGGCTTTATCCAGGCCATAATTTCTTGCAGCAGCTGCACCCATATTTTTTTGCGAAAAAACATGTACGTTTTTAGCTGCGAATGTGTTCGCAATGCTTAAGGAACCATCGGTAGAACCATCATCAATTAGAATGATTTCTTTATTCTCCCAGGTTTGATCAATAGCAGATTTAATGGCTACTGTTAAGTATTTTTCTGAATTGTATACAGGAATAATGATCGATACCAGATGAGGATACATTAACTATTTTTTGAAATCTAAGGAAAGGATCTGTTGTGTTGACTTTGACAGATGGTGATTTTTTTGGTTACTGATGTTCATTAAAAATTTCAAGCCAACGATTTTTTAAAGAAAAATGATCAGAAACCGTATTCTGATTAAGCCATGACTCTTTTAAATACTTAATGTACAATTCTTGATTGTGATCAATTTCGATAATTCGATCAATTACGGGGCTAAAATCAGGATTTTTAAATTGGATTTTCATTTTCAGCTTTCTTCCAATTGATTTGACTTTCCTATTCACTTTGTGCCCAATATTATTGTAGAACTTAGGGAGAATGTCTGTAAAAGTCATTTGAGAGCTTCGTTCCAGGTGCTTTAGCCAGAAACTTTCCGATGGGTTTAGATATTCTGGTGCATTAATAAAACTTTTGGTGTTAAAAATATTTTTAATGAATGGATCTCCACAATAAATGGGAATACTGCTACATTGCATGGCATCGTAAAGTTTTTCTGTCTGGTAGCCGGGATAAACATAGTTTTCGAAAGCTATTGTAAATTTATACTGACTTAAAAAAGATCTCTTTCTTTCCCATTTATCACCACTGTATTTCATGTCAATAGATGCCATATTGTTCATTGATTTTCCTGGTGCGTCAATTCTTTTGTATTTAGAAAGTTGTCTGAAAAACTGCTCTCTGTAAGGAATTGGGTTCGAGTAAAAGAAATTGCAAAAAAGTTGTTTCTGACTGATAATATAATCAATATCATTGTCTGATAGGTTTTTGATCAGGATTTCTGGATCAAAGCCATGCCACTGGATGCGTTTATATTTTACATTGTTGATTTCTTCTTCTAATGGTATTCCAAATCCCCATTCACAGATCGACATATCTGGTATTATATTTTCGCAAAAATAACCTATACGTATATAATCGCCTTTTGGCGGTATGTGATTCCCGTATGGGCCGAAAAGAATAAAATCTGGCTTATCGCTTTCTATAAAATAAAATATATCTGTCAATTCATGAAAAATCTCTTTTAACGCCGTATTAAAGTCTATTCCATTCTGACACCTGATATAAATCTTTTTTTTGTTCTGAACCATCATCTAACTTTATGCTTCAGCTTTAGCCCGATCAGCTCTTTGAAAAAACTGAAGTGGTTGGAGAATGAAAAATTCTTAATATATCCCCATTTTATGAATTGTGATAAAATTGAACTCCATGGGTATTTAAGGATATTCATTCTATAAAAGAAAACCTTCTTATTTTTCCACTCTATATCTGTGATCTTCTTGCTATCAATATCTCCTAAAGGCAAGATATGCTTCCATTTTTCGGAGAGCCGTATTGAAGCTTCTGCCCATTCTTTGCTTAAGCTTCCTGTCGAATAATGCTCCAGAAGCACATCATAGGTTACGTAAATATTGAATTTTTGTCCAATCTGAAAGCAGAGGTCAAGATCGTAACAATGAAATTTACTTAAGTTTTCGTCAAATTGATACAGTTCCCAGATTTCCTTTTTTGTGAAGAGAAAAACGCCATCTAAGGTTTTGACTTTTTTATAGTTTTTCAGGCCTTCTTTAAATTGTAGGTGTGCAGAAACATCATCCTCTTTATAGTATTGAATGATGTTGTAATAATCTGTATCATACAGGCCATTGGCCCATATACTAGGGGTTAATGTCTTTACTACCGAACCTGCAATGCCAACAAGGCCGGCTTTAGGATTGCTTTTAAAAAAACTGGTTATTTTTTTGCCCCAATCATGATTTTTAAAAACCACATCCTCATGTACGAAACATAAAAAAGGGAATTTTGCTTTCCTAGCCCCAATGTTATAGGCGGTACTCAATGCATGATTTGCAATCGAGTTTTCAATTTTAATGATTTCGTAATTAGTGCCCACTGTAGTTTCTAAACTTTTCTCGAACTGAGAAAAGTGGACTTCATTAATGGAGCAGACTATAAATGAGATCATGTATAAAAGCGGTTTAAGAATTGATTTATATTAGAATGTGCTTTTTTGACCAGCCTTTTTTGATTTTTAAAAATGGTTTCTCCCAGAAAATGTATGAGCTTAAGGAAACGAGGTATATGGTGATTAGTTTATAAGGAAGCTTATTTAATAAAGGGATGTCATATAAAATAAAAAATTGCTGCCAGATATAAATGCTATAAGAGAGTAGTCCGAGATGTATAAATAATTTATTGTTGAGGAGTTTAAAAAAATAGTTGTTCTGATAAGTGGTGTAGCTTAATATGATATACATAATTGCACAAGCTATTATTGTATTTCCAAAGGGAAGGGCTATAATACCAAATTTGCCATGCGCCGAACAATAAGTAAAAAAAATTATTAATATGAGCGCTATAAGTTGGAAAAAATAATTAATTAAAGCTTTCTTCTGGAAGATACTGGTGTTTTGAATGTTTGATAACGCAGCCAATGCACCAATCATTATGGGGTCGGACTTGGCAAAGAAACCATAAAAGCCCGTACTTAGATTGAATTTATAATGTAATACACGTATAATGCAGGAATATGCGACGAGAAATATAATGATCGTCCTCAGCTTTTTTTGAAATAGAATGAATAACAGCGGCCAGAAGATGTAAAACTGTTCTTCAATTGAAAGCGACCAGAAATGGCCCAGATACCAATTTGCTGAAGAATCAAAATTGGCAGTAAATGTTAGTGCATGAATAAAGTTGCTTGAGTTAACACCAAGGTTAAGTTTTTGATTAACAAGCAAAATGAAAAGAAAGTAAAGACAAAAAACAGGCAGGATTCGAAGCGCTCTTTTAATAAAAAAAAGTTTGATGTTAATCGAACTGGTAATCTGGTATTCCTGTTGCAGAATTCTGGTTATAAGGTAACCGCTTATTACGAAGAAAACAGTAACGCCAATATCGCATTGCCTGGCAAAGTCAAATAAAAAAGCCGGGAATTCTGGTAGAAACCTGGAATGGCTGAAAACGACCAATATAATTGAAATAGCTCTAAATCCATCCAGAGAAGCTATTCTATTCATTGATTAGCGTTCTTATTTTAATGATCATGATTGTAAATTTATTTGACCTATGTAAAAGTGGTCTTTTTTAGGTAAGATAATTGGCCGCTCATTTTGATACCTGTGCAATACATCATTTACCAGCATATCATCCAAATGTTGTTCATAAATGGTTTCCAGGAAGTATAAATCGCTACCATACCGGTTTTGCATATTGTATTTTAGCATTTTGTTTTTAATACCATAATCAGGTTTATGCCTTTTCATTCCCCAGATCCCACCCATAATTTTAAAGCAATGCAATTCATGGTCCCTTATTACGTGAAGGTTTTTATCAGATTCCAGCCAGTTGCTGACCATCTGCTTTTCTCTGGTCGAGGCCAGGGAATCAATATCTCTGATTATCACATGAGATACATCTTTATCGTCAAGAGGCAAAAATCGCCAATACATATATCTGAAATCTATTCCTGAGCCTTTCATGATTATCACCTCACAATGATAATTCCGAAGCACATTCATAACCTTACGGGGCAAATCGGATGCAACATATACCCTTACAATCCAATCTGGAAAAATGTTAATATAACTCTCTATGCATGGTTCAAGGTTGTTAAAATATCTTTTATCGTGGCCGTATAGAGAAAAGGAAACGATTTTTTTATCTGTACCTGGTAGTAAAGAAGCTTTAATTTCAGAAAATAGAGACTTGCGAATCAGAAAATTGGATGCTTTCCAGTATAGATACCTTAATAATTTTCTAACAGGATTGTTGATATTGGCCATGTTAAACTATAAACCCGCCTGGATTCTGATTGTTTATTTCGCTAATCTTTAAATAGAAATAGGAATAAGCCTCAGTTATATCTTTTTTAAAAGTTGTATCAGCCCGGGTGTTGTTTTTAGCATATAAAGCTTTCCCGATTTTAATTTTGAACTTCGACCATAATGTAATGTCGGCAGCATCACCTTTATAATTGTACATTAATCTGGCCCTTTCTCCTTGCTGGTGTACAAGTTTTGCATTTTTATTAGCTGATACAGATTCTATATGTCCAACCGACAGCGCGTTATAACCTGTAAAATAGACGATTCTGGCATTAAGAAAACTCATCCGAAGTGCATATTCCCAATCCATCATTACGAAAACAGTATTGTAAAGTCCTATAAAACTTATGGATGAACGTCTTATCAGTATGTGTACATCACTAAAGGTGAAAGATTCTGTTCTTTTGTGCTTCCATTCTTCAAATTGTGAAAACCTGCTTGATTTTGAAATCTGTTTGTAATTATTTAATGATGCGTTCAACTCATTTGAAATTACTACATCAACAGCAGGATTTGCCAGCATAAAATCAGCACATTTCCTAATGGTTGAATAATCGAAAACATCATCATCAATTATTTTTTTTATGATTAAACCTCTTGCCATCAACATGGCTTTGTTCCAGCCATGCGACTGGTTTTTGTCAGGCTCAGAGATATACTGATGAATTTTACCTTCTTTAAATAGTAGCGTCAGGTACTCCTTTGTACCATCTGTACTGTCACCATCAACAACTACAATCTCTTCATCGGGGTTTAATAATTCAATGAGCCTTTCAAGTGTAACAGAAAGGAAGGATAACCTGTTTTTCGTACTTATTACATAAGATAAATTGTAGTTATTCATCCAGTTTAAATTTATTTTCAAATAAATTGTAATAAATCATCGGAGTCGCTTTGTAGAGTCTGGTTATTTTATTCCTTACATATTCGGTATTTCTAAGACCAGGAATCTTTGTTAAAAGAGAACTAATGAAATGTATTCTTTTCTGCTCTTTTTTTAAACTTTCGGGATAGTTCTTTTCCCTGATGATTTCTCTTACTTCTTTAATGTATTCTCTAAAAAACAATTGATGTAGCTGGTTGGCATGATGTCTGAATGCGCTGAAAATATTATTTGTAGAGTAAAGTTCACTATAGAGAAAGAAGTGACTAAAAAGATCAAAGTCGCCGGCAAGCTTGTATTTCGAATTGATCCTGGCGCCGATTTTGTTCCATAAGCTTCTGCGCCAGAATGTGCCATCCTGGCTAATCCATTTCCCATTTTCTATCATGTAGTCATAAATCGTTGAACGGTGTAAATGCCCGGGAGAGGTAAAATAGCTCTTATCGTTCATAGTCAATGATCGGCCCTGTATCCAGTAAACCTCCTCAAGATCTCTAAATATCTGAGCTATAGCAAACAGGCTGTTGGGTAATAAGGTATCATCCGAATTAATATAGGTCATGATTTCGCCTGTAGAAACATCAAACCCCTTGTTAATAGCATCATACATCCCCTCATCCTTCTCCGAAATAAAATAGAAAAGTTGTTTTTCATATTTTCTGATAATCTTTAAGGAATCATCAGTGCTATTCCCATCAATAATAATGTATTCTAAATTTGGATATTTTTGCTCCAGAACCGACCTGATTGTCTCTTCTAAATATTTAGCTCCGTTAAAATTAGGCGTAACAACGGAGATTTTAGGATATAGGCTATAATTGGTTTCCATTGTGATTAATATTTTTGCCCCCAGGTTCTTCGAATCGGAATGCTGTCATGAAATATTGTTTCAAGCTGTTCAATAACACGGTTAAAACTGCTTGCTTCCGGGGCAGGCCTGTCTTTTGTTTGTGCCAGGGAAACCATAGCTTCGCAAATCTCATGGGGCTGATGCGGATCAAAATATATTGCATTTTCCTGCATTAACTCTTTATGGCCATCCAAATCAGAGCACGCCACCCTACAACCTAAGGCACGAGCTTCAAGTAAAGGCATGTTGGTTGGACCAAGAAAAGTAGGAAAGATAAGCCCTTTCGTATTCTTGTAAAGCCATTTAAGCTCCTCGTTTGTTATGAAACCCGGAACAATGATTTGAGTTTCCAATCCTAGTTCTTCTATCAGGTGCCTGATATAACTATAATTGCCTTTATCGCTTCCGGATAGAATAAGTTTATAGTTACTAAAACCTTCCTTTTTTATAAACTGGCTAAAAGCAATAATAAGGTTGTAATGATTTTTGTGGGGCCAGAATTGTGCTGGATATAAAAAGAACAATTGATCGCTGTTAAGAAATTTTGGCACAGATTCGGCAATTGTCTCCTCAATAATTTTCCCTGGAAACATTGGCAATACTTTGATCCTATGCGGATTGATATTAAAGTAGTTTGAAATTTCGGCTTTTCCAGTTTCGGATTCCGAGCAAATAAATAATGCTTTGTTATACAGTTCGCTGTAGTTTTTGTCTCGCAATTGAAACTCGCTGTTCATGCTGAGTTCGGGAAAGGCATAAGTGCTTTTATGACCTATATCCCAGTTAACAAATAAGAAAGGAAAATCTTTGATTACAATAAAGGGGTTCGGGTAAAAGATGACTTCTATCTCATTGTCCTTTAAAATAGCCTTTGAATCCTGATGTATTTTACGAATATCATTTCGCTCTAAGTTCAATCCAAAAAACCTGTGGAAAAAGTTAACCTTTTTGGTTTGATAAAAGCTTTCCTGATAAGGTAGGTTTATAATGGGCTTTTTATAGATCGGCTGAAGGTTAAATCCTATAAAATAGATTTGTATTGCGGGGTGAAAATTTTTATCGTTAATGCCAGAAACAAGTTTTTCTGTATATGAAAAACCACCTCCGATTTCTGGAAAGTCATTTTTGTCTATCCATATACCGATCTTAAATGGTTTCATAGAGTATATTAATTTTTTGGATAATAGTTTTCATTTCCTGTGATTGCAGGCCTAATCCACTTGGAAGATAGAATCCATTTCTAGCCAGCTTCTCCGCCACCGGATATTTTTCATTCCTAAATAAGCCCATTTTCTGAAATACTGGCTGTTCATGCATGCACCAGAAGAAAGGGCGGGTACCTATTTTATTTTCTGTTAAATGAAGTACTATTTTTTCTTTTTGATCTTGCTCGGGGGCCACAAGGCCAAATACCCAATAAATATTTTCGCTGTAATCTGTTTTTTCAAGAGGTAACAGGTATCCTTTTGTTTTTAGGTGAGAAAGCTCTTTTTGATAAACAGCACCCATCACTTTTTTTTTCTCAACAAAATTATCAATCTGTTCCAGTTGGGCTAATCCCAAGGCTGCCTGAAGATTAGTCATCCGGTAATTCCAGCCCAGTTCATAATGAACAAATCGCGGCCCATTTGGTTCAAAACAAAGGTTGCGAAGTTTTTTACAACGTTTTGCCAATTCATCATCATTGGTTAACAGCATACCGCCTTCGCCGGTTGTAATATGTTTATTGGGATAAAAGCTAAAAATGCTGATATCGCCAAATGTGCCACACATTTTGCCTTTGTAGGTTTGTCCATGCATTTCGGCTGCATCTTCAATAACTTTCAGGTTATATTTTTTTGCAAGTTGAAGAACCGGCTCCATATCTACAGGAAGACCATAAATGTGCACCACTAAAATTGCCTTGGTTTTAGGGGTAATCTTAGCCTCAATTTGAGTTACATCCATATTCCAGGTCAATGGATCACTATCAATCAATACAGGAATTGCTCCGGCTGTAACCACAGATTGAGCCGGAGAGATAATCGTGAAAGCAGGCATAATTACTTCGTCTCCAGGCCCAATATTTAAAGCTTTAATAGCAATGTCTAATGCTGCGGAACCACTGCTTACCGCAATTCCGTAATCGCAGCCGATATAATTACTAAACTTTTCTTCGAAAGAAGAAATAAAAGGGCCTTCACTGCTGATCCACCCGGTTTCAATACATTCAGTCAGATATTTTAATTCATTACCATTAAGCAGTGGGGTATTAACAGGAATTGGGTTCATTATAACTTCTTTAAAATATAACAAACACCCCATGTTTCGCTGGAAGGAGTGGCCTGACTTAGAAATTCTTCATTATGGATGACTTCAAATCCTGTGGCATAGGCTAAAAGTTCTATCTCCGGCCTGCTGAAATGCCGCATTGGATGCTGTTCTTCAAAAGAATGTGTCGAACCATCTTTCAGGTTTTTTACTGCAATATCATAATTGACTTCAACAACATTTAATTCGGAATAAATAATAGGTGTAGCATTTCGGATAACTTCAAGATTTTCACTATGAAGAATTTTAGTGCGTTTTTCTGGTACCTGAAAGTTTACGGCAGCGCTATGCCAGACATCAAAAATAAAAATCCCCTCTCTGTTTAAACAATTCTGAACATGCTCAAATGTTTTAATTAAACTCTCATTGCTGGTTAAGTAACTAATCACATGAAAAAGCGACAGGGCAATATCAAAAGACTCATTTGTTTTAAAATCGGTAATGTCTGCAATTTGAAAATTCACACCATCTTTTTTATGTCGGCTGGCAATCTCAACCATTTCAGCACTCCGTTCTATACCAAGAACCTGATATCCTTTCTCTACCAGCAAATTTGCATGTTTACCAGTTCCTGAGCCTAGCTCTATAACGTTTTTGCTTTGAGGACTATATTGATTAATTAGATCAAGAAGATATTCTGTTTCTGCTAAATAATCTTTGTCTTTATAGAGCAAATCGTAGTATTGGCTATAAAGGTTAAAGTTTTGACTCATTTGCTTTAGTTATTAAATTAATGCTTTCTGGCTTATGATCAAATCTAACTTTGTCTTCATCACCACAATAGGGTCCCTGCTTAATTTCGATCATTTCGGAGTTTTCTAACATTTCGAAACCATGTCCGCCAGCCGCCAATAAAATTACATCGCCGGTTTCTACAATTCTACTTTGCAGGTAGACCCGCTCATCATTATAAAAATCCACCCTGACTTTTCCAGATTTAATATAAAGTACTTCCTGGGTAAGAATAACCTTCCGCTCAACCAGACTGTGTACATGAGGATCTATAATATATCCTTTAGGGCGGTTCATATAACCGAGCTGTTGAGAAAAGTCGCCAGGGGTAAAAAAAGAAATACCATCCTTTTTATAGTGGGCGCGTATTATTATTGATAAAAGTTGCTCCCGGTTTTTTACTTCTTCAATCATGGGATTAAGTAAGAGTTTGCGATTTGCGATCCTGTTCTGGTAGAGAAAGGAAAAGTACGTTTTGGTGTGGGCGAATCAGTAATTTCAAATCCTAATTTATCATCTACCCAATCATAAGTTTCTGCTTCACCAGCACCTAGCCAGGCATAAACGGTGTATTCATCAGGTATGAAGCTATTTAAATGTACAATACAGGTATAAACTTTATCTTCCTCTTCAAAATTAATGTAATTATCTAAAGATGGAATTGCCTCCATTACAGTAACACTAGCACTATTTTTAATACCAAATACTGCAAATGCAGCTGTTGAGAATAATGTTTTGTTAACCTTAAATTTTATCTGCAGTGTATGAGAGGGTTGGGAGCCTCCAAGTTGTAATTCGATGTTTGTAAATTTTGGGTTTGAGACAATATTTGATGTCGTGTATTCGCTAAGTAAAAATTGGCTTTGGTTTTTCAAATAATGGTCGACAGCTTTTTGTGAAGTCCCTGTAAAATTACACAGTCCGTTTTCAAGTACAATCCCAGATCTACAAAGTTCCGTTACCGCACCCATATTATGACTCACAAAAAGTACCGTCCTGCCTTCTCCTTTACTCACCTCACCCATTTTGCCCAAACATTTCTTTTGAAATTCAGCATCGCCTACTGCTAATACTTCATCTACAATTAATATTTCGCTTTCTAAGTGTGCTGCAACAGCAAAAGCCAGGCGAACATACATACCGGAGCTATACCTTTTTACCGGTGTATCTAAATAACGCTCTATCCCTGCAAAATCTACAATTTCATCCAGTTTGCGCTGTATTTCCTTTTTACGCATACCCAAAATAGCACCATTGAGAAATATGTTTTCACGGCCACTGAGTTCCGGATGAAAACCTGTTCCAACTTCAAGTAAACTCGCTATCCGTCCTTTACCCGAAATTTTGCCGGCAGTAGGAGCCGTTACTTTACTTAATATTTTGAGCAATGTACTTTTTCCAGCGCCATTTCGGCCAATAATGCCAACAGCATCGCCTTGTTCAATTTCAAAATTAATATCCTTTAAACTCCACACTACATTACTCGCACTTTTCGTATTTTGATCATTGCTTTCACCGATACGTAGAAAAGGATCTTCTTTGCCCCGAATACGGGCGTACCAACGCTCTAAATCGCGGCTGATCGTTCCGGTTCCAATCTGACCTAACTGATAAGCTTTGCTTAAATTCTCAACTTTTATCGCAATGTCAGACATTTAAAATATGCTTAAAATTACGCTTTCCATTATTCATATTATACCTTCCATTTCCCATCTAAACCGTATCAACGAAATTCCGTTCCACTTTGTTAAAAATTATAGTGCCAACAATCAGCAGGATTAATGTAACAATCATTGCGTAAGCTAAACTAAACCAGCTAAAACTCCCTTCGCCCAAAAAGCCATACCTAAAAGTTTCAATAATTGGGGTCATGGGATTATATTTAATGATCCAGGCATAGGTTGGGTATTTTTTGATGGCTTCGGATAGGGGATAGATTACTGTGGTAGCATACATCAGTAACTGCACTCCAAAACCAATCAGGAAAGCCAGATCCCTATACTTTGTAGTCATAGCAGAAATGATCATGCCTGTGCCCAAACCCAATAAAGCCATTAATAATACAATAACCGGAAATAGGGAAATTGCCCAACTGATGTTGAAATTGGCGCCGGTGAAATAATAATAAGCCATTAAGACGAGGAACAGAAGCATCTGTACTCCAAAACGAACCAGGTTACTCACTACTATGCTCAAAGGCATAATTAATCTGGGGAAGTAGACTTTGCCAAAAATACCTGCATTATCTCTGAAAACAGAAGATGTTTTGGTTAAACAATCTGCAAAATAGTTCCAGGCGGTAATGCCTGCCATATAAAAAAGCGGTTTAGGTAATCCATCTGTTGATATGCCGGCTAAATTGCCAAATATAAAGGTAAAGATGATAGTGGTAAACAATGGTTGAATAAAAAACCAGAGTGGGCCTAAAATAGTCTGTTTATAAAAAGAAACGAAATCCCTTCTCACCAATAGTATCAACAAATCCCGGTACGCCCAAACCTCATTTAGCTTTAGATCGAGCAAAGATGATTTTGCCTCAATCGTCCACTTTTGTTCTTCTTTATAAATATTGGGGCTATCCATTAATTTTATTGTTGCTGATTTATTTTGAATGCAGGACTGATTGTCCCATTTAAAAGCAAGTTTTTTATCGATTGAAGATAAGGTTCATATCCAAATGCCTCTATGCATTTTTTTTGAAGGTTTTTTTTCTCGTTGTCGGTTTGATTATGACTTAATAAATTGCAGATACTGGCTAAAATTTCTTCCTGATTATCAGGATCAACTAAAATACCAAGCGTTCCGCCTTTAAGTGCGTCTACACTGCCATCTTTATTGCCTGCAATAACCCTCAGGCCGCTGGCTAATGCCTCTATAAATACAATGCCGAAACCTTCTTTTTTACTGGGTAGGATAAACATGTCAGACAGTAAAAAGTGTTCAGTAAGTTCGGTTTCATCAATAAAACCTACCATCCTGATATATTCTTGAAGCTGGTTCTTTGCAATTAAATCTTCTAATCGTTTCTTTTCCTCCACATCCCATTTTCCACCCAGCAGGTAAACCAGGTTTGGGTATTTTTCCAATAGTTGTGGAAATAGCTTAATAGTGTGGTCGTATCCTTTATACTTTTCCGAAGAGGATAACCTGGATAATGAGAACAGAATTAAGTTTTTATCATCTAAATGATATCGATCCAATAAACGCTTTGGTTTTTCGAACCCGGTAGACAGGTGATAAAAAGGATCTAGACAATTGTTTAATATTTCAATGCGATCTTCGGGAATATGATGCATTTCCATAATTTTACCTGCTGTAAAATGACTGACACATATAATTTTATCCAATTGGTTTAATATATTGAGCTTGGAGTTGGGTAACTTTCTCCAAATTTCTACGCCATGCGCCAATAAATATATCTTTTTATGGGGATGTATTTTCCTGATGAAATAAACGATGCTGATTAAGTGGATATGGCTCAATAAAATCACATTGGCTTTTAATCCACTTAAAAAAGATTGCAGCACGAATCGCTCCCTGTTTCCGTTAAAACCATAGAACTGGTGTTTGCTTAGGTATCTCGAATCGCGGTCAGTATTTTTATCGTACATCGAGTATACGGTAGACTGAACAATTTCCTCCTCGCTCAGGTCGTATAAAACACGTGATAAACTTCGGCATACTTTTTCAATGCCGCCAGTTAAACTAAAAGTTCTAAGTGTTAAAAATAAAACTTTAACTGACATGGTAAGTTCGGTATAAAGCCAGGGCTGAGCTCCAGTGTAGTTTGTTTTCTCCAAAACTTTTTATGAGCGATTTTGCCCGTTTATTTTGGTATCGTGATGGATCGGCAATATCGCGATTTTTTCTCATCCACTCCTGAAAAGGGAAAGTAAAACCCATTTTCGATCTTTTCCATGTTTCTGTCGGCAAATCCTCCTTGTATGCTTCTACCAAAAGTTTCTTTTTTTGTTTGTAACTGAACTTGATATCTGTTGAAATGGAAAGAACCAAATTTACAAAATTACGGTCGAGAAACGGAACCCTCACCTCAACACTATGGCTCATGCTCATAAAGTCGGTATCCTTTAATAACTGGTTTTGCATGTACATATTAAATTCAAACCAACTTGCCCGGGTTTCGTTACTGGTTCTCTTTATTGCAGGATGAAGAGGGATATTTTCCAGGCAATTGATGACCTTTGCCATATCAATGTCTAATAATTCAGCAATTACATCGGGTGAATAAACGCCTCTCAAACATAGATATTCGCCAATAGGAGAATTTAAACTAAGGTAGTATAGTCGTTTAAACCTGGTATTATTGGAGAAACGCATGTTTCGTAAAATACTTTTACTTAACCAATTTAAGTCTTGTATCTTATAAATCCGGTCAAAAGAAGGATATCCGCCAAAAAGCTCGTCGGCACCTAACCCTGACAGCACTACTTTTATTCCTTGCTCTTTAGCTGTTTTACAGACAAACCAGGTATTGATCCCGTCATTTGTAGGCTGATCCATATCGGCTAGAATGGTTTCGAAATGCTGTAGGAAGTCGCGATAGGTAATCAGCTGTTCGATCTTTTTAACGTTTATTTTTTGAAGTAAACTATTCCTTTGTTTTTTTTCGGAAAAGTCTATTTCGTTAAAATCTGCCGAAATACTATATAACTGTTTGTTGTTGAATTGATTGGCCAGTATCGTAATAATACTCGAATCCAGACCACCACTAAACAGTACACCAATATCAACATCAGAAATCATCTGCTGCTTAATCGAAAGGCTAAGTTGTTCGCGGATTCTTTCTATAGCATGGCTTTCGTTTTCAATATTAGAAGAACTTTCGAATTCATGATAAGATTGAATAAAGTGTTCAGCACTTCGCATGTTGTATTTCAGAAAACAACCTTTAGCCAGGCTACACACATCTTTTAGTGTGGTATAAGGTTCGGGGATGTGACCAAAAGCAAGATAGTAAATTCGCCAGTTATCATTTTCCTGGTAGATATCGGCGTGTTTGAAAGCCTTTACTTCTGAAGCAAAGGTTAGAGTTTCCTTATCAAAATGATAATATAAGGGTTTGATTCCGTTTTGATCGCGGACCAGATAGATGCATTGTTTCCGTTTGTCAAAAATACAGAAGGCAAAAAGTCCGTCTAGTTTTTCAAATGCGGCTTCTCCCCACTGTTGATAGGCGTATAGGATTACCTCAGTGTCTGTCTGGCTTTTAAATATATAACCCAAATTAATTAATTCAGTTCTGATTTGGCGATAATTATAAATTTCACCATTATACGTAATGACCAGGTCTCCGTTGTGACTTATCATTGGCTGGTGCCCACTTGAGCTCAAATCTAAAATAGCCAGCCTACGGTTACCTAAACATAATGGCATTTTGTCAATAGCATAAATACCTCGATCATCAGGGCCTCCATGCTGCATACTATCGCACATGGCCTTCACCTGTTGATTGACTTGTTCGAACGATTTTTTGCTATTGATGATGCCTGCTATTCGACACATTGGCTTTTTATTTTAAAAAACAGGTTATTTATTCTGCACCGGATACAGCTTCGCCACCTCAGTCACATTTTATTTTCAAAAATGAACTTATTATTTGTTTTTTATATTGTACTGCGCTTAAAGCATCAGTATTTTAATTTATTATTAAATAGTACCCTCTCACATCTTCCACCTCCCATTGTCTTTCCTTATAGTGGTTCAACAAAAGCTATCGATGTATTGATATTTATCGAATAGCCCATATTCTGTAAACGTAAAATAATACGCTGCTTATTATGTACCGACACCAATTCGGCAATTACACCTTTGAAAGGCCCTGCTTTAATCAATACCTTTTCACCTGGTTTAATATCATAATCAATGAGTTCCAAATCCGCATCTATAGCGAGTAAAAGTTTAAGATCATGAATTTGCTGGTCAGGGATATGAGCGATTTGGTGAGAGAAATAAATAAATCTGGCAATACCATTGGTCATCAAAACTTCTGCATATTCTTTTGCCGAAATATACGTAAATAGATAAGATTTAATCAAGGGCTCTTGTACGATTTTTTTACGGTCGCTCCATTGTTTAACTGTCTTTTTAAGAGGTAAATAAGTTTGGATTCCTTTTCTGCTCAACTCTTCACACGCTTTTTTTTCTGCTCTCGAACGCGTATAAACCGGATACCACCTATAATTTTGATCTATCATTAGCTATATCATATTTTGATTAAACCCTGTTCGCATTTTGTCAATTAACCAATTAGAGTGTAAGCCGATTATTCCTGCTATCATCTGTTATTTCCTCTATTACAAACATTAGCTTCCTTTCTTCCAAAATTCCCACCAGTTCTTCTCCTCATCATAATAGCCACTTTTTCCGTAGCCGGTATAGTTCGAATAATAGTACGTTCCGGTATTGCCATGAGCATAGTTAGTGGTATAAATGTTTCCATGTAACTTCTCATCACCAAATGAATTCAGGATAATCGCAATGTTGTTAAGTCCATACTCTTTTGATAAACGGTCAGGAATAGTTGCAGCCCTGAATTTGGAAATACCTGAGCGGATTATAAAGAGGTTGATATCAGCTTTTCTAATGAGCGGTATTGAATCTGAAACCAGGCCTACAGGAGCGGTATCAATGATAATATACTCATAACTTTCCCTAAGTTTTTCGATCAATATTTCCATCGATTTGTGATGGAGTAATTCTGAAGGATTTGGAGGCACGGGACCAGAAGTAATATAGTCAATATTATGCTTTTCATCTGTAAAGATAATATCTTTTAAAGCAGCCTGTTTTGACAAGTAATTACTTAAGCCAATACGGTTGTCAGAGCCAAAAGCATGATGGAGTTTGGATTTTCGCAAATCTGCTGCAATCAAAATCACCTTTTTTTCTATAATGGATAAGGTTCCTGCGAGATTTAAACTTACGAACGATTTCCCTTCTCCGGAAACTTCAGAAGTAATGCAGATAACCTTGGTATCCTGGTCGCTGGCCATAAAACTCAGGTTAGTCCTCACAGATCTGACCGATTCGGCAAATATAGATTTTGGGCGCTCTATTGATAAAACACTTTCACCAGGGCTAACTTTTTTAGGATATTTTAAAATTACGCCAATAATTGGGGTTGTCGTCAATCCTTCAATTGTTTCAATATCGTACAAATAGGGATTTAATATTCTAACCAATAGAATTAAACCAATGCCCGAAAACAAACCCATAAATAAATAAGAAGAATAAATTTTCTTAGGCACTGGCGAAATCGGGAAAAAAGAAGGTTGTGCTACGCTGATAATTGTTGCGCCTGAAATTACGGCTGCAGAACTGATCTGTGCAGAGAGTTTTCGCTCAAACAACATTGAAAACATACGCTGATTAATATCAAAATTGCTCTGCAATTTCGCAAAGTCATTTTGTTTAGCGGGGATACTGCCCAGTGTCTGGTTAGCCTGGCCAATTTGCCCATTGATATAACGGATGGTTTTTTGATTACGTTCGTGTAATAAGCGAATATTAGTTACAATGGCTTGTTTTACTTCGTTAATCTGCTTGTTAATATCCAGTATGGGCTGCGCATCGGCATTAAAGCTCTGTAACTTATTTTCTCTGTTAACGATAAGCCCGTTAAGTTGCGTAATTAAACCAGTTAAGAGCGTATTATTGGTGCCTTCCAAATTAAGGTTAAGCTGTTGTATCCGATCCTTATTGTTTTTTACCTGGGTTTCTAATTGCTGGATAGCAAGCTCTTGCAGTTGTAATTCGGCAATCTGGTTTTCCAGGTTGCTTAGTTTCGAATTTCCCTGTTGCCTTTCGCTACTGGGGTCGATGAGTTTATTGCTGCTTTGAAAACTAGAAAGTTTATTGCCCGATTTGCTCACTTGTGCATCTAAAAAGGCAATCTGGCTATCCAGGTAATCTATGGTTTGTTTGGCTGATCTTTTTTTAAGTGTTGCATCATTTTTTACATATTGTTTGATGATCTCGTTTAATACATTGGCAGAAAAAACAGGATTACTATCGGTGTGGGTAACCCCCATGATATTGGTGTTTTTTTCCTGTTCGAATACATTTAATCCTCCTGCAGCCCTCCCGTATAAATCTCTGATTCCGTTGAATTTAAAACTGTACTTGCCTGTTGATGGTATTCCTGTTTTAATCGTGAATACCATATTGCCCATGCTAATTGGTTGACCGTAACGGTATTTCTTCAAATTTTTATTGTTGTCATCGCTGCTTGATAGTTCGAAGGTACGGTTGTCAATGGGCTTAACATTATAGGTAGCCCTGCTGAAGTTTACAGAATCCTGTGTTAAAATATCAACCTGAAAAGGTTGTTTCGGATAAAGTTCAGTAAATCGTACCCTTCCTTCTAAATAATAGCTGATTTTATAATCCAGGTTCTTTAAAGCGTTTAAAATTACATCTTCTGAGCGCATAATGATGCCTTCAGTTTGGATCTGATTCTGAATCTGATTAAAAGGCCGGTAGTTTAACGGAGAGCCAGGCAGCGAAGCCATTTGTTCCTGCTGATCACTATCTAATTTTAGCGAAGCCGAAGTAATATATATAGGAGTAATGCTGCGCACATAAAGCCAGGCAAGTACAAAACTGATTATTACCGTTCCGGCAACCCAATACCACCTGCTTAAAAAAATTAACAGGATTTTCCAATAGTTGACGGTTTGGCTGGCTAACTTTCTAGCTTCTGTTGGTTTAGTGTTATCCATTAGCGGGTTAGGGTAAAGATTAATACAGCCAGGTTGACTACAACCAGAAACGGTTGTACAATATTATTTACACTAGTCAGCTTTTCGCTCAATGCCGAACTTTTGGTTTGTTGGAGTACAATAATATCATTATTCTGAAGAATTAGTTTTTTGCTGGCCAGGCTGTTAATATCATTTAAGTTTACATAGATGATTTCGGGGTGGCTTCTGTCGCCGCGAATAATTTTAAGCGTTTTAGGATCAGCCGTTTTATTAATGCCCCCTGCTTCACCAATAATGTCAATGAGTGTCGTGTTTTCACGCTCCAGTAAAAAATTACCTTGTTTGCTGAATTCGCCCAATAAGGTTACCTTTAAGTTTACAACACTTAATTCGATAATGGGGTCGCGAAGAAGTTGTTTTGCATATAAATCCTGAATTTTGATGGCAGCATCTCTTCTGCTTAGGCCTAATACGTCTACTTTTCCAATCGCAGGAAGGTTAACTTTACCATCAATATCTACCGGATAGGAAAGTATATTATTTATTGAGCCGCCAGCTATATTCTGATTACCGTTTAAACCACTGTTTGAAGATTGAGATGCCCCAAATTCTTTATTCTGTACATTTCTGATGGCCAATTGATCATTTACTTTTATTTTATAGTACGCATCGCTAATGCCCGGGTCGTTTACCACGTAAACTTGTTTAATGGTATCCGTAACGATATCACTTGGGGCATTGAATAGACTATGCTCTTTTCTGGATGCACAGCTGGCAAGCGTAATGCAGAAAAATAAAACGTAAAGAAATTTTAAAATTGCTTTTGTCTGGATCATCATCTTAAATCGGATATTGGATGGAAGCTCAAGGCTAACATGCGAAAATATGGTTAAAAATCATTAAAAAAAAGTTAACATAGAAGCGGAGCACTTTTAAAATAGTTGTCTTTAAAATTTGAAAGTGGCGGAGAAATAACCGTTTATCTTTTTAATCTGTTAAGTTCTACATCAAAAAAACATCTTTAGGTCGTTTGATTTCTTGACTTTAATCAATTTTAAAATATTATTGGTGGAATAGATATTGATTCATCATTGTCCTGGTGTTCAGAAATTTGGTGTCAGGATCTATTGAAATTTAGTTTTTAAATACATTTATTGGAAGAGAATACATCGGGGCTAACCCCGGATTACTCAGAAAAGGGCGGGTATACTCCATTGATCCCGTTGTGATTTCAATCCTTGCCTGCACAACAAAAGCATTCATCATGTGGGATAATCCATCTTTATAATCATAAAAATATCCGATTTACATGGTCCAATCTTGTTGATATAGTGGCCTGGTTTATCCAATTTATAGAGGTAAAAAGTTGTTGAATAATATTTTGTTATTGATAAAAATCAAGGTTCTTTTTAGCCTGAAATTAATCTTTTAAAGCCATTTTATCGCTCTATGTAGAATAGGGCTATCTTTTTTAATTTTTCAGTTTTTTTAAAAGGAATACAATTGTCATATCAATCTGTTTAGTGCTGTTATTCATTTTGTTCAATACTCGATTAAGCTTATTTTTGTCGTTTTAATAATACGAATTGTTTGTTTTATGAAAAACATTTACACCCTTATTTTTTTAGTTAATCCCTTATAAGTTGAAACATAATTTTTACATCCCGTTCTTACTTTTTTTAATCATTTCATTAAAAACTTTTGCATCAGATCCAGGTCGCAACTATGGTTGTGTAATTCAAGGCTCACCAGCCAGATTGTATTTCTCTTATAGTAAAGATGGTAATCCGTATAATTGGGGACCAAACAATAAAACCAGTGATGGGTTGTATCATATTTACAATAACAATTCCAGTAATTATGAAATATACAATGATACCGAGGCTAATGGATATCATTGTGGCGTTATTAATAGCAAATTTGGTGAATATAATCAGGTTGGAGAAGTTTGTTTTGTTTCCAGTGGTGGAAGTTATCTACAAGGTGACTTAGCAACTTATAGTGTGAACAATTCTACATATTGCGGCACCAATTCATTGCCTATTGATAATTATGTTGTTATCCTATTGCTATTGATGGGAGTTGGGGGCTTCTTTTATATCAGGAAGTATGGAGTTGGTTTTTTTGATCTTACTTCTGAAGTAAAGTAATACGTTAAAGCATTATTGGGTAGCTGCAATATTAAATTATCTTAGAAATTAAAATATTTATAATGTAGTAAAGCACAGTGCTTTACTACATCTCCTTAGCGATAATAGCCTTCGGGTTATTGAACAAAACGAACGGCGTTTTTAGTTTAGAACCATAGTAACTTCGTGTATCACAACTAAAATGATGCATGAGAGGCTTTTGTTTTTTCGTAATATTTATCGCAATTTCTTTTGATATTTATGCCCAGGGTTCAGCGACAGGTTGCTTAGTGCCTTATTATAACAGGGTTTATACTTCTAATTCGCTTGAAGTATTAGGCTCTTCTCAATTATATAATAATTCTCCTTCAACACCTTTATCTGCTAACTATTGTAGTTGGACTCCAAGCAGTACAGGATCTTCTTGTGTTATTTGCGACGGAACGTTAGGCGTGGATGCATTAGGTATCAAGATATGTTTGTTAGGTTCATTCAGGTATGGTTCACAAGGTACATTTACAATGGTACAATGCGATCTGGACAGCCACTTCTGGATTGTAAGCGCAATGGCAGGCCTATTTGGTATGGTATTCATCAAAAGAAGAAATAGACTATAAATCATCTTTGCTCCGGGTAGATAGGAAACCATTCGGCAGATGTAAAG
>Ga0190271_10000042_pt1 | contig 76102 bp, 48 predicted proteins | sample Popmic356T_FD_133747 | JGI IMG/M metagenome (GOLD analysis project Ga0190271, IMG submission 133747) | Populus adjacent soil microbial communities from riparian zone of Weber River, Utah, USA - 356 T | ecosystem: Environmental > Terrestrial > Soil > Riparian zone | place: USA: Utah | collected...
AGCCATCATGTTTCTATATATGAAGCCATTGTATCATATGAAACAGCGATGCGGAAAAGGGCCTCAGAAATGGCGGGGGAATCATTGAAAAACGGGGAAATGATGCACCATGCCAATGCCCTGTCAACGATGTGCAGTTTTTTTGGGCCACAAGGTAGCTGATTTCACCAGACATTGCATTGACAACCAAAGTTGGCCAATATAATTATAATATAAGTCAAAAGCCACCCAACTTTCAGTATTGGCTTCCCAATCTCCACACCTGAACGATATAAGGTGGCTTATCGAATCATCTTTCCATGAGATTATGCATAATTTCTGCCGCTCATTTTTATTAGCGGATGGTAATTATGCATCTTCCTCCCTTTACATCAATATATTTTAATGGTAATCCAGGAAAGGAAAATCTATTCCTTGCTAAGACATGAATCTGCTTTCGTAGCCTCTGGTATAAAATTTTAGTCAACGTATGATTTAAAATATATATTTTGTAGTTTTATATTTTATAAATTAGTATTTTTAAACATCAAAATCTAAAACCATGCTCAAAAAAACGCTCTCACTAGTTTTGGAGGCCCAACAGGGCTTTTCTGGAATTTCCTGTCTGAAAGATCCACTTTTCCTTCATTCGCATCCGTTTCCAGCTTCTTATTAAAGAACTCCGGGTAAATAATGCTTTAATAAATTCAGATTGAATTACGATTGATCATACTTCGCAATCAGTATCTCCCCCATCGTACACCATTATAACTAAATACCATTAAACCAAATTTTATGAAAGTAACGCTGCTCCATATCGTAGAGATATTAAAAAAACATCTCCCACAGGACAATATGCCTGAAATATTGTTTGACTCGCCTTTAACAAATAAAGAGTACAACAACAAAAGACAGATATTTAATACCTATTTCCAATTCCGCCCCAAGGCAATTGTATTCTGTACCAATACAGGACAGGTCTCGGAAGTAATTAAATGTATCAGGAAATACAATTACACTGGCCCCTTGAGCGTCCGTTCTGGTGGCCATGACCATGAAGGAGAATGTTCGGCAACCGATGGCCTTGTAATAGACCTTTCAAAAATGACAAAGGTTGATATTAAGGCAGAACTCAATTACGCAACCATCCAGCCCGGCATTATGTTTATGGACCTGATTAAACAGATGAATGCCAGGAATGTGGGATTGCCGCACGGCACGTGCTATTCTGTACGCATTGCTGGTTTTACATTTGGTGGCGGATGGGGCCCCTGGACCCGTCAAAAGGGAATGGGATGCGAAAGCCTTGCCGGGGTAACCCTTGTATTGGGCGATGGCTCATACCGGACAATCATAGATAATAAGCTTATCCCGGAGTATGGAGGCCAACCAGTGGCAGATCTTAACGAAGAAGACCGTAAACTTTTGTGGGCCTTACGCGGTGGCGGTGGCATGAGTTACGGCATTGTTACTGAACTCATTTATAAAACTTTCACTTTGCCTGATTTTACGACTAAATTCACTGTTGCATGGCAGCAAAAATTTGGTCAGGATATTCCTCCTGCTGTTGATATACTTAAACGTTGGGAAGCGCTTATAGGCTATAATAAAAATCCTGACTTACTGGGTACCAACCTTAAAATAGTTGCCAAATTTAAAGATGTACAGGATACCACTCCGGTGGATAAATCTTTACATGATTGCTATTTCTACGGATATTTCATGGGTAATAAAGACAATTTCCTGCATCAGCAAGATTTTGAACACAACCTGAGAAAGATTATTGAAGAAAATTGGTTTCCAGAGGATCAATTTGGACAGTACAATGTTAATTTTGAAGACAGTATCGAGGCCGTATTATCCAATAATGTAACCAATGGCTCCGGTAAACTGACGGCCATAGCTGATGACAATAGGCGACAATGGAGTACATTCTCAGCCTGGGACAGAATTGTGAAATGGGATACCGGGCAAGATAAACATCCGCTGCTGGAAGATATATATGATACCGATAGTTTGCCTCCTCATTTTCAGGCTATTCCACCTGAAATAGACAAACCTGCCCCACATAAAATCACTTCAAGGTTTGCCATGGTTACCGATGATGAAAATATTGCTTCGGAGCGGAGAATTAAATTGATAGAAAGTCTTGAATCAAACCTTTTAGTTACCGAGGGTGAAAATCAAGGCATGAATACTTACTTTACTTTGGGCGCTATTACGGGGAGCTATTACCGGGATTATGATTTTAATGCAAACCAGTTTCCGCAAGGTAGTTCATTTGCCTATAAAAAATGCTTTTATACCGTGCAATATCAGGCCTGGTGGGACAATGACGGTCGCGAAAACCCGAAAGTGCAACCTTATGTAAACCGGGCTCTGGACTGGCTGGAGGCTTGCCGGGATTATGAGATCCCTGCTACTTACGGAGCCTTCATCAGTTTCAAAGACAGCAGCATTCCAACCCGTGTTTATTTTCAGGAAAGTTATGACCAGCTTAAAGAAATAAAAGAAACATATTGTAATGATCCTGACAATTTGTTCAGCAGCCGCAAAACGATTATCTAATGGAATAAATTTCCCCGGCAAAACTGGTACAATAGGCATTTTTTGGTAACCATCACAAAATTCAGGCACATTAACCCTTTCGAGGCGATGTTTTGTTCCTTGCTAACTACCAGATTGATTGATCCTTTATAAATACACTATAAAATACATTTACAATCAAAAAACTATACAACATGTCTGACATTAAACAAGTAATCATTCACCCGGCCATCGGTGTTGCCCGGGTAGGGAATAGTCCGGATGAATATTTTCTCCTGCCTGATCTTATTAACGAACCAATAACCGATCCTGGCAATTTCAGGGATAGCCAGGGGCGTATTAAACGTCAGGCGGCCCGTTTCCGGCTTTTCGGTGCCGATGAGCAAGGCAATATCATCCGGGAACTTACTGCGGAAGATGGCGATATCACCTGGACCGTACACGTGGCTAACAAAAAAGCCGCCTGGTACGATTTCGATCTTGCACTGGATATTCCACAGGCCACTGGTGTTTATCCGAAATATCCGCCGGTAGAAAGCAAGTTACGCAATATTAACGTCGCCGATTCCCACCGCCCGAGGCTGGTGATTGATGGCGGTGTAGTGGCGATTTCCGGCATCAATACCAATTCTGGTGGCAATGATTCCGAATTCGCTTTCGATAAAGGCACATTTTATTCTCCGCATGGTACGGATACGCCAGTTTACCTGGGCGAACTGCGTACAGACCAAAATGGTAGTTTGCTTTTCCTTGGTGGGCGTGGCCTATCTGCATCATACGATGGTAAGATGGCAACTACTTTTGCCAATAACAATACCTGGCATGATGATACCTCTGACGGTCCGGTTGATGCAAAAATTAAACTGAATACAGGAGAAGTGCTCGAGGCGACCGGTGCATGGGTACTCACTGCTCCACCAGATTATTCGCCAGGGATACAGGCATTTGTAACCGGATACGACCTGCTGGCACAAACGGCCAGCGAAATGGGACAGTCTGTGTTACCGGAAACGCCGGAGTTCTGGGAGAACATCTATCCGATGCTGCAACGCATGCCACTCAACGGGTGGGTGAATGCGGGTATTTTTAAGCAGTATGGCTGGGGTAGCCCGGGGAATCTTTCCACTCCTGAAATGGTGGCGAAGCTTTCTGATGCATCTGATCAATACTTTGAACTACGGCAAGCCATTTTCCGCCAATTCCGTAATCCTGATTACGCAACCATGCAGGCAGAGCTTTTCCCGCCGATTTATGGCGATGGACTGCAAAGTTTTAAAAGCAGCGATACAGATCCGCGTAATTTCATGGCTGTAATGCCTTTTCAATATGAATATCTTCAACAGTGGGCAAACGGCAACTTTACGTTGAACGACAAGTCTGGAACTGTTCATTATGAAGACCTTTCTCCTGCCGAACAGGCCAGTCAGCTGGATCGCACCACGCTTGATGAAACCATTGGCGGGCCTTTTCACCCGGGATGCGAATATACCTGGCCAATGCGGCAACCCATCCTGTATTCGGCACCGTTTCGCATCAAACGCAGGTTGGATGATCCGCTTACCTTCGGACCAGTGCTTAATTCTAAAATCGCGCTGGCACCGGGAGGCCCTTTGGACGGCTCTGCTGCCGGCGATATTACCAAATGGATGGCCGTGCCCTGGCAAACGGATACTTCCAGCTGCTTAAGTGGCTATGTAGAAATTATGGGTCAGTATGTACCAACTTTCTGGCCGGTTAGAGTGCCTAACGATGTGCTTACGGAAGCAGATTACGAAGTGATGATAAGTGGCAGCAGCAGCCTGGAAGAGAAAAATTCTGCCTTTGGCAACCGGGTAAAGTGGCTGCGCGGTGTGGTATATGAGTATGGCTATCCATCGGTAAAAGTGAGTCCTTATACCAAAGGCATTAACGATTTTATCAGCCAATGGCCCGATGTAGGTATTTTGATCCAGAAAGAAGGTAATGGCGATGCCAACTTCCCCGATAAGATGTGGGTAGAGAATGGACGAACCATAGGAGAAGAGCAGATTACTGCAGACGCAATGCTGAAGGCTGCGCCAGAGCATGGACAACCAGCAGAAGATTCAGGTTACCTGTGGATGGTAGAGCGCGCTGAAAAGAGAAAGAGAGGATGATAACAGATGTGCTGATTATAGGCAACGGCCCTGCCGGGTTGGCTTCAGCAATCACTTTACGGCAGCACGGTGCATCGGTAACGGTGGTGCACCGGCCTGCAGTGGATGCTATCCGGGCGGGAGAAAGCCTCGCGGCTTCCGCCCGTTACTCACTTATCGAACTTGATTTATGGGATGACTTTTTAGCTGCAGCTCACCCACCCTGCTATGGCAATTCCTCTTGCTGGGGAGATGACCGGCTGTTCTTCTATGATTTTATCCAGTCATCGTTCGGAGAGGGCTGGTATGTGAATCGTACAGCTTTTCAGTCTATGATGCTCCAAAAAGCAGTAGCCGCCGGAGTCACGTTCATCGAAACGAACCGGGTCTTCGGGCTTACAAGGGAAGGAATGCGTTGGCAATATACGGAAGGCCATTCCCAAATCAACGCTGCTACAATAATCGATGCCAGTGGCAGGAACAGTTGGCTGAGCAGACAACTTGGTATAAAACGCATTCGAGAGGATAATCAGGTAGCGGTAGTTAGCTTGCTGGCCTCTCCTAATCCCTTAAGGAGTCAACAAAGTCTTATTGAAGCAGTTCCCGACGGCTGGTGGTATGTTTCGGAGGGTGAAGAAGGAAAGGTAGTCCGCATCTTTTTTACAGATCCTGACCTGCATGACCGGGCAGATTGGCTGGATCCCTTATATTGGCGCAGGAAAAGTACGCAAACGCGCTTTGTAAAACATCGGGTGCCGGTAAGTCGTTACAGGGATGTATTGCCTCTCCAATATATTTCAGCAGGAAGCCATCATTTAGAGCATTATGCCGGCGAAGGTTGGTTAGCGGCTGGCGATGCCGCCTGTGCGTTCGACCCATTGTCTTCCCATGGTATCGCTTTTGCGCTACGCAGTGGCATTGATGCCGGCCTCGCGGCGAAAGATGAACTAGAGGGTATTTCAGCAGTGGGAACTCATTATGATGAAAAGATTCAACTCGCCTTCCGTTTGTATGGAGAGCAACGTGCAGATCTGTACCGTAAGGAGACCCGTTGGAAAGAAAATCCTTATTGGGTAAGAAGACATGGCGAGCAAAAATCAGCAGTTGCTAAGGATAATGTGATTATAGGATAAAACACCAGTGGTTTGACATTAGTATTATCAAAATTGCTGATATTTATAGAAACAAAAAACCAGCCAATATATTTTTGCGTATATGGTAATGTAGGGGGTGAGAGTCCTACATCCGGCGAAAGCCTGAGAGCGTTAATTTAGATTGGGGGTAATCATTAATTTGGTTATCCCTTTTTTCAAAAGCCGAAAACATAAAACTTCTGGTTCATTAAGTAGTAATCTTCGCTTACAGGAACAGCGCTTGCAACCGGTACTACCGAATTAGGAAAAGCATTAAGTTCATTAATATAAACGCCCTGGTGTTTGGATATTGGATAGATTCATGAGATTTTTAATTGTAGATTCGATACCGGATTTATATATTTATCAATCTTCTTTAGTTACTTTAACATCAGTAAAGTGGCCTAATGTTCCTGGCCCTATCCACAACCCAATGCTTCCCCGAATATTTTTACCCTGTTTTAGATCATTTACAATTAAAGTAGGCTGAGCTGCGCCGTTAATATACAGCCTGGCAGTTTCATCCTTTACTACAATCTTTATTTTGATCCATTCTGCAGGCAATATATCAACATATGCTTCATACTGTCCCGGCGTTTCCTTTCTTAATTTTTCCCAGGGATATCCCGGAATAGAAATATACTGGCTGGAGTGGTTTCTGCGTAATTGATCATCTGCCCGGCCATTAGTAGGACGTAAATAAAAAACCTCCATTTTTGAAGCATCTAAAGCCGCCCTGAACGCAATACCTACAAATCCCCGAGCTGTTGCTCCGGCATCTGCAAGTGGTTGCCCGCTAATTGTCGCTTCAATTACCCCATTATGAAATTCAATATCTTTCAAAATTGCAAGTGTATTATCTCCATCAGGCTGACCTTTTATTTCCAGGGCTAAGGCATTTTTACCTTTATAGACAGATTTTTCGACAGTTACCTGAAACGGAATTACATCAGATGGAATCATCGATTTGTGCTGTGCTTTAGATTTTAAACCTAACATTAAGCTTAACATCAAAATAAATAAGAGCTTTTTAGTCATAAGGAAAATAATTTTCAGCATTTTAATCCTTCTAAAATAAGAAAAATATGTTTTTCAAACTCATAAAGAATGTATATCCTCTGTCTGAGGACTGGTATGGTTGTAGCTAAATAAAATTGACTGACACAGTAATTTTTCATTTTTAACAAGCTGGGAATTGATTCCTGCAATAGAATTTTTCGGTTTCAGAGCATACAGCCTGTCGAAACCATAATACTTACTTAGTGCCATACCCAGGGGGATTATCAGTTAAACAAAAAGGAACAATATGATCATCCCCACAATCCCAAATACCAGGAACCGGATCATAAACAGACAAGAAACAACCAAAATCATTGCTCTCCACATGTTCCTCACCTGAACTTCGCGACATCTTCCCCGAGCAAGGTTTTGGCGCCGTAACTACCTCCTGCTCGCTACCGGGCACAGTAAAAACACCCAGTAAAGCCAATGGCGTATAAAGAAAAGCCCAACAGAGAAAAAAAAGCGGCAGATAACTATTGTTGTTCTTCATCGAAAGCAAAAATTTTGGTAAAACATTAATTAACAAAAGCAAAGGCCGCATCCGGAAATAACATTCCGGAACAGCTAAAGCCACCACTGCACCCAATTGCATAACAGGTTAAGCAGCAGGAAAAAGTCGACCTCTGCCTAAAATCCGGGCATACCAATCACAGCCAAACCGATTATTTTTTCAAACGCAAAAAATAGAGAATGGAAGGAAAAAAATACGATAAGAAACCAGGCGTCACGTTCGAAAGCAAACAAAAAAATGAGGCAGGTCATCATCATTAAGAACCTTATTAATATTAATCATAAATAGCCAACCTGCCCCAGCTCAAAAAATCACTCCGGATTCCTGGGCTTCAAGGCATAAAGCCGATCAAATGTGCAACTTAACAGAAACTGGCATAGAATTATTTGAAAATGATGAACAATTAAAATAACATATTGGTGTATACTCACCTTGGGAAGTACCAACCATTTAATCCAAATTATTTTTTGTTTGCTCATAATCGTATGTTATGAGTCCTGACGGAGAGAGGAAAAGTGGGCTTCTCAAACCATAACCTCATAATGTTTCTCACGCCTTACGTTGAAATGGAATTACAGCAGAAGCCCACTCTTATTTTGGAAGCTAAAGATAGCTATTCCGCTATAAGAAATGGGATAAAATCTGCTGTCCTGCTCCAACGGCGTGAGATTTGAGGTTGCAAGACTCTTAATTTTACCTTGTACTGGTTTTATTTTTATTATGTAAATGTAAATAAAAAAAACTTAATGTCAAGTAATTACATGACAATTTTAAATAATATAAAAGCTTTTGCTGATTATATTTTAATTGGTAATGAAATGATTAGTGAGAAAGAAAAAATAATTCTGAAAAGATTCGGTCAGCATTTAAAATCTTTAAAAGAGAAGCAGAAAATTTCTTACCGTAAATTTCACAAAAGAATTGGGTTAATACAGGAGATATTCTTTCAATTTCGAGGTATAGTTATCAAAGTTGAAGCCAGCCCTTGCTTAACTTTCATGAGGGTATCTGGGCGCTTCACTAGAAGGGTAAAAATATTGGACATAACCGTATAGCCTCGCAAATTCTTCCAAATTTCTTTGCTGTTTTTATGCCGATTGTGGAAAAGCTGATAGACTATATAATAGTGTCATGAGAACTACCAGGATATGTATCATTTCTTTTCAACTTCTAATTTCCGTAATTTGCCGTCCTTAGACCTTATCGTTATAATAGACTTTTCTTTCCCTTCAAGGATTGACTTTTTATTGAGCAGATCACATAGATCTACGGTTTCAAAACGAATACCGTCAACTTCGACAATATGTTCGCCTAAAGCAACGCTACTACTTGCTTCATCCCAAACGAGGCCTACAACCAATTTATTGTTGTTAAAAGTCGGTTGAAACGGCCACTGCTTTTCAGCCAAATCTATCTCTTTAGCATTGCCTTCAAAATAAAACTTCTTGTTTATGAAGTCAATGGTAACGATACCATAGTTAAGCATTTTAGAGCCCAATCTTGCTCCTAACCCTTTACTTGTTACAGTCATCACATTTTTTAAATGCACGTCAGCAATGTTAAAAGTTAGGAATTTCAATAACAACTTCTCATTATCTTTTTCCATGCCAAATGCTCCTATCTGATTGGCTCCATAACCCTTTGTGACTATTTCGTAAACTTTCGCTTTTTTAAGCGGTTCCATCGAAGTTTCAGAAAGTGAGAGCAGGCCATTATCACCTGTATCAAAATTCACCTTCATTGTTGAATTCCCTGAGAGCTGCACTTTAAGTACAGGATAGCTCTGAATAGAGTCTAAAAAGAGAGTAATTCCATTCCTGTCCCCTAGTTGAAGCTTCTCAGTCAGATCGGTTATGACTATAGTTTTTTTCTGGCTATTTATTTGGATGATCGAATTCCTAAGTAAGTTGCTTCCTATAATGCCTTCAACATTCCAGCATTTAAAAAAGTCTGGAACTCCGACAACCGCTGGTATACCACTGAAGTTAAGTTTACCTAAGGCAATGTCCTTAATGATGACTGTCGAGCTAGAAGTCTTGTTTCCATTTACATCTTTTACCTGATCATTCTGAAGTTTGTCTGCATTTACTGCAGTTAAAATTTTTGGACTTAGGCACATCGGAGCCCCTGTATCAAACAAGAAGTTATAATCGATCCCATTGATTTTGACTTTAACTATCATTTTGCCATTTATATCCTGATAGGGTATTTCCTCAAAATAATTTGTTGCTTTTGTTCCTCCTTTATTGTATGAAAAACTCTGCGAGAAACTATACTCAGTTATAAGCAAAAAAAAAGTGATAAATAAAATTCTATACATGTTCCTGTTTTAAATCCGAAACTAACTAAAATTAGGGAAGCAGATAAGCGTGCGCGGGAATTTTAACTATAATTAACATCACAAATCGATTTGTTCTGCATGTATGCAGAGAGGCAGATCTACTCTGGTCATTGATGACAATACCCACATATACAGTGTTATTCCTGCCATTAAAAGCTGGTTATTTGACAATCATCCAGGACTCAGAATCTATTCTAAAGTTTGTGATGAACTCTTAAAAATATTTCTCTAATGTCCGATTCTCATAAAATAAATCCATAAATCTAATCAAAATTCTAGTTTTTAATGATGAGTTTTTGATAATTTAAAGGGCGAAAACAGCTAGCTAAAAACATTCTTTTGTGCCGATCATGTGACCCGGTCTGGTGTTCCACAATTCCGGCTCACATTTTCTACTGGCGGACATTTCCACAGGTTTTCCGTCAACGGTAATCCTTAGATAAACAGGAATAGCACCTTTAAGATAGTTTTTTGGTTTCTTCAGGTAGAAGAGCAGGCTGAAATTAGTTTTCATAATCGACTGATTTAAAGTTAACAATTTAGCCTTGCAGTCTAATCGTATCAAGTCGTTCAATGATTGAACTTTCTTTAAGTCAATAACTTACGTTGTTTTTAGTGAGTATACCACTTTGTAAAACTACTCACCGAATCACTCAATTTTTTATGCGATTTATTGCATATTTTGGTGTTTCCGGTAAAACAAAAAATCTTGGAATCATTTGACTTGCAGTCTTTTACGTAGTTTTGATACTATTCTTGTGATCCCGCTGGGATTGGCTCAGCCCTGAACCTTTTACAAATCGAACCCATGCCGCCGCTTCTGTTCGAATCCCAAAGAGGATAAAACAAAAAAACCTCACATTCCTGTGAGGTTTCTTGTGATCCCGCTGGGATTCGAACCCAGGACCACTACATTAAAAGTGTAATGCTCTACCAGCTGAGCTACGGAATCATCTTCTCCCTTTCGAGGCTGCGAAGTTAGGAATTAAATCCATTCTTGCAAAAAGTAAACCCAAAATATTTAATAGAAAGTTAACATTGACTGAATAAATTGAAGTTAAATATTTAGGAATCATCAGGTTAAACACGAATAAAAAAATCATTTTTCTATTTTTTCCAGCTTACTGATTATAAATTTATAAACCATTAAAAGGAATACGTCTGCTAAGAACTAAATTTTTTTAGATATTTGCATACTTCCATATAAAGCAAATAATAACTTAATAATCAATTATTTAATCCATAATTATTTTATGAATCTTATATCCATTCAACATTAATATTCCACTTGGTTGTAAGCAGAATAATGATTTTTTTATTTTTATAATTATTTTTCACTTTTAAATACACACTCGTTTTCTCAATGAATATTGAAAATATTTATGGTGAAGATAAATGGGCTGCGCTTGGTGGTTTCTCTCCAATTATTACAGTCTTCAGGTCTTTCCATGCACTTACTCCAGAAATGGAAGACATCATTAACCGCGATACATTCCCTGTACATTTTGCTAAAAACAAACATATTGCCTCGCCATTAAAATACAACCGCTACATTTTCCTTATTTTAGAAGGAGCAGTACATGGCTACCTTAAAATGGGAAATAAAAAGATTACTACCTGGATTGCTGCAGAAAATGAATTGGCAGGAACCATCAGGAATTTATGGGAAAATGAAAGCTCTGACGAGTATATTGAAACAATAGATCCGGTATTTGCGATTGCCATTCCGCATGAAATGACGAAACTGCTTTACGAAAATTTTCCTATAGCAAACTATGTAGGTAGAAAGATGACCGAAATTTATTTTCAGGGAGCATCTGAAAGAGCCTATATCTGCAGGCTTCCTACCGCGTTAAAACGCTACCAAAGGTTCTTGATTTCTTATCCAAACCTGATTAACCGGGTACCATTAAAGTATGTAGCATCATTTACAGGTATGAGACTCGAAACATTAAGCAGAATCAGGAAAAAAGCACCTACTGAAAAATAATAGTTACGCCAGGTTGCTTATAAAGCACATTCCAGACATGAATCAAACGTTTGTGCAATATTTCTGACCAAAATGATAGCGCATATAATTAGCAGAGGGCTTTTTTTCCAATTAAAATCATATTATAAACCCCATCCATACCTGATACGGCTCAAGCCTGATGCATTTGTTGTGGTTAAAGTAATATTAGTGCCACTTCCGCCGCGGTTCTGGATACTGTAACTGTCGTTGTCTCTAAGGCCCGGCCAGTATACGCTGGCAACTTTATCATTTCTAAATACATTGGTAGAACCAACTATGTAGGCAATCTCATTGTCACTTCCGACAGAACCTGTGTAATTTTTGCCTGTGGTCATAGCTGCGCCGTACTCCGTAACAACAGTACGACTTGCGTAATTGCCAAAACGGTTTCTCCAATCACTCTCCCATGCAGATTGAGATCGGGTAGCCCAAAAAGCATAGTTATGCAAGGACAGCAAACAACCCGAAAAACGGCTATCGGCACCAACACCTGTTACATTTTCCGAATAGCCCGTACCGCCTAATAGAATCCTCCCCTTGCTTACGTTAGGATAACGGGATAACCATTCGGCATAAATAGCTGTTAACTGAGCAAGCGAATAACTATATGGCTCATTCATGGGTTCGAAATACACATTGACATTGTTACCATATTTGTCTACCACGGTTTGCCACATGGCCCAAAACTGAGTGGTATTATCAATGGTACCATTGTGGGAAGACGCGCTTTCCCAACAAGCAAGAATTACTTTCATATTTTTGCTCAATGCGCGATCTATTGCACCAGTATAAGCACCCCACCATGCTTCTGCTACACTAGGAGGATTAATGGGTAATCTAACTGTATTTACGCCAGGCATGTTTGTTTGAAAACCCGTTAAAATGGCGTTTGCCTTTGCCGATACGGTGGTATAATTATCACCGGCGGTTAATCCTGACGGAATAACCCAGCCATCAACAAAATTGTCACGGCCATCAGCCCAGTTTACTCCTGCAATACCTGCAGCACCTACCGATTCTACACTTGCTTTTTCAGTCTCTGGGGGTTCTGTAACTAACTCTTGTTTTTTGCAGCCGATTAAGCATGCGCTTAACATAACAACCATCGTTACAATTGGCGTTTTAATTTTCATAGGTTTTGTAATTAATATTTGGTTAGGTGAGGCGTTAATTCAGAAGAAAATGGAAATGCTATTATTTTAACTCATTTAAAATGGCTTTATCTAAACTGGTTAACGTCTTCTGCCCAGGTTTAAGCAGTTCAAAAACTACAATTTCATTCTTTCCTTTTTTAAGCCATTCTGCTGGCAAATAAATGGTTTGTTGTGGTCCAATACCCCAATATTTACCTAAGTTATGTCCGTTAACCCAAACCAGTCCTTTTCCCCATTTGCGCATATCTAAATAAGTATCAGCAACTTTTGTTAAGTTAAAGCTAGCTGATTTGAGCACTGCTGCAGATTGGCTACTTACTTTGGGCTGTATTTTTTTGGTATCTATTTTATCAAATGGTAATGGATACATTTTCCACGATTTAATTTCTTTACCATTAAAAGTTACGTTTTTTGTAATCCCTTTATTATTTTTAAGTAAGTAAGGGCCAAAATTAATCCTCCCCATGTTTTCTACCAAAATATCCAATTGTACATTGCCGGCAGGAAGATTAATCACTAAACTATCCTGATAAAGCCTTCTGTCTAAAACACCTACAAGTTTTTTATTGATATATACCAATCCATAATCGCGCAGCTCGTTGATTTTGATTACACCTTTACGTCCGCCTTTTATTGTGCTGCTGTACAATACAAAACCATAGGGCTGGTTAAGGGCTTCGAAGGTTAGTGGTTGTTCACTTAACTTTGGTTTTCCAATCAGGCTAAAAACATCCGTTGATTTGGTAAATGTAATTACAGGCAATGCCGCTGCTGGCTTAGTACCGGGTACATCTGGAAGTGTTTGGTTTGCAGGCAGATTCTTTTTAATTGCTTCGCGAAAAAGCATGAATTTTGCTGTTGCATTACCCGCTTCATCTAAAGGTGCATCATAATCATAACTACTAATCTGTGGTTCGAAAGCTGTAGAATCATTAAAGTTTGCCCCATTCATAAACCCTCTGGTTGTACCGCCATGAAACATGTACATATTAATAGAAATTCCACCTTTAAGTACAGTATCTAGCTTATTGGCGTAAGTTTTTGGATCTACCTCATGGTGTTTTGTACCCCACCAATCGAACCAGGCCGGATACCATTCTGGCACAAAGTATGGTCCGGAACCATTGTTATATTTCTTGATTAACGTTTTGATCTGAGCTGGATTATCAATACCATTTACGCCTGGAAGCAAGCCCGCCAAATGCCCTCCTTCTAGTGCCGGAACGGGATCGCAGGTTGAAAGTACACCATCAAAACCAGCATCTTTAAACAGCTGGGCATTAATTTTCAGGTATTCTTTATCATTCCCATAAGAACCGTATTCGTTTTCAACCTGCACCATTAAGATGTTGCCACCATGGTTAATTTGCAACGGCGCTAAACGTTTACCAATTTCTGTAAGATATTCTTTATATTCTTTTAAATATTGTGCTTCTTTACTCCTTACCTGTAAACCCTTAATGTTCTGTAACCAAAATGGATAACCGCCAAATTCCCATTCGGCACATACATACGGACTAGGGCGAAGCAATACCCATAAACCTTCTTCTTTTGCAATACGCACAAATTCGGCAATATCATTATTACCCGAAAAATCAAACTGATCTTTCTGAGGCTCGTGCACATTCCAAAACACATAAGTACCAATCGTATTTAAGCCCATGGCTTTAGCCATTTTCATTCTGTCGCGCCAGGCTTCTCTAGGTATACGGGGATAATGCATTTCTCCAGAAATGATCTGAAAAGGTTTATTATCTAGCAGAAAAACAGAGTCTGCAAGTTTGAAGGTATGCTTAACCTGTGCAAATGCACTAAAGCTGGCAAAACAAGTAATTAAAATTACTTTAATCATTACGTGTTTTAGGGTAGGTTTCATTTAAGATGTATTATTATTTAAAAAATCAAAAACATAGTTTTCCTATATCGATTTATAATTGCTTTTCAGCTCAACCAAATAGGATTAAAATTGAGGTGCGTTATCATTTCAATTCAATCAGGCTTAATTACTGAGTACTGTGGTAACAGATTTAGCCGGAATGCTAACATGTTTGGTATTCTGGTATTGTTTATAAGGTGACAAGTTATATTCGGCTGAGGTAACATAGGTTTTTACAGAATTTTGTTTATTACCCTTTACCTCAATATCCAGATCAAGATCGTTTTCTGTAGGGTTAACCACTACTGTTACGAGTTTTTTATTTTGTAGATAAGATGATACATCAACCTGAGGTACATTTACCCCGAGTGTTTTAACCTGAAGGCGTTTGCTACCAGGACTAACAAAACGACTGTAATTACCCAGGGCCCACAACATTTTACTATCATAAACCTGCCCGTCTGTTTTATTTTTGTCGATATAAACCAAACCATCCTTATAATCGCTGGCTGATATGCCCAGCCACCACTGCCATGAGGTAGCGTTAGACAAAACCAGGTCGTGATGGATCAAACGGGCGATAAATAATGCAGGCGCCATACCAAGGTCGCGTTTTTCCCCTTTCATTAAACTATCGCCTAAAATACAATATTCAGACATCCAATACCTTAAACCTTCAATACTGGCTACGGCATCACCCGTCTTTTTGCGTACTTCAATAAATTTCTGCTCCGGACTTGTTGTAAAATAGCTGTGCCCAGAAATAGAACGATCTATGCCCGATAGGTTGCCGACATAATTGGGTGATGAAGGATTAAAGAACTGATATACCTGGTTTCCTTTTACACTGTTTCCGTTATTGTATAAATAATCAAGCTGGCCAGCCTCTCCTATTTGTATTTTGGTTTTGACCTGATTTTTAACAAAGGCTTCGTTAACTCCCCTGTAAAGTTGAGCAAGTTCGTTATTGTTATAAGGACAGCCTTCCTGGTTGTGTTCATTCCATTTCCATTGCGGCTCATTTGCAGGACTCAGGTAATTTAGTTCTATTCCAATTGTTTTTTTTATTCCTTTGATGGTAGCAACAAGATCAGCGGCAAATTCCGGAAGTTTGTCAAAATTCAGATTGCAATGGCCATCTGTAGAATAGGCTTTCCCATTTTTGGTAAACAATACATGCGGACTGTTTACAAATCCGATAAACTGTTTCACTCCCCGTGTTTTGGCTGCCTTTAAGAACCAGACTTGTCCTGGCATCGCGTTCCAATTATAAGTGCCATCTGGCTGCAAAAAAGCATATTGACGACGCCATTCGTCGCCAATATCGCTTTCTTTACCTTGGGCGGCACTACCACCACCAATACTGAAACGCCACATGTTAAGCCCAATACCAAGTGGTTGCCTCTCTTTTGTGGTTTGAGTGCTAAAAAGCAAATCAGCCATTTTATCCCTTTTCTCTGTAGGCCATAATCCGGCAAACTGACAACTCCAGGCATCAGAAGCACCAAAGCCTTCTATAGTCTGAAAGGTGTTGGCAGGATCAATTTCTATTTTTAGAACGGTTTCTTGTGCAAGCGTTGTTCTGCCACAGAAAAATAAGGCCAGACAGATAAAAAAACGGTTAAGATGTTGATACGGCTTAATCATGCAAAACTTAATTTCTATTTATTAATAACCAGGGTTTTGCTGCAATTTACCGCCTGAAGCTAAAATCTCGGCTCTAGGTATAGGTAACCAGTAGTGTTTGGTTTCAAACTTACGCCCATCTAAAGCAACTTTAGGTGTATAAGTAAATGTATTACCGGTTTTGGTAATAATCATTCCACCAGCAGGTTTGTTTTCGGTTACATCGGCAATTTTCCATCTTCTTACATCATAATAACGGTGTTCTTCAAAGGCGAGTTCTACCCTACGTTCGTAACGTACCGCATCTCGCATTTGTGATTGTGTAAGTCCAACGGCTAATGCTGGCATATTTACACCAGATCTTGCACGTACCATATTTATCGCTTGTCTTGCCGACATTGTTGATCCGGCAGGAACAGCGTCAGGTCCGTAAGCTTCGTTAGCTGCTTCAGCATAGTTAAGCAAAATTTCTGCATATCTAAAATAGATCCATGGCTGAAAACCTGCGTTTCCCCAGGGGTTTTGTAAAGGATATGCCTTGTTCATGAATTTTTTAAGATAATAACCCGTCTTAGTGGTATTCCAGTTATCAATTCCATCTTTACTGTCTTTTCCTCCCGGAATAAAGGTTTCTATATTACGCTCACGATATGCTGCACCATTGTATAAAATAGTGGCTGCAAAACGCGGATCACGGTCTTTGTATGGCTGGTTGCTATCGTAACCAGATGTAGGATCGCTAATGGCTTTACCGTTGGTCATTTCATAATCATCTACCAGGTTCTGCATCGGCAGATTTCCTCCCCAGCCGCCATAGCCATTTGGTCCGTTGGCAATCTCCAGGTGTGTATGGTTGGCATTTTTGGTAAATAATCTCGCAAAGATGATTTCGTCATTATTCAAATCATTCAGGAACAGGTTTTCATAACCTCCATCATAAATTTTGTATTTATTCAAAGCAATAACAGCCTGCGCTGCTGCCGCTGCTGCCTCCCATGTACCCGCGTTGTACAATGGACTTGCTGCATATAAAAGCAAACGTGATTTAAGGGCTAATGCAGCACCTTTAGTAGCTCTACCCGGCAACCAGCTACCGCTATTATCCTGTGGCAGATCTGCAGCCGCTTCATCGAGTTGATTCACCGTATAGTCAATGCTCTCTTTTATTGTTGCGCGCTGAAACAAAGCCGGATCTTGCAAATTATCGGTCAGGTTGGTTACTTTATCACCCATTAAAACTACACCACCATAATTTCGAATTAAATCCTGATAACGGAAAGCCTTTACAAATTTAAGCTCTGCGATCAATTGTTTTTTATGTGTTGTGCTCATTGCAATTTTAGCAAGCACACCAAGTGCATAATTACATTCTCTGATACTTTTATAACTCCTGCCCCAATATACACCTGCACTGCCTAAATTTTCTGGTGCCAGCTGACCTCTTTGAATTAACCAGGTAAAATCATCGTTATTGTAAACAGATTCGTCTGTGTACGAGCTCCACATACTATATTCAAACCCCCTCCCAAAACCTGGTGCAGAACCATCTGCTTCTTTATCCTGTAATCGGGTACCGATGTACCTGTTGGTTACATAAGCCTCCAGAACAGACGTATCGCTTTCTATAGTAGTGGTAGAAATCCGATCTGTTGGTTCTACGTTTAAAAAATCTTTTTTACAACCCACCACACTTAAGGAGATTAATGATAGGCCTAATAATATTTTATGTATTGACTTAGTATTCATGATGTTTAGAATTTAATATTAGCACCCAGATTAATAATGCGTTGCTGTGGATAAAACTGGCCACTACCACTGTTTCCTTCTGGATCGTAATCTTTAACTTTTGAAATGGTTAACAGGTTAAATGCACTGGCATAAAACCTTAAGCCCGAGACATTTATTTTCTGTAAAAATGAAGCTTTTAAATTATAGGCAAGTTCTACGTTTTTAAGTCTTATAAAAGAAGCATCATTTAACCAAAAAGTATTATTAAACTGTCCGCCACTGATCGCATTCGAAGAACGGTCAGTAACTCTTGGATAAGTTCCATTAGGGTTTGAGGCGCTAAACCTGTTATCGGCCCAGCTACTGTAAAAGTTACCTACGCTTCCTGCTTCCGGTAAAACGTATTGAGTAACTTGCCCTTGACCTGATAAGACAAATGATAAATCGAAATTCTTGTACGAAGCTCCGAAATTTAAACCATAAGTAATTTGAGGGGTATTGCTATATTGAGATCTTGTTTGATCATCGGCAGTAATCTGACCATCATTGTTATAATCGAGATACTTAAGATCGCCAATTTTAGCACCACTTACATGAGGGTAAGCATCTAACTCTTGTTGGGTTCTAAATATGCCAATACTATTGTAAAGCAAGTCAACATTTAATGGTCTGCCCGTTTTGCGTTGATAATCTGGCGTACCACTGGCTTCATCAATAAAAATTACTTTGCTTTTTGCATAGGTTATATTTCCAGAAATATTCCATTTCAGATTCTCGCCATTATGGTTATACCCAACCGTTGCTTCGAAACCATTACTGTTCACCTTTCCAATATTTTCTGAAGGCACTAAAGGTGTATAGTTCACACTCTTATCATCAAATGGATTTACAATACCTGAAGAACCAGGCACTGAAGCATTACGGGTGGTTAAGATATCAGATCTTTTTTGCTGGAAATAAATGGCCTCAATGCTAAAGTTTTTAAATACTGTAGCGTTAATTCCGACATCCAGTTTTTTCGCCACCTCCCAGGTAATGTTCGGATTTGCCAGTTTAACTAGGTTTACACCAGGTTGTATGGTTAAGGTATTACTTGGATCTCTGGCCACAAACCCGTTACCTACCAGCACATAGTTATCGAAATACTGGAAACCATTTACATTATCATTACCCAACGCACCATATGATGCACGGATTTTTAAGTTATCAACAAATTTAACGTTATCATTAAACCACTTTTCTTTTGAAACTACCCAACCTGCAGAAGCGGACGGAAAAACACCATACTGTTTGCCTTGAGGAAAAATAGATGATCCATCAACACGCAACTGGCCTTCAAAAAGATACTTATCATCATAAGTATAAGCTAAACGGCTTATTATACTCCGGCGGTTGTAGTTAGAGCTATAACCCGAGTTCAGAAAATCGGTAGCTGCTGTACCACCTTGAGAAAGTTCAGGTAACGAAGTAGAAAGGAAGTTAAAGCGTTGTGCATCGAAATATTCCAAATGGTTTTCGCTCTGTTCGTAACCTACAAAAGCATTGATATCATGCAGGTTAAAACGACGTGCGTAGTTTAGTTTAATATTCGAAGTAAGCAACGATTCGTTTTGTTGCTTTTCAAGTAATGTAGCTTTTTGATTATTACCGCCAGTAATTACGCTGTTATAGGTTTGAGAGGTAGGATCATATTGATACAGTAAATATGGCTTATTGAAACTTTTGGTAAATACATTAGATTTATCAGCAGAAAAGAAACCATCAACAGAAAGACCTTCTACGCCAGGAATAATAAAAGTAGCTCTTAAAATACCATTTAAAACCTGTGTAGGGTTTTTATTTGTTCCACCGATATCGGTAACCTGCACAGCAGGATTTGAATTTTCTATACCCGTTGTTGGCAAGCCATTTGGATAATAGGCAGATACGATTGGTTTTGCCCTGTAAATAGACCTAAAAATATCACCAGCTCCTACCTGAGGGAACAAACGATTTTCTTGTCTGCCAGATACCGATAAGCCAACTTTAAGGTATTTAGAAACATTGGCATCTATATTGGTACGGAAATTATACTGATTGTATTTCGTTGCACCATTTTTGTATAAACCATCCTGAGAAATTGTACCCAATGAAACATAGTATTTTACATCTTCACTACCACCATTAACCGAAAGGCTATGCTGACTTTGGAGTGCAGTATTTTTCAATGTTTCATTAATCCAATCGGTATTTGGATACAAAAGCGGATCGGAACCATTGCGGAACTTTTCAATCTGATCTGCAGTATAAGATTGGTTAAGGCCACCGGCAGGGTTCGAATCGAAATTAATTTCGTTCATAATCTGTGCATAGGTTGCGGCATCTGCCATTTTAGGTAACCTTGTTGGCGAGCTAAATCCCTGGTTAAAACTATAATTTACGGTTGGTTTACCGGTTTTCCCTTTTTTCGTAGTTACTAAAATTACACCATTTGCTGCTCTGTTACCATAAATAGCGGCAGAAGCATCTTTTAATACCGATACACTTTCAATATCGTTGGGATCTAAACGCTCAAGTCCACCAATTTGTCCTGGAATTCCGTCTACAACAATTAATACATTATTGCTCCCGGTAGTAGCAAGTCCCCTTACCGTAATATTAGAACCATCAACCCCAGGTTCGCCACTACGATTATTTACGATTACCCCCGAAAACCGGCCCGCCAAAGAGTTTGACAGGTTTGGTTGTGGGCTTTTCATTAATTCACTTCCTTTTACCTGCGATATTGACCCCGTAAGCGTTGCTTTTTTCTGTGTTCCGTAACCAACCACTACCAACTCGTTTAGTGTTTTGGTGTCAGAACCAAGCTGAACATTAATGGTTGTTCTATCGCCAACTGTTTGCTCCTGGCTGGTGTAGCCTACATAAGAAAAAACAAGTACGTCTGTAGAGGCTGCAACACTGATACTAAATTTACCTTTTGCATCGGTCTGAACCGCTTTTTCGGTTCCTTTAATCTTAACCGCTACTCCGGGGAATGTAGCTCCGGTTTCGTTTGTTACTGTACCCGTTACCACAATTTCTCTAAGCTTGTTCTTTATTCCTGTTTTAACAGAAACTAGAGATGCCATTGCAGGTAAACTGATGGATACGATCAATAGAAATGCCAGTGTTTTAATTGTAAAGAATTTTGGCAAAAATCCTTTCAGAACTTTTCTTCTCATATTTGTTTGCAAATTAATATTTGGTTAGCAGATCAATTTTATAACCTACCCAACAGAACCCTCTATCGGAATCGCGATTATAACACTGCTTTATCGAGGGCTAAATTAGCGCCAACAAACAACTCCTACAGGGTGCAAACAATCCAAATTAGAGGGGTAAACAGACCGAAAAATGACCTAAATGAGGTTTTAAGGCATATTGAAAAAAAACAGGCTGATAAACATGATTATCATTTACCTTTTTTGCCTGTTGAATTTAATTGGATATGATTGGAAAACGGCTTCCTGAATTTTTTAATATACTGTGATGGATTCATATTAAAGAGTTTGTAAAACTGCTCTCTAAAATATTTTGGGTCGTTTATACCTACCATGTAAGAAGTTTCCTGAATGGTTTTATCTGTATTGATAAAAATTTCGGCAGCTTTTCTTAACCTGATGAAACGGATAAATCCATTTGCCGACTGACCCGAAATGGATTTTATTTTACGGTATAAATTAGATCTCGACATGCCCAGAAAGGTGGACAGGGTATCGATATTAAAATCAGGATCGGTAAGCTGTTCTTCTACAATACGGATACAGTTATCTAAAAATTCTTTGTATTCTGCAGAGATCTTGGTATTGTTCGAGTTGAGTGTAATTTCATTATAAAAATACTTTTGCAGGGCATTTTTACTTTTTAATATACTGGCTACCCTTGCTTTTAAAAAGTCCTTATCAAAAGGTTTACTGATATAATCGTCGGCGCCACCTTCTATTCCTTTAAGCTTAACCTCCGGAGCAGAAATGGCAGTAAGTAAAATAATCGGAATATGAGAGATGGAAACATCTTCTTTTATTTTACTGCATAGTTCTATACCCGTTATGCCATCCATCATTACATCACAGATTACAATATCGGGTAATAGCTCTTTCGTCATCTCATAACCTTTTTCTCCGTTACTGGCTTCGTAAAGGTGATAATCCATTCTAAAAACCTGTTTAAGGTATTCTCTTATTTCAATATTATCATCAATAATAAGCATGCTTTTTAACTCGATGGCCAGCTGTTTGTCTGCTATTGGTTCTTCAGCAGCTTCTACAACTTTGTTAGCGCTTATTTCATCCTCTATTAACTCTTTAAATAATGATGAATCGGTATCTACCAGTTCCTCATGCAAAATTACCGCATCTGTAAAATGACTTGTCCCTCTTAATAAAGCAATATAAAATGCTGTGCCTTTATTTTCAACGCTGGTATAACTTATCGTTCCACCATGCATTTCAATAAAATTTTTAGCGAGGTATAAACCAATTCCAAAACCACCTTTAGCTGATTTATTTCCCAGATCCTGATAAAATTTCTCGTACAATTTTTCTCCTGCAAAGCTGGTAATACCACAGCCTGTATCTTCTACAGCCACCTGTATATTGTCCTGATTACTTTTTACAATCATTTTAACCGTACCGCCTTCGGGCGTAAATTTTATGGCATTTGCAAGGAGATTAAAAAACACAATCTCTATTTTCTCCCTTTCAGCATAAAAAGGGATCAATTCATCGGCGCATATAAACTCAAATACAATATTTTTAGACCGTGCCTGATGCACAAAACACAGAAATACTTCTTTACACAAACTCACCAGGTTTACCGGAGCTACTTTTAATTTTCCGCCATAGGTATCTGCTTTTCTAAACAATAACAGCTGGTCTACCAAACTTAAAAGCCGCTTGGCATTCCTGTACACAATATTTAAATCAGTGGTATCAACATTATTGTCATTCTTATACAAAAGCTCTTTAACCGGGTTGATAATTAACGTAAGCGGCGTGCGGAACTCGTGCGATACATTGGTAAAAAAGGATAGTTTCTTTTCACTCAACTCCTTTTCTTTTTCACTTTCTACATGGGCCAGTTTAATCTGAAATTTTAAGTTAGATTGGTGCTCACGATATTTAAGATAGGCATACACAAGGCCAAAGAAAGCCAAACCATAAAAGCCAAAGGCCCACCAGGTACGGTACCAGGGTGGCGTAATAATAATCTGGAGCGAATTTCCTTTCATATTCCAAATGCCATCATTGTTTGATGCCCTTACCCTTAAGGTGTATTTGCCTGGGTTTAAATTGGTATAGGTAACTTTATGTTCGCTACCGCTATAATTCCACTTTTTATCAAAACCTTCGAGAAAGTAAGCATACTGGTTTTTTTCTGAAAGCGTATAGTTCAAAGCCACAAAACCAAAAGAGAGTACACTTTGATCATAAGGCAATGTGATACTTTTCGTCATATAAACAGGCAATTTTAAAGGAGAATCTTCGCCCGGGAGAATCAGTTTATTAAAAACCGAAAAATCAGAAAAGTAAACTGCAGGAGCTTCTTTATTGTATTTAAGTAGTTGTGGATTAAAATAAACGATGCCTTTACTGCCTGCCAGGTAAATTTCCCCTTTTGCATTTTTACAGATGGCCGCATTGGCATACACGCCATCCTTCTCATCGTAATTTTTAACCGTTTTATTTACGGGATCGAAAAGTGAGATGCCCTGCTCGGTAGTAACCCAAAGCTTGCCATTATTATCTTCTACCAGATCGGTAAAAACATTGCTGGCAAAACCGTTTTGTTTTGAATAGATCTCGAAAGTATTTGTTTTAGCAACATATTTATTCAATCCATCGCGGGTGCAGATCCAAACATTTTTGTGCGAATCCAGATACAGGCTATTTACAATGTTATTGCTAATGCCGCCCGTTTTTGAATTATTGATCATGTAATTGCTGAACTTTTTTGTTTTAGGGTTAAAACGGCTGAGGCCACTCCCGTATGTCCCTATCCAGATATTTCCCTGCGCATCTTTTAGAAGGCAGTATAAATGGTTATTACTCAGAGAGCCCAAATTTTTAGGATCGTTATAGTAATGCGTATAAGCTCTAATTTTATCGTTATAGATTTTTAAACCTGCATCTGTAGCTAAATAATATTCGCCATCATTTACCTCTATCAGATCTCTAAAAACATCTTCGTTAAAAAAACTTCCAAGTGCAGAACGATGGTGATGATGTATAAACTTACTCTCCTTTTCGCTATACCGGTCAAATCCATTCTCACTCATTACCCATAACTGACCTTTTAAATCAACAGATAGGTTAATAATATCATTACTGGATAAACTGTTTAAGTCATCGCTGTGCGAAAGCCTGGTAATAACGCGGTTATTTGGATTGTATTTATAAAGGCCCTTGTTGGTACCCAGCCAAAAATTACCGCCTTCACTAACTATTGATTTAATTTCTGCTTGGTTTAAAGGAAGTGAAATAAAATTAAATTTATATTGGTTAAAATCAATTTTAGTGAGTCCGTTTTTACCACAGAGCCATATCATTCCGCTTTTATCACGATATAAACCACCGTTGGCAAAAAATTCGAGCTGATCTATTTTTTCCCATTTATTTAGTTTTGTATTTACCCAGAATATTCCGGCGCTGCCGCCTACCAGTAATTTTTCGGCACCTAAATTTAAAACATTAAATATGGAAGAATTACCTTTTCCCATACCTAGATAAGTGGTAAACTTTTCATTTTTCGGATCAAAGCGGAACAGGTCGCCTTTCCAATAGCATCCAATCCATATCATGCCATTATCATCCAGGCAGAGGGTCCAGATGTCGTTTGGATTTTTTTGGTTCGCGATTTCCTTTTGCATGTAATTGGTAAACCGCTTTGTTTTTTGATCGAATTTATTCAGTCCGGCGCTCCAGTTGCCCAACCATAAATTGCCAGAAGCATCCTCTGCAATAGCATTAACCGACTTTCCTTTTATAGCATACTGATTTTTTGCATCGGGTTGATAAACCTTAAAAGTTTTTGAATTTTTGTTATAAAGGTTAAATCCATCATCGGTACCAATCCACAATTTATTCTTTTTATCGATCAGTAAAGACCAGACTTTATTATTGCTTAGCGAAGTTCTATCGTTTTCTTTATAATAAAAACGTTCAAATTTTTCGGTAACCGGGTCAAACCTGTTTAAACCATTCATGGTACCCACCCAAAAAAAACCATTGCTGTCTTCTACTATAGCATTGATATAATTGTTGGTTAAAGAGGTGCTATCACCAGCAATATTTACATAAACTTTAAAAGAATAACCATCAAACTTACACAGACCATTTTCTGTACCTATCCATACAAAACCTCTTTTATCTTTTAAAGCAACGGTGGTATTTTTAGAAGGTAGACCATCGTTAATGCCATATGTTTTAAGCACATAATGTTCCGGAATAGCAGTTTGATCTACTATCTGAGCATGAACACTGTTGAAAAACAGCCAGGATTGTATAATAAAACCAAATGCTTTAATAAATCTCATCATTAGAAGGGCAAACCGACAGAATAGCTGAAAAAAATCTTTTAGCGGATGTAAAGATACAATTTGCTAAATTATTGTTACACAAAAACCTGTCAATCTGTAGTTCTATTTATCTGAAAAGTCTTTCAGCTTTTGCATTTTTTACCATTAAGTAGTTAAGGAAATTAAGATTTTCATTACTCAGCTCCTGCGATCGTCATCCTGAACTTGTTTCAGGATCTTTATGTTTAGTTTTTTTGCCACGGAAATACAGAATACAAACCTTTTTACCAAATGATAGGCAGCGCGAGATCGTCATTCCCAACTTGATTGGGAATCGTAATGCGCTTTAAGATTCCCGCCTGCGCGGGAATGACGGCCGTGCTAAGGATTCTATCTATGGTAGCTTAGTCGGAGGGCATTTGCGATTTATCAATCTCAAGAAGTCTTCGACTACGCTCAGACTGACAACCACGGTGCTTAACTTAATGATATTGGCCATCAAGCAATTAAATACAAAAAGATTTTCATAGTTCAGATCCTCCGATCGTCCTCCTGAACTTGTTTCAGGATCTTTCTGTTTAGTTGTTTTGCCACGGAAACACAGATTTGCACGGAATTAAATTTCCCTCTTTGCTTTCAGCTTTAGTCTTTAAGCTTTATCCTTTACTACCATTAAGCAATTAATAAAATTAAGATTTTTATCGTTCAGCTCCCGCAATCGTCCTCCTGAACTTGTTTCAGGATCTATCTGCTTAGTTTTTTGCCACGGAAACACAGATTTGCACAGAATTAAATTTCCCTCTTTGCTTTCAGCTTTAGTCTTTCAGCTTTTGCCTTTATTACCATTAAGCAGTTAAGCACATTAAGATTTTTATCGTTCAAATCCTGCAATCGTCATCCTGAACTTGTTTCAGGATCTATCTGGCTTTCATTATTTTTTTGCCACGGAAGCACAGATTTGCAAGGAATTTAGTTTCCCTTTTTGCTTTCCGCTTTAGTCTTTAACCTTTACCCTAAAAATCTGAATAGTCTGTTGGGTAAACAAATTTAGTATCGTTTTTAGAAACATTGTGTTGATACTCTGGCATTGCCGATAGTTTTTTCCAATATTCATCTGCCGAGAAAGTTTTCCAGTGCGCATCTCTATCTGCCTTATTTTCGAAAGTGGTTAAATACATCAGGTTAGGCATGCGGCTTCCGGTGATTACTTCCCCATAAAATACGGCATTAAAATTTAATCTTTTGAATAAACCGATTTCGTCGCCTTTATTAAACATTTCAACTTTATTCTGAAAATATTTCTCAGTAGGTGCCTCATAACTTCTTAATTCGTACACCCGTTCTTTCATCGGCGATTTTAGATCAGGCAGCATAAAATGGGGTGCATCTTCAAAGGCTTTTAATACAATGGATTCTAACCGCTCGAAAGGTGCATCCGTATAGACTGCATCCAGATAGGTTTTACCATCAGCGGCATATTGTTTGTCTTTTGCCAGCTTTTTATCCAGTTCTAAAATTCCATTAAATGATTTTAAAGGAATAAATACATAAATCAGTTTTTCTGTACCTACAGCCTGATCACTTACAATTGGTTTAAACACACCAACTTTCGCAATTCCACAGCGGTGTAAGGCAGGCAAATATGCTTTCTGCAAATAATCGTCTACCGTTTTTTCCTGAGCATCCGTTTTTAAGTGGTAAATTTTGATCTGATAGAAATCTATCGATGCATTAGCGGCAAATGCACTGGATAACAGCACAAGTAAAAACAGACAGGAAACTTTAATTCTTTGCGACATGGTTAAAGGATGATTATATACAATGTGCCAAAGTAACAAATTTATTTTTTAATGATTGAATTTTGACTGTACTAATGAACCAATGACTATTGAACCAATACATTCGGGTTTGGAGGTTCAGCATTTAGTAAATGTTTTACAAAGAAATCACGTTTACGTCTCCGTCCGTAAACTCCCCCATCACTGTGTCCCATGCCCGGAATGCTTAAAATATCGAAATTTTTATTTGCTTTGATCAATGCATCGGCAAGTCGGTAGGTTGATTCTGGTGGTACATTTTCATCTGCTTCGCCAACAATTAGAAATAGATTACCCTGTAATTTACCCGCATTGGTAATGTTAGATTGTTCTCCATAATGCGGTCCTACAGGATAGCCCATCCATTGCTCGTTCCACCATTGTTTATCGATGCGGTTATCATGACAACCACAGGCAGAAACTGCAGCCTTATAAAACTCAGGATGAGATAACAGTGCACCTGTTGAGCTTTGCCCACCCGCAGAAGTGCCATAAATCCCTACCCGTGAAATATCAGCATTTGGATATTTAACCGCCATAGCTTTCATCCACAATATCCTGTCAGGAAATCCGGAATCGGCTATGTTTTTCCAACATACATCATGAAAAGCTTTAGACCGGTTGGCCGTGCCCATTCCATCAATCTGTACCACAATAAAACCCAATTCGGCAATGCTCTGCATTTCACTGGTTGGCAAGAAACTTTTAGGCACAAAGCTATCATGGGGGCCAGCATAAATATTTTCGATTACAGGATAAGTTTTATTCGGATCCATTTTTGAAGGGAGGCAAACAATACCCCAAATATCGGTTTTGCCATCTCTTCCTTTGGCTACAAATACCTCAGGCAATTTAACCCCTGTAGCCAAATAGGCATCTGTTTTTCCATGTTCTATTTCGTTTAATTTTTTAGTGCTTGCCGTTAACCTTAATTCGCTAACCGGTGGTACATTTACCTGAGAGTAGGTATCGATATAATATTTACGATCAGGAGAAAAGCTGAGGTTATGATTACCTTTTTCTGGTGTGAGGTTTACCAGGCCTTTTCCATCAAAGCCGATCCGGTAGTAATGGATAAAGTAAGGATCTTCGTCAGCATGCATTCCATTTGCCCGGAACCACACCTGGCGTTTTACGATATCTACACTATCAATATCCCGAACCACATAATTTCCTTTTGTAATTAACTGCTGCTTTCCGGTTAAGGCATTTACCAGATAAAGGTGTTGCCAGCCATCTTGCTCACTCGTCCACAATATTTCGTTTGTTTTAGGTAAGTATCTGGTATAAATACGATTTTCATAAATGAAGGTTCTGGTTTTCTCATCAATGATATTTTTGGTTTTACCTGTTAAAACATCCACTTCAATTACCCTGAAACGCTGATGCCCCCTGTCTACTTTCTCATAGGTATAATACCTGCTGTTATTGCCGCGCCAATGCAGTTCCGGTGCGCCAAAGAAATCGATCGGATCTGCATCTACTTTAATGGCAGTTTTTTTCGCTACATTAAAAACATAGGGCTGATAAGCCGTAAAGTCATCACCAGGTTGTGCATATTCTCTCGATTTTAATTCGCCGCGTGTAGTGCCTGGAACAGAACTTAATACATAATATACTTTTTTAATTTCTTTCGGATCGATTTTGTAAGCAACAATGTTTTTTGCATCAGGAGACCATGCAAATTCTCCGTAAGGTTTATCGGCATTACCATCGGTACTCAGCTGGGTTTCTGCCTTTGTTGCTAAATCAATTACAAAAAGGTTGCCGCCGCGGATCAGGATTTCACTTTTGCCATCCGGCGATTTTTTGGATTGGCGGTTTCCCTGCCAGCGCGATCTCCTTTGTTGCAGAGGTCTTTTGGCATTGTAACGATAAATTGTAGTGTCTTTAGTGTCCGCTAAACTGTAATCGCCTAAGTTTAATTCATACCATTTATCCTGTATTTTTAGTTTTGCCGTATTACCCTGATCAGCAAAATAAAGCTCAGCAAGTTGAATTTTTAGTGGGTTCTGTTTTTTACCGGTTACCTTTTCTAGATTCTGCGCAAGTTTATGATGATCAAATGCGGCCTGGCGTTTACCTGTTGCAGCATCAACATAATAATATTCCCATGTTCTATCGGGAAGATTCTTTTTATACCAAAATGCAGTTCCATCCTTTTTCCAGTAAGGAATAATATCATTGTTGGTTGGAATATTACGTAAAGTGGTATCCATTTTCAATGATAATTGATAAGCATCTGCCACTTCAGCAGCATTAGGAGTATATGGTTGCAACCTGGCTTGCTGTGCCAGCAGTTGAGCGGAAACAAAACTTAATAAGATGAAAACTATTGATTTTTTAGCGGTTGCGTAAATGATCATTACAGATTTTTTGCGGGTAAATATAATACTGCAGCTTTGCAGGTTTCTTTTAGATTTTGATAAATAACATTAATATTTTAACCATTCACATCAACCGGATCTTTTGATTTTAAATCCTGGCGAACTATATTTCCTTTAATGAGGTAATAAACCGGGATACCGATTAATGTGATGATTAATCCGGGCCAGGTAAATTTGGGTTTAAACATAATCAGCAATATGCAAAAGGCCAGTCCCATTACCATATAGATAATTGGCAGAACAGGGTAACCAAAGGCTTTGTAAGGTCTTTCGGCATCAGGTCGTTTTTTACGAAGGATAAAAATCCCGAAAATGGTGAGCATGTAAAACATCACTACCACAAATGAGATCATATCTAACAGATCGCCATATTTTCCGCTAATACACCATAAACAAGCAAAAATACACTGGATCCAGAGTCCAAATCCGGGAACTGCATTTTTGTTGAGCGTACCCACTTTTTTAAAGAAAAGCCCGTCTTTGGCCATTGAGTAGTATACCCTGGCGCCCGCCATAATTAAACCGTTATTGCAACCGAAGGTTGAAACCATGATCATTAGTGCAATAATGATGGTACCTGCTGTACCGAAAATATGGTTGGCAGCAGAAACCGCCACCCGGTCTTTATCAGCGTAGGCAATATCGTGTAATGAAAGTACACCGGTATACATCACATTGGTAAGGATGTAGAGCACCGTTACGATGATGGTTCCTAGGGCTAAACTCAAACCAATATTGCGTGCAGGATTTTTAATTTCGCCGGCAATAAAGGTAACATTGTGCCAGGAATCGCTACTGAATATCGAACCTACCATCGCGGCAGCAATGGCTCCAAAGGCAGCCAAAGTGGTATAAGAACCAATATTTCCATCGGCAGATAAGGGGCCCAAAACCCACATATTTTCCCAATTGGTTTTCCAGATTCCCTTATCTAAAAAGAAAAGTCCAAAAGCAATCAGGCCAAACAAGCTTAATAATTTGGCCACTGTAAAGGTTGTCTGGATTACTTTACCGCCATTTACCCCCCTACTGTTGATATAAGTGAGTAATATAATTACTCCAATGGCCAGCAGTTGTGCCGGTGAGATGGTAAAGAAGCCTAAATCGACGGCAACTAAATCTTCACTTAATGCAGGTATAAGATAAGCGGTGAACTTGGCAAATGCGACACCTACTGCGGCAATAGTTGCAGTTTGAATTACCGTAAAAAAACTCCAGCCATATAAAAAACTGATCAACGGATTGTATGCTTCCTTTAAATAAATATACTGTCCGCCTGCTTTTGGAAACATGGCACTCAATTCGCCATAACTTAATGCAGCAGTAAGCGTCATGAAGCCTGTAATTAGCCAAACCACTAAGAGCCAGCCAGAGCTGCCTACATTTCGGGTAATATCGGCACTTACAATAAAAATACCTGAGCCAATCATACTTCCGGCTACAAGCATTGTTGCGTCCATCAGTTTAAGTGAGGGTTTAAATTGTGTGGTTTCTTTTTCAATCATGTGTTCTTTGCTTGGTGGTTCTAAGGTTGGGTTGAGTTTATTTATTTAGCTGATCGTAAAAATGCCATGAGGTTTTAAAATCGCGTGTTAAGGGCTGATGGGTTAAGGTAGCCCTGATCATTTCTACAGGAATTAAGTTTTCTTTAATCACCGCATCATGAAAATCCTTAAAGCTCATTTTGCCACTATCGACCAATTCTTTTTTCAGCGCAAAAAGCTGAAGACCACCGGTAAGGTAAGCTACCTGGTATAAAGGACTATAATCGCCTTTGAAAGATCTGCGTACTTCGCCTTCTGCATTGGCACGTTCGTGCCCTACACGGTCTACCAAGAAATCGACACACTGCTGAGGTGTCCATTTACCGAGGTGAAAGTTCAGCGAAAAAAGAATCCTGGCACAACGATGCATCCGCCAGAAAAGCATCCCCATTTTTTCTTCAGGCGTTTTGGCAAAACCTTTATCATAAAGCAAAAGCTCCCAATATAAGGGCCAGCCTTCTACGCTGAAAGGTGTTTTAAAAGGATCGCGATAGCTTTTATAACGGTTATTCATATAATACTGGTAATGATGGCCCGGTAAGAGTTCGTGCTGTACCGTTCCTCTTGAAAAATAAGGATTATTCCCACGCATACTCATTAACTTATCGTCTTCCTCCATCGAATTTGTTGGATAAGAAATACTGATTTCGCGCCCACCGGTAAAAAATGGATTCACCAATTGGCGTTCGGCCGACATCATGACCATACCCCAGGTTTCTTCTGCCAATGCCGGAATAGTGATCAGATCGTTGGCCTTTATAAAACTTAAGGCATCATCCTGTAGTTTTACAATCAATTCTGGCTGTTTACCTAAAGGCACATAGCTGTTTTTGATTTTCTCCTGAGCTTTTTTCCAGTCATTTCCGAAGCCCATAGCCGCTGATGCTTTCAATAGTTCTTGATCGCAAAACTTAAATTCTTTTTCAGCAAGTTTGATCAGTTCTTCTGGTGTGTAAGGAATAAGTTCGGCATTTAATTGCCTGATCAGTTCTTCCCTCCCAATAGGATTTCCTTTAATTTCTGCTTTATTTGATTTTACGGAAGGAGCAGCATCACCATTATCGTTAAAAAGTTTAGCGTAATTGGTTAAGGCCAGGTCTAACTTTTCGTAAGGTTTAGGTACCCACCAGGTAAAACCCGGCTCATAATCCATGTAGAATTGGTAAAAACCTTTTAAGCGGTATTTTAAACTTGAGGTTATCGCCGTCGCCATTTTAAGCTGATCGGGCGTTAATATTCCTTTCTTAAAATTTAGAGTCAGTGCATCAACCTGCTTCGAAATTTCATCCATCTCTGCAGCCAGCAAAGCGCCTTCTTTATAAGTACCCCTTCTTCTTAATTTTTCGAGCGCATAAATGGCATTGGCAAAGGTAAAATACTTCGACAGGGCTTTATAGTCTGTTTCCTCTTTAGCTAAGAGCCAGACAGAAGATTCGATCTGTTTTTTAAGAAGGATATAATCTACCTTGCCATAAATACTAAAGCCTTCAAACTTGGCAGATTTTAACTTGCTTAAGTAATCATTATTGATGTCTTGCAAACGTTTTCTCTGCTCCGGACTTTTAAAAGTAGTCATCGGATAAGAATAAGTACCACCTGCGGAATAAGGATAGTAGAAATCATTAATGGCATCAACGTCTCTTTGATAACCTACGATCAGGGTACCCATTTCACTGGTTTGTTCGTACAAGCTTTCATTTGATGTTTGAGCCAGTACAAAAGTGCCTGATAACAGACTAACCATTAAAAAAATGGCAAAAAAGTTTAATTTGTTTTGCATTTGGTTTGGTTAAAACAGGCAAATAACATTTGCCTCCACTTGAAAAAATGGTTAGCTTATTTAATAAAAAGAATGTTTTTTTTGCTTAAGCGCCTATATAGCTCACCCTGCTTACATTATTATAGGTATCGATATATGCTCTCGGCGATTGACCAATAATACTTTTAAATACCCTGTTAAAATTGGTAATACTATTAAAGCCAGCCTTATAAGCCACACCTGAGATACAATCGGCTTTTTCTCCTGAGATAAGACTTTTACAGGCATCGTTAATTCTCACTTCATTTAAAAATGAAACGAAAGTATGTCCGGTATGTTTCTTAAAATACCTGCAAAATGCCTGTGGTGTCATAAACGCAGCATTGGCTACATCTTCTAACGAAATTTGATTATTGTAGTTTTCAGTAATGAAGTTAATGATCTTACTCAAACGCATACCTTCATTTTCAGTTACGTTAGAAGAATACATATCTGAGCATAAGGATTCTACGTCTTCATTTAAATCCTGAAAACTGTTAACCAATTTCAGAAAGTTAAACAATACATCAACTCCTGATGCCTCATGAACATTCAACATTTTGGTGATCATGTTTTTGGTGGCAGCAGCGGGAACTTTGAAACCATGTTTGTTTTTAGCTAAAAAACCGCTTGCCATCTTCATTTCTGGAAGATTAAACAAAGCCGCTAGAATACCGTTCGGATTAAAGTAAATGGAACATGCTTTGATTGTTTTATTGCAATCACCAGCGAAATATTCGGGATTACTTTTAAATAAGTGTGGAAGTTTTGCCCCAATTACAAAAATATCGCCCGACCGGAAGGCATGCATATCATTGCCTGCAATTAACGTTCCCTCTCCTTTTTCGATATACGTGATCTGCCATTCATCATGACGGTGTAGATATTGGTAAAAAAAAGGCAATTCAATATGTTCCGATATCACACTCTTGTCATCGGGAACAAGCATGGTAAATGGTAATACTTTCATGATTCAGTTAGTTCGGTTTGGTTGTTGATTATGAATTGAATGTATGAATATTAACTCAAATAAACCAATAAAACTCAAATAAGGTTAAAATCCTGCTATAATTTGATAATATATGACGGATTTGATAATGAATCCGGTAGTTCGAAAATCACTACACATTTAGTTAACCTACTGTAATGCAAGATTTAAAACGAGTAAATTAAACTAGAATTAACAAAATACACAATGACATCACGTGATTTATAATTACTTTAAGCGTTAACGTTGAAATAATACAGCTGATATGCTGGTCTGGATTTGTAATCCGGACCTAAGTATTTTGGATTTTCAATCCACTGGTACAGCGTTGAAATCTAATGATGGACGGGATTACAAATCCCGACTAACAGAATGTCATTCCCAACCCGATTGGGAACCACGGAGTGCTCATGAATACCTTTTAAACGAGGGTAACTTATAAATAATCGTAATGCAAGCGCTTTAAGATTCCCGCCTGCGCGAGAATGACGGCCGTGCTAATGGATTTTGTCATCCTGAGCTTGTCGAAAGGCCCATTTTAAATGCCACACACCTCTTAGATATATACTGATGCTGGTCTGGATTACAAATCCAGACCGAAGTACTTTGGATTTTCAATCCACTGGTAAAGAATTGAAAATCGAATGAAGACGGGATTACAAATCCCGACTAACTGTAAAAACCAGACCTCTATAGTATACTATCTCACTACTTTGTATGGTTCCATTTTCAGATCAGTGGCCATGCCTGAAGCAATCTGGCTAACCAACAAACCTGTTGCCGGACCTAAACTCAAACCCATCATGCCGTGGCCGGTAGCGATGATCAGATTTTCTCTTTTTTCGCTTCTGCCAATGTATGGCAAACCATCAGGTGATGACGGACGGAAACCATACCAGATATCTTTTTCTGCAGGAACAGCAGGTTTTAAATCGGGGAAATATGCAGGAACCGATTCTACTATCCCTTTAACTCTTTGCATATTGATCCGGGTATTGATCTTATCCAGCTCCATCGTACCACCATATCTAATCTGACCGTTCATTGGTGTTATAGCTACCCTGGCTTCACATAACAGTGCCGGAATAGTTAAACGCTGCTGAGGTTCAGGCTCCATAAAAGAATAACCTTTACCTGGCATTAAAGAGATTTTAATATCGGCCATTTTAGCCACAGCAGGCGACCACGAACCAGTTGCCAGAACATACTGATCGGCTTCCCAGGCGGTACCACCTGTAAAAACCTTTGTAATGCGATTACCTGCCGTCTCAATTTTATCAACTTCTTTATTACGCACTATATTAACCCCATTGTTTAATAAATACTTAAGCAAAGCATTCATCAACTTTGCTGGATAAAGGTGTGCATCGCAACGATAATGTACCGCTCCTAAAACATCTAACTTTAAATCTGGCTGTAATGCACGGCATTCATCGGCAGTGAGTACCGCCATGTCCAGGCCCAGTTCAATTGCCCTTGCAGCTAAATGTGCTTCTTCTTCTCCTGCTTTTTCTGTTTTATAAAATGCCAGAATTCCATTGTTGGTTAATTCGAAATCGAACTCAGACTCTTTTGCCAGGCCTTCATATAGTTTTTTGCTTAGCAACGATAAATCGCGTAATGGCACTGCCGCCTGGCTTACATGTTTTGCCGTAGCATGTTTCATAAATTTCAAACCCCAATTAACGAGGTTCATATTTAAAGATGGGCGAACATAAAAGGGGCTTTTGCTGTCGAACATCCAACGGATCCCCTGCTTGATCATTCCCGGTGCAGCCAAAGGAACAAAATGGCTTGGAACAATCATGCCCGCATTACCAAATGAGCAATTGTCGGTAATATCTCCTTTATCCAAAATTGTTACTTCGTAGCCTCTTTTCTGCAAGTAATATGCTGAAGTTAAACCTACTATTCCACCACCTATAATTAGTACTTTCGACATGCTTTTAATTTATACTGCTGATATCCTTTTTAAAAACTCATTAAATCACCTGAAATCCGTATGCATACGGATCATCTTCGGCATCAATTTTTATAGTATTGTAACCGTAAACTTTTGCCCAACCTTCTACACTTGGTATAATGGCTTTAATGCCATTCAGGTCTACAACTTCTTCTACTCTTCCAATAAACTTACTGCCTATAAAACTTTCATGGATAAAATCTTCTCCCTGTTTTAGTTTTCCTTTAGCAAACCACTGTGCCAAACGGGCTGAGGTACCCGTACCGCATGGCGAACGATCGATGGCTTTATCACCATAAAAAACTGCATTCCTGGCAGTTGATGTAGGATCTATTGTTTTCCCTGTCCACAAGATATGGCTACAGCCATTTATCGTAGGGTCTTGTGGATGAACAAAGCTGTAAAGTTCATTAATGCGTTTCCTGATGACCTGGCTCCAGCTAATCAGTTGCGAAGCGGTATAGTTTTCCAGTCCGGGGAAATTCTCCTGTGGATCAACGATTGCGTAAAAATTTCCACCATAAGCTACATCAAAAGTAAGTGTGCCTAAATCGGGGCACTCTACCTGAAGATTTTCAGCAGCGAGGTAAGATGCCACATTTTTCAGTTTAACAGACTTTACTTTTTTTCCTTCCTGTTTGTATTCAATCAATACCAATCCGGCTGGCGCTTCCATTCTGATCACCCCTGGTATTTTCGGTTGGATGAGTCCTTCTTCAATAGCGATGGTAATGGTGCCAATGGTACCGTGCCCACACATTGGGAGACAGCCACTGGTCTCTATAAAAAGTACAGCTACATCATTAGCAGGGTCGTGAGGCGGATAAAGAATACTACCCGACATCATATCATGTCCACGAGGTTCGAACATTAAACCTTTTCTGATCCAATCAAATTCTTTCAGAAAATGCTGACGCTTTTCGCTCATGTTTGAGCCAATAAGCTGAGGTCCTCCACCTGCGACTAATCTAACCGGATTTCCGCATGTATGGGCATCTACACAAAAAAAAGTTTTACTCATGAGATTTCGTTAATTTTTGATTTACCGTTCTGAAAATATCCAATGGATTACCATCTTTCAATTCATCTGGCAATAATTCCTGTTCCCAATCCTGGTAAGCCAATGGTCTTACAAAACGATTGATTGCAGTAGAACCAACAGAAGTAAAACGGCTGTCGTTAGTAGCCGGAAATGGTCCACCGTGTTGCATGGCTGCACAAACTTCTACGCCTGTAGGCACACCATTAAGTATAATTCTTCCGGTTTTATCAGTCAACTTGTTTACCAAAGCCTGGTAATGCTGAAGTTCCTGTTTTTCGGCCATTAAGGTTACAGTAAGCTGTCCTTCCAAAACTTCAATAGCCTGCTCTAGTTCTGCACCATCTTGAGCAACAACTAATAACGAATACGGGCCGAAAATTTCTTCACGTAGTTTTGGATTTTTAATAAAATCGGCAGCATTTACCTGGGCAATTTTCGCTTCTGATTGATTTTGCAGTTCAGTATTTTTTACGGTTGATGCCGATAAAAGGGCAACACCGTTTTCGTTAACTACTTCGACAGAAAGTTTACCATAATTATTGGCAATACCTTCTGTAAGCATGGTTGCCGAAGGAATAGTTGAAATAGCTTCTTTTAAAACTGCTTTAAAATTTTCGAGTGCAGGTGATTGAACCGCTAACAATAAACCTGGGTTAGTACAAAACTGACCGGCTCCCAATGTAATAGAAGCGGCATATTTTTTAGCAAGTTCTTCTGCCTGATTTTCTATGGCTAGCGGAAGAAAGATTACTGGGTTAATACTTCCCATTTCGGCAAAAACCGGAATAGGTTGTTCGCGCTGTTGAGCAAGATTAATTAAGGCCATTCCACCTTTAAACGAACCTGTAAAAGTTACTGCTTTAGTTAACGGATGCTGAACCAGGCCAGCGCCAATGGTATAACCATCATCATACAACAAAGAGAAAACACCTTTAGGCATTCCTGTTTTTTCTGCAGCTTTAATAATGGCACCACCTACCAAAGCACTGGTTCCGTAATGTGCAGGATGTGCTTTAACAACTACCGGGCAACCAGAAGCTAGTGCTGATGCGGTATCGCCACCTGCAACTGAAAATGCAAGTGGAAAATTACTTGCACCGAAAACTACTACCGGTCCGATTGGGATCAGCATTCTCCTGATATCAGGTCGCGGTAAAGGCTGTCTTTCAGGTAATGCGGTATCAATAATGGCATCAACCCAGGAGCCTTCTGCTACCAAATTGGCAAATAACCTTAATTGGCCAGTAGTTCTGCCCAATTCGCCCTGTAAACGACCTAAAGGCAAACCACTTTCTGCCGAAGCCCTGTTTACCAGTTCCTCGCCAAGATTGGCGATTTCATCGGCAATGGCATTTAAAAAAGCTGCTTTAAGGTCTTTGTTTAGATTTCTATAACTTTGGAAAGCCGATGTTGCTGAGGTTAAAGCCTCATCAACCAGGTTTTCGTTCGCTTTAAAAAATTCGCCATCAAGTGTTAATCCCGTGGCGGGATTAACAGCTTTAAGGCTTTTTTCATTAATTTCACTATAAGTGCTGGCTACAATATTTTTCCCGTTCATATTTGGTTTTTAAACTATTTCCCCCAGCTACCTGCAGGTAGTTCCGGACGAACAGCTAGTGCATCATTAATAATTTTTAATACTTTCTCTCTTTCTGCGCCACTTAATGGTAAGCGTGGTGCACGAACGGCTTCGGTTCCTAATCCTGTTGCAACCTCTGCGAGTTTAATGTATTGCACCAATTTCGCATGAATATCTAACTCAAGTACAGGTAAAAACCAACGGTAAATCGTTAGTGCTTCAGCAATGCGATTTTCTTTAATCAATCTGAAAATAGCAACGGTTTCTCTTGGGAAAGCATCAACCAAACCCGCAACCCATCCGTGTGCACCCATCACAATGCTTTCCATCGCTAATGGATCTACTCCGGTAAAGATTTTGAAACGGTCGCCAAAACGGTTGATTAACCGCGTTACATTTGACACATCTCTTGTTGATTCTTTGATCGCCTGTATATTATCGTATTTGGTCAAAACCTCGAACATATCTAAAGTTACCTCGATTTTATAATCAACAGGATTGTTATAAATCATGATCGGCAGGCTTGTGCTTTCAGCAATGGCACCAAAAAAGGCCAAGGTTTCGTCTGGAGCAGCGTTATAGCGCATTGGCGGCAACAACATTAAACCTTGCGCACCAAGCGATTCGGCTTTTTGAGCTACTTCGATTGCTTTTTTTGTAGTTGACTCGGCAATGTTCAATAAAACCGGCACGCGACCATTTACCACGGTTAAGGTATGCGATAAAAGACCAAACTTTTCCTCATCGGTTAATACACTGGCTTCACCAAGCGATCCACCTAAAATTATCCCTTCAGCACCTGCTTCTAATTGCGCTTCGATATTTAAATCGAAAGCCGGAAAATCTAACTCATCATTTGCTGTAAATTTAGTAGTTACAGCAGGGAAAACCCCAGTCCATTTGATACCCATTGTAATGTTTATGTTTTAATAAATATTTTAAAAAATTAACCGTCCATTAATCCAAAACCGGATGTAATTGGCAAGCATCATTTAATCAGATTATCGAAGATAGAATCATATAAACGATATTCAAAGTTAGGGAATTACCAAACTGCAATATTGTTGTATTTTAACCGATATTGGTCATAAATACGCCATTTCAATCAGACAGATTTAATTAGAAAAAGCCCGGAGCATTTGTAAAAGAAATTAGATACCATAAAAAAACCAACATCCCAAACAAGAATACCTTTAAAATCAGTCAGATAGAGAACGTCCTCCTTCTCTTTTTATTTCAAAATGATTTATTTTGTATTTTTTACCTGAAGGTAGTACATAAATTCAATAGCCGGTTTTGTAAAAAGTGCATCCTGCCCTTTGGCTAACGTAACCTGCTGCCAGTTTTGTGAAGGAATAATTTTAAGCGCTTTAATTCCTTCTTTTTTAAGACTTAAAGGCAAATTGAAGCCCTTAACACAATCGCTATACCGGTAAAAGGCTTTACCATCTTTAAGATAGTATTCAAAAGTGGGAACCTGTACCGTACGTAAATATTGATCAAAAACCTTTGAAAAATTATAACCTGCTTTTTTAGAAACATAATTTTCGATCTGCGCAGTGGTTACCGTTTGGTGGTAAAAGGTTTGGTTAAGTCCACGCAATATCGCTCTAAAAAGTTCGTCGTTATTTAAACTATGCCTGATGGAATGCAGCATGTTGCCCCCTTTCGGATACATATCGCCACTGCCTTGTGCATTTACACCATAAGGGGGAATAATCGGGCTATCATTTTTAATGCCTTTTCTAATGCCAAAATTGTATTCATTACCAGCCTGCTTACCAAAAATATAATCAACGAAAAGTGTTTCGCTATAGTTAGTAAAGCCTTCGTGTACCCACATGTCGGCCAGATCGTTGGTGGTGATGTTGTTGCCAAACCATTCGTGCCCGCTTTCGTGAATAATGATAAAATCCCACTTCAAACCCCAGCCGTTGCCAGACATATCTCTGCCTCTGTAGCCAAACTTGTAACCATTGCCATAAGAAACTGCCGATTGATGCTCCATGCCCGTATGTGAAGCATCGATTAGCTGATACCCATCTTCATAAAATGGATATGGGCCAAACCAATGCTCCATACTTTTCATCATTTTATGCACCTGATCTGGCATGTAGGTTTTCGCCTTTGGGTAGTTGTAATCAAGCACCCAATAATTCACATCAAGGGCACCTTTTTCGCCTGCATATTTCTCCTTAAAATTAACATACTTGCCAATGTAAGGGATAATGCAATAATTACTGATCGGATTTTTAACATTGTACTGATAGGTCGTGGTACCATCGTGGTTATCCTTTTTAAATACCAGGCGCCCGTTACCTACTGCTACCAATGTATCCGGAACAGTCATGGTTAAAGATGCACCCAGATTAGGCTCGTCGCTTTGATGATCCTTATTTGGATACCAAACCGAAGCACCCAAGCCCTGGCAGGCCACTGTCATCCACGGACGCGAAAGCGAATCGGTAGTAAAAATAAAACCACCATCCCAGGGTGCTCTTTTAGCCTGATGCACTTTTCCATGGTAAAAAATATTCACGTCATTCAGTGCCGATAACTTTTGCGCAGGCACATGTACATACCAAACACTGCCAATATGTTCGAATTTTACCTTTGAACCGCCATTGTATAAAACACTATCAATGATTAATGGCTCCTGCAAATCAATCTGCATACGGGTATTACCATTATTGTGCTGCACTACTTTATAAACGATTTTATTTGAGCCTGTTATGCTCTTATCATTGTAATCGGGCTTAACCGAAAGTTCGTAACGCTGAACATCCCACCAGGTCCGTTCGGCATTTAAGCTTCCCCTTAAAGTATCGGCCAAAGTGTAAACCTTTTTGGGGTTTTGTGCAAAAAGCAGGGTATTAAACGTTAAAAAGATTAGGGTTAAGGAGGTTATTTTTTTCATATCTTTTTGCTGGTTATCATGTTGCAATAGCGTATTATTAATTTGAAAAGCAGTTTCAGTTTTTCATCGGTTATGGTTGTCCTGCTATCCCTCCTGCTCCGATGAAGAACCGGGAGCATCCGTTCTATCAGGTTTATTTAACCCTGGTTCTGTGCTTCTGCCTTAGGTCTCTAGTCCTGACAGAAGCGGGCATTCCGATCCTTCATCGGAATAAAGCGGATGGCAGGAACATTCTTTAAAAAAATCGAATGGACCTGCGCTCCAAAACAAAAAACATCTGTCATTTTAAAAGATCTATGCTCCCTTTAATGGCTCTTTACTATTTGTGATGTCGTTATTTTAGCAAAATATTAATTTGAAAAGCAGTCTCAGTTTTCATCGGTTACGGTAGTCCTGCTATCCCTCCTGCTCCGATGAAGAATCAGGAGCATCCGCTCTATCAGGTTTATTTAACCCTGGTTCTGTGCTTCTGTCAGGACTATCCTTAAAAAAATCGAAAGGCCTTGCGCTCCACAAAAAACAACAGTTATTTCAAATAACCAACGTTACTAATAAGCTTCGCTCCTAATCGATTCAATTTCATCTGTAGTTAAAGCTAAATGCTTCCCTAACATCCGGCTTCCGTTTTCAGTAACCAGAAAATCATCTTCTACCCTGATGCCGCTAAAGTTTCTAAACTGCTCCAATTTATCGTAGTTAATAAATTCGCCAAACTGGTTAGTGGCCTTCCAACGGTCTATTAGTTCCGGGATAATGTAAACACCTGGTTCTACCGTTAATACATAACCCGCTTCCAGTGCTTTGCCCAACCTTAAAGATTTCAATCCAAACTGGCTGGTGTTTTTAGTCAGCTCATCTGTATAACCTACGTACTGCTCACCTAAATCTTCCATATCGTGTACATCTAAGCCCATCATATGCCCTGTTCCACATTGAAAGAACATAGCATGCGCACCAGCCTGCACGGCATCGTCTACATTACCTTTCATCAGGCCAATATCTTTTAAGCCCTGTGCCAGCATTTTACACGAAGCCAAATGTACATCTAAGTACCTTACCCCCGGAGCCAGCATATTTTTGCCATGCGTATAAGCATTTAATACGATATCATAAACATCTTTTTGCTCTGCACTAAACTTTTTACCTACAGGAAAAGTACGCGTAAGATCGCCGGCATAGCCTAAAGCAGTTTCTACCCCAGAATCGTTTAAAACCAGCTGACCTTCCTGGAGCTGATTGCCATGGTAATGGTTATGCAGAATTTCGCCGCGAACCGTTAAAATAACCGGATAGGCCAGATTACCACCCGAAGCTAGCGCAGCAGCTTGAATTTTTGCTGCAAGTTCGCGTTCGTACATACCAGGTTTTGCCTGCTGCATCACCATTAAATGAATATCGGCAGATCTTGCTGCAGCACGATCCAGCTCTTCAACTTCTTCGACAGATTTAACCGACCGTTGTGCAACAACAGCTTTAATAAAGTTTAGCGAAGCTTTTTCTTTAAGTTGATCGATTGGCAGGTTAAGCCAGTTGGCCAATTTAATCTTATTCTCAGCACGGTAAGGAGGTAAAAAATGAACCTCACGATTTTTATCCTGGTACTGTTTAAGATAAGTGTTTAGTTGCGCAAAAGGCAGAACTTTGTTTAGGCCGGCATCCAGACTTTTTTCTTCAAGTGTCTTCTGCCTGCCCATCCACACAATATCATCAATGCCCATTTCATCGCCAAAAAGAATGACCTGATCTTCATCCAGGTCGATAATAGCGCCTAAACACGGCTCACTGATCCCGAAATAATACAAAAAGGTACTATCCTGCCTAAAGTGATAGGTATTGTCTTTGTAATTCATCGGGCTTTCTTCATTACCCAAAAAGAGTAATATTCCCGAATTTATCTTTGATTTTAATGCTGCTCTTCTTTGAAGGTAAACTTTCTTTTCAAACATATATTTCATGTGTTAAGCAAATATCCAAAAAGCCATATTCATTACATCAGAATTAAAATGAATGGATAAAATATGGTTTATATCTGCAAATTATAAGCTATGGCTATGGCACAAAAATCACAATAAATTTCAGGTTAGCGAAAAATAAGGGTAAAATCTACAGATTTATGGATGATTAAAGAAAGTTTATAGATATCATTTACAATTTTTAGCTATGGAGATATAGAGGGCATGGAGTATTTATAGGCGTTCCGTCATTCCAACTGCGGCTATCTTACGGACACATCTACATTAGCATGTATTTGTTTTTAGTAGATATTCTTAAGGCGATCGTCATGCTGAATTTATTTTACAAGTAGAAATAGTGTTTTCAATCGCCTTGTATCTACTACGTGGTCAGCATCTTTCTTGCGAAATAACAAGCTTTAATATCTTAACTATTAGTTTGGAGATAAATGTTGTTGTTTTCCGCTCTATGCCGCGGTGGCATGGTAGTTTTTCGCAGATCAAGTTGTTTTTAGCTGTGCTCAAGAATGCTGGCGCATTTTGGAGCGCCAAAGTACCCAAAGCGCTCTGTCAATCCAGCAATGGGCCTTTTACACAACCCTACGCGCATCAAAAAAACAGCGGCACTTTATTTAATCAGTTGTTGTCTGTGTTTTCTTTAGTCTGATTGAGCCCTTCGGGGTTTGTGTTCAATAATTCTTAAAGCTTTAAATTAGCTATGAACACAAAACCACTGCGTTTTAGGTTTGGCAGGGCTATCTGTTCTTTCCTGCAACTGTTTTTTTGATTTCTCTGGCCCTTGGGATTGACGGCGTTCTTCGGTTAAAACAATGTGTTATTCGAGGAAGCTTGCAAAACGCATAAAAAATCAACCTCAAAGAAATGCTACACTCAATATGCTTTCCGCGAGAATGACATTTGTTGGGGGTTACAAATAAAAATATGTTTTATAGGCGATAAAATTGCATTTCTCATGCATCCTCTTTATAAACAAGAAAAATCTACATCATTTTAAATTCAAATACGTACTTTCAACTCATTATCAGCAACTTAAACATTAACATACTTATATAGATAATTATTAATAGTTCATATTAAGTAATAACTAATAAATCACATATACAATTGATTATCCAAAAAAGCCCCGTAAATTTTATTTCACGAGGCTCAGACAGGTAGATGAATTGATATTATCTTTGAATCATGATTTCAGTTGTGTGATCTTTTGCAAGTAGAAATTCGTATCCACCTCTTTTCTTGATGCCATTGCCTTTTACAGTATAAAAACCAATGCCATTAACCTTTGCAGGCTGAGCTAACCTCAATATCGCATGAGGTGTATAATCATCCGCTTTACTCAGTTTCAAGCGAATCTCGCCATTTAAAGCATTATAATTTACCTCATCAATGGTACCGGCATCCAGGTTAATCCATAGCCCGGCAGGCGCAATGTAAACCGACGACTTTGCCGCCGTGGTTAATTTAACATTGATAATGTTCCCTTTTTTATTCAAATTACCACCAAAAGCTAACCAGCCAAATTCAGGATGCTGTAAAATATATGATGATGTATTAACCGCGTAGCCAAAAAAGCCAGATCCATAATCGCCGGTAATGCCGTCATTTTTCAAAGTTGATGGATAAGCATGAAAAGCTGCAGGCGCAAAACCTTCCTGGGTGATATTGGAGATCGAACCCAATAACCCACCGTAACCGGCACGTAAAAGATAGAAATCGCCTGGATTTTTGCGGTAATCCATTAACACAGGAATGGCATTAAGCGCCGAACCATAATGATGGATCATCCGTTCGATACGTGAAAGTTTACCTCCATAAAGGAAATCCCAATATCTTCGGGCATTACCGTTGTAGGCCCAATGCGGTACTACAGGCATATAAGCAAGTATCGCATCGAGCGTTACATTCGCCTTATCCTGATAGCCAAAATAGCTCGACCACACATAAACCTCTTCTTGACCTGTAGAATCCCAAGGCATCTCACTACCAAATGGATATTGTAAAGATCGCCAGTGGTTGGCTCGCTTCTTCATTTCATTTTCTAACCTGGCTGCTTCGTCTGTTAGTCCTTCGTTTTTAAGGTCGTTTAAGATGAGATAAAAGACTGTACCTTCCATTTGGCCGAACTGTGCATAATAAGGAGCAATATTAACCATAGCCATACCTGTTTCAGCAGCATCGATAAGGTGTTGTTTCCAGCTCTGCTCCTCTACAAGGCCGCTATAATTACGTGCCAACCGGTACATTACCCAATGGGCTGCTGCTACATGGGGATAGTTATAAGACCGTCCCAGGTTATCAGCTTCTTTTTTCGGCCATGCAGACCATATTTTAAAATTGATCTTTGCATCATAAGTATCTTTAGGGAGCGAATCCGGCGCATAATAAAACAAACTCTTTTTTACCCCATATTTCTGAGGATCGCTTTTAAGCTGTATTCTACCAAACATTACACTATCTACAAATTGCTTCAGTTTATCAACCTCTTCTTTTTTAGGTTGCACCAACTGCTTCATCATTGCACCTAACCACGAACCTGCCCCGCCTTCGTCGCTCAGACCCGCTATCCAGGCGCGGTTATCCTGAACTACCTGTTGCTGTTTTTCATTGTCATAGGTAATAACAGAAGGATTTCTGTTAAAAACAGGATCGGGTTGGTTAAACCACTGTTTAGTGGTTAAAAAATTGCCGTAACTGGCTATTACTTCGCTTTCTGGCTGTATTACCTTATAATTTATGCTTTGTTCCAATCCATCTTCGTAAGTAATAGATAATCTCGCTCTTCCCCAGGTATTTCCTTTCACGGAGTAACTTTTCCAACCATTTTTAGTTGAGCCTGCTGCGACTATTGTTAAGGCATTTTCAGGCTGAACCTGAATAGTTTTAACCTTTTTAGGATAGTTGATAAACAATTTCCCTTCCACGTCTTTAGGCAGTACATAACCTGGAACGGATATGGCAACAGGTCTTTTATTTTCGATCAGTTTGCTTTCTATATCTTTTGCAGTTCCTGACAGAATAAACTGAAGGGCATAACTCCGGCTTTCGCCAGGCTTTAAAAAGGTTGAAGTTGCCGTATTCCATTGCTCGGCATTTTTCCATTCGTTTTCTGCATAGGCTTTACTGTACACCATCCATTCGTAAAAGCCTTCAAAAGCAATTCCCCTTGGTGTCCGGTCGTCATTAAGCGGATTATAAGCTTCAAATGGCGTATGTCCCAATGGCGCAACCAGCAAAGAAGGCGCATGCCCACTTAAGCGGGTAACCTGCAAATAACCAGCACCTTTCCCGATGTAGGGATCGTAAAAAACATTCTTAGCATGAGTTTGCTCCAATGTACGGCCTTCTAAAATATTATCGAAAATCATCGGGATCCCCAGTGCACCAATTTCTACGTTTTTATCGGTTTTGTTTTTTAGCTCGAAGCGCAGCACCAGCTTTCCGTTCAACATTTCCCAGATCCTTTTAACCTGCAATGGAATATCAGCCGGAAGTGTTGCAGCAAGATCGGCAGCGGCGAGTACATTTTTACCTGATACTATATTTTTTACAGGGCTTCGCTTTGCCGCAGTGCTATAGCTTTTCCAGGTTTCTTCACCAACATTACGCAATTTTAAATTGATATCGCCCAAATGATACAAACCATCAGAACTCCTCACTTTTAAACTATCGCTGGGTACAAAATCGAAATCTTTAACCATTTTAGGTTGAAGACCTGCCACAGTTTGCGATGACTTAACGAGCTTTAGATTAAATGCCCCGGCGTTGTAAGTCGAAAAACCATTTTCCAAACCCAAAGTGGATGGTTTTTTACCTAAAGCAATCCACGGCGATTGGGCCTGAATGACACCAACATTTATAAAAGTTAAAATACAGCAAAATATTGCTTTAAAAGTTATTATGGATAAGACTCTTTTCTTTTTTGGTTCGATAATCATAACGAAAAAGCAGATTTAGGAATGTAGTTAATCAAAAATAAACTTTAAAAAGTAAAGCGGGCATGGAAGTTATAAATAGCGCAAAATCGGTAAAGAATTGGTGTATTTATGGGAAGTTGGGCGTGAGGCGGTAAGTGGATGGCGGGAATTGCTTTCCCATATCAAATTATTAACCACATAAGAGATATAAGAACATTTAAGCAGTTTATCACTAATAGCAATAAGTGTCTTCGACAAGCTCAGACTGACAGTGATTATATTAAATACTAGTCCATTAATTTCCCGCAGATTACGCAAAAAACGCAGATTATCATACATGAGGAAAAACCCAGCATATTAGCATGGCATCGGGATGATCAATGGCACATTCCAAAAATTAGTCGTCATCCAATAGTTATCGGATGACGATACAGTTAAGATTCCCACCTGTGCGGGAATGACAGACCATTCTTTAGAATAATTGGTAAACAATGATTAAATAGGCTGACATTTCACTTTCAACCATTTGGCTTCTTCATCAGATAACATAGGTTTAAGCTTCTCAAATACCATTTGATTGTATTGATTTAACCAGTTGATCTGATCTGTTGCTAAAAGTGTTTTATTAATGATGGTGGTATCGATAAAACATAAGGTTAAAGTTTCAAAAGTGAGAAAATCGCCGAATTCACTATTTCCTTTAGGTACACATAAAACCAAGTTTTCAATCCGCACGCCATGTTTACCGGGGCGATAAATCCCAGGTTCAATGGAGGTTACCATTCCTGGCTTAAAGGCAACATCTACATTTGCCGGACTAATATTCTGAGGTCCTTCATGTACATTCAGAAAAAAACCTATACCATGCCCTGTTCCATGACCAAAATTTATGGCATGTTCCCACAGCGGTTTTCTACAGATGGAATCGATTTGATAACCTCTGGTACCTTCTGGAAAAATTAATTTAGAACCTTCAATCAGGCCCTTTAATACTAACGTATAATCATTAGCCTGGCTTACGGAGCAATTACCAATAGGCATTACCCTGGTAATATCGGTTGTACCATACCAATACTGACCTCCGGAATCGACAAGAAACAAACCATTACCTAAAATTTCCTGGTTGCTTTCTGCTGTTACGCTATAATGTGGCAATGCACCATTTGCATTATAACCAGCAATGGTATTAAAACTCAAACTCACGAAAGATGTTTGTTCTGCTCTAAACGCGGCCAATTTCTCTGCTGCAGACCATTCTGTAATTTTTTCTTTGCCCAAATGATCTTCCATCCATTTAAAGAACCTGGTTAAAGCAACCCCATCTTGCAACATCGCCTTGCGGATGTGATCAATTTCAGTATTATTCTTTAAACTCTTTAAATGCGTACCTGGATTAATTCCCAGAATTATCTTGGAACTTTCTGGCAAACATTCAAACAAGCCGAAACTGGTACGTTTTGGATCGATAAAAATTTTAGCGTCTTTAGGCAGATTTGTTAATGCTTTTGCCACTTCACCATAGGGTTGCAAAGTTACACTATGCTCATTTAAAATATTAATATCATTTTGCGACAACTTTTGTTTGTCGATAAAGAGGTTTACCGCTTCAGGTGTTATTAATGCAAAACTTAAAGTTACAGGATTATAATCTACATCTTTTCCCCTTAAATTAAACAGCCAGGCGATGTCATCAAGCGAAGAAATAAAATGATAATCCGCACCATTTGTTTTTAACGCCGCTCTTACTTCGTTTATTTTAGCCGTAATACTAAGGCCCGCAGCTTCTTCATCAATTAAAAAAGCCTTTTCTACGGGTAGACCTACCCTATCCTGCCAAATCGTACTGACAAAATCAATATCTATGATTTCTATTTCACGCTGGGCTAAACTATTCTGCATCTCAAGTGCTAATGCCACAGTAATGAGTTGGTGGTTAAACCCTAATTTTGCACCATTTGGCAAAATTTCGAGCAACCAATTGATATATTCTGGTGTATGTGGCACTTTCAACTTTACCAATTCGTAACCGGTACCACTCAATTGTGCATCAGCCTGTGTAAAATATCGTGAATCAGTCCAAAGACCTGCAAAATCCTGAGTAATGACCAGCGTACCAGCCGACCCTGTAAATCCACAAGCAAAAGGTATGGCCTTATAATGTGCTGGTAAATACTCACTGATGTGTGGATCTGCAGCGGTAATAATATAAGCATCTACCTGTTGGGCAAGCATTAATTGGCGTAAGGCCTCCAATTTTTCTAAAAAGGTCATATTGAGGGTTGTTTTATCGGGCCAAATTTAAATATTACATTCACATCAGCGCTTAAAACAAGTAGGAATTAATATAATTTTGAAAACACAGCTATATTTACCTTAAAATATTTTGGAAATATTAAGCATACCGGTCGGCCGCCGGCGCTTTAAACACCTCATAACAATCCGATTTACCAAAGCACCTCACTTTAAAAACAAGGGCAGATTCTCTTTGCGCCAACGCATGAACACCTGGTGTAAAGCGTCGTAAAAAACGTTTGAAACAAGTTTCTGCATGGCAAATTATTTCGTAACATTCTACATTTTCTACAACTACATCAAGTACGTATTTTGGCCATTGTTTTTTAATCAGATCTGGCAACCAGCTTAATTGCTGTCTACTAATCAAACCGCCCATCTTTTCAACAGCCACTGGAGGAATATCTTCACCAACAATTTGGGTCCATGTGCCTTCAACTTCATCAATAATACCCAGCACTTTGCATCCGGATAACACTAACCAAGGATCTTTCGTACCTGCCCGGATTAACTGATAGGATACATCGTCTAAAAATTCCTGTTTAAAAAGGTAAGTAAGTTCGATCATAAACTATTTCAATTGTTTATCGGCAGATTATTAAGTCGTATCAGTTTATCAATGGTATCTGCAAAACGTTTCATGGAGATCGGTTTGCCCAGATAACATTCAAAGCTGGAATCTATTTTTCTTACCTCATTTTCAAGATGGGAAGATGCGTAGATCACAAACCTGGCTTTGGAGCGGAGATGTCGGGACAATTCAGTTCCCTTCATTCCATCCATATCTATGTCTAAAAAAAGAAAATCGATTTTATCTCCGGCACTAATTGTTTTTAAAGCATCAATGGGATCATTAAAGATACTAGACAGTTTCAAAAAACAGATGTCTTCAATATAATCATGAAGTACATCAATGGCGTGTTGTTCATCGTCAACAATTGCACAACTGTAATACATAGGCAAATTAGATAGGCTGCACCAAACTTAGCAATCTTAACCCGAATCCAAACAGAAAGACACAGAAAGGGTAAAATTACGGTATTAACAGACTTACTAATTATACATTATTTTCAACTTATACCTTATTATGATATAAATTAGCCATGAGTCAGTTGACACATGGCTAAATGCTTTAAAGTTTAATTTTAACAAAGTATAAACGGTTTCTATCAACCGAATTTGTTAGAGGCAATATTTTTTGTGCAAAGCCACTTGCTCCATTATCCACTACACCAAAATCATCATCGTTAGAAATTACGAGGATATTGCCAGGCAGTAAGGCTAAACCTTCTGCTTTATCATGCGGATAAATGGAAGGTAAATCTTTCAACAGGTCTAAAACAATGGATTTGCTTACCGGGGTAATTCCTGCTGTGCTTAAACCTCCTGCATTATTCAGTTCTTCGACAGTTTTGCCGCCGTAAAGTTTTCCTGTTGCACCATTGCCGGAATCAGAAATATCGGTAGCACCACTCAGGTCTATTTTGAAAACTTTTTTAAATGTTGCAGGATTGCTTGCTGCTCCGCCATATAATCCATCGCGTTCAATGGTTAGGAAAGTAGTACTGTTAACGGCAACAATATCGCTCACACCTGTTAAAGTAGCATTATCCATCAGGTAAGCGTATTGTTTGGTAGCTCCGCTTGCGATATCAAAAGTCAAAATTCTTAATACCACCGAGTTGGTAACTGCAGTTTTAGACGGATTGTACATTGGCGACTGCATTATGCCTACCAAAGTTTTTCCATCCGGGGTAATTGCCAAACCTTCCATACCACGGTTTGCTCTTCTACGGGCAAATACAGCTGGAATGGTACGCCCGCCAGTTCCTGTCCCAAATGGGTTAATGCGTTCTATTGTTTTACCAGTCGCATCAATGTGTACAATATGTGGACCGTATTCATCGCTGATCCAAAATGATCCGTCAGCTGCCCTTACCAAGCCTTCTGAGTCGATTCCATCGGCATTTGGAGCAATCACCTGTCCATTTAAGTCATAAGCAGTTTCACCAGAAGCCCCCATTCCCGCAGGATTTGGAAGCCCGTTTAATTTATTGCCAGATGCATTTTTAAGCCCGATAGTTTGCTCGAGTACCAATTTCCCATCTTTCAGCCTGAATTTTCCAATCTGTGGATCAAAATCAGGTCTTCCGATGATGATTGAGTTTGCGAGCTGTCCGGCAACGTTCGCCCCTCTGTCCGTCAGCATATAAAAAACATCCGGCGAATTAGGATCGGCGGCAACTGCTGAACCAAAACCACCGTTATACACTTTTACGCCAGCAGCAGTTGTGAAAAGCACCGAAGGATCGGACACTTCTGCAACGGCAGGATAAGTAAATTCTACAGGAGTTTCTTCGTGGCTTTTCTTACACGATACCATACCGATAGATATGGCTACAATTAAGGTGAGTAATTCTTTCTTCATTTATTTTTTTAAACAAAGCAAGGATCTGGATATGAAGGCAATGTTAAGGGAATAACAAGAATAGTTTTAGAACGTTAGAAAGTTCCGCTCAGATTTTATGGATTATTTTCGCTTTTTTTTGGAAATTTATGCCCATTTTTCCATCAGGAACTGCAGCCCTGCCATCCACTTCAATCTTTTTGTGATGCTGTCATGCTGAGGTCGCTGCAAAACAAAAAGGATTTCCGTTGTTGTCAGGTTTATGAATGAAGGACTTGAAGCGTAGAACAACTATACAGATGCAGTATTCAACTGGGCCTAAACCTAGCCTGCTCCATCATCCATATTACATTTTCCATCATTTAATAATTCACATATTTTTCTTCAAAACTCCCATCTTCATACAAATCAATCAAACCGTAACCTGGTGCGGTTTCTCTTCTGTTGCCTTCCCACCACGCACCAGATACCGCTCCATTGCAAAGATAGGTTACATTGTTGTATACCACTTTATCGCGCATATGCAAATGGCCGCTTAAACAAAGTTTTACATTGGGATGCTGATAAAAAAGGTTAATAATTTTAGCGGTATCGGTATGCATATCACCACCTAGCATGGTCCATTTGTTTACAATATTATCTTCTATCATCAATAGTGCCGTAAGGATCGGAATGTGCGACATCACCATCACGGGCATCGTTTTATTGGTATTTTCCAATTCGTTTTTAAACCAATCTAATTGCTCATCGCCCAATTTGCCAATGTACCAGGTATTATCGATATCCAAATGGGTACTATCCAGCACAATTATTTTCCAATTGCTTTTTACCACACTGTAATAAGGTTTAGCCAACTGCAATTTATCCATGGCATATTTTTTTCCATAAAAAACATCACCTTTGCTATCTTCGTTCCACCAGATATCGTGGTTCCCCAAACAATAATGTACAGGAATGCTGCATTCGTTTTTCATCGTTTCCTGTACAAGCTTCCATTGATCGTTAATGGTGTCTATGTTTTCTTTGTTCATGTCGAAAACAATATCTCCACCATTTAAAATCAGATCTACTTTTGGAGATTGTGCCTGTAAGTGGTGCAAACATTTTGCAAATCTTGCTGGTGCATTAAATTGGTTTTTCAAATGTACATCGGTAATGTGCGCAACCCTTAAAACAGGCTTTTTTTCAGCGTGTAACGAAACTGTTGATAAGGTTGGCAGCAAAAACAGGCCACCGATATTTTTGAGTGCAGATCTTCTTTCCATTGTCTGTTATTTGTTGGGTTAAATTAGCAACGGTATGTTAACTTAAAAACGAATTAAAAAAGTGGTATTGTGAATAATGTCATTACGGTAAGTATTAGGTACACGTAAATATATTTAACCACGGATAAAAAGGATGCACACAGATATAGATCCGTGTGTATCTGTGTGCATCAGTGGTTAGTGATATTGTGCTTTGGTATACAGACACCACCTGTTAACTTAAAACGAATTAAAAGAGCGGTATTGTGAATAATGTCATTACGTTAAGCATCAGGTAGAAGTAAATATATTTAACCAAAGATAAAAATGATGCACACAGATATAGATCCGTGTTTATCTGTGTGCATCAGTGGTTAATGATATTGTATTCTGGTACAGACACCACCATTGGGATTTGATTTATTCTTTTTTATTTAGCCTTCGCTAAACGATAAGCCTTCATGATTTTATGAAAAATCTGGTTATTAGGATAAACACCCGTAAAGTTTTGCGAGCCAGGACCGTAGGCAAATACCGGAACCATGATACCTGTATGATCGTTGGTGCTGAATTCGCCCCTTACCATTCCTTTTTCGGCGGCACCATCTAAAAGTGTTAATCCCCCTGTTTCATGATCAGCTGTTACGATCACTAATGTTTCACCATCCTGATCAGCAAAGCGAAGAGCTTCGGCAATGGTACGGTCGAAATCGTGTAATTCGGTAATGAGATAAGGCAGATCGTTGGTATGGCCACCGTAATCGATCTGCGCACCTTCGGCCATAATGAAGAAACCAGGTTTATTTTTCGATAAAATCTGCGTGGTATGTGATAAAGATTTTTTAAGCATATCGCCGCGGCCTTTTATTACAGGCCGGGTAGCCGAATCATCCAGCAAAACCAGTTGTTTACCTTCATACTGCTTTTCAAAATCAGCTAAACTATTTGTTACCTGAAAACCTTTAGTTTTTAGTTCTGTTAAAAGCCTGCTGTTTTTATTCTGCTCGAAAGCTTTGCGGTTAGAACCGACTAAAACCTCGGCCTTGCTGCTTAACAGATCATTCGCAATTGCGCCGTTGTAAGAGCGGTCGAGCTGATGGGCGTAAAATACTGCTGGTGTGGCATCGGTCAGATCACCTGCAGTGATGATACCACTTTTAATACCGAAAAGGGATAGGGTATCAACCAAATTGGTTTTATTCTGATCATCAGGTCCCATGCCAATGTAACGGTTATTGGTTTTATAACCAATTGCCATGGCACTACCTCCCGCAGCCGAATCGGTGTTTCCGGCATCAGTAGCAGCGGTTTCAGAAAAGCCAATGTAATGGAACTTTGCCATGTTCAGATCCTCATGATTGGCAATTAAGCCAGCGTGGATTGCAGCTAGTCCCATCCCATCACCAATTAATAAAATAACATGTTTGGGTGCTTTGTTTTGTCCGTCGGTTTTATAAGTCGGTGTATAGGTCGTATATGGTTTTGGATTGGTATAACTCAATTTATCCTGATGAAGATAAAAATCTTTCAGTTTGGTCGGCTGATCAGTATTAATCCAATCTACACCAAACCTTTCGAGCACAATCCAGGTGTTCGGACTATCCTGCGAGGCCCAAAAGCGGAAAGGTTTGCCTTTACGATGTGCCTGTTCAATTGTGGCTCTCATCTTTGCTTCATCGGTTTTGGTCGGATTACCCTTTCCATTCCATACAGTCTGATTTTTCAAATCATCGCTGATCATCGCTACCCTGGCCAATTGTGCATCCGTATAAGTAGTAGTCGGCCTGCCATCGAAAAATAATTTCTCATCATAATCTTTAAAATCGGCAGGAATAGGCATATCACCACTAACGACAACTTTTATGGCATTGGCACTCTTTTTTGCATCAAATACCTCAGCATAACTTTCGAGCTCTTTTAGCAATACGGGGAGCGCATGTTTGTAATCTTCCTTTACATCAACTACCAATTGCAGTTTTAAGGCCGCATTGCTGTAAGGATGATTTCCTTTTGCTTTAAAAAACTGAGCCAGCGGATCGAGGTATATTTTTTTAAGTGTAAAACCCGGCCTAATTTCTGAAGCTTCATGTGCTACATATAATTGTCCGTCTTTCAAAAATACATCCGCCTCAATAGATCCCATTCCGGCGTAATATGCCGTTAGAAGAGGGATTTCCTGCTTATAATCGTTATGGCTATGTCCACGGTTTGCATTTAGCTTTACCTGGGCAGATGCACTTTGCAGCCCCAGCACAATGGCCAGTACTGCAAAGTTTATCCCTATTTTTTTTACCATCCTGGATTTTGTTTAATTACACCTGCACTGTTATCGATTTCTCTTTGTGGCACCGCCCAAACATCGTGTACCTGTGGGTTGAAAGTTCTTGCCGGCCAGATTACAGTTCCATCAAAATCGTGTAGTGGTTTAGCATAAGTGGCTTGCGCATCACCCCATCTTACCAAATCGCGGTGACGATCTGCCCATTCTCCGGCAAGCTCATTACGGCGTTCGCGTTTAAGGTCATCTATAGTCATTCCTGTTTTAACACCTAAACCTGCGCGAAGCCTAATTTTGTTCAGTTCAGTATCTCCCGCTCCTGCACCGCTTAGATTAATGGCAGCTTCAGCTTTGATCAACAAAACTTCGGCATAACGCATTAATGGCACATTTAAATCCGTAGTTCCATTATCACCGTTAGGGTTAACGTGTGTTGGAATTGGGTTGGCATAAGAAAACGGCTCCATGTATTTTTTAAACTGGTAATTTGAAGTTGCTCCCCCATCTTTAGTAAAGCTGCGCTCGGCTCCAAAGAACATAAATTTGTCGCCAGGTTTCAAAATGGTAGCTTCCCTGCGTTGATCGCCTGCTTCATAAGAATCGTAAAGTTCTTTGGTTGGCAGGTAATAACCCCATCCATTATAAATACCCCATGCTTTGTTGGTTAACATTACGCCAGGGAGCTTGCTGCCCCAGCCTGTTCCGCCACCGCTTGGCGTACAAACTACCGACCAAATGTATTCTTTCGACCAGTTGTTAGCTGCTTTAAAAACATCAGCAAAACCCGTATTGATTAAATCATGCTGACCTGAAGTGATGACCATATCAGCATATTTAGCAGCATTGGCATAATCTTTTTTGAACAGGTACACCTTAGATAGGTAAGCCCATGCAGCCGTTTTATGTGCTTTCCCATAATCTGCAGGTTTCATTGCTGAAAACAATGGAAGGTTATCAGCTGCCTTTAAAAGAAGTGAAATAATATAATCGTAGTTCTCGTTTACATTGCTGGCGCGGGGAATGGGCTGAGATGCATCGGTTTCAGGTTTAACAATTGGTACACCCGCTTTATCGTTTCCATAATTTGCAGCCAGCTGAAAATAAACCAAACCGGCATTAAAATAAGCATCGCCAATGATCTGTTTTTTTAAACTTTCATCCATATTGATCTTTGGTACATTGGTAATGATATCGTTGGCACGTTTGATGATGGCATAACGCATACTCCACTGCGTTTCGGTATAACCACCGCCTACGTAAGTACGGTTAAAGTTTTTAATATTATCAGCCTCTGGCTTGTTGCGGCCGGTAACCATATCATCGCTGGCATTGATAAACCAGAACATCCCTCGACCGTAAAAATCTTCAGCATTGTACATTTCGTACATTCCACCTTCGGCTTTCAATGCATCCTCTTTTGTTTTCCAGAAATTCTGTGCCGATGGAGAACCTTCAGGTGTAATATCGAGCTGCTTTGTGCATGAAGAGAAAACAGCTAGGGCGGCAAATGCAATATATTTTAAATTCGTTTTCATTATTGTTGTGATTATAAATTTACACTTAAACCAAGGATAAAACTTCTGGCTTGCGGATAACGGCCAACATCCACTCCGTTGTTGTCCATTCCGATTTCCGGATCAAAACCTGAATATTTAGTAATGGTAAAAAGGTTGTTTGCTGTGGCATAAATTCTTACCCCACCTGTTTTTAATTTATTGGCAATCGATTTTGGTAAACTGTAACCCAGGGTTACGTTACGGATGCGCAGATAAGAACCATCTTCGATATAAAAATCAGAAGCTGCAAAGTTTCCATTGGCATCGCTGGTCGAAATAATCGGTACTTTGCCTCCTGGATTCTCTGGCGACCAGGCATCAAGAATACCAACCAGTTTATTGTAAGATGGCCCACTGGCACTATAAGTAGTACGTTTTACCGCATTAAACAATTTATTACCCTGTACACCTTGCGCAAAAATGTTGAAATCGAAGTTTTTATAACTTGCATTAAAGCTCAATCCATATGAGAAATCAGGATAAGCGCTACCAGCGAAATAACGGTCTTTACTGTCAATAGATCCATCGCCGTTGATATCTACAAATTTAAAATCACCTGCTTTTGCATTAGGCTGAATCTTAGCTCCCTTCGCATTTTTGTAGTTATCGGCTTCTGCCTGACTTTGGAAAATGCCATCCGTTTTTAATACAAAATAACTATACAGTGGTTGGCCTACCCTATTGGTAAGGGGGGCAACCTCATTCCGGAAATTGGTAGATACAACCTGATTTTCTATACCAGGAATAAGTTCTTCTATATTGTTGTTTATTTTGGTTAAAGTAGCATTTACCGAGTAAGTAAAAGCTGCATTTTTATCGCTATTATAACTTAATCCTAACTCAATACCTTTATCTTTTACTTTACCGGCATTAATGGTCTGAGTACTTAAACCTGCTGTTCCGGGTAATGTTCTCACCAGGATCATTTTATCAATTTCTTTAACAAAATAGTCTGCTGTAAGACTCAATCTGCCTAATGCGGCTACATCAACACCAAAGTTTGTTTGTTTAGATTCTGCCCATGCGATATTAGGATTGGCCAAAACCGTTTGAACATAACCATTTTGCAATGTTGGCGTTTGCCCAAAATAACTTTGCGTTGGGCTTAGTAATGGATTAACCGCAGCAGAAGTAAGTGCTGCTAAATTACCAAGAAAGCCATAGCTAGCCCTTAATTTCAATTCATTTAACCAACGTAAATCTTTAAGAAAATCTTCTTTGCTCATTATCCATCCAACAGAAGCTGAACCATAATTCCGGGTCCTGTTATTTTGGGGTAGTAAAGATGATCCATCACGGCGACCGATTAACGATGCCAGATATTTTTCGCGATAGCTATAGTTTGCTCTAAAAAACAATGATGAAAGTGCTTGTGCGCTATAACCGCTCGATGAAGGCTGTATTACTGTAGCATTCATTAAATACCTGTACTGTGGCGATTCATCGTCAAAACCAGATCCTGAAGCAACTAAACTTCTATACTGTGTTTTTTGAAATGAATAACCACCGGTAAGATCGAGCTGATGGTTACCAAAGTTACCTTTGTAATTTAACACTTGCTCTGCTAAGAAATCGTTGCTATTGTTACTACTTTCTTGCAAACTATTACTTAGTACTGGTTTTCCTACCTCAGGTCTTTTAGGTGTAAAGCTTTTAAATGAAGCATCTGTTTTGGTGATGCTTAAGTTAGACCTAAAGGTTAAGCCTTTAGCCAGTTTAATATTGGCGTAAGGATTAATTACCAGCACATTTATAGGGTTATTGATATCGATACGTTTCAACTCAGCAATAGGGTTAACGACATCCCCATAATCTCCTGCATACGGTCCTGGCAAACCTGCAAAACTTCCATCGGCATTATAAGGCGTACCATTTGTTGGGTAATAAATGGCCGAAAGCAAGGCCCCTGTGTAATCGCTGCTGGTGTTTGCACCATTGCCATTGGTACTGCTATAAGAGAGGTTTTCGCCAACTTTTAACCAATTGGTAACCTCATGTTCTGTATTGATCCTGAAGTTGTAACGTTTGGCTTTGGTGTTTAACACAATCCCTTCTGCATTGCGGTAATTAAAACTTAGATAATAGTTCGATTTTTCGCTACCACCGTTTATTGCGGCATTGTAGTCCTGTAACAATCCATCCCTAAAAACCTCGTCCATCCAATTGGTGCGGGTAATCTGTCCGTCAGGATATTTTGCGGCATCAAAGGAAGGCAAAATCGTAGTTCCACCATTTTTGGCCGCTGTCGCTGCCACCTGTGAACGTTGCTGTGCATTTAGGGGTTCTAGCTTTTTCCAGGCGCTTTGTTGGCCAACCTTGGCATCAAAACTGATCTGCATTTTTCCGTTTTTGCCTTTTTTGGTCGTAATCAATACCACACCTCCCGAAGCCCTTGCTCCGTAAATTGCTGCCGATCCATCTTTTAGCACAGAAATTGATTCAATATCGTTAGGGTTAAGCTGTGGTGTACCTGAAAATATAGATCCATCAATTACATACAGTACATTTTCTCCATTAATACCGCCTGAGCCACGGATATTGATACGTGGTGCAGAAGTTGGATCGCCCCCCTCATTGGTTACAATCACACCTGGGGTTTTTCCGGCAAGCACCTCGCCTACGCTGTTTAACGAACGTGAAGAAAGTTTATCCATCCCCACAATACTGATTGCCCCGGTTAAGGTTTCTTTTTTCTGTGTGCCGTAGCCCACAACCACTACATCCGCGAGTGTTGAACGTTCTTCTTTTAAAACTATGTTAATTACCTGGTTTTCGCCTACTTTTGCTTCCCTGGTCTGATATCCGATCATGGAGAATGATAGCACGGCATCAGCGCCAACTGCAATACGATAAGCACCGTTACCATCGGTAATAGTACCACTTTGTGTACCCAATACCTTCACCGAAACACCTGGAAGTGCCAAACCTGTGGTATCTTTTACTACCCCTGTGATCGTCCGGTCTGGCTTATTCATCACGGCATTGTTTAAAATCACATATCCACCTTTTTCTAAAACCTGCAAACCAAGCCTGTCTAAAAGTGATCTTACCGGTTCTGTGTTAAAATCTCCACTTAAAAACATATTTTTTTGTTGTAGCTGATCTGGATTGTAGACGAAACTAAGTCCGGTACGGGATTCAATTTCTTTGATGATCTCGGTCATCTTACGGCCTTTATTTATGGTAATACTAACCGTAGTTTTCTCTAATTTTTGGGCCATCCCTGCTGAAGCGAGAATAGAGCTGCAAAAAATGCAAAGGATTGTAAATGTTAAACATGAGTATTTCATGATCTTGTAAAGAGCTGGTGTCCTCTTAGCGGAGGTTGTTTTCATTGCTTAATTTGTTTGATTTTATTTTTGTAAAGCTTTAATTATACTGGCTTTTGTTGCCAGAAAGAAAGATTGCGGCAAACGATCTGACCGGTACCGTAGAAAATTTCTATATCATATCCTATCTCATCTGTATATATTAAATGTTTTATGATTTTTTGATGCATTGAGCCTGAGGTGATGCAGACTGCAGATAATATCCAAAATCTCTTCAGGCGATTGTTTGCTGCTGAAAGATGCAGTAGTTTTAAGTTTGCCTAAAGCCGTATCGTTCAGCAAAATTTTAATGCTGTACACGTATTGGAGTTTAGTGATCACCTGATCTAGGTTTGCACCATCGAAAGCAAATTCGATAAAAGCAGACGCTTTGATTTTACGGATGGCAGCGCGACCGTCATTTTTATCATAGGTTAAAAACTCATCCTTAACCAGCGTAGCCAGGTTCCCTTTCTGATTGCTCACCGCAACTTTACCCGTAACTACAGCAACCTCGAGCTGTTTATTGCCCTGATAAGATTTAACTCTGAAAGAGGTTCCTAAAACTTTAATGTCTACCCCAGCGCTTGTATGTACTGTAAATGGCCTTTTTTCCTGATGAGCAATATCAAAAAAAGCTTCCCCTTCTTTAAGTTCAATATGGCGGCTGTTTGAAGGAAAGGTTTTAGGATAGCAGAGTTTCGCTGACGGGCCTAATAAAACCACCGAACCATCTGATAGCGTAATTCGCTTATGTTGTGTATTTCCAGTAACTACGGTTACCTGATTTTCAGAAGTCACTTTGGTATTGAGTTTCCAAACGATTATTCCAATTGTAATGATGAGGAATACGGCGGCGGCGATCCTGATAAAAGATTGCAATTTGAATACTTTGCCGGGTTTTGGCTTCCCGTGCATAGCGATCTGAAGGTGAGCAAACATTTCTGCCCCTATCGCTGCTTTCCGATCGGCGGGTAACACCACATCTTTTGCTTGAAGTGTGGCGTACCACTCTTCAACTTTTTTTTGCTCTTGCGGACTTGCCTGTTGATCGAGATATTTCTGCAGCAGTTCCTTTGCCTGTTCTTCTGTCATTTAAATACATGTCAGTTGAAAAGAAGATCGGTACTAACCAAAAATGTTATCTATAGATTAACTTTATGTTAAGCCGATAAATACAGCAATTAACAGGATATAGGAAAGACTTTTTTTAAGAAGTTTTATTGCTGCTGAGATCTGGTTTTTTACCGTTTGTACAGAAACGTCAAGTTCAGCAGCGATTTCTTTGATGGATTTCTCCTGCTTTCGGCTCATCGAAAACACCAATTGCATTTTTTCGGGTAAAAGCGCAATGGCTGCATCTACCTCCAGGTAAAGCTCTTTTAAAATTAATTTATCGTCCGCCGCGGCAGTGTGCTGCTCATCCATCAGGACTGTAAGCGCAGCCTGGTGCTGTTCTTTAATACTGCCCGATCTGAAATAGTTAATCACTTTATATTTTACAGCTCCATGCAGATAAGCACCCAGGCTTCCAGAAAGGTTAATCGTTTTATGATTTTCCCAAAGCGAAATGAAAATCTCCTGGGTAATATCCTGTGCAAGGGCTTCATCACCCGTTTTTTTTAGTGCAGCATCAAAAATTTCTTCCCAATAAACATGGTAAATTTTTTCCATGGCCCAACGGCTTCCGCACTGTAAAGATGAAAGTAAAGTTTCGCTCAAAGGGATGGTGCTTTTTTTCGCAGCAAAGCTAGCAGCTCAATATTCCCTTATTATTAAGAAATCTTAAAGAGTAAGTGATGATGGAAAATGTAAGATGTAAAATGGACGGGATTCTGCGCACGTCAATGGTATCCGCGGGAAACTCAGACGACTAGCTTCCCGCAGATCTAAGAAGACTACCGCGGAAATTGTATCGGAATAACTTTGTGTCCTCTGTAGTTTTTTCTCTGTGAACTCCGTGGTTAAATTGAAAATGTAAGATGGAAAATGAACGGGATTCTGCGCGCGTCAGCGATATCTGCGGGAACACTAAGCGATTAGCTCACGCAGATTTAAGAAGACTACCGCGGAAATAGTATCGGACTAACTTTGTGTCCTCTGTAGTTTTTTCTCTGTGAACTCGGTGGTTAAATGTAAAATGTAAAATGGACAGGATTCTGACCGCACGTTCGATATCTTCAATAAAACGGTCGTCATCCCGACTGAAGTACAACGGAATGGAGAGATCTACCTGGATAGATTTCTCGACTACGAAATGACGACCTATCTTCTATCTAAACAACCCGGCAAAAATTTTATTCGAATGCAATTTTGCCTGATGGTCATAAATATGCGACGTGCTCATGACCTCGTTTATACCATATTTGGTAACAAATGCTTCTAAATTTTCTTTAATGGTATTAGCGCTGCCAATAAAAGAATAATACAACATCTGCTCTACTGCTTCTTTTTCCAACTGATCCCAATATACATTAATATCATCAACAGCAGGCTTTAGTAATTCTCTTTTACCTGTTATTACACCTAAAAACATCCGTTTTACAGAACTTGACAAACGTTCTGCTTCTGCATCAGTATCTGCAGCCACCACATTCACACAGGCCATTACATAAGGTTCCTGTAAAAATGCTGATGGTTTAAAATTATTTCTATAAATGGATATCGCCTGTTCGAAATAGGTTGGGGCAAAATGACTGGCAAAAGCATAAGGAAGTCCTTTTTCTGCAGCTAAGCGTGCGCTATCAGTACTTGAACCTAAAATCCAGATTGGAATGTCCAGGCCTTCTCCTGGCATAGCCCTTACACTTGCCCGGTTATTACTGGCGGAGAAAAACTGTTGCAGTTTCTCAACATCCCTGGGAAAACTATGAGCAGCATTAAAGTTTTCGCCACGGATGGCCATTGCCGTAACCTGATCGGTTCCTGGTGCCCTGCCCAAACCCAGATCGATCCGATTAGGATAAAGTGAGGCCAATGTGCCAAATTGTTCTGCTACAATTAAGGGTGCGTGATTGGGCAGCATAATGCCTCCGGAACCTACGCGTATACTATTCGTATTACCGGCAATGTAACCAATAAGTACCGCCGTTGCGGAACTGGCTACACCGGCCATATTATGGTGTTCGGCAAACCAGTAACGTGTATACCCTAAAGTTTCAGATTGTTTAGCTAAATCAAGACTGGTTTTAAAGGTATCTGCAGCAGTAAAACCATCTAAAACAGTTGCAAGATCGAGAACGGAATAAAGTACATTTTTCAATAAGTGATCAGCCATAAATTAAAGGGATAAATCTGTATTGCAAAAATATCTTTAATAAAACCAAGTCTCGTTTCAAATGAATATATATGACGTTTAGCCAACATAATCTGTACCGCATGTTGCAATGCGGTGACACCAAAAATGAAATGGCTTAATTAAACAGCTACAACTACACAGGTGTAGGGATATGTATATTCTTGTAACAAAGAGGACGAGCCTACGCTCTTAATTTGAATAAATTTCAAACTTATAATAGATTAGTAAATCCATTAAAGGTGGTATATATTTTTATCAGTATGCCAACATATTTTATGGATTGGAGCTATTGCCTGCATCTAATAAACTTAATTGATAAATTATGAATTAAATTAGTTAATATGGGAAAAATTTAAAATTAAAGCGTACAGATAGTATTCTTTTCGTTACAAAAAGGCGTAATTTCGTTATAAGAGAACTAGATTTTTGAAGATGATTAAGTGCATAGCCATAGATGACCAGTACAGTTCTTTAGTAGGACTACAGAAATATATAGATGATACTCCAAACATGCGGCTTGTGCAGCAATATACTGACCCAATTACTGCCTTAAGGGAGCTAGCCACTTCAGAAACGGTTGATATAATTTTTATGGACGTGGAAATGCCACAAATTTCAGGGTTGGAACTGGCCAAAGCCATCCGCTTCAGAACCAGAAAACTTATCTTCACTACTTCACATCAAGAGTATGCTTTTGATGCTTTTGAAGCTGCAGGAGACGCTTATTTGCTTAAACCATATAGCTATGCTAAATTTGCAACAACAATTACCCGGCTTTTCGGACATGAAATGACTGGCGGCGCTAACGAAGATTATTTTCTGGTGAAAAATAAGGAAGAAGAGCACCGTGCGGTAATGGTTAAATATGAAGATATTATTGCCTTTGAAAGTTTTCATAATTATATTAAATTACATACCCTAGGAAAAATAATTATCGCTTACTTAAGCTTAAAAGATGTTCGGGAACAGCTTAGCATCAAAAACGGTTTTATCCAATTACACCGTGGTTATATCGTAGCCATTGATAAGATTTTGTATATTGATGGAAATCGGATTACCATGAATAACCACATTAGCTTTACCGTTGGGGATATTTATTATAATGAATTTAAAAGTTTTATTTCCGAAAGGTTAATCATCAGTAGCCGTAAAAAATAACGGCTACTGATATATTTTTAATTGAAAAGGATGCCAGAGCTAACCGTAGTGGTAAGTGAAGATGTTGTTGGATCTGAGTGGATTGTTCCAGCCTGCATGCCTGTAGTATAATTTTTTTTGAATACGAACAGGGTCCGTTTGTAAAGTTTTTTAGTTTTCATAATCATTTTTTTTTCGAAAACTAGCAGCAACAGTCCCCTATAATTTTAGTTGTTACATGAATGGTAAAAATCTCTTTATGGATAGGTTAAACCGGAGTCCCAATATGATCTATAATTGGGTTTATCAGTATCGCGTGCATTTAATAGCCTGGGCATCTTTTATCTTTTGGGAATCTGTCATTATTGGATTGGCAACAGGGATTTTTGGCAAATTCGGGAATTATGTAGTCCATTATATCGTAAACATCTGCCTGTTTTATTTACATGTCTGGCTACTCGAAAAAGCGACCATATTCCCAAGGAGGGCGATATATAAAATTCCTTTGTTTGTTATTTTCGAACTTGCTTTATATGTTGGTTTTGTCTTTTACCTTGATGTCTTTTTAAGAAAATACACCGACTACATCCCCAGTGCAGCAGCGCCGGTAGAAACGCGTTTACTCACTTTACTATGGAGATCTTCTTTTTTCCTGCTTTTTTCTACTGGTTATTATTTCTTAAAGCAGTTTATCAGTGAAAGGACAGAAAAATCACGTATTGAAAAACAGCGTTTTCAAATGCTCATTGAGAAGGAAAAGATGGATAAAGAACTGGCCATGTCTAAGAATGCTTTCATGAAAGCACAGATCAATCCCCATCTGCTTTTTAATACATTTGAGTTTGTACACCAAAAACTAAGTGCTTACGCTCCGGAAGATGCCAAAGTGATGCTTTACCTTTCCGACATGATGCGCTTTGCAGCGAATACGCAACACAATGAAGGTTATGTCCGTTTAAGTGATGAAATTTCACAATGTGAAAACCTGATCGGCCTGCACCGAATTACTCAAGGTGCAATTAATATTGAGTTTGCCAGTGGACCTGACCTTGATGAAATTAAATTAATTCCACTTGTTTTGCTTACTATTTTAGAAAATATGTTTAAACATGGGAACCTTAACGATGTAGAAAATAAGGCAACTATAGATGTTTACACTTTTGATGGCAGATTGCATATTGAGAGCCGTAATTTACCGAGATCAATAAAAAGCACGGTAGGCTTTGGTTCAGGGATGGATAATATCAGTAACCGACTCAAGTATGCCTACCATCAAAATGCAGAAATGACCGCAGGAATTGACGAAGAAGGTTTCTACACTTTAAACATCAGTATTTACTTGGATGCATTGACAACAGAAGCTAGAGGTAAAAAGACTGAACAAATTATCTCTTTTTAACAATTAAATTTGTTTGAAATAATAGATTTAAATCACTTGGCCTGCTCCATAGATTTTATACATCAAAGCCATACCCTTCACGTATAATCATAAGTGACAAATAACTTAACTACCAAAAAGTTGATTTTTGTCATCAAAAAAAATAAAAAAGAACAAACAAATCGTAATATTAAACCTACAAAAATTCGTTTAATAGAATTAAAAACTTATTTTTGCGGCATGAAATTTATCAAACCAACCGCTCTAATATTTTCTTTAATTACCTCATTTTCTTGTTTAACAATTGGTGCTCTTGCCCAAAACAAGCCAACAGAACCAGCTAACATTTCGGAGAACATAGAAAAATTGGACGGAAATGCGATCATTAAGAGACTGGCTGATCAGCACAATTCATACAATAAAAATTTATCAAACAACAACTTTCCAAAGGAAGAATACATCATAAACAGAAAAAACTTAACCCTGATTAGTTTTAATGGCTTAGATTATTATGTAAAAAACAACAAGGTAATCGCTATTCAGGGGTTAAATCTTTCGGATAATGTATTGAACCAAATTACAGACAAACTGGTTGTTTTAGATAGTATCCAATTTAACCTATGTGCGTGTTCAAATGCAGAACACTTTAATCCAAATGCAGATCTTCAAAAGATCAGGAATATCGAACGCAAATTTATGCTTACGCTTAAAATGTTATCAAGCACCGTGCGAGACATAGCTACAATTGCTAAAAAAGAAAACCAATCTTTAACTATTGAAACCAGCATTGCAAAAATGCGTTTACCAAATATTGATCATACTGCAGATAAAACAAACACCCAATCGTTAGTTTCATTATCTAAATAACCGCATTTACATCCCTTATCGCAATTAGGAAAGAATAATAATCAATCCGTTTTCTTTTCTGAATATACTTCTGCAATTTGAGCAGACAGATATTTAAAAGCAATTGGCATTTCGGTAGCCGGATTTTTGATGCTCCCCTCAATAAAAATGAACCCTTTATAATTTATTTTGTGCAAAGCTCTTAAATAAGGTTTAAAATCGTCGCCCATAACACCTGGCAATGTCCTGTTTTGTTTTTCGGCAACCTCTGAAAATCCAATCAAGTCACCTGCCTCAATAATTTCATTAGGAGATTCTCCTTCACGCATCATATGGAATATATCTGCGTTAAGTCGGAAATTAGGGTGATTAACTTCCCTTACAATTTCTGCTGCCGACTTTAACGAGGTGATGAAGTTCGTTTCAGTAGTCTCAAGGTTTTCTAACAAAATGGTAACCTTATATTTTCCGGCAATTCGTGCTAGCTTTCCAGCCAAAATAACGAAATCAGATTTTGCCTTAACAATATTATAATCTGCGGGAATGCTCCTTGCACCCGAGCTGCCCAAAACGATAAACTTAACTCCTGCTTTCCCGGCTCTCGAAAGAACAGTTTCTGTATAAGTTAAAACCTTCGCCTCATCTACTTCAGGTCCGGCTATTTTTAAACTTGCCGGGTAAAAAAGGTTACAGCTTAATACTTTACATTTTGCCGCTTTAATCTTTTTCAAATTGGCATTAAACTGATCATCGGTTAATGCAGGTGAAAGTATCTTCGTAACCGATTCACCGATCATTTTAAAACCAGAAGCATAAGCTAAACTATCCTGTGTTAAACCAGATACAATACCTAAACTCGGATATACCTGTTTATCAGAACTAAAACCACAAAAACCGATATAAATCAGGCAAATCAAAAAAGCCAGGTAGCTAAATTTTGTAATTCTCATATTCAAATGATTTGGTTAAAAAAATGGATTCTCAAGGTTCTCCCCTCGCCCGATTAAACGAATAGCTAAGCGATAAGTACTGGAGATTCTTGTTTAAAGATAATATAAAATCTGCCCATTAAGTTTTGTATCAGTAAAATCACAGATTGGAAGGAAAATAAAATAAGCAGAGTTTATATACCATAATCGAAAACAACGCCGATCTAAAATTGAGCGGAACTACTGAAAAACATACCTTGGTAATGGGTAAAACACCAAAATTGAACCTGGATCGCTTTGCTGCACTAACCACAGAAATGAGTAGCCCGGATACAAACGTATTGCAAACTGTTGCATTGGCAAAATAACAAAACAAAAAGAGTAAAAAAGAGGCTATATCATAAATATAGAATTGTCATCCTGAGCTTGTCGAAGGACCTATTTTAAATTCGTTACAAGGCGTTTCGACAGGCTCAACGTGACAAATTCAATTGAATTACAATTATGAGATAGCCTCTGTTTTTGTGAGAAAATTTATGTCAACGTTTCTGGTTATCAACCACGAGCCCAGCATTATCATGCTTCAGCTATTTAAAATCAGGCACAGGTAATAAATACCCACCAAATAAAATATACGACCATAAAAGTGTCCAGAATATATTAAATAGTTGTGCGGTAACAAAAGTAAATGCGGGTTTTCCTCCCTGAAGTTTTACCAATGATGAAAATTTAGCTTCCATACCGATCGAAATAAATGCGATTGCAAACCACACGGTGCGTAAACCATTCAAGGTTGGCCCGACACTTTTTGCCGTTGCAGGAGATAAAAGAAAATACTAAAGATGCCGCAACAAAACCCAATACAAATTTCGGAAATCGCTCCCATACGATTTTCAATCCCGGGCGCTCTGCTTTAAGGATTACGCCATCATCACCCTTAGGTTTTTTATAGGCCCACCATATTGCGATAAAAAATGCAGCAACACCAATAAAAACATTTTGTGAAAACTTGGCAATAACTCCTGCTTTAACGGCTATTGGTCCAACCAAATCACCTGCAGCAGTTACGGTTGCCGTGGTATCTAAAGTACCACCCAGCCATGCACCTCCAATTACTTCAGGTATATGAAAATACTTTACCGCCCAAGGCAAAATGATCATCATCGGGATAGCCATAATCAATACTAAAGTGGTTACATAAGATAATTTACGTTTATCGCCATTAATAGCGCCTGCCGCTACAATTGCTGCAGAAACCCCACATATAGATACTGCTGACGCTAATATCACACCAAATTCATCATCAACCTTTAACTTTCGGCTCAACCACATCGAAAAAAACCAAACTACAGTAACAACAATAACCGCCTGTATGATACCAGGTAAACCCGCTTTAATCAAATCGGCCGACAAAATAGTTGTTCCCAATATGACTAAACCTGTTTTAATATAAAACTCAGACCGCACCGCTTCTTTTAGCCAATTTGGCAACCTGATCAGATTACCTAACGCGATACCAATAAGCAATGCAAATACCACATATTCTAATCCAAAATAGGATACACTTTTATTGCCTCCGATAATAAAGGAAACAATGGCTAACAAATAGATAAGCGCAAAACCACCAGCAAACCTTATAACATTACCACCTGATAAACCTATAGCTACTGAAGCTAAAGTCAGAAAAACAGCCCCCATTTCAACAATCAGCAATAAGTTAGCTACCGATAATATTTTTCCCAAAAGATCTTCACTATTTGTCCATTTAAATGCAGGTAAACTGATTACAGTGCCATTGCTGGTTAAATAAAGTACAGCCGCAATGATAATTGTCCCCAATATAACTGCCCACCAATCTTCGGTAATTGATTGTAAAAATGTTTTCTTATCCGGGCTTATTCCGGCATCTGTTAAGGCTCCGGTAGTATTGGCTGCATTGTTTTGGTTCGACATAGTATGATGTTAATTTGATTTCAGTTCTAAAAAATACTTCTTGCTGCATTCGGCAGGCTGCAACAAGCGAATACGATATTATTATAAGATAAACCGTTACCCAATATCTAACTAAAGTAGTTATTCAGCAAGATTTTATCCGTAACAAATATTTGACCTTAAATCCTTTATTGCAAATCTGCTGACAACCCAGCATTTCAATTTTTTGCCCGATAATAAACAGGATGTTCGATATCGGGCATTTCCAAATCCAAAACTAAAATTAACCCACTAATAAACAACAACTTAACAATGGCACCCCTATTGTAAAGCCTGGTGTAAATTATTTGAATGGACAAACTCATTGAAGAAGAAGTTTCTTCGAAAAGGAAAAAGAAAACTTACCTCATCATTTTTATCATCATCATTATTCTCACGATTATTGTATGGCTGGTGCGGTTTTATTTTAAGCCGTCGCTAACCGGTGCCGATATTACTACAGCGAGGGTAGAGACCGGAATAATCGAAAATACAATTAATGCTACCGGCGAGGTACTACCTGAATTCGAAGAGGTTTTAACAAGTCCGATAAACGCATCGATTAAAAATGTATTAATGGATGCCGGTAACAAAGTAAATAAAGGTCAATCTATTTTATCGCTTGATAAATCAGTTAGCCAAACGGATTATGGAAAACTTCAGTTTCAAATGGAATCAAAAGAAAATGAGATCCGTAAACTGAAATTAGATCTGGAGAAGAGTTTTTTCGATATCAAATCCAATAACAACATTAAACAATTACGCATCAGTAACCTTAAAGATGCGGTTTCTTCAGCTAAAAGATTATTAAAAGCCGGTGGCGGAACAAAGGAAGACGTAGAACGCGCAGAACTTGACCTAAAAGTTGCTGAACTGGAAAAACTTCAACTGGAAAATGAGATCAAGAGCAAACAGCAAACCATGAAAATTGAAATCAGGGAAGCTGAAATTGCTTTGGCCATCAAGAGGAATGATCTTGACGCGCTAAAACGAAAGCTCGATCTGGCCGATGTAATTGCAACAAGGCCCGGCGTAATTACCTGGGTAAATAAAAATATAGGCTCAAGCGTTCATGAAGGTGATGCTTTGGTTAAAATTGCCGATCTAAGCGGTTTTAAAGTTGCCGGAAGCATGTCAGATAACCTGCTGGATAAAATCCATAACAATATGGCTGCCATTATCCGCATCGGCAATACACAGTTACGTGGCTCGATTGTAAACATCTCTCCTTCAGTAAGCAACGCCATTGTTTCATTCGATATTCAATTGAACCAAAAAGACAGTAAAGAACTTCGTCCAAACCAAAAAGTTGATGTTTTTCTGGTTACCGCCACCAGAAACGGCGTATTAAGGATTGCCAATGGCCAGGCATTTAATGGTTCCAACCTACAAGAAGTTTTTGTACTTAAAAATGGTATTGCTGAACGCAGAGCCGTTAAAACCGGTTTAAGCAATTTCGATTATGTAGAAATTTTAAGCGGACTAAAAGCTGGCGATGAGGTAATTACCTCAGATATGGGCAACTATAAAAATACAAAAACCATAACCATCAGTAATTAGTACTATGCGAGGGAAATTTTTATATATGGGTTTATTGATTATGGTTACCTGGAAAGGTTTCGCATTTCCAAAAACAGACACCCTGCAATTCACCTTACAACAGGTTGTGGAAATGGCGAAGGCAAATTCTATTGCCGCCAAACAGGCCATCACCGTAAAGGAAACCAAATATTGGGAGTGGCGCACGTTTAGATCCAATTACCAACCACAACTCGCATTGGAAGGGATTTTACCGGGATACACCAAAACCTACACGCAGGTTCAACAGCCCAATGGAAGTATACTTTTTCAACCTGTACACTACGATAACTCCTCGTTGACATTAAATTTTAGTCAGAGCATTGCCGCTACCGGAGGAACTGTTTATGGAACCACACAGCTCCAACGTTTTGACGATTTCGACAGAAACAGCGTGCTGTACAACGGAATCCCCTACGGCATTGGTTATACACAGCCCTTACTACAGTTTAACAGCCTAAAATGGGACAAAAAAATAGAACCCTTAAAATTTAATGAAAGCAAACAGGTTTTTATAGAAACGCAGGAAAAAATAGCCATAACGGTTACAGAGTATTTTTTCGATTTGTTACTGGCACAGGTAAACCTGAACATTGCCGATTTAAATTATGGAAACACCAAGCGCATTTTAACCATTGCCGGTACAAAATTCGAATTGGGCAAAATCTCTAAAAATGAAATGTTGCAACTTCAGTTAGAAGTTTTAAATGCGCAGAAAGCAGTAGGTACCGCAAAACGCGATGTAGAAATTGCCACCTTAAACCTGCGGAGCTACATTGGCATTGAAGGCGACGACAGGATTAAACTGCAGATGCCTGCAGTAGTAGCTCAAATGACCGTAATTACAGAGAAAGTTTTGGCCGAGGCTTTCGAAAACCGTTCGGATGCCATTGGGTTTATCCGCCGTTTGGCCGAAGCCAAAAGAGATGTAGCCAAAGCAAAAGGTGAAAACGGCTTAACTGCAACCTTAAGGGCTAATCTTGGCTTCTCTAATGCGGCAAACAGCGCTTTCGACATTTACCGTTCGCCAAAAAACCAGCAATCTGTCGAATTAAAGCTTGCTATCCCTGTAATGGATTGGGGAAGATCTAAATCGCGGGCCAAAACTGCTCAGGCCAACGAGCAATTTATCACCTACGCTGTAGAGCAGGATAAACAGACGTTTAAACAGCAGATTGTAACGCAGGTAACGCTTTTTAACATGATGAAAGAACAAATTCTGCTTACTGATGAAGCCGAAAATATTGCCGCCGAAAAATACAAAATTGCCAGCGAGCGGTATGTTTTGGGCAACCTGAGCATTACCGACCTCAGTATCGCCTTTCAGGAAAACGACAGGGCTAAACGCGATTATGTTTCCTCTCTGCGTGATTTCTGGGGCGCTTACTACCAGCTCCGTTACCTCTCGCTTTACGATTTCGAAAAAAACAGAAAAATAACCTATTAATAAATCTTAATTACTAATTATACACTATGATTCACTTACAAAATATTGAAAAAGTTTACCGGACCGATACAGTAGAGACACTTGCCATCAACGGAATCAACCTGGACATTGCCAAAGGCGAGTTTCTTTCGATCATGGGGCCATCGGGCTGTGGTAAAAGTACCCTCCTGAATATCATGGGCTTACTCGATGAGCCATCAAAAGGAAACATTGAAATTGATGAACAGGATATCAGCCGGTTCTCTGATCAGAAACTGGCAAAATTCAGAAATCAAAAACTGGGTTTTATCTTTCAAAGTTATCACCTGATCAATGATCTGCGGGTACTGGACAATGTAGAATTACCGCTATTGTACCGTACTTCATCAGCCAAAGAACGAAAAGTGCTTGCCACTGCAGCTTTAGAAAAAGTTGGATTAAGCAACCGCTTAAAACATTTCCCCACACAGCTTTCTGGCGGTCAGCGGCAGCGTGTGGCCATTGCAAGGGCTATTGTTGGCAATCCACAGATTATTTTAGCCGATGAACCCACCGGAAATTTAGATAGTGCTATGGGGAACGAGATTATGGAAATCCTGATCAACCTGAATAAAAATGAAGGCACCACCATTGTTATGGTAACGCACGATGAAAGCATGGCACATAAAACACACCGCCTGGTACGTCTATTTGATGGTTCACAAGTTCAATAATCCGAAATTATGCTAAAAAACTACTTTAAAATAGCCCTGGCTGTATTGAAACGGAGAAAATTCTTCACCTTCATCAGCCTCTTCGGGATCAGCTTTACGCTCACCATTTTAATGGTAGCCACCGCTTTTATGGATAAAATTTTAAGTCCTGATTACCCAGACTATAAAAGAATCCGCTCGCTTTACGTTTCCACAATGGAATATAAAAACACCAAACAAGGTTGGATGAATAGAAGCGATGTTTCTTTTTATTTTTTCGAACATTATGTTTCTACCTTAAAAACGGTACAAAAGATGGCCATTTCTTCTAATGCAAAAGCATCAAATGCTTATGTAAACAATAAAAAACTGGTAATCGAATACAAGTACACCAATGCAGATTACTGGAATGTACTGGAATACCGGTTTTTAGAAGGCAAGGCTTTTCAACAGAGAGAAATAGACAATGCAGAATTGGTTGCGGTAATTTCTGAAGAAACAAAAAAAGCTTATTTCGGTGATACAAAAACCGTAATTGGCAAATATATATCAGCCGATAACATTAACTACAGGGTAATTGGAGTGGTAGAAAATGTGTCGAAAACGCTTTATAATTTTAGTGGTGATATGTACCTGCCATACACGATTTCAAAAGATTATAAAAACATTGATTTAATGGGGGGATACAATGCCATATTGCTGGCCAAAAGTGAAGCTGATGTGCCCAAAATGAAAAAAGAATTTGATCAGATGGTTAAAAAATTACCATTACCGAAAGATTTCGACAAAATATATTGTAACGCCGATCCGTTTTTTGCCAATATAACCAGAAGAATCGCAGGTGATGGATCTTCGAATGGCTTAACAAAAGTGGTTTCGATCATTAGTCTTTTTACACTATTGTTTTTATTGCTGCCCACCATAAACTTAGTCAATATTAATATTACAAGAATTATGGAACGCTCCTCTGAAATTGGGGTACGCAAAGCATTCGGCGCATCTTCTAAAACCTTAGTATACCAGTTTATTGTAGAAAATCTAGTTCTTACTTTTTTAGGTGGCGTAATCGGGATTATTTTATCAGTAATCGTTATTCATTTGATCAATGGTGCAAATCTTATTTCGAACATGCGCCTCAGCATGAATTTTACCGTATTGTTTTACAGCTTAATCGCCTGCATATTTTTTGGTTTATTTTCGGGTGTTTACCCCGCATGGAGAATGTCTAAATTAAATGTTGTAAAAGCTCTTAAAGCGCAATAAACCATTAAAATATATTATTATGTTTAAACATTTATTTAAATTGATATGGAATAAACGGAGACAGAATTTCCTGTTTCTTTCCGAAATACTAGTTTCTTTTCTGGTTATATTTGCGGTTTTTTCATTCCTCACTTACTATTACCAAAACTACAGCAAACCATTGGGATTTGATTATAAAAGAGTTTGGTGTATTACTTACGACAATGGGGAGCTGACCAAAAATAATGATTCGCTAAAAATTTTCTACGATAACCTTCAAAAAGCTTTAAAATCAATGCCTCAGATACAAGAAGTTGCATACTCTGGCGCTAACTACCCCTACTCAGATTCTTTTTCGAGTACGGGTTTAACACAAAATGGAAAAAAGTTCAATTATATAGCTAATTATACAGTTGGTATCGATTACAAAAAAGTATGGAATGTGCCATTATTGGAAGGCAGATGGTTTTTACCAGAAGATGCAGTTAGCAACAGTAAAAATATCGTTATCAATGAAACACTTAAGAAACAGCTTTTTGGCAATGCACAAGCAACTGGGAAATTAATTGGTAATTACGATGAAAAAGAGAAGTTAAAGGTAATTGGAGTGATGCAAGACATTAAAGCAAGTGGTGATTTCTTGCCTGCTGGCAGCGCTATTTTTAACCCAATTGATACTGCTTTTCATAAATACACCCACAATATTTTAATAAAAGTGCGCGAGGGTGCAGATGCTACTTTTGAAAGCCAGCTGTATAAGTTTATGGCAAATACAGTAAAAAATGCGGTGGAAATAAAACACCTGGATGAAATGCGCAATTCGAAAAATAAGCAAACAATTATTCCAATGGTTATTTTTATCATTATTGCCAGTTTTTTGATTATCAATGTAGCATTAGGCTTATTCGGCGTTTTGTGGTATAATATCAATAAAAGAAAGGGAGAAATCGGCTTGCGCAGGGCTATTGGTGCAAGCGGC